>Ga0265798_10006823_pt1 | contig 14921 bp, 13 predicted proteins | sample P3T30metagenome_FD_192430 | JGI IMG/M metagenome (GOLD analysis project Ga0265798, IMG submission 192430) | Plant litter microbial communities from East Loma Ridge, Irvine, California - P3 T30 | ecosystem: Environmental > Terrestrial > Plant litter > Unclassified | place: USA: California... | reverse complement strand
CGTTTTCGCATGGGAACTTGGGTCGGCCGTTGACGATCTTGAAGTTGGCGATCACGGTGCCGGGAATCAGAAAGGCCAGGTCGATCACACGCGGCCCGGGTTGCCAGCGGCCGGTGTAGCCGACGTCAGTGAGGAATTGCGGCAACGCCGGGCATTCCTGGTCACGGCCCAGGTATTGACCTCGCCCGTCGAGGTAGAGCTTATGGTATTTGTCGGCCAGTTCCTCGAACTGAAGCCCTTGAAAACTATCTTGATAGATGACGTTGCGCTTCGGGAGCCCTTCGAGTTCTTCCATGATCTCTCCGCTTCAAACGCACTTATTGGCCGCACAGTCCCAGCCACCGGAACTGTTACCCTCGGTGCCGCCCCGGATGCCTTGCTTCGTGTATTTCCACTTCATCTTGGAATACGCCAGAAAAACGTGTTCGTTGATGATGCCACCATCGGTACTTGTTGGATTAACACCTCCGATCATCACGTTTTCCAGCTCCACGGTGTAATAACAAATCGGCTTGCCGTCACCGTCGGCGCGCATGACTCGAACTTGGCCTTAGGGATCGTTTTGCCCATCGCACAGTGCTGCTGCAGGATGGGAGAGGACAGGTCGGCCAGCTTCTTGAACGACATATCGGATAGCGAGGCGCGCCCGACCGTGTGACCGCCTGCAGTCGATACCGTCGATGAGCGCGGCTGATGCACGCTCCAGGCAACCTGGGACACTTCGATCCAGTCCTTGTGCCCGGCGTCGGCCGACTCGCCCTTGATGCCCTCGATTTGAAGATAAGCGTCGATTGCCACGATGTCTCCTTTCTGGAAAAAGGAGCAGCGTGCCAGAGCTGACTCCAGGCCAGCTTGGGCTTGGTCAACTGCCATGACTCACAGGCATACACCTCGATCGATCACTCAGGGCACCGTGGCTGACGCCTTTTCTTTTTGCCACAACATGAACAGCCTGTTGTCGGTGCAGCCCATTGCATCGATCAGCGCCGCCGAATCGAAACCTGGCAGCCGCGCCTGCATGGCTTGCAGCAATTCCCCCTCGCCCGTCGCACCGCTCGGGATGACCAGCACGGCCTCCCCGGATGCATCGTGCAGGCGCCAGAACACGTCCGGCGACCACGGGCCCTCGTCCGTCGTGCGGATCGACACTTCACAGAGCGCTTCCCAGCGCAGCGCGCCGCCCACGCCTGCGGGACCGGCGACGCTGATCTGCGCCTCGTCAAACGCAACTAAGATATTCGACTCCGGTGCCGGTGCCGGCGCCGGCGCCGGCCGGCGTTTGCGCAAACCGAACACGAGAATCAGGGCGACGACAGCGGGGATGATCGCGTACAAGGCTTCCATGCTGGCCTCCTTCGGCAAGTTATCAGGATCGTTTCTTGGTTGGCCAACCAATTAAAGACTACGCTACGCCTGTGCAGCCCAGCTGGCAAGTATAATTTGGTCAAACAACCAAACCATTGAGACAGGCATGCCGCGCAAACCGAATACCGATGAACGCCGCCGCCAGATCGTCGCCGGCCTGCTGGCCGCGATGGCCGAGCACGGCTACGAGCGCGCCAGCATCCAGGCCATTGGCCGTCACGCCGGGCTGGCGCCGGGACTGATCCACTATCATTTCAAGAACAAGGAAGAAATCCTGCTCGAGCTAGTGCGTTCGCTGGCCGGCATCGCGCAGGCGCGCTACGCCGCACTGGCGGCGCATGCGGACGCGCCCGAGGAACGCCTGCAAGCCTGGCTGCAAGCCCGCCTCGACCAGGGCCCCGGCGCCGACCCGCAAGCCGTCGCCGCTTGGGTCATGATCGGCGCCGAGGCGGTCCGCCAGCCGCAGCTACGCCAGGCCTACCAGGCCGCCATCGCCGCCGAGCTGGCGCTGGCCACCGGATTGCTGGGCGACTGCTTGGCGGCGCGCGGCAAGCCGCTCGCGGCGGCCGGCACGCTGGCGGCCTCGCTGCTGGCCTTCATGGAGGGCGCCTTCCAGCTGTCCAGTGCGGCGCACGGCATCATGCCCGAGGGGTATGCGGCCGGGATGGCGCTGCAACTGGCGCAGCGCTACCTGGATGGCGAACCCGCGGCGGCGGCGCCGGACTGGCATGCGCGCTGGCGCGAGACCTGGAGCCTGCTCGGGCCGCCGGCGCCGGCAGATGCCGCGCTGGACGAATTGCTGGCGCGCTACCGCGAGCCGCAGCGCCACTACCATACGCTGCAGCACCTGGCGGAATGCTTCGCCGGCTACGACCTGCTGCAAGGCGCCATGCGGTGCCCCGGTGAGATCGCGCTGGCGCTGTGGTTCCACGATGCCGTCTACGAGCCGCGGCGCGGCGACAACGAGGCCCTGAGCGCGGACCTCGCCACGGTCGCGCTGCGCGCGGCGGGCGCGCGGGAAGATGTGGTCGCGCGCGTACACGCCCTGATCATGGCAACCCAGGGCCATGCCGCCCCGACTGACGATCCGGATTGCGCGATCCTGCTCGACATCGACCTCGGCATCCTCGGCGCATCCCCGGCGCGCTTTGCCGAATACGAGCGCCAGATACGCGCCGAATACGCGCACGTGCCCGACGAGGCCTACCGCATCGGCCGGGCCCGCGTGCTGGACGGTTTCGCGCGGCGCGCCAGGATCTACGGGACCGCCCGCTTCCACGCGCTGTACGAGCAGGCCGCGCGGCGCAATCTTGGGTAGTACCTGGGCAGGCCTGCGCTGGGGCCAAAGCACTGTCGGGTATCAAAAACCGCTACCCGGTGTGGCAAGATTTGGCGGAGCTCAGAAAGCTTACTGTGCGGCTAGTTCTTGAACGATAACTCATGTAGTCTTGCGTGCAGATCAATCACTTCCGAGCCAAACCATGCCGAAAGAACATCCTGATCCAGTCCCGAACATATCCACCATCCCGGCCGCGCAACTGCCTCTCGTCGGCGAAATCGTCGGCGATACCACCGCCCTGTTGAATTCCAACGGCGAGCTCCGGCCGGGCAAGGGCATGATCACCTCGGTGCTCGCCTTGAGCCTGGGTATCCTGAGCCTGATGGGTGTCCTGGCTTTCCTGTATCCGCAATACCTGACCACGCCCGAACTGCGCAGGGCCTACAACGTCGACTGGTGCCGCGGCTTGCTGTTCGCCGGGCTGCTGGTGTCCGGCACGCTGTCGCTCTTCAATATCGTGTTCAACCGCCGCCGCAACCTGAATGTCGCCGCGTTCGCTTTCGTGCTGGCCTCGATTGCGCTCGGCGGCTCGCGCGTCCCGGTCGGCGATTTTCCGGCCCACACGCCTTATCTCGGCCTCGACTGGCTGATCCTCGACCTGCTCGGCTCGACCACCGTGTTCGTCATCCTGGAAAAGATGTTCCCGCTGTATAGGAACCAGGCGATCTTCCGCAAGGAGTGGCAAACCGACCTGGTGCACTTCGGCGTGAATCACCTGCTGGTCGGCCTGATGCTGCTGATCGTGAACTTCTTCGTGCACCGCGCCCAGGTCATCGTCGTCGGCGAGGAAGGTATCCAGCAATGGGTCAGCTCGATTCCTTACCTGCCGCAAGTCCTGCTGTGCCTGTTGATCGCCGACCTGGCCGAATACACGGTGCACCGGGCGTACCACGAAGTGCCCTGGCTGTGGCGCGTCCACTCCGTGCATCACAGCGTCAAGACCCTGGACTGGCTGGCCGGCTCGCGCCTGCACATGCTGGAAATCCTGATCACCCGCGTCTGCGTCCTCACGCCGCTGTTCCTGCTGGGTTTCGACAAGAGCGTGGTCGACACCTATATCGTGATCGTCGGTTTCCAGGCCGTGTTCATCCACGCCAACGTGCACATTCCCTGGGGCCCGCTGAAATACCTGATCGTGACGCCCGATTTCCACCACTGGCACCACAGCAGCGAGAAAGTCGCGATCGACAAGAATTACGCGGCGCATTTCGCCTTCCTGGATCACCTGTTCGGGACCGCGGTGAAGACCGAGCAGCAATTCCCGAATACGTATGGCGTCGTCGGCAGCAAGATTCCGGACGGCTTCATGAAACAGCAGGCTTATCCGTTCAAGAAGCGCCAGAAGAAAGCGGCCGTTCCGAATACGGCGCCCGAGCCGGTGCCGGACGATGACGAATCGGATGCACAGCTGTCGACCTGAGCTGGAATTGAGATAGAAAGCGCCGTGCGGCTATAAGCCCCACGGCGTTTTTCATTGCGGCCGCACTTGCAAACGGCAGAGGCTTGGCGCACGATGGATTCGGCTGCCTGAGCCAACCACGACAAGGAGACGGACGATGATCAAGGTAAGCGTGATGTATCCGAACGGTCCCGACGCGCAGTTCGACGATGCCTATTACCGGGAACGGCACATGCCCATGGTGAAAAGCCTGATGGGTGAGTATTGCAGGTACTACACCGTCGACAAGGCGCTGGCGGCCGGCGCATCGGATGCGAATGCGCCGTATATCGCGATGGGGCATCTGTATTGCGATTCGGTGGAGGATTTCCAGGCGGGGTTCGGGCCGCATACGCAGGAAATCATGGCGGATATTCCGAATTATACGAACCAGAAGCCGGTGATACAGATGAGTGAAGTGCTGGTGGGGTAGCGTAGGTGCATGGGGTGCACATGGCCGGAGATAGACAGTCGATGAGACTCGAACCCACGACTGCAGGAATCACAATCCTGGACTCTAGCGGCTGAGTCTTTGCGGCTTCTCGTCGAACTTGGGTCCCTGCCTGCGCAGGGACGACGGTTTTTGGGCCAACCGGCTTTGACACGTCGCTCCTGCGCAGGCAGGAGCCCAAGTTCCTCGTAAGCCGCACCGGCCCGGATCACCCCACCTGCGCCGCAATCCGCTCCGCACTCACCGGATCCATCTCCCGGATCGCATCCACGAACACCTGCAGCGACGTCCCGCAGGCAAACACCAGCACATCCCCGCGCTCGCACAGTGACAGCCCCAAACGGATCGCCTCGCCCACGTCCAGCTCGCGGTGCAGCGTATCCGACTTGCCGACCACCTCCTCCGCCCCCTGCAGGATCAGATCGACCGCCCCACCGACCGCGCGCCCGCGGCTGGACGATTCGTACACCACCAGCTCATCGAAACCCGCACCGCAGACGCGGCCGGTCTCGACCAGGTCCGCGTCGCGGCGGTCGCCCGGTGCGGTGACGATGCCGACCAGCTGGCCCGGCAGCAGCGCGCGCGCCATCTCGGACAGGGCCTTGTAGGCCGCCGGGTTGTGGGCGTAGTCGACGATCACGGTCACGCCATTCACGTCGAAGACGTTGGTGCGCAGCGGGTTGTTCTTGCCGTCGCTCACAAAAGTAGAGAGGCCGGTCGCGATCTGCAGGTTGGTGAAGCCGGCCGCCATCAGGCCGGCCGCCGCGGCCAGGCCGTTGGCGATGTTGTAGCGCGCGCGGCCGCCAAAGGCGATCGGCATGCTTTCCACGCGCAGCAGTTCCTGGTGGTAGGTGGCGTCGGCGACGACGATGGCGTTGTCCTGGAAGTAGGTGGCGCGGCCGCCCTCTTCCAGGTGGCGCAGCAGGGTCGGGTTGTCGGCTTCCATCGAGAAGTAGACGATCTCCACGTCCGGGCGCACGCGGCGCGCCATCGCCACGCACAGCGGGTCCTCGGCGTTCAGCACCACGGCGCGCGAAGCCGCCATCGGCACCACGGCTTTCACCTGGGCCAGGTCTTCCACGGTGTCGATGCCGTCCAGGCCCAGGTGGTCGCCCGAGACGTTCAGCACCATGCCGATGTCGCAACGATCGAAAGCCAGGCCGCGCTTCAGGATGCCGCCGCGCGCCGTTTCCAGCACGGCGAATTCGACGTCAGGGGAGGCCAGCACGGTGCGCGCCGACCAGTAGCCGGTGCAGTCGCCCTTGGTGATCTGCTTGCCGTCGATGTAGACGCCGTGGGTGGTGGTCACCCCGGTCACGCGGCCGGCCTGGCGCACCGTGTGCGCCATCAGGAGCGTGGTGGTGGTCTTGCCGTTGGTGCCGGTGCAGGCGATGATCGGGATGCGGCCGTCGGAATGCCCCATCAGGCCTTCGATGATGGCTTCGCCGGCGTCGCGCGGTTGGCCGCTGCTCGGGTACTGGTGCATGCGGATGCCGGGCGCGGCGTTCACTTCGATCACGGCCCCGCCCTGTTCGAGCAGCGGCTCGGCGATGTCCTTGCAGACGATGTCGATGCCGGCCACGTCCAGGCCGACCTTGGCCGCGGCGCGCACGCACAGGCGGCGCGTCGAATCCGGCAGCAGATCGGTCACGTCTTCGGCGGTGCCGCCGGTCGACAGGTTGGCGTTGCCGCGCAGGTAGACCACGGTGCCGTTCGGGGGCACGGCGTCCGGCGCGAAGCCTTGTTTACGCAGCAGTTCCTCGGCGTGGGCGTCGAGCGCGATCTGGGTCAGGATGTTGGTGTGGCCTTCGCCGCGCGCCGGATTGCGGTTTTCGATCGCGACCAGTTCGCGCACGCTCCTTTCGCCATCGCCCGTCACATGGGCCGGCCGGCGCATCGAGGCCGCGGCCACCTTGCCGCCGGCGACCAGCACGCGGTAGTCGAAGCCTTCGATGTGGCGCTCGACGATGATGCGACGGCCGTGCTTGCGCGCGAAGGCGTAGGCCTGCTCGATCTCGTCATCCGTGCGGCAGTTGACGGTCACGCCCTTGCCCTGGTTGGCGTCGAGCGGCTTGACGGTGACGGGCACGCCGATGCGGCGCGCAGCGCGCAGCGCGTCTTCGATCGAGGTGACGCTCTCGCCCTGCGGCACCGGCACGCCGGCTTCCTGCAGCAGCTGCTTGGTCAGCTGCTTGTCGCTGGCGATGCGCACCGCGATATTGCTGGTCTCGCCCGTGATGGTGGCCTGGATACGCTTCTGCTTCACGCCCCAGCCCAGCTGGAACAAATTGGCGTCCTCGGTCACGCGCTGGAAAGGGATGTTGCGTTCCTGGGCCGCGGCCAGCACGGCGGCGGTCGAGGTGCCGATCGCGTAGTGGCGCGCCAGCTCGCGCAGCTCTTCCATGCGCGGCTCGAGTTCGAAGGCACGCCCGTGCGCCAGCGCGTCGACGATGTCGACCGCCAGCTGGAAGGCCGGCTGCGCCACCTTTTCGAGCTGGTAGGCGCAGACCACGCGGTACTGGCCCGGCACACCGGTGACCGGACGGGTGCGGCCGAAGGCGGCGCCGGCGCCGGCCAGGCATTGCAGGCCCAGCGTGACGTGTTCGACCACGCGCGCCAGGTAGGTGCCTTCGCGCAGGCGCTGGGCGAAGCCGCCCGGCTGGCCGGTCGGGACCAGGTAGTCGGCCAGCAGCGGCAGCAGGTCCAGCAGCGCTTCATTGAAATGCGGCAGCTCGCGCGTCGAGACGCCGTACAGGTCTTCGAGGTCGAGCACGGACAGCAGGCAGGGGGATTCGGCGTGGATGTTGGGGCCACGCAGGAAGCGTTGTTCGAGAATACGCACAGGAGATCCTTGTTTGGAGACACGCCCGGGCCTGGCGCTGCCCGCCCGGGTGCAAAAACCTTGACTATTTTTGGTTTGAATGCCTGGTCAAGCGTCCAGCAACTGCGAATACATGCGCGTGGCCATCAGGCCGATCGCGGTGTGGTGCACGGCCGGCGACATCAGCTTGCCCAGCATCGCCATCGCTTCCGGCTTGCCGGCCGCCGAGGCGACCTTCTCCTCGAGCTGGCGCAGTTCGCTGTCGCCGGCGCTGGCGCTGCCGTTCGAGCGGCGGCGGATCAGGCCGCGCTCCGGGTAGCCGCTGCGCTCGGCGTGCTGGTTCAGGGTGTCGAGCGTGCGCTGGCGCGCGCGGTGCGTGAGCACGCGGCCGGTGCGCACGCTGTTGCCGTCTTCGCGCGAGGACTGGATCCAGTCGCGCAGCACCTGCTGCTCGTAGCTGGAGAACACGCCGAACATCTCGGCGCGCTCGCCCTGGATCAGGCGCCAGAAGCGGCTGTTCTCGACCGCCTCGCCGCGCTTGATCCAGCCCGCGGTTTCCAGCGCGCCCAGGAATTCGCCCATGCGCGCCGGCTCGGCCAGCCAGTCGTTGATCGAACGGCCGGCCACGCGGCAGTAATCCGAGTGCATGTTCTTGCCGACCACGGCCTTGGACGTGAAGATCTCGATCAGTTCGGCTTCCAGGTCGAAGCCGGCGATGATGGAGGTGGTGCTGGCGCCCAGTTCGTTCAGGCGGTAGCCGTCCAGCACGCGGCGGTAGAAGGCGGCCGGGTCGCTCGATTGCGCCATCAGGTTGCGCAGCGCCTGCACCGCCTTGTGCGCGTGGCCGCTGCCGGCATTGTCGACGGTGACGTGCAGCGTGAAGTAATACGGGTCGATGCCCAGCTCGTTCAGCTCGTAGGAAGTGACCAGGAGGTGCAGCGGCAGCTGTTCGTAGCCGAGGTTGTAGCCGATGATCTCGGGCAGGAAGTCCTGGGCGTTATGCGCCAGCGCCAGCTGGATCGCGCCCTGGATGAAGTGGTCTTCGGGCAGGCCTTCCCAGTGCTCGCAGCCGTGGGCGGCCAGCAGGCGCCGGTACAGGGTGACGTGGTTCTTGTCGGGTACGCCGTCGCCCAGCTCTTCGAGGTAGGTCTTGATGAGCGGGTGGAAATCCGGGTTTTCCCAGCGCGGCAGCATGCCGTACAGCCAGGCGCCGTCCACCAGCTTGGTCGGTGCCGCGCCCTTCAGGAAGGCCAGCGCATGCGACTTGTTGGTGAAATAGCGGCGCGCCGCACCATTCTTGCGCGCGGCCAGGTATTCGCGGTAGGCCAGGCCGACGGTCTCGGCGCGGCCATGGATCCAGCCCGACAGCTCGGCGATCGTGTCCGGCAGCTCGGCCGGCTCGATGCGCGCCAGTTCGATCTGGGCGTGCAGGTAGTCGTGCGCGACGGTCCCGGTCTCCTCGGGGTTGTCGAGCAGCGAAAAATACAGCGCCTTCGAGCTGGGCACCACGCCGTCGCGGGCCGCCGGGGCGGTTGCGAGCTCGGGCGTATCAACGACAAAGCTTGGAGTCATAATAAATCTTCTAGTAAATGTTCTAACATGATTATGATGACCCCGCCGCCCTGGCGTAATCGGTACGCACCGCTCATAAATGTCAGACAGAACTTACAAAAATTTCATGTTTTTATGCAAGACGTATGAGAAGCGCAACCATAAAAAAAGCCGGGCAATGCCCGGCCGTGCTTATTTAGACAACGAACAGCGTCAGATGTTCTGTCCAACCCCATTCAGTGCCGAACGCGAACGGGCGTAGCCGAAGTACACCAGCAGGCCCAGCACCAGCCAGATGCCGAAGGCGATCCAGGTGATGGCGCTCAGGAAGGACATCAGCGCCAGGCAGAACACCACGGCGATGGCCGGGACCACCGGCACGCCCGGGCAGCGGAAGGCGCGCTTCAGGTCCGGACGCTTCTTGCGCAGCACCACGACGGCGACCGACACCAGGCAGAACGCGGCCAGGGTACCGATGTTGACCAGCTCGGCCAGCACGTTCAGCGGCACGAAGGCGGCGATCACGCCGAACACGATGCCGACCAGCCAGGTGGCGAAGTACGGCGTGCCGTATTTCGGGTGCACGGTCGAGAGTTTCGCCGGCAGCAGGCCGTCGCGCGACATGGCGAACAGGATGCGGGTCTGGCCGTAGGCCATCACCAGCATCACGGTGGTCATGCCCAGGATGGCGCCCAGGTCGGTCAGCTTCGAGAGCCAGTTGACGCCGGCGTACTGCAGGGCCAGCGAGACCGGGTGGTCGACGCCCGCGAACTGCTTGAAGGGCACGATGCCGGTCATGATGGCCGACACGATCACGTACAGGATGGTGCAGATCGCCAGCGAGCCGATGATGCCGATCGGCAGGTCGCGCTTCGGATTCTTGACTTCCTCGGCGGCCGAGGTCACGGCGTCGAAGCCGATGAAGGCGAAGAACACCAGCGCGGCGGCGCTCATGATGCCCGAGGCGCCGAACGGCGCGTACGGGTGCCAGTTGTCGGTGTTGATGTGGCCGAAGCCGAAGACGATGAACAGCAGCACCACGGCAATCTTGATGACGACCATGACGTTGTTGACGCGCGCCGATTCGCGCACGCCCAGCGACAGCATCCAGGTCAGGAGCAGCATGATGCACAGCGCCGGCAGGTTCATGACGGTCTCCACGCCCGGGCGCGCGCCCGGCGCGGCGGTCAGGGCCGCGGGCAGGTCGAGGTTCCAGCCGTGCAGCAGCGACTGGAAGTAGCCGGACCAGCCGACCGCCACGGTCGAGGTCGCCAAACCATACTCGAGCAGCAGGTCCCAGCCGATCATCCAGGCCACCAGTTCACCCAGCACCGCATAGCTGTAGGTGTAGATCGAACCGGCGATCGGCACCGTCGACGCGAACTCGGCATAGCACATGGCCGCGAAGCCGCAGGCAATCGCGGCGACGATGAAGGACACGGTCAGCGCGGGCCCGGCGGTCAGGGCGCCGGTGCCGGTCAGCACGAAAATACCCGTGCCGACGATCGCGCCGATGCCCATCAGGATCAGGTCGAACGGGCCCAGCACTTTTTTCAGGCCGCCGGGCTTTTGCGCGCTGGCGACCATGTTGTCGAGATTCTTGGTTCTGAAAAGACTCACTGCTTTCTCCAATCAATGATAGATGACCCCGTGCCCCTTGTTTTGCATACGGGCTCTGGCGCGACGATCGTGTCACCGCACCGACCGTCGGATGTCTCCTCCTCGGGCGCGGGCCTTGCCCCGCTCCGGCATGCAAGATTAATGCCGGGCAGAAGCTTTAGTGGCGTCACATTATCACCATTCTGTTATCCGGAATCAAAGGAAATACTCAAAAAACAATCTCCGGCAGCATGGGACTGGCCAAACGCGGGCGTCATGGGGGCGCATCGGCCATGCCGAGCGTACAGATGAGCAGTTCCGGATCGGCATTCAGGCGCAGCGGAATCCCCGAGCAGCCGACCCCGCGGCTGACCAGCAGCGGCCCATTGCCGGCCAGGTCGTAGCGCCCATGGTTGTAGTGGCGCGATGCCGGCCCGCTGGGACGGAACAGCGGCTGCCCGCCGGGCATGGCGATCTGGCCGCCATGGGTGTGGCCGGCGAACGCGAGGTCCATGCGCTGCGCCCCCAGCAGCGCGATGCCGTCCGGCGAATGCGCGAGCAGGATGCGCACCTCGGCGGCACCGGCGAAGGCGGCGGCCACGTCCGGCTCCCCGGTCCAGGGGTCGTCCAGGCCGCAGATGCTGACCCCGTCGAACGGCGCCGGCAGGCGCACGCCGCGGTTGACCAGCACGGTGATGCCGGCCGCATCCAGCGCCGCTTCCACCGGCGCGCGGCCGTTCCAGATGTCGTGATTGCCGATGACGGCGTAAATCCCCAGCGGCGCCCGCGCCGCGGCCAGGAAGCCCTGCAGCGCGGCGATGTTGGCGGCGTCGAACACGACGTAGTCGCCGCCCAGCAGCAGCACGTCGGGCCGTTCGCGCGCCAGGGCGGCCAGCAGATCGTCGAACAGCGCCGGCGCGGTGGTCGGACCGGCATGGAAATCCGAGGCGAAGCCGATGGTCAAGGGCCGCGGCAGGCGCACGCCGTGCGCCAGCCGCAATGCATGGCGCGTCACCCGCACGCGGCCGAGGCCGCCGAGCCGGTAGCTCAGGCCAGCCACGCGGCCGCGCAGCAACAGGCGCTGGAGCAGGCGTTCGGTGGCGTTGCGGATCGGACGCCGGGACTTGTCGGGCGGGTTCGGGGTCATGCGGGTTCTTGCCAAAACCGCACTCTACACGATGGCATCGCCGCATGGCGCGGATTCGAGTAAGATTGCCATATGCTAACAATTGACCAATTCCTCGCCTTCCTCGGCACCGCCATCCTGCTCACCCTGTCGCCGGGACCGGACAACATGCTGGTGCTCAGCGTCGGCATGGCCAAGGGCCGCCTGCGCGGCGTCGCCTTCGGACTCGGCTGCGCCCTGGGCTGCCTCAGCCACACGCTGCTGGCCGTGATCGGCGTCAGCGCCCTGATCGCCGCCTCGCCGCTGGCCTTCACGGCGCTGAAGGTGTGCGGCGGCCTGTACCTGGCCTGGCTCGGCTTTGGCGCGCTGCGCAGCCGCGGCGGTGGCACGGTCGGCAAGGCCGCGGGCGCGACCGAGTCGCCGCGCAAGATGTTCCTGAAGGGCATGTTCGCCAACGCCATCAATCCCAAGGTGGCGCTGTTCTTCCTGTCCTTCCTGCCGCAGTTCCTGGTGGCCGGACGCGGCGACACGGGCATCCAGACCGCATTGCTGGGCTTGACCTTCACCGGCCAGGCCGTCGTGCTGTTCGGGCTGCTCGGTTTCTTCTCGGGCAGCATCGGCGCCTGGCTCAACCGCCGCCCGAAAGCCGGCATGTGGCTGGACCGGATCGCCGGCACCGTCTTCATCGCACTGGGCCTGAAACTGATCGTGTCGCGCTGAACCAACATACGGTTCAGCGTGGCGCCGCCCGGCGCCGGGATGCGCGATGATCCTGTCCATACGACTCTTCGCGAGCTTCCATGGTCCGCCCCGCTCTCCTGCTGTTCGACGTCAACGAGACCCTGCTCGACCTGAGCCCGCTGCAAACCAGTATCCGCGCCGTCCTGCCGGGCGCCGACAGCCCCAAGCTGTGGTTCACCACCATGCTGCATTATTCCACTGTCATGACCCTGGCCGGCCAGTACGCCGACCTGCCCGCGATCGGCGCCGCGGCCCTGCGCATGCTGGCCGAGGGCCGCGGCATCCCGCTCTCCGAGCAGGGGGCGCAGGCCGCGATCGCCCCGATCACGCGCCTGCCGCCGCACCCGGACGCGGCGCCCGCGCTGGCGCGGCTGCGCGAGGCGGGTTTCCGCCTGGCGGCCCTCTCCAACTCCACCACCGGCGGGCTGCGCGCCCAGCTGTCCTACGCCGGGCTGGCATCCTGCTTCGACGCCCAGTTCAGCGTGCAGGAGACCGGCCTGTACAAGCCGCATCCGACGGTCTACCACCGCGCCGCCAGCCGCATGCGCGTCGCGCCCGAAGCGACGATGCTGGTGGCCGCCCACGGCTGGGACGTCGCCGGCGCCGGCTGGGCCGGCCTGCGCAACGCCTTCGTGCGGCGCAACACCCAGGCGCCCTTCCCGCTGGCCGAGCCGGAGCTGGTGGTGGCCGACATCGGCGAGCTGGCCGACCGTCTCGGCGCCTGATGCGCGAGGACGTCCGTACGCACTTGCATAGACGTTTTTCGTTTTAACGTTCCGCACATATCGAAGCCCGAATATCTTCGTTCACGCACCCCGGGGCCTTTGCCATACTGGCTACCACTGCTGACCTGGATATTCACCATGCATCTGGCTTTTCCCGCCGCGCCGGCCGGCTTCGATCCGCTGGCCGCCGCCCACGACCTGGCCGCGCGCCTGGCAAGCAGCGCCGTCGAGCGTGACCGCGCCGGCGGCCACGCCGCCCAGGAGCGCGAATGGATCCGCGATTCCGGCCTGCTGCTGCTGTCCATCCCCACCGAATACGGCGGCCTCGGCGCCGCCTGGCCGACCGTCTACCAGACCGTGCGCATCCTGGCACGCGCCGACAGCGCGCTGGCCCACCTGCTCGGTTTCCACCACCTGCAGCTGGCCGGCCTGCGCCTGTACGGCTCGAGCCAGCAGCAGCGCCGCCTGTACACCGAGACCGTGGCCGGGCGCGCCTTCTGGGGCAATGCCCTGAATCCGCTGGACAAGCGCCTGGTTGCCGTGCCCTCGGCCGGCGGCTACCTGCTGAACGGGACCAAGAGCTTCGCCTCCGGCGCCATCGGTTCCGACTGGCTGACGGTGTCCGGCTGGGATCCGCTGGCCGGCGCCGCCCTCATCGGCGTGCTGCCCACGCGCCAGCGCGGCATCGAACTGCAGGCCGACTGGGATGCCTTCGGCCAGCGCCAGACCGACAGCGGCAACGTCCGCTTCGACAACGTGGCCCTGCCCGACGACCTGGTGCTGCAGCCGGCGGGCCGTGCGCCCACGCCGCAATCGACGCTGCGCTCGCAGGTGGCCCAGCTGGTCATGGCCAACCTCTACCTCGGCATCGCCGAAGGCGCGCTGGAAGCCGCGCGCGGCTATCTGCGCGAGGAGGCGCGGCCCTGGCTGGCATCCGGCGTGGAAGCGGCCGTCGACGACCCCTTCATCCAGCACCGCTTCGGGGAATTCCACCTGCTGGTGCGCCCGGCCCGGCTGCTGGCCGACGACGCGGCGAACGTCCTGCAGGCGGCCTGGGAGCGCGGCGCCGAGCTCACGGCGCGCGAACGCGGCGAGGCCGCGGTGGCGGTGGCCGAAGCCAAGGTGCTGGCGCACCGCGCCGCCATCGAGATCGGCAGCCAGCTGTTCGAGCTGACCGGCGCCCGCTCCACATCAAGCCGCTTCGGCTTCGACCGCTACTGGCGCAACGCCCGCGTGCACACGCTGCACGACCCGGTCGACTACAAGCTGCGCGACCTGGGGCGCTACGCGCTGGACGGCCGCCTGCCGGAACCGACCCCGTATTCCTGAGGCGCGCATGCATCCGCAAGCCTCCCCGGACACCGCGCTGATCGCGCTCGACGGCGTCGCCAAGTCCTTCGCCGCCGGCGCCGACGGCGTCACGCCCGCGCTGCGCGAAGTCACGCTGCGCATCCGCCGCGGCGAAATCTATGGCATCGCCGGCCGCAGCGGCGCCGGCAAGTCGACGCTGCTGCGCATGATCAACCTGCTGGAGCGGCCCGACCTCGGGACCATCACCGTGGCCGGGCACGACCTGACGCGGCTGTCCAAGCGCGACCTGCGCCAGGCCAGGCGCAACATCGGCATGATCTTCCAGCACTACAACCTGCTGCACAACCTGAGCGTGTACGACAACGTCGCCCTGCCGCTGCGCCTGCACGGGCTGCTGAACGCACCAAGGCTGGCGCGCCGCGTGCGCGAGTGCCTGGAGCTGGTCGGCATCGGC
>Ga0265798_10006822_pt1 | contig 14925 bp, 10 predicted proteins | sample P3T30metagenome_FD_192430 | JGI IMG/M metagenome (GOLD analysis project Ga0265798, IMG submission 192430) | Plant litter microbial communities from East Loma Ridge, Irvine, California - P3 T30 | ecosystem: Environmental > Terrestrial > Plant litter > Unclassified | place: USA: California... | reverse complement strand
TCCTCCAGGACCTGTCGCTCGAACGCACCCGCACGATCCTCGACGTCTCCGCCAAGACGCCCGGCGACAAGGTCGGCGATTTCTATTCCAGCTTCATGGACGAGGCCGCGGTCAACGCGAAGGGCGCTACCCCCGTCAAGCCGATGCTCGCCGCGCTCAAGGCGACCAAGGACAAGACCGCGCTCGTCACCGAAATCGCCAAGCTCCAGCGGCAGGGCGTCGGCGGTTTCGTCGGCGTCGGCGTGCAGCAGGACGACAAGGACCCGACCACCTACGTCGTGAGCCTCGGCCAGAGCGGCATCGGTCTTCCCGACCGCGACTATTACCTCAAGGATGACGCCAAGCTCGCGACCATCCGCACCGCGTACGAAGCGTATCTCACGCGGATGCTGACGCTCGCCGGCGAGCCTAACGCCGCCGCCCGCGCCGCCGCCGTCTTCAACTTGGAGAAGGGCCTGGCGACCGCGCACTGGACGCGGATCGAAAGCCGCGACGCCGACAAGACCTACAATAAATGGACCGCCGCCGACTTCGCCGCCAAGGCGCCGGGCTTCCCTTGGGCGCAGTACATGACCGCGATGGGCGTCACCGGCCGTCCGTTCTATCTCGTAGCGCAGCCGAGCGCAGTGACCGGCGAGGCGAAGGTCTTCGCCGACACGCCGATCAACGTCCTGCAGGACTATGCGATGCTCAAGGTGCTGCGTGCGTACGCGCCGTACCTGTCGAGCGATTTCGACAAGACCAACTTCGCGTTCTACGGCACCACGCTGTCGGGCACGCCCGAGCAGCAGGTCCGCTGGAAGCGCGGCGTCTCGACCGTGTCGGGCGCAATGGGCGAGGCGATCGGTCAGCAGTACGTGGCGAAGTATTTCCCGCCAGCCTCGAAGGCTGCCGCCGACGACCTCGTCAAGAACGTCATCGCAGCGATGGGCGAGCGGCTCCGGAACCTCGAATGGATGGCGCCCGAGACCAAGACCAAGGCGCTCGCCAAGCTCGCCGCCTTCACGCCCAAGATCGGCTATCCCGACAAGTGGCGCGATTATTCGGCGCTGCAAATCCAGCGTGGCGATCTCGTCGGTAACGTGTCGCGCGCCAACGCTTTCGAGTACGACCGCGACCTGAAGAAGCTCGGCCAGCCGATCGATCGGGCTGAGTGGTTCATGACGCCGATGACGATCAACGCGTACGCCAACCCGACGATGAACGAGGTCGTCTTCCCGGCCGCGATCCTGCAACCCCCGTTCTTCGATCCGAAGGCGGACCCGGCGGTCAATTACGGCGGCATCGGCGCGGTGATCGGTCACGAGATCAGCCATCACTTCGACGATCAGGGCCGCAAATACGATCTCAACGGCAAGCTCACCGACTGGTGGACGCCGCAGGACGTCGCCCGCTTCAAGGTCTTTACCGACGCGCTCGTGAAGCAGTACGACGCGTACGAACCGCTCCCCGGCCAGCACATCCAGGGCGGCCTGACGCTCGGCGAGAACATCGCGGATCTCGCCGGCCTGACGGTGGCCTACGACGCGTATCACAAGTCGCTCGGCGGCAAACAGGCGCCGATCATCGACGGCACGACGGGTGACCAGCGCTTCTATTACGGCTGGGCGGGCGTCTGGCGCACCAAGTTCCGCGACGCCGCGCTCCAGCAGACGCTGCTGTCCGACCCGCATTCGCCGGGCCACCAGCGCGTCCTGACGGTCCGCAATCTCGATCCTTGGTATGCCGCATTCGGCGCGAAGCCGGGCGAGGCCAGCTACCTCGCCCCCGCCAACCGCGTCCGCATCTGGTAACTACACGCCGCATACCCCGACCTTGCACCACCCCGGCGAAGGCCGGGGCCCAGTTGGGGGACAGACGTAACGGCGGACTGTCCCCCGTTACCGAGATCTTTCCGACTGGACCCCGGCCTTCGCCGGGGAGGTGGTATTGGAGGGGGTGTGCCAACGAAATTCTAGGAGAACCCCATGAAGTCTTTCATCGTCGCCGGCCTGCTCGCCGCAACCGCCATCACCGGCGTCACCGCCGCCATCTCGCAAACGGCTGAGCCGACCCCGGCAGCACCCGCGTCCACCGGTGCGCAATACGGGACGTTCGGCTTCGACGAGAAGGGCATGGACAAGACCGTCCAGCCCGGCGACGATTTCTACACCTTCGCCAACGGCAACTGGTCCAAGAACACCCCGATCCCGGCCGACAAGTCGAACTACGGCTCGTTCAATCTCCTCTCCGACCTGTCCGAGAGCCGCACCCGCGGCATTCTCGACACCGCCGCGAAGGACCCCAACTCGAAGATCGGCCGCGCCTATGCGACCTTCCTCGACACCGGCACGATCGAGGGCAAGGGCCTCGCCCCGATCAAGCCTTGGCTTTCCAAGATCGCCGCGCTGAAGGACCGCGCCGGCTATCCGGCCCTTCTCGCCGAAGCAGACCGCGCCGGGATCGGCGGCCCGTTCGGCGGCGGCGTCGGCCAGGATGACAAGCTCCCTGAGCAATACGCGCTCTCGCTCGGCCAGTCCGGCCTCGGCCTCCCCGACCGCGATTACTACCTCAGCACCGACGCGAAACTGGTCGAGGCGCGCAACGCCTACCGCGCGCACATCGTCAAGATGTTGACCCTCGCCGGCGAACCCAATGCCGAGGCCCGCGCCACCGCATTGCTCGCGTTCGAGACCGAGATCGCCAAGGTCAGCTGGACCCGCGTCGACAGCCGCGACGCCACCAAGACCTACAACAAGATGACCGTCGCCGACCTCGCCAAGCGCGCGCCCGGCTTCGATTTCGCCGCCTATTTCAAGGGGATCGGCACGCCCGTCCCGACCGTCATCGTCGCGCAGCCCTCCGCGATCACCGGCATCGCCAAGCTCGTCTCGACCGCGCCGATCGGCGTCCTCAAGGACCAGCTGATCCTCCGCTCGCTCGACGGCTATGCGGACGTCCTCCCCAAGGCGTTCGACGCCGAGCAGTTCGCGTTCTACGGCACCGTCCTCGGCGGCACGCCCGAGCAGGAAGCCCGCTGGAAGCGCGGCGTTCAGTTCACCTCCGGCGCGCTCGATGACGAGGTCAGCAAGCTCTACGTCGCGCAGTATTTCCCGCCCGAGACGAAGGCCGCAGCCGACAAGCTCGTCAAGAACGTGCTCGCCGCGATGGGCCGCCGGATCGACAAGCTCGAATGGATGGCGCCCGAGACGAAGGTCAAGGCGCACGCCAAGCTCGCCGCGTTCACACCCAAGATCGGCTACCCGAGCCAGTGGAAGGATTTCTCCGGCCTGACGATCACGTCCGGCGATGCGTTCGGCAACGAATGGCGCGCGAATGAATGGCAGCATCAGGATAATATCTCCAAGCTCGGCAAGCCGTTGCAGCGCTGGGAATGGGGCATGACGCCGATGACGGTGAACGCCTACGCCAATTTCGGCATGGTCGAGATCGTCTTCCCCGCCGCGATCCTGCAGCCGCCGTTCTTCGACCCGAAGGCCGACGACGCGGTCAATTACGGCGGCATCGGCGCGGTGATCGGTCACGAATTGAGCCATCATTTCGACGACCAGGGCTCTAAGTACGATGCGAAGGGCCAGCTCACCGACTGGTGGACGGCCAAGGACATCGCCGGCTTCAAGGCGCTCACTGGCAAGCTCGGCGCGCAGTATGACGCGTACGAGCCGCTGCCCGGGATGCACGTGAAGGGCCAGCTGACGATGGGCGAGAACATCGCCGATCTCGCCGGTTTGACGGTCGCTTACGACGCGTACCACACGGCATTGGGAGGCAAGACCGCGCCCGTCCTCGACGGCTTCACCGGCGACCAGCGCTTTTATCTCGGCTGGGCGCAGGTCTGGCGCCGCAACTACCGCGAAGCCAACCTTCGCAACCGCTTGCTGACCGATCCTCACTCGCCGTCGCAGCAGCGCGCGTGGGTCGTGCGGAACCTCGACCCCTGGTATGCGGCGTACAAGCCGACCGCCGGGCAGAAGCTGTACCTGACGCCGGAGCAGCGCGTCCGGATCTGGTAAGGGCTGCTACCCTCACGACCGGGGGTGAAACCGACTACGCCCCCCGCAAAGCAAAGCACCCAAGCCCACCCAACCCCCAACGGGCCCCCCTCCCTGAAAGGGAGGGGCAGGGGTGGGTAGGCCGCTTGGGAGGCACGCCGTCCGCCAACAGGGCGACCCACCCCCAGCCCCTCCCTTTCAGGGAGGGGAGCAAGAAGGTTTTCAGCGCTCGCTTACCTTCTGGTCGGTGACACCCCCGTTCCCCCGCGAAAGCGGGGGCCCAGGATCAAAAACGCTACTGCCCGCAACCCTGGACCCCCGCCTCCGCGGGGGAACAGGATGTTAGATTATCTCAGCTACCCCCCCGGCGAAGGCCGGGGTCCAATTGGAAAGGTTGCAGTAACGAAGCGCGGTCCTTCGTTAGCAACGTTCCCCAATTGGACCCCGGCCTTCGCCGGGGTGGTATGAGAGCTGGTCTGCAAGGCGGGCATGAGGGGAAGTGCCCGCCTCACGCCTGCGAGAACAAGCTGAGCCCCCTTAAACCCACCATCCCGCTTGACGCCCAACCCCGCAACAGCGGATGACCCCCCGCGATGGCATCGCTCGCTTTACCCACCCCCGCCCGCAACGCAGCACTCGTCGCCATCGCCTCGGGCGTAGCCGCCGCCACGATCGTGCTGCTGCTAGTCGGCAGCTGGATCGCCGCCGCCGGGTTCTTCGCCGCGGCCGTCATCGTCATCGGCGCGCTGATCGCCTGGCGCCTGCTCAACCCCGTCCCCAAGGACGCGCCGCGCCCGGTAGACTGGGACCTCACGCGCACCGTCGCCGAAGCCGGCACCGACGCCCTCGCGATCACCGACCGAGCCGGGCGCCTCGTCTGCGCGAACGACGCGTACGAAGCGCTGTTCGAAGGCTTCCCGACGCCCCCCGGCCTGCCGCTCGACGAAGCCGGCAACGCAGCGCTCGCCGACGCCGGCCGCTCCGCCTGGCGCGACGGCACCGCACAGGTCGATCGGCTCAACGCCCGCAACGTCTGCCTCTCCGCGCAGATCGCGCGCGCCGGCGACGATGCCGACATGCTCGTCTGGCGCTTCGTCACCGCGCAGGAACACGACCTCGCGGAAACGCTCGCCGCGTTGCTGACCGGCCCGACCGGCGACCGGCTCGGCGGCAGCGGCATCATGGCCGCGTTGCTCTCCCCCGACGGCCGCGTCCGCACCGCCAACCGTGTGCTGCGCGCGCGTGCATGTGGCGACGAATACGACTCGATCGAAGGCCGCGACTTCGCCCGGTTCCTCATCACCGACAGCCGCGGTTTCGTCCGCTTCGAACGCGAGGGCCTCGAAGGCACGCCGCTCCGCGTCCTCCAGATCCCGTTCCTCGACGGCGACGACGCGCCCGTGCTGGTCGCGCTGCTCGACGAGGAGGAGAACGCCCCCGCGCTAGGCGCCAGCGCCTCCGCGCACGTCCGCAGCCTCGTCAGCATGATGCCGTTCGGGATGGCGCTGGTCGACCGCGACGGGCGCTTCCTCCAGATGAACGACTCGTTCCTCCGCGCCGCCGGCGTCAATGCGGTCGCGCCGCCGCTCTATCCCGGCGACCTCGTCGTCCGCGAGGACAAGGCCGCGGTCGCCGACGCGATCCGCAAGTTCGCGAACGGCGCGACGCATTCCGCCGACATGGCCGTCCGCCTCAAGGATCACCCCGACGAGCCGGTCGCGCTCACCATCGCCGGCGCGCGCGGACTTGGCGACGCCGCCGTGCTGCTCAGCCTCAAGGACAATAGCGAGGAGAGCCGCCTCAAGCGCGAGGTCGCGCAGGCCACCAAGATGCAGGCGGTCGGCCAGCTCGCGGGCGGCGTCGCGCATGATTTCAACAACATCCTGACCGCGATCATCGGCCATTGCGACCTGATGCTGATGCGCCATTCGCCCGGCGACAGCGACTACGACGATATCCAGCAGGTCCGCACCAACTCGAACCGCGCGGCCAGCCTGACCCGCCAGCTGCTCGCCTTCTCGCGCCAGCAGACGCTCCGTCCGCAGATCCTGCAGCTCCCCGACGTCGTGTCGGAGGTCTCCAACCTGCTCAAGCGGTTGATGGGCGAGAACGTCCGCCTCGACATGACTCACGGCCGCAATCTGGGGCCCGTTCGCGCCGATCCTGGCCAACTCGAGCAAGTCGTCGTCAACCTCGCGGTCAACGCGCGCGACGCGATCGTCTCGGCGAACGCGCGCGGTGGCGGCGTGCTGACGATCACGACGCGTGCCGTCCCCGCGTCCGAAGTGCGCGAGATGGCGTCCGATATCCTGCCCGTCGCCGACTATACCGCGCTGATCGTCCAGGACACCGGCACTGGCATCCCGCCCGACGTGCTCCCCAAGATCTTCGAGCCGTTCTTCACCACCAAGGAATTCGGCAAGGGCACCGGGCTCGGCCTCTCGACCGTCTACGGCATCGTCAAACAGTCGGGCGGCTACATCTTCGCCGACAGCAAGCCGGGGCAGGGCGCGACCTTCTCGATGTACCTGCCGGTCCATTCGGCCCCAGCCGCGACTCGTCCCGTGGTCATCAAGCCCGCGCCGAAGCCGGTCGACCTGTGGGGCACCGGCACGATCCTGCTGGTCGAGGATGAGGACATGGTCCGCGCCGTCGCCGAGCGCGCGCTCACGCGGCAAGGATACACAGTGCTGACCGCGGAAAACGGCGAGATCGCGTTGGAAGTGCTGGAGAAACACGGCCGCCCCGACCTGCTCATCAGCGACGTCGTCATGCCGCAGATGGATGGTCCGACGATGGTGCGGCATGCGCGCGAGAAATTCCCCGACCTGCCGATCCTGTTCATGTCGGGCTATGCCGAGGAACAGTTGCGCAAGTCGATCGACCTCGACAACGTCGCGTTCCTGCCGAAGCCGTTCTCGGTGCAGGAATTAGCCGAAGCGGCACGAGACGTGCTTGCCGCGCGCTGACTCGAACAAGATGTTGGCAAGTCGTAACAATCCCGACTATGCGAGAAATATGACCGCTACCCAACAGATCCTTATCGTCGAGGACGAACCGTTGATCGCCATGATGCTGGAGGATTTCCTCGAGGTATTGGACAAGGGAGTCGCGGGCTCGGTCGACACCGTCGCCGACGCCTTGAAGCGGATCGAAGAAGGTGGCGTAGATGGCGCGATCCTCGACGTGAACCTGCGTGGCGGCGAGAAGAGCACCGCAGTCGCCGAGGCATTGGCGGCAAGGGGCGTCCCGTTCGTCTTCGCGACCGGCGGCGGCGACGATGGAGTCGCCCCAGAATTTCGCGACCGCCCACGCTTGCAGAAGCCCTTCACCATGGACGGCGTAGCGAAGGCCCTCGAAGGCCTCTAACTCCTTCCGCTCCTTGAAGGGGTGAGGCCTGGAGCGCTTGGTGAGAGCAACTTCCATCTCCACCGTCATCCTGACGAAAGTCAGGACCCAGAGCCAAGTCGCGCATCGTCAGTAGTCCTGGATTATGACCGCGTCAGGATGACCCACGTTGGCGACACGATGCCCCCGTATTGCACAAACGCTTCCTTAGCATCACGCTGCGTTCCTATGCACCTGCTACGCCAGACCTGATGCGACTTTCGCGATCCCGGACGGTCACGCTTTCCTTCACGCTGGTGGCACTGATCGCGGGATATGGTCTTGCCGGAACCGGTGTTGCCGTCGCGATCGGGGTCCTAGCACTACCCGCTCTGGCTTGGGCTTTTGACAATGACAGCGGCACCTTCCTAATCCTCGCAACGCTCTTGGTCATCACGATCGGGATCATGGTCTTGCTGATCGCGCTGATGGCGATCACGCACTAATTCCTCGGTAAGCCCCGCAACTCTCTTGCGCAAATGCCCTCTCTCGCGACATAGGCGTTCGCCATGACCCGCACATTCGACAAATCCCGCCTGCCGAGCCGCCACGTCTCCGTCGGTCCCGAACGCGCCCCGCACCGCAGCTACTACTACGCGATGGGCCTCGACGAGGAGCAGATCGCGCGCCCGTTCGTCGCGCTCGCGTCCGCCGGCAACAACTCCGCACCCTGCAACACCACGCTCGACGCGCAGGCCGATGCCGCGCAGGCCGGCGTCATCCAGGGCGGCGGCATGCCGCGCCGGTTCAACACGATCACCGTCACCGACGGCATCGCGATGGGCCATCAGGGCATGAAGGCTTCGCTGGTCAGCCGCGAAGTCATCGCCGACTCGGTCGAACTCTCGGTCCGCGGCCATTGCTACGACGCGCTCGTCGGTTTCGCCGGCTGCGACAAGTCGCTCCCCGGCATGATGATGGCGATGCTCCGCCTCAATATCCCATCGGTCTTCGTCTATGGCGGCTCGATCCTGCCGGGCCGCTACCAGGACCGCGACGTTACCGTCGTCGACGTGTTCGAGATCGTCGGCAAATACGCCGCCGGCGCGTGCCCGCTCTCCGAAGTCCACGCGATCGAGAAGGTCGCGTGCCCCGGCCACGGCGCATGCGGCGGCCAGTACACCGCCAATACGATGGCCTGCGTCGCCGAGGCGATCGGTTTGTCGATCCCGAACAGCAACATGGTGCCCGCACCTTACACCACGCGCGAACAGATCGCCGTGGCGGCCGGTGCGCAGGTCATGGACTGTCTCGCCGACAACATCCGTCCGCGCGACATCTGCACGCGCGAGGCGTTCATCAACGCCGCGCGCGTCGTCGCCGCGACCGGCGGCTCGACCAACGCCGCGCTGCATCTCCCCGCGATGGCGTCCGAAGCCGGGATCGAATTCGACCTGTTCGACGTCGCCGAGATCTTCAAGACAACGCCGTACATCGCGGACCTCAAACCCGGTGGGAAGTACGTCGCGAAGGACATGTACGAGGCCGGCGGCGTCTACATGCTGATGAAGACGATGCTCGCGGGCGGGTTCCTCAACGGCGATTGCCTGACGGTGACGGGCAGGTCGCTGGCTGAGAACATCGACCAGGTGACGTGGAACCCCGACCAGAAGGTCATCTACGATATCAAGACCCCGCTGACCCCGACCGGCGGCGTCGTCGGCCTGCGCGGCAGCCTCGCCCCCGATGGCGCGATCGTGAAGGTCGCGGGCATGCACCGCCTCCAGTTCTCGGGTCCCGCGCGCGTGTTCGATTGCGAGGAAGACACCTTTGCCGCCGTCGAGAAGCGCGAGATCAACGAGGGCGAGGTCATCGTCATCCGCTATGAAGGGCCGAAGGGCGGCCCCGGCATGCGCGAGATGCTGTCGACCACCGCCGCACTCTACGGCCTCGGCATGGGCGAGAGCGTCGCGCTGATCACCGACGGCCGCTTCTCGGGCGGCACGCGTGGCTTCTGCATCGGCCATGTCGGTCCCGAAGCAGCGGACGGCGGCCCGATCGCGCTGGTCGAGAACGGCGACATCATCCACATCGACGCCGAAGCCGGCACGATCGACCTCGACGTGCCCGAGGACGTGATGGCGGCGCGCCGTGCGGCGTGGGTGCCGCGCACCAACGATTACGGGTCGGGCGCACTCTGGCGCTATGCGAAGACCGTCGGCCCCGCGTACAAGGGTGCCGTCACGCACCCTGGAGCCGCAGCCGAAACCCATGTCTACGCGGATATCTAGGCAAATACTGGCGGTTGCCGCACTTCTCTTGCTCCCGCTCTAAGCATGCGGGCGGGGGCAGCCGAGCAGCGAGCAGGTCGCGGCACAACAACGGGCGGAAACGTCGAGCGATACCCGCATCGCCTGCGCGCAAGGCGAGGCCGCGTTCGCGTCGACCTGCACGATCGAGCAGTCGCAAGGCAAGGATGGCCTGATCCTGACGGTCCGCCATCCCGACGGAGCCTTCCGCCGGTTGCTGGTAACGCAGGACGGCCGCGGGGTGATCGCCGCGGACGGCGCCGAGGCGGCGAAGGTCACGATCACCGGCGCGGACGGCATCGAGGTCGCACTGGGCGGCAACCGCTACCGCCTCCCGGCCACCGTCAAGGGTACGACGAAGCCGTCATGATCGGGATCGAAGGACAGCCGGTCCTCACCGCCGCCGAAATGCGCGCGGCGGAAGATGCGGTGATCGCCACCGGTGTCTCGGTGGACACGCTGATGGAGCGCGCCGGCACTGCCATCGCGGGCGTCGTCCGCCGGCTGGCGGGCACGAACGAAGTCCTGATCCTCTGCGGCCCCGGCAATAACGGTGGCGATGGCTATGTCGCGGCCCGCGTGCTGGCGGAAATGGGTGTGCCAGTTCGCGTAGCGGCGTTGTCGGAACCCAAGACGGATGCGGCGAAGTCGGCGAGGGCAGGGTGGCTAGGCCCGGTCGAAACGTTGGCGGAGGCGAAACCCGCGCCCATCCTCGTAGACGCGTTGTTCGGCACCGGCCTGACGCGACCGCTCGACGCCAGTACAACACCGACCCCCAACCGTTCCCCCGCGGACGCGGGGGCCCAGCTAAATACCAACGGCTCGCCTAGCGGCCTATCCTGGGCCCCCGCGTCTGCGGGGGAACGGTCTGTGGTCGAGTGTCTCCATTTCCTCGCAAACGCCGCGCAGCTCCGCGTTGCGGTCGACCTGCCCAGTGGACTCGCCACCGACTCAGGGGAGGTGCTGAGCACGCCGCCCGTCTTCAACCTCACCCTTGCGCTCGGCGCGGTAAAACCAGCGCACCTCCTCCAGCCCGCCGCGCGCTATTGCGGCCAGATCCGCCTCCTCGACATCGGCGTCCCTACCGCCAGCCAGGCCGAAGTCCTGAAAGCCCCAAGCCTCCCAACCCCCGGCCCGGACTCGCACAAATATACCCGAGGCATGGTCGCGATCATCGCCGGCACCATGTCTGGCGCCGCCGACCTTGCAGCCCTCGCTGCGATGCGCGCAGGCGCCGGCTACGTGACTCTGCTTGGCGACAGCCAAGGCCCGCCGCACGCGCTCGTCCGCACGCCGTTCTCAGATCACGCGCTTGCCAACGATCGCATCGGTGCACTCGTCATTGGCCCCGGCCTCGGCCGCGACGATACCGCCACGGCCCGTCTCGAAGCCGCGCTGACCTCGGGCCACCCGCTGATCATCGACGGCGATGCCCTCCGCCTGCTCGATCCCGACCGCATCAAGGTCCTGAAAGTCCCCGTGATTCTCACCCCGCACGCCGGTGAGTTCGACGCGCTTTTCGGCAAATCCGACGCCGACAAGATCACCCGAGCCCGCGACGCCGCCACCCGCGCCAACGTGATCGTCGTCTTCAAAGGCGCCGACACCGTCATCGCCGCCCCCGACGGTCGCGTCCGCATCGCGCAAGGGTCCAGCGACTGGCTCTCTACCGCCGGCACTGGCGACGTCCTCGCCGGTGCGATCGGCGCGATGCTCGCCGCCAAGCTCGATCCGCTGGACGCAGCCTGCGCCGGAGTGTGGCTCCAAGGTGACGCTGCCCGCCGATTGGGCGCGGCTTTCATCGCCGACGACTTGGCGTAAGCGCTCCGGTCCGCCAGAGCATCGCTATGACCTCCGATACAACTAACACCATCGTCCGCGTCGCAGCCCGCGGCGACGGCATGACCGCCGACGGACGCCACGCGGCCTTCTCGGCCCCTGGCGACACGCTCACCGCCGACGGCACCGTGATCCCCGGCCCGCATCACCAGACGGCCCCCTGCGTACATTTCCCGACCTGCGGCGGCTGCCAGCTCCAGCATCTCGACGACCAGGCCTATGCCGAGTTCGTCACCGACCGCATCGCCTCCGCGCTCGACGGCCAGGACCTGTCGGCCCCGATCCGCACCCCGCACATCTCCCCCGAGCGCAGCCGCCGCCGCGCGACGCTCCACGCCGAGGCCAAGGGGGGCAAGATCACGCTCGGCTTCACCGCCGAGAAGGCGCACACGATCGTCGACATTAAGGAATGCTGGATCCTCGATCCGCGCCTCTTCGCGCTCGTCCAGCCCTTGCGCCAGCTGCTCAAGCGCCTCAATTTCCGCCGCCGCGCGGACATCCACCTGACGCTCGCCGACCAGGGCGCGGACATCCTGATCACCGGCTTCGCCCCCGAGGGCCTGCCCGCCGCCGAAGCGCTCACCAAATTCTGCGAAGACCACAAGATCGCCCGCGTGGCGTTCGACGACGGTCTCGGACCCGAGACGCGCTGGGAGCCCGACGCGGTCACGATCACCTTGGGCGGCGTCCCCGTACCACTCCCGCCCGCGTCGTTCCTCCAGGCCACACCCGATGGCGAAGCCGCACTCACCGCCGCCGTCCTGGAAGCGATCGGCAAGCCCGCGACGGTCGCCGACCTCTTCGCCGGCCTCGGCACCTTCACGCTGGCAATCCCGGCGAAGGTCTATGCGGCCGAAGGCGCACGCGACGCACTCGGCTCGCTGAAGGCCGCCGCGCACCGCACGCAGCGGCCGGTCTACCCGGAGCATCGCGATCTCTATCGCCGCCCGCTGACGGTAGCCGAACTCGATCGCTTCGATGCGGTGGTGATCGATCCCCCACGCTCCGGCGCGCGCGAACAGGCGACCGCGCTAGCGGAGTGCAAGACGCCGGTGATCGCCTATGTATCGTGCAACCCGGCCAGCTTCGCGCGCGATGCAAAGGAACTGTGCGATGCAGGCTGGCGGATCGACTGGGTCCAGCCGGTCGGCCAGTTCCGCTGGTCGACGCATGTCGAGCTAGCCGCGAAGTTCGTCCGCTAACTCAGGAAGCGTGTTCCCCCGCGAAGGCGGGGGAACACGCTTAGGGGTAGACTGCACTCACAAAAAACAACCCATCGGGCGGCGCATTCAGCCCCAGCATCGCGCGATCCTTCGCCGCGAGCGCGGCCGCGACATCGCCAACCGCCCAACGCCTCATACCGACCAGCGCCAGGCACCCGACCATAGACCGCACCTGATGGTGCAGGAACGACCGCGCCGCCGCATAGACAAACAGCCGCTCCCCCTCCCGCACGACCTCGAGCCGGTCGAGAGTCCGCACCGGACTATCCGCCTGGCAATGCGCAGACCGAAACGTCGTGAAGTCATGCCGCCCGACCAGCGCCCCCGCAGCCTCTGCCATCGCCGCCTCGTCCAACGGCTGAGGCACCTGCCAAGCCAGCCCCGCCTCGAACGTCAACGGCGAGCGCCGGTTGACGATCCGGTACTCGTACGACCGACCGATGCACGAAAACCGCGCATGCCAGTCGTCCTCGACCACCTCGCACGCCAACACCGACACCGGCGCGGGCTTCACCAGCGCGTTAAGCCCCTCCATCAACCGAAACGCCGCCAGCGGCTTCGCGATGTCGACGTGCGCGCGCATCGCCATCCCGTGCACCCCCGCATCGGTCCGCCCCGCCGCCTGCACCGACGCGGTCTCGCCGGTCATCTTCAGCACCGCGGCCTCCAGCGCCGCCTGAACGCTCGGCCCATGCTTCTGCCGCTGCCAGCCCATGAACGGCCGCCCGTCGAACTCCACCGTCAACGCGAACCGCGTCAAAGCTGCGTCCCCGACGGAATCGCAAACCCACGCAGCAATTCCGTCGCCGAGGTGACGCCGCGCCCCGCCCGCTGCACCAAGGTCGGCCGGATCGCCCCATCGCCGCACCCGATCGTCAGCTCGGCATTGACCGTAAGACCCTCGCACCCAAGAAACGAGAACGGCAACACGTTTGCGGCCAGCACCTTCACCCGCTCGCCCGCATGCTCGAACCACGCCCCCGGTGCCGGGTTCATCGCCCGCACCAGCCGCTCGACCTCGACCGCCGACCGCTCGAAATCGATCCGCGCCTCCGCCTTGTCGATCTTCGCGGCATAGGTGACGCCCTCCTCGGGCTGCGGCCAGGCAGGGTAGGCGTCGAGATCGCTCAGCACCTCGACCATCAACCGAGCCCCCATCGCCGACAGCTCGGACGTCAGGTCCCCCGCGGTCTTGCCGACGATCGGCGTCCGTCCCTCGAGCCTTACCGGCCCGGTATCCAGCCCCGCCTCCATCTGCATGATCCCGACCCCCGTCTCGGCATCGCCCGCGAGGATAGACCGCTGCACCGGCGCCGCTCCCCGCCACCGCGGCAGCAGCGATCCATGCACGTTCAGGCACCCGAACCGAGGCGCCTCCAGCACCGCGCGAGGCAGAATAAGACCATAGGCCGCAACGACCGCCACATCCGCGTCCAAGGCGGAAAACGCCTCGCGAGCCTCCAGCCCCTCCGGCAAAGACGCCTTGAACGACACCGGCGTCCGCACCTCGATGCCCAGGGCCTCCGCCCGAACCTGCACCGACGACGGCACCAGTTCGCGCCCACGCCGCCCCCCTGGCCGGGCAGGCTGGCAATACGCCGCCACCACGTCATGCCCCGCCGCGACGAGGGCCTCCAGCACCGGCACTGCGAAGTCCGGCGTTCCCATGAAGATGATCCGCATGGCCCTCTCGAACACGCTGGCGGGGAGCCGCGCAACCCCCTATCTGTTCCCTATGGCATCCCCCGAGATCGAGGCGCTGACGCAGGCGCTGGCCCGGCTCCCCGGCCTCGGCCCCCGGTCCGCACGTCGCGCCGTGCTGCATCTGCTCAAGAAGCGCGACGCGGCGCTGGGGCCCTTGCGCGAGGCGCTGACCGCGGTCGACGAGCGGCTGGAGAACTGCTCCACCTGCGGCAACGTCGACACCACAAACCCCTGCGCGATCTGCGCCGACCCGCGCCGCGACCAGCGCTCGCTGTGCGTGGTCGAGGAAGTCGCCGATCTCTGGGCACTCGACCGCTCCCGGTTGTTCCCCGGCCGCTTCCACGTCCTCGGCGGGCGGCTATCGGCGCTCGAAGGCATCCGCCCGGAGGATCTCAGCATCGACAGCCTCGTCCGCCGCATCGAAGCCGGCGGCATCGACGAAGTCGTCCTCGCGATGAACGCCACGCTCGAAGGCCAGACCACCGCGCACTATATCGCCGAGCGTATCGAACGCTTCCCCGTCCGCGTCAC
>Ga0265798_10006821_pt1 | contig 14926 bp, 19 predicted proteins | sample P3T30metagenome_FD_192430 | JGI IMG/M metagenome (GOLD analysis project Ga0265798, IMG submission 192430) | Plant litter microbial communities from East Loma Ridge, Irvine, California - P3 T30 | ecosystem: Environmental > Terrestrial > Plant litter > Unclassified | place: USA: California... | reverse complement strand
AACCAATGACTCCACTTCTTCTCCACGCCCTGTGCATGCCTAGCATGTATCCAGCATTTCCTAGTTAGGCAAACATGTCGTGCAGCTTTCCCGTAGCGTGACTCACATGTGCATGGTCGGCGTTCTAGCTAGCGCCAAGGCACTACCTATCTGACAGGCCTGAAAAAAAGTCAGGATGAGTTGCCTATCCAAATTCGGTATTTTTGCAGTGCAGTGATGGGATTGTCGCAGTATCGATGCTCGATCCTCTTTCCCCGTCTTACAGTCATATTGTACACATGTAAACTCTGCATATCCGCTCCGTTTCAAGCTACTTCCACAAAGTACTTGGCCAGTATCCGATCTCGATGCGTGACCAGGCGTCTGCGCGCCATAAGCGCGTCACGCAACCGCGTGTCCGCCCATCCCTTGCCCAGTCGTGCCTCCAACAGCAGATGGGTATATGCAAACACACTCGCATCGAACACGCCCGGTGTCTCTGCCCCAAAGAACCACTGGTCCTTTCCTAGCAGCGTCTCCAAAGCAGCAAATGCCTCGTCTGCTTGGTTGTACAGCGTCTCGTCGTTTATTGTGCTCGAGTATTTTAGCAGTTCTTGCTCGGCTGCCAGACGCAATTCACGGGATATCGTGAGGCGTACAAAGGGGTTACGGGAGGTGGGGAGGATGTAAAGGGGCTCGGCGATGGTGGTGCTGTTTGGGGAGAGGTAAATGGTGTAGAGCTGCCATGTGTCAGCTGCGACCGAGTAATCTTTCGTGGTGTACGCACCCAAGCTCTCCGTATCCGGTGGTCAAGCAGACTGTGATACGCCTCGTAACGCGGGTCTCCCGGCTCTTCTATTGGGCTCTCACTGGTGCTCAGGGCCCATCGCTGTAGCTTGCCAGAAGGCACGGGCTGTGTTTCTCTACAGGGGTCTGGAGATGCGGGAAGCAGGAAAGGCAGCGAGCCGCTTGGAGAGGCATGGTTATTCGCTGAGGCGGTTTGGAAGGGAATTTGGGAAAACTTGAGATAGGCCTGCCAGACTGTGAGCTTCAGTAGCGGGGGCGCGGGAAGCGCTCGGCGACGACCTACCTGCCATTTCAAACATGCTGGGTTAGGTGACGGCGCGCCTCGAGCGGCACCTTTATCTGTAGTGAAGACATGTAGCACGTGTGCATTTCGATACTGCGGTGCGCGTTGCGGGAGGTCATTGACGGGGTATGTGAGCAGGGGAAATTGGTCGAAAAGCTGCTTGATGGGGGCGGGGACTGAGAACAGACTGCGCGGAGGCGGCTGTTGCTTATTGCTTCTGACAGCCGCATTGGCTTCGTTGGCCGAAGACATGACGGCCATGTGGTGGTGCTGGCGATGATGGGGCACCAAAAGCTGACCTTGCGGCGGGCGCGGAGGTGACGAGCTCGGGTCGACACACTTGGAGCAGCCTCTTTCCACGAGCAGCCTCTCGTTGCGAGATGCCAACTCACGTTACTTGCCTTGCACTGTAGCAATGTACAGCAAAGTTTATCGTCGTACAGTAAAGGCATGACGTCAAGCACAAAAGGCGGCTCTCGCAGCACATGTACACACCAAGCACGAGAGAGCCAGCAGCTACGTGCGACGAGAAGAACTTGGGCCTAGCAACTACCCTCAGCCAGGGCAGGAGGCACTGAGCGCATGGCAGGAACGACCGACGGCCGAGCAGCGCCCACTCTCTTCCTCGAGCTACCACCACAGTGATAGCGTCAATGAAAAGAAACTGCAGAGCAGACCAGCAAAAATTGCCCCGCCGAGATTCCCGAAGGAAGCTCGTAACAGTCCCATACCGCGCTGTGCCATGCAGACGGGACTGTCAGATGAACCCAATCTTTGAGCTGGGTCATCGCAAGAAGGTAAGTATGAAAAAAAAAGGGAAGGAGCGACCGGGGCAGGCGCAGCTTAAGTATGGCAGGAGCGATGGCCAGTGCGGAAGGAGCGTGCTAGCGCAGGAAGGCACGACCTGGAGGGGGGGCCGTGCGGGAAGTGCTGCCTGGCTAGCAGACGGAAGGTGCCGGCACGGGCTGGCTTGGCACCGTGTAGGGGCCTGTGCGCGAGGTGTTGTCTGATTGGCCGGTTGGTGGGGGCCTTGGCATCATGTAATGGCGGGTTCTGCGCGATCCACCACGGCAACGGCTGGACGTCATCAGATGTGCGTTGGAGACGGACAATGGGCCCTGGGAGAAGAGACTTACTCTTACACGTCGGCCAAGAAACGGCGTTTGTCGTATGATATCGAGCGGGCAGAATGGTGGGGTATAAGTTGCTTCGTCCTGCTCGAGTGCGCATGTCGACACTGTACAAGTCTGTCTGAAGATGCTCGCCGGTTCATCTTGGCTGTCTCTCCTCGCACTCGCATCGTACGCGGCGCCGGGCGAGGCTGCGACACTCTTTGCGGGCGGGACGGTCATAGCCTGGGACGCGGCTGCCCAGCGCCTCGACGTACTCCGCAACGGCTCAGTCCTGGTGGAGGATGATTCCATAGCCGCCGTCTTCTCCGGGCCCTACAACGGCACCTTGCCTCCTGCCCTGGAGGTCGTCGATGCCACCAACGACATTCTATCCACGGGCTTCATCGACACGCATCGCCACAGTTGGCAAACCGCCTTCAAGACCTTGGGCTCCAACACGACGCTGTTGCGGTACTTTGAGCGCTATGGCACAGACTCACCTGCTAGCACCGTATTTACGCCCGAGGATGTGTACATTGGCCAGCTTGTTGGGATGCTTGAGGCTTTGAACGGCGGCGTCACGACTATCGTAGACTTTGCTCATTGCACATGGTCGGCAGCGCATGCTAGAGCAGCGCTGGACGCAGCATTCGAGAGCGGCGTGAGGACCGAATGGGCCTACAACTTTGGCGACTACACAAACTTTACCTTTGAAGCCCAAACACGTCTTTTCCAGCAGCTAGTTGCCGACACGCGATTCCGCAACTCATCTACTCGGCTGGGAATCTCCTACGACGGCTTCAGCACCGCCGACCCAAACCGTACACGCACAATCCTCGACCTAGCTCGGTGGGCAGCCCTTCCTTCACCCAGCGCCAGAAAACGCCAGCTAACCCAGACGCCAGCAAAACCAACACATCCGTCCTAACCACCCACGCCAACGGCGGCGTCTACGGCGCCCAAAACTTTCCCTCCCTCCTCCACAACACCTTTGCCTTTCTCAATCAATCCATCCCCATCATCTTCGCCCACGCAAGCTACCACAGCCCCACAGACGCCCAGCTCCTCCGCCAATACAACCACTACATCTCCACGACCCCAGAGTCCGAGATGCACTACGGCCACTTGCACCCAAATAGCCACCTCATCACGGACCAAGCAGCTCTAGGCATCGACACGCACTTTACCTTTTCCTCGGACATACTGACGCAAGCACGGCTATGGCTCCAGAATGTCCGACGAACCTTTTACCGCGAGGTCATTGACCGACGCCACCTTCCCGCACAGAACCCCATGTCCGTGACCCAGGCTTTTCTCCTAGCAACGCGTAACGGGGCGCTTGCCTTGCGACGCTCAGACATTGGTGTCCTAGCCCCAGGCGCAAAGGCAGATTTGCTCGTGTGGAATGGGCGGGCGCCGAGTCTACTGGGCTGGACGGATCCGGTGGCCGCGGTCATGCTGCATGCAAACGTCGGCGATATCAAACATGTCATGGTCAACGGGGCTTTTAGGAAAAGGGATGGGGTGCTTACGGCTCCCGCATATCAGGCGCTACAGGACCGCTTTCTGCAGAGTGCGGGGAGGATACAGGATATTTGGAGGCAGATGGACATGCCGGTTACGGAGGGGGAGGGGGACAGTGGGGTGGAGTTTGAGAAACCGATGATGGCGGATGTTGAGAGAGGGGATGGGGATGGGTACGGGGAGCTTTTTGTTTGAGGGGAGGCTGTGTAGGGAATGGGTAATGTTTGGTGGTTACGAGGGGTGAAATAGCAAGTAGAACATATCCTATAGACTTTAGCTCTGCTCTCCTTCGTCTCAGCATATCCATCTACAACCAAGCAAAACCAACAACAATCTTCAGCAGATCTCAGACGACTTGACGACAAGGCAACGGTGGGGTGCAGGGCCCGCAGTTTACCCAATCAGCTATCATCATGACGTCAACCGCTGTTCAATCAATCTGACAAGATCATTCGACAACTTCGCCGTCAGATGCAATTGCTAGAGAAAAAAAATACCAATTCAGAGACCAGCGGGTTTACAATACAACTTCGCCGAACAAGAACACTCAAACACCCAACCTCCACTACCAAAAGTCAAGCACAATGGATGCAGTCCCCGTGAGCAACAAGACGGCCGGCGAGCCAGAGAGCACATACAATAGTGCACTCGAGACAGGCGCCGGAATGACTCAGGTAAATCCATGTCATTACACTATAACACTAGCACCTATTGACCGTTTCCGCAGAACTTCGCGCCAGTCAAGCGAGTATGCGCCCACCTCAACGCCTTCCATGCATACGCCCACGACCCCAAGCGCGACGCCGTAGAAGCAAACCACTACTGTGCCCATCTAAACGACGAGGTCCGGCAATGTATCCTCTACGACTCACCCGAGCCGGGTGCACGCATCATTGGCATTGGTAAGACGCAATCCACTCTTCTCTCTCCGCAAAACCACCCTAGCTAAGCCAGCCCAAAGAGTACATGATCTCGCCAAAGCTGTACTCGACACTCGACGCCGAAGAGCAGAAACTCTGGCACTCGCACGTCTTCGAAGTCAAGTCTGGAATACTGATTATGCCACGGCCCACTGGCGTCCCGGAAGCTGCCTGGGAGGTTGCTGAAAACAGGGAAATGGAGGAAGTTGTCGAGCTCTATGGGAAGATTTACCACTTGTGGCAGACGGACCGCGGTGACAAGTTACCGTTGGGGCCTCCGCAGTTGATGACGAGTTACACGGCTGCTGATCAGATGCCGGATTTTGAAAAGAGGCTGGCGGAGAGGGATCAAAGGTTTGCAAGCGACTACAAGAGAAAGAAGGGGGTTAGAGAGTATATCAAAGTACCCAACATCCATGAGAATGCCGATGCGACGTGGGCGAAGGGAGGGCTCGGACATTCGGCCTAGGCAGGGCGAGTCATCTAGTAAGCGGGACTAAACATTTTGTATGCTTCTCTTGGACCCTGAGCCGTAATCGGAGAGAATGCGGTGGATCAGGGAGTAGGCGCGAGTGCCCACATAACCCCTTGCATATCGTAAATGTATTATAAAGTGGTATTATGTACCACCTCGATGGCCGCAGACTCTTGTTTCTTCTTCTCACGGCCCATCAGCTTGCCCAGTACGTCCTTCTCCTCGCCACCGTCTTCTGTGTCGCTCGCGCTACCCGAATCGCTGTTCGCGTTGGGGTCTTTCTCTTCCAGTACGCCAAGTCCGAGATTCTAGATGGATGATTAGTAGTGTCCTGAACCATTGCACTGTAGTTACAACTCACCATCTCGATATAGGGCTCGCCCTCGTCCTCTGGTCCAGCGTCCAGACTCTTCAGCGTGCCGGCCTTTTTCTGTGCCTCCAGCTCATCGTTCGCAGCCTTGAGCTGTGGCAGAAAGTCTTTTAGGAAGTCACGAATGTCCGGCCCTAGGTCTTCGTCCCCTAGTCTCATGACTGGCTTCTTGCCTCTATTGGCACGCAGATTCACAACGCCATCCTGCCCCTCTGGTTCCTCCATTTCGGTGTCTTCATCATCGTCGTCCTCTTCCTCCTCTTCGCTCGAGCTTTCTTCGCTACTCGGCTCTTCGCTTGACTCAGACAACTCGCTATCGCTATCTGATGTGCCAAGGTCGCTTGGGTTTGTGGTCGAGTCGTCGGCGGCATTTGTAGAGGCAAGAGCGGATTCGGACGACGCTGACGGCGAGGAAGGCTCGTTGGAGAAGCGCACACGCTTGCTCCGGTGAGCGACGGCTTCGTGTACGTAAGGCGACATGTTTCCAAACACAAGACTCGAGCCGGTCGTATTCTGCTACGGTTGGGTGTAGTACTGGGACGATATTACGCGTTTTGGAGTGGCTTGTGAAGTCTGGGGAAAAAGTTGTGCAAGTACCAAAGTTTCGGCCTTGGGCCTGCAGATCGCGCGGAATGGTACCGAATCTGCAGGCGCGGAAGCCCTACGTCACCGCTGCACGATGCCCACATTGTATTCCCCCAATACATGTACTTTTCCAGTGTTTGGAGCATAGCCAGCCTTCAGCACCGTGAGCAGAAGCATGTGTCTGCACATTGGCCTAAGGCCGCAGACGACTCGTTGGGTGTCAGCAGGGGTCCTTGAAACGGCGTCTTGAAACGCGTTTAGAGCGGGCGCCTGCATTGCTGGCTTAAGGACTCCGGGGGCCGTTAAGCCTCTTAAAGGCCCAGCTGGCCTCGTCCATATCCGACTTCACGCCTTCTTGTCAATCTTTCCTGTCTCGCTGCTGCGCTGTCCGCTCTCTCCAGCTCCCTCCGGTCTGCAATCTTACGACTACCCCACTTCGGACATACGCAACCTTGCATACGAGCAATATCGAAGAGTTAGACGTCTTCGTACCGGACAACTTGATAACTGGTATTCGGTATGTAACGACTCTCCTTTATTCACGCATCCCACTTGTCTCCGTCATGTTCAACCATTCTTTTTCCTTGGCCGCTACCCCCTGGAGCCCGAATTGGCCACATGCTCGCAAATGATGTCCTCCCCACGTCCCCCGCAACACCAACAATCCCCTACTACAAGCCTGCGTCACCGAAGAGTTGGAGATTGCATGTTCACCATTGTTGCGGTGTCTTGGCTTGCAATTCTCGTCACGCTCGCACGCTATTTGCTGTTATACCCGTCTTCACCTGTCACATTCACATTCATCATCTTCAAACCCTGCATCAATCAAGCGAAGCCTACAATAGCTGTAGCTACTATTGTACGTCTTCACCACCGAGGCATGAGCAGACACAAAGTCTTTGCAGTTGCTCGTCCTTGACTTCCTTTCCATCATCTTATACTTCCCAATCCACAAACTGCCAGCTTCCTATATCTATTCCAAGATTCCAAGTCATTCATACACCTCACTACCCCACTCTACTTCATCATATCTCTCCAGCCAGCACCACAACCATGACCATGAACGAAACCACTCGTCTCGTTGACATGCTCCGGGCCTCTGCTGCTCAACCTGCTGACCATAGCTACTCCAGCGACCGCCAAGTTTTTCTCGCTTCCACCAACGACGCTCGCCAGAAACTCAGGCATTTGGCTGCCATTCGCAAGCCCGTCTCCGTTTCGCTGCTCGAAGATCTCATCTACGCTACCAAACACGGTGTGCCCTACCCTAGCGAGCCTTTGACATATCAGTCCAAGATCGCTCTCGATCACGTCCTTGACACTCTCAACCGGATCATTCCTCAGGAACGCACTCTCTGCATCGCTCCCTCCAACATGGCTGGTCGCTTCCCGGTGCTTAGCACCTCCAACCTCCCCGCTGCCTCAGCCGAGGAACAGTCTGCCACGGCTTCACCCGCCCGCGGCACTGCCATGCTCAACAACATCTTCAAGTCGGTCAGAGTTCCCGAGTTCCGCTTCAAGTGGATGTTCTGGGCCGAGAAGGGTCAGCAAGCCACACCCAAGGATAAGTCGGCATCATCAGAGGAGTACCTCACACGCCCTAAGCCGCTTGGAGAACAGATTGTCTCCGTCAAGGAGTTCTACCAGCATTTCAACAACATCCCGGTCGAGAACCTAAAGCTGCGGGACTCGATACACCTGTTCCACCTCGGTGTGAAGCCGGTCTGGGAGGACCCGCGGAACACGCGAGGTGGCGCATGGTACTTCAAGGTCAGCAAGGACCTGGCCTCGCAATTCTGGCACGAGATGTGCCTGCTCGCGGTTGGCGACATCTTGCAGGGGGCTGTCGAGACTAAGCGTGCCTGTAAGTCCTCCCGTCTTGACTTCTCATCCACCTGATACTAATCACATGATAGCATTCAATGATGACATCTGCGGAATCTCGTACAGTGTTCGCTGGAACGCTGTACAAATTGCCGTCTGGAACCGGGACGCCGACAACGAGGAGGGCCGCACGAAGCTCCTGGCGGTCATTCTCGACAAGCTGTCCGAGGAGCTGCGACCCAAGAAAGAGGACAGCTACTGGTATAAGGCGCACAAGGAACACAAAGGTTTCATTGAGCAGCAGTGAGTGGACACTGTACCAGTAGCTGTCGCTCTGGGCAAGACGGGTGTGGTGGAAGAAGGCGGGAATAGATATGAGGGGCATTGAGCCTCAGTTATATGCATACAAGCATTGGCGTTTACGAATACATGCTTTTGAATACGCACATCAAGTCCACCTGCCTTGCGCTGAGTGTCTTCTGCCCTATATGAGAGCCCCCTCCTTTTCCTCGTTTGAGGATACGCTGTGGTGAGGCAGATTTCATAGACAAAAGTTACCAGATGGTTCCGACGGCTAGCTGGCTCAGTGAGAAGCCTCTCTCTCTCTCTGTTATACATGACAGTATTAATGTTGAAGTCATGTATGCGCCAATCATACGCATCATTCGCCGCAGAAGCACGGACCAGCTTGAGGAAGCATCATGCACTTCTCACAATCCTCCGCACCTCGCCCACCAACCGCCTCACCACGTCAAGTCGCCCAACACGCCCACCATGGCCGCACTGCCCACTTCGCTCTTCCGATTTGTCGTCCCGCTGGCCATTGGCGCCTCGGTCGTTCAATCATCGCTCTACGACGTCAAAGGCGGAACCCGCGCCGTCATCTTCGACCGTCTGTCCGGTGTCAAGGAACAAGTCGTCAACGAGGGCACCCACTTTTTGGTACCATGGCTGCAGCGGGCCATTGTCTTCGACGTCCGCACAAGGCCGAGGAACATTAGCACCACAACGGGAAGCAAGGATTTGCAAATGGTCACGCTCACATTGAGGGTGCTGCACCGGCCTGAGGTCAAACAGTTGCCTAAGATCTACCAGGTGCGCCCTACTCCAGCCCTACCTTTCAGCAAGCATGAACCTTGCTAATCATTGAATAGAACCTTGGTCTCGACTACGACGAACGTGTTCTCCCCTCGATTGGAAACGAAGTTCTAAAAGCCATCGTCGCCCAATTCGACGCCGCAGAACTAATCACACAACGAGAGGCCGTGTCTAACCGTATCCGCACTGACCTGCTCAAGCGCGCCAATGAGTTCAACATTGCTCTTGAGGACGTCTCCATTACGCACATGACATTCGGCAAAGAGTTCACAAAAGCCGTCGAAGAGAAGCAAATCGCACAACAAGAAGCCGAGCGCGCGCGCTTCATCGTAGAAAAGGCCGAGCAGGAGAGACAGGCGAACGTCATCAGGGCCGAGGGTGAAGCCGAGGCGGCCGATACTATCTCCAAGGCTGTGGCAAAGAGTGGTGATGGATTGGTGTTGATTAGGCGCATTGAGACACAGAAAGACATTGCGCAGATGTTGGCGAGGAACCCCAACATTAGCTACCTTCCCGGCGGTGGCTCCGGCGGCAATGGAGGTGGCTCCACTGGCGGCAGCTTCCTGCTAGGCCTGAGGTCGTAGACGAAAGGGGCGAGAGTAGGGGTTAAAAAAAGATGGCGGGGTCGTTGACCAGACGTTGGAAACGTTAAATGAGTTATGATCTGGTGGAGCATGCATAGCCAGCAATGACCAGCACATGGTTCCTGTACAACATACTGCCGCGGGCACAATAACACTTCTCTACAACCATATCCAATGGTGTCTTTTCAACTCTCCATTGCACGCTGTTGGTCTTGTTCATGTGTTGACGTCTGTCAGGCGGTGTACAAGTTGGAGATGTAGACTTGTTTTTTTTTGTGCTGATTGTTCAAGGTTTCAAAAACAGGTCGACTTGGTCCGGTACACAGTTTTCGTGTGTCGATTACTTGTTTCATGAACGGGCGAGCAGCATTAGTTACAGACGACAGAATGGAGCTACGTGAGCGACGCAGAGTAGCAGGAACTGTAATTCTGGTGCGCCTTAGCCATGTCATGCTTGACACATTGCTCGCCTCAGGCCCGTCAGGTTTTCGGTAGCATAACGCTCCGTTGTGGAGGTTGGAAACTTCTTCATGCGTTGCTTAGAAAGGAAACAAAGCTGCCAGGGGTCTGGCGGTGCTCGCATACAAGGTCTGCATTTGGAAGTCGAGGATGGTAGGATGACAATGTTTTAGCACGGAGTTGTGGGCGTGGTTTGATCGGACGCCGGGATAGATAGCAATGGCATTGCTGGGGGCGGAAGGTTTTGGTTAACGGCGTCTCGTTCATGGTATGTTTGTTCATAGTGAGTTTGCAACTATGGGCATGGGTCATCCATGATGTGCTGAGCAAGCTGGCAGCTGGGTTGGTTGGGGTTATCGATACCGACGACTTCAGTGCTTGTAGGTAAGCTTTTGCTCCTACCCAGAAACCTTGATCAACCTTGCCTTGCCCCTTGCATCGACGATCAGCCGCGGAATTGTCCGGCGATGGGGGAAGCTCTTGCACGAGTCGTGTTCCAGCATGTTTCGGAAGGCGGTAGCACGCCCATGGTGACGGGAGCGCGTCATCGCATCCTCGCAACAACAACAACATGCTACCTGCTCCTGAAAGTTTGCATCCTTGTGCATTGGGCATCACACCGGATCTGGGGAAACGCAGGCTTCGTCTCAAGGCAGCGACGGGTCGAGGTCGGTCAGCGACTCGGACAGTGCACATTCTGCCTGACATGGTTTGGGCGAAAGCAGCAGGAAAGTCACTGCACCCCGCCACTGTCACGGTGTGCGTGACTTTGTCCTTCTCCGGGCTACGGAAACGATAGGGCGAGAGGGGTGGTGGAGGAAGATGGCGGGTGTTCCTCAGGCTGTCATGCCACATTCCAGCGTGGCTGTGCACTTGCACAGGCCCCTTTGCAGCCAATCACACGTCGTGTGGCCATGCAATGTGGCTTGACACCACACTTGTCATCGACGGTAGGCTCACTGGCAGGCTCTCTCGCAGGCTCCCGCCCTAGATGGCTTCTCCCAAGCTATATACAAGACGGGCATGGAACTGGAAGGGGCGAAGGTTTTGTACACGCCTCTACTTACGAATCCGGGACCGCCAGCCTCGCTTGACAAATGGCGATGCAGCCGAACAACAAGCCGTTGGGCATCCTCCTTGCCCTTGCCATCCTACAATGTGTCAGACAGCTTCGTCGCCGCGTGAAGCCGCGTGTTCTCCATGGCTCAATCGCCGGACATGGGCTTGGCATCGCCTGCACCCCGAAAGTCCGGACTCTCTCCAGGCGATTGACGCTGATCGGCGTCCGGGGTGCGAGGGAGGAGTCGCAACGGCACCCTCAGCGTGTCCGTCGCAGTCGTCGGCCAAGGGGACGGGAGCCCTGGCGATCGGCGCACAAGCAGCTGCAAACGCCCGACTCGGCTGCTCCCGCTAATCGAAACTTGGCTGGGGATAAGGTGCAACAGTACGTTCTAAGTAGCTTTTTGTTTGGTTTCACCTACTAAAGCGCCGCACGCAGCGTGCTTCGCTCGTTCGACAACAAGCGGCATGCTACCAGGTCGGCCTTTTCGTCCATTGCAGCCAACGACCGACTCTTGGTCAAACACCGCAATGCGCGCATCGCAGAGGCGTGTACCTTGAACGAAACCATCCAGCTTCTAGTCGACGCACACGACGCCATCAACGTCCTGTCCGAATGTCGTCTGCGGCACGGTGACGAATGGCTCTTGGCCCAAGGTCTCGAAGCCGGGCTGGTGCTCGACGACAAGTTTGTGGCCAACTATGAGCATCTGTTGCTGCGGCTGCAGACGGAGCTCATCGAGGCTCTGGCGCAAAAGGTGCTCGAGGAGCTGCTCCGGGGCGGGCACGACAAGAAGCAGCGCAAGCTGCTGAGCTGGTTTACCGAGTTTGCAGCCAAGCCCCAGGCTCTCAGCACATCGTTTCCCTGGACCATCAAGCCGTCGCTAGCGGTGTTGTGGGGGGTTTGTTGGATGTTTTATGACCGCGCTCCCAACGAGCGGGCCGTGGGCGGCAGCAGCAGCAGCAGCAGCAGCAGCAGCAAGGACCGCATACCATTGGATGCGGTGCTGCAAAACATCAGCCTACAGTGGGATACCGGGGCATCATCAGACTGTATGTGTTGCACTTCTCGTCGCCCGGCCAGTACATCGTATTGCGAGGCATTCCCGCTGCTCGGAGCTAACGCATTGCAGACGTCAGCCTCGGCCGCGAGCTGATTGGGCAAGACACGCAGCTGGGCTCGCATAGGCCGAATGTGGACGTGGGCCCTGAACATGATGTGTTCCAGGCACGAAACACGGATACCTGGGGGTCCGATCTCATTTCGAATCGTCTTACCAGTACGCTCCCGACCGTCGTGGTTAGTCAGGCTGAGCCAAGGGCGAAGCCATCGCCGCTTCCAAGTAAGTGCCTAGTGTGTCCCGTGTCTGTTTGAGTCACGCCTTTCTCTACGGACCCCGGTTTCAGCCTAGAAGCATCTCGCAGGCCTCGCTAACCATCTCAGACCAAGATACTTATTTTCGACCTTCCACCCATGATTCTCAGGTAGCTCAACCTGTTAATCTTTATTCGCCTCATCCTCCAGGCACTACTCTTGCTGCGCCACTCACGGCCTTTGCGCATCTTGGCTCCGAACACCACACAAACTCTTGGCAGCCATTCCCTTTGCCACCCCAGGACAGTCCGCGTCATCTGATCGCTCCCTATCCACACCATCCGAGAGTTCGAGTCACCGGAGCGGCGGGAAACACGTCGTTTGCTCAGCCCCAAACTGGCTTCGCGTCTTCTAGTATATATCAACCTAGCCGGCTGCCTGAGGCCTCGCCACTGAACTTGAACCCTCAATACTACAACTACCACTACAATAACAACAACAACTACAACATAATGGCTGAACTATCGCCCAAACCTGCCACTGCAATGCAAATTCCCCACGAGCACAAGCGGACTGTTTCCATCGCTTCCCTTACCGGCGACATGCCTACTCCAGTCAGCATGAGCGGCCCGAGATCTCCCCTAAGGTCCCCAACCTCTGATGAACAAGTCTCGGCCTTTACCAGCCCGCAAAGAGACCACAGCAGCATTCACAGCAGGACTCACAGCAGAGGCCTTTCCATCGACTCTTCACAGGACGGCGACGACGACGTATCGCTACGGAAGAACCATAGCTTCAAGCGCGCCGAGGAGCCGCCGCGTAACGAGGATGGTAAGATGACGTGCAAATACCAAGAATGCCATGGAACATCATTCGACCGCAAATGCGAATGGAGGTGAGTTGATCCAAGCCATTCTTTCAAAACAACATCATGTACTGACCTTGATAGCAAACACATGGACAAGCACGACCGGCCTTACAAGTGCAATGTCAAGGGCTGCGAAAAGCTACAGGGCTTCACCTACAGCGGCGGCCTCTTGCGTCATGAACGTGAAGTTCACAAGATGCACGGCGGCACCAACAAGTCGCTCTTCTGCCCCTTCCATGACTGCAAACGCAGCTCAGGTGCCGGCTTCACGCGCAAGGAAAACCTTGCCGAGCACATCCGTCGCGTACACCGACGGACATCCATGTCGGCCGATTTGCATGGCCTGGTCATTCGACGAGACATGGTCCGCCGCGAGCGAGATGGCTCTCCAATTCCAGAGTCGCACGTCCCAGAGGCCCACTTCAACCGCTCCATGAGCTTCCAACACCGCGACGAAGACGACATGATGATGAAGCGCAAGCGTCTTGGGTCTGAGGCCTTTTCCGACCGTGCCGACGACGAAATGCGCTCTGAGATCAAGCGTCTGAGACATGAGAATGAGGAAAAGGACTCACGTCTACGGCAACTGGAGCAGGCGGTTATGGCGCTGCAACAGAGCCGTAGGTGATTGTGTCTTATCATCATCATCATTAATGTTTTTTTTGGTTATCATGGGCCAAACTCACCAGGTCAGGAGTGTAAGGGTAATAGTTTTGGTCTTCAGAAAGTTGCTGCATGTATTCCAGCTGCCAGATTTTTCCTTTTCGTTTTCTCACATATCCTAGCCTAAAGTTCACTACTCACTGTATATACTAGTCAAGTGTGTTCTTTTTATCTGCTGTAAGCTTTGTATCTACACTCAAACGCTACCCAAATCTGTAATTTCTTAGTGTTAGTTTTCCTTTTTTGGGGGGTTTCCCAGCTGTTTAGTTTCCGCATGGCTGGTACATGCTGCTTGCTATTCTGTTTTTTTTTGTTTTCTCATGAGAGACATGATACCAAACCTGCAGATTGATTGGATGGATGGATAGAAACATGAGTGGAACACCCATTTAGCATGAAAACACCACTCTTGATTGTTGTTGTTGTTGTTCTTATTCCTAACATGTTACTGTCTATATGCATGTACATATGTATTGACCGAGTTTCAATCTATGCTTGTATATATGTATATGACTATCAATGTGAAAATCTAGCGAGACTTTTTTTTTACCAATCCACTCATTGACTTTAGCACGTCCTCCTGCTCCTGCTTCTCTCTGTCGACAACAACAACAATGATTACCAAGCTCTGACCGTAACACCAATCTAACCTGTTTTACAAATCTCATCACCGACGACGCCCTTTTAGCTGCCGTGTTGCCTGCCTAGTAGGATCTTACCGCTCCCCCCTCTCCACTCACCCCTTTTCTTACCTAGCCCACCTGACCTAGCTGCCTGATTATGCAAAGTCCATGTTCTTACCGTTTTACTGACTTGGCGTTGATGGATGGATCCACATCTCGGGCAAGCTGTGGAGAATAGGCAGGCAGGTAGGCAGCCGTTGACGCTAGAGAAGTCTTATATTGGCAGTGTAGCGTGTATGTCACGAGCCTGAGCATGAGCATAAGCATGACCATTACTATGACTGTGACTGTGACTGTGACTGTGACTGTGATATGATT
>Ga0265798_10006820_pt1 | contig 14928 bp, 15 predicted proteins | sample P3T30metagenome_FD_192430 | JGI IMG/M metagenome (GOLD analysis project Ga0265798, IMG submission 192430) | Plant litter microbial communities from East Loma Ridge, Irvine, California - P3 T30 | ecosystem: Environmental > Terrestrial > Plant litter > Unclassified | place: USA: California... | reverse complement strand
GCGAGGGCCGGACATTCGACTTCGTGCCCGGACGCGGCGCCGTCACTGCGGAGCAACTGCATCAGCACTTGCTCCCGGTGCTCGATGCCAGCGTGCTGCTGGTGACCGACAGCCATGGCGCATACCGCGCCTTCGCCCGCGAAGCCGGTATCACCCATGAAGCCGTCAACCTGCGCCGGGGCGAACGCGTGCGCGGCGCCGTCCATGTGCAAAACGTGAACGGTTATCACAGGCGCTTCCGGCAGTGGCTGGCACGTTTCAATGGCGTGGCATCGCGCTACCTGCCGAATTATCTCGGCTGGCGCTGGGCTCTGGATGGCGATCGCGTCACCACCCCGGATGAGCTGCTGCGAGCGGCGATCGGCCTTTTCAACACCAAACGGTGACAGCGCCCTTCGTTTTCGAAGTTTTAAAGACGCAAACGGCGGTAGGCTTGCAGGAAGCGTTTGGCGGCGGCGGCGCTCAGCACCCTGACCGGATCGCCGTGCCAGGCGTACAGGAACGGTTCGCCGCCGAGGCGGTCGGTGAGCTTCACCGACAGCAGGAAGCGGGTGCCGGGCGGATAGACGTCCGGGTCGAGCAGGCGGCGCGAACACTGCACGCGCATGCTGGTGGACACCGCCTGCCCTGTCATCGGCCGGATGCGCAGCTTGCCGCTGCGCGCGTCAACCACCGATTCGACCGCGACCTCGCGGTAGGCCCATGCGTCGCGCGCCATCTCAGCCGCGCTCCGCTGTGGCGTCTGCGCGCGCGAGCTTGTGCTTGCGTAGCTCCGGCTCGTGCTGCTCGGCCCACACCCACAGGCTGCAGAATGCGGCGCACAGGCTGGCGCCCATCGCGGTCAATTGATACTCGACGCGCGGCGGCACTTCCGGATGCACGGTGCGCAGCACCAGGCCGTCGGCTTCGAGCTGGCGCAGGGTCTTGGTCAGCATGCGCTGGCTGATCGTCCCGACCAGTTCGCCCACGCGCGTGAAACGCTGCACGCCGTGCTGGTGCAGCACCTCCAGCACGCACATGGTCCACTTGTCGGCCACGCGGTCGAGCACGTCCAGGACGAGTGCGTCGGGTTCCGGACGCGGCCGGCGTTCGCCGTCGTCTCCTTGCAGTGGTTCGAAGACCACGTGTCGTTGTCCTGCCTTGTTGCCCATCGCTGCTCAATCCTTACCGTTTTGTTCGTACAGCACAAAAAAGTGCCTACTTCCTGTTTGAGAGTATCGGCGCTAGGCTAGCACGAATTCGAGGCGCGATGGCGGCCTCGGAGGTCCATTCAACTCACAAGGAACATCCATGAAAACGACTGGAAACACCATTCTCATTACTGGCGGCGGTTCGGGCATCGGCCGCGCGCTGGCCGAAGCCTTTCATCAACGTGGCAACCAGGTCATCATCGCAGGGCGGCGCCAGGCGGCGCTGGACGAAGTGGCCAAGGCTAACCCCGGCATGGCGACGGCCGTGCTGGACGTGACCGATGCGCAGGACATCGCGCGCTTCACGCAGCAGATCGTGCGCGACTATCCGGCGCTGAACGTGCTGGTCAATAATGCCGGCATCATGCGCGCCGAAGACTGGACGGCGGAGAGCGTCGACACCGCGACGGCGCAAGCGACCATCGCCACCAACCTGCTGGCGCCGATCCTGCTCACGGCGGCCCTGCTGCCGCAGCTGCGCAAGCAGGCCGCATCGAACGTAATCAACGTCTCGTCCGGCCTGGCCTTCCTGCCGCTGGCGATCACGCCGACCTACAGCGCAACCAAGGCCGCCATCCACTCGTTCAGCGAATCGCTGCGCCATCAGTTGAAGGGCACCGCCGTCGAGGTGATCGAGCTCGCCCCGCCCTACGTGCAGACGGAGCTGATGGGCGCGCAGCAGGCCAGCGATCCGCGCGCCATGCCGCTGGCCGAGTTCATCGACGAAGTGATGCAGCTGCTCGAGCTGCACGATGCGCCGGAAGTGCTGGTGCAGCGCGTCCATCGCCAGCGCTTCGCCGCAGCACAGGGGCAAGCGGCTTACCAGGAGCTGTTCGCTCAGGTGAACGCCCCACGTTGACCCGGATCGTGTTGTCACGCGCCGCGCCGCACCTTTGGCGGGGCGGCGATGCTTATTCGGTGGCGCGGATCAGGAGCGCGGTCGCCTGCGCCGCCATGCCTTCTTCGCGTCCCAGATAACCGAGCTTCTCGTTGGTCTTGGCCTTGATGTTGATCTGCTGCGGCGACACGCCCAGGTCTTCGGCGATGCGCGAGACCATCTGCGGGATGTGCGGCGCCATCTTCGGCTGCTGGGCGATGATGGTGGCGTCGATGTTGCCGATGGTGTAGCCCGCGTTCAGCACGCGGTGCGCGACTTCTCGCAGGAGCGTGCGCGAATCGGCGCCGGCGAACATCGGGTCGGTATCCGGGAAGTGCTTGCCGATGTCGCCCAGCGCAGCCGCGCCGAGCAGCGAATCGATGATCGCATGCAGCAGCACGTCGGCGTCCGAGTGGCCGAGCAGGCCGAGGCGGTGCGGGATGGTGACACCGCCGACGATCAGCTTGCGGCCTTCGACCAGGCGGTGGTTGTCGTAGCCGGTGCCGATGCGAAACGGCGGTGTAGGATTGTAGGATGCGAGTGCCATGGTGTGGTTTGCTTGTGGTGATCGGTTCAAGGTCGGGCGGCCGCGGCCAGGTACATCTCGGCGATGCGGATGTCGGACGGCAGCGTGACCTTCAGGTTGCGGGGATGTCCTTCGACTAACTTGGGGGCCAGGCCGAGGGCTTCAACCGCACTGGCGTCATCGGTAATCGCGGAAGGATCGGTCGCGGCATCGAGCGCGCGGCCGAGTAATTGATAGCGGAACATTTGCGGCGTTTGCGCCAGCCACAGGCTGTCGCGCGGGACGGTGCTGACTTCATCCTGCGCACTGCGCTTGACGGTGTCGACCACCGGCAGCGCGAGCAGGCCGCCGACCGGATGTTCGCCGGTCTCCTTGATCAGGCGTTCGATCAATTGCGCATCCAGTCCGGGACGGGCCGCGTCGTGCACCAGTACCCAGTCGTTCACATCGATCGTGCCGTGCAGCGCACGCAGACCGTTGCGAATCGATTCCATGCGAGTGGCCCCGCCGCAGCGCAGGACCGTCACGCGCGCGCCCTCTTCTTTGGCATCGGGCAGCACGCCGTCGATAAAGGGATCGTCGGAACTGACCACCACATAAGTGTGGGCGATCAATGAGCTGGAGAGAAACGCATCGACGGTGTGGCGCAGCATCGGCTTGGCGCCGATGCTCAGGTATTGCTTGGGGCTGGCGGCAGCCATGCGTGCGCCGACCCCGGCGGCCGGGATTAAGGCAAGGTAACGCGGACTGCAACTCGCGGCCATGTCTTGAGGTGAAGTGTTCTGGTGTTCGGTCATTCAGTGACGTATCAGTTGCGGCGCTTAGGCTGAAGCAAAGACTGTACCTCACCTGCGCATACCTTGCCCAGTCGCGCGTACTCCTGCGGCGTGTCGATGGCGGCCTGCAAGACCTCGACCTTTGCCATTTCGCGCTTGATGTAGGGCATCCAGCTGCGGTCGATCTCGCGCTGCAGGGCCGCCTGGGCCTGGCCGATGCGCGCATACAGCGGCTTGCCGGCGAAGCGCTTGGCAAGCGCAGCGCGCACCCGCGCTTCAGCCTGCGGCAGAAAGTCTTGATAGGTTTTGAGGTGCCGCATTTCGTGCGCCATCACTTCGCGGTAAGAGCACGAGTTGGGCGGGAACTCGCGGCTGACGTAGACCACGATCGGCAGATAGGTCAGCGACACGTCGATGCGCGGCGTGATGCATTCGTAGCCGGTCGTGCTGTCCTTGAGCATGCGACCGCCGGCCTGGATCTGGACCCGGGCGTCGGTATGGGTCAGGCCGAGCACCCATTCATTGGCGCGGGACTGACCCTTCAAGCGGGTGAGATCGTAGAACGAGCGGGTGGTATCGACGCGGTAGCCTTGCTGCTGCACCGACAGCACCGAGATGGTCTGGCCGATGGTGTCTTCGCATTTGATCTGGAACGGCGTGCGCGACTGGGCGGCGGCGGGCACGGCCATCATTACCAGGCCGGCCGCCAACGCAACGTTCCGGATCAGGCAGGCGTCCACGTCCCGGACAGGACCTTCTCGAGCCAGAAGGCGCCGATGATGGTTTTCACGTCGGTGATCTCGCCCTTGCGCACCATCTCCAGCAGTTCCGGCACGGTGACCGTGAACAGTTCCAGGAACTCGCCGTCGTCGAGCTTCTGTTCGCCGGCGACCATGTCTTCGGCCAGGAAGATTTCGAGGTGTTCGTCGGAATAGGCGATGGCGTTGTGGATGGTGCAGACGAAACGCCAGCGGCCGGCCGTGTAGCCGGTTTCTTCTTCCAGTTCGCGCTTGGCGCAAGCCAGGTGCTCTTCGCCCGGGTCGATCTTCCCGGCTGGGAACTCGATGAAGACCTGCGAGTTCGGGTAGCGGAACTGGCGCTCGAGCAGCACGCGGCCGTCGGGCAACAGGGGAAGAATGACGACGGCGCCCGGATGGCGGATGAATTCGCGGTGGCTGATCTTGCCGTTGGGGAGCTCGATGCGGTCGCGCTCGACCTTGAGGAAGTGGCCGTCGTAGGCCAGGCCGCCGTCGAGGCGGGTTTCTTTCAGTTCCGACACTATGCGCTCCGGTAGAAGTTTGATGTTGTGGGTGGCATGCACTGATTGGACGCGTGGACGGCTCCGCCGTCCACGCGTCCAACCAACCTGGACTCAGCCGCGCCGCTTACGCAAATACCGCAGCACAAACCCCGGAAACGCCAGCACCAGGAACATACACCCCGTCACCGCATAGAACTCCCAGGTCTGCACGTACACCGAACCGATACGCGATTCAAGCAGACGGGCGACGAAGCCGACGAGGAAGTATAAGACAATCAGTTCGAGCAGGCGCAACGGGAAGCGCTTGGTGCGCGCCTCCCCTGCTTCCTGACCGCTGCTGCGGCCAGGAAGTGGAACCAGGCCAAAGACCCGCTCGCTGAGGAAAGGAAGGTTGGCCGCGGCCGCCGCGAGGGCGACCACCAGCCAGGCAGCAATGGAATTATCCAAAGCTTAGTTTGCCAGCGTAGCCTGCATGGTGCTGTAGCAGATTGCCAGCAGACCACCCGGGATGACGCCCAGCACCACGATCGCGACACCATTGAGCGACATGATGACGCGCATGTCGGTCGGGGTCGAAATCGCCGAAGCATCGACTGCGTCATCGAACCAGATGGTCTTGACCACGCGCAGGTAATAGAACGCGCCGATCAGCGAGAACATCACCGCAACCACCGCCAGCCACACCATGCCCGCGTCGGCCACAGCCTGCAGCACCGCGTACTTGGCGATGAAGCCCACCGCCGGCGGCACGCCGGCCAGCGAGAACATCAGGATGGTGGCGACGATCGCGAACCATGGGCTGCGCTTGCCGAGACCCTTGAAGTCGCTGATCAGCTCGGCTTCATGGCCGGCGCGCGCCAGCATCATGATCAGGCCGAACGTGCCGACCGTGGTGAGCACGTAGACGATGGTGTAGTACATCGCGGCGCTGTAGGCAGCGGCAGCATTGGTGGTGTCGCCATCGACATTACCCACGACCATGGCCAGCACCACGAAGCCCATCTGGGCGATGGTCGAGTAGGCCAGCATACGCTTGATGTTGGTCTGCGCAATTGCGGTGATGTTGCCGAATGCCAGCGACAGCACGGCCAGCACCATCATCATCTGTTGCCAGTCAAAGGCCATCGACGGCAGGCCTTCGGCCAGGATGCGGATCACGATGGCAAAGGTGGCGATCTTCGGCGCGCCGCCCAGCAGCAGGGTGACCGCGGTCGGGGCGCCCTGCACCACGTCCGGTACCCACATGTGGAACGGCACCACGCCCAGCTTGAAGGCCAGGCCGGCCACCACGAACACCAGGCCGAACACCAGGACGGTGCGGTCGGCTTGGCCGGCTGCAACGATCTCGCCGATGCGGTTGATGTCGAGCGACGTGGTGGCGCCGTAGATCATCGAGATGCCGTACAGCAGGAAGCCGGAAGCCAGTGCGCCGAGGATGAAGTACTTCATCGCCGCTTCGGTCGAGACCGCGTGGTCGCGGCGCAGGGCCACGAGCGCGTACAGCGACAACGACATCAGTTCCAGGCCCAGGTAGATCGACAGCATGCTGTTACCCGAGATCATGATCATCTGGCCCAGCATCGAGAACAGGGCCAGCACGTAGAACTCGCCGCCGAGGTTGCCCGACATCATGCCGCGCTCGCCGGCGTACTGGCGCGAGTAGACGATGGTCATGGCGGTGGCCAGGTAGGTGAACAGCTTGAGCAGGTTCGACATCGGGTCCGACACGTACATGTGGTTGAACGTGTAGACCGTGGCGCCGGCGCTGAAGTCGACGAACGAGAACGCGGCGCAGCCGCCGATGGCCAGCAGCGACAGGCCATAGGTCAGGTTGCGCTTGCCCTCTTTCAGGAACATGTCGATCAGCAGGATCGCGGAGGCCGCGATCAGCAGGAAGATTTCGGCGTACACCGGCACCAGATTGGTGTCGGCCGCCGTTAGCAATGTGGAGTTCATTTCATTCATGGCAGTTTATTGAGGCACTTTGCTGACTGCGACGTGTTGCAGGAGGTCGGTGACCGACACCTGCAGCGTTTCGGCGATCGGCGCCGGATACAGGCCCATTGCCAGGGTGGCGATTGCCAGCACCGACAGGATGGCGAACTCGCGGCCGTTCAGGTCGGTCAGTTCGGCGACGTGCTTGTTGGCGACCGGTCCGAAGATGACGCGCTTGACCATCCACAGCGAGTAGGCGGCGCCCAGGATCAGCGCGGTGCCCGAGGCAACGCCGGTCCAGAAGTTGAACTCGACCGCGCCCAGGATGACCATGAATTCGCCGATGAAACCCGAGGTGGCCGGCAGGCCGGCATTGGCCATCGAGAACAGCACGGCAAAGGCAGCGAACTTCGGCATGGTGTTGACCACGCCACCGTAGGCGGCGATTTCACGCGAGTGCACACGGTCGTACAGCACGCCGATGCAGAGGAACATCGCGCCCGACACGAAGCCGTGCGAGATCGCCTGCATCAGGCCGCCCTGCACGCCCAGGTCGTTGAACATGAAGAAGCCCAGGGTCACGAAACCCATGTGCGCGATCGACGAGTACGCGACCAGTTTCTTCATGTCCTTCTGGACCAGGGCCACCAGGCCGATGTAGATCACCGCAATCAAGGAAAGCACGATGACGACCGGGGCCAGGTACTGGCTGGCGTCCGGAGTGATCGGCAGCGAAAAACGCAGGAAGCCGTAGGCGCCCAGCTTCAGCATGATCGCGGCCAGCACGACCGAGCCGCCGGTTGGCGCTTCGACGTGGGCGTCCGGCAGCCAGGTGTGCACCGGCCACATCGGCACCTTGACGGCGAAGGCCATGAAGAAGGCGATGAAGATCAGGATCTGCTCTTTCATCGTCAGCGCCTGCTGGTGCCAGTCGAGGATGTTGAACGAACCCGATTTGTTGTACAGGTAGACGATCGCGACCAGGGTCAGCAGCGAACCGAAGAACGTGTACAGGAAGAACTTGAACGCCGCGTACACGCGGTTCGGGCCGCCGAACACGCCGATGATGATGAACATCGGGATCAGGGTGGCTTCGAAGAAGAAGTAGAACAGCAGGCCGTCGAGGGCGACGAACACGCCGATCATCAGGCCCGACAGGATCAGGAACGAACCCATGTACTGGGCCACGCGCTCTTCGATCACCTGCCACGCCGCCGCCACCACGATGATGGTGATGAAGGCGGTCAGCGGCACGAACCACAGCGACAGGCCATCCACGCCGAGGCGGTAGAAGATGTTGAAGCGTTCGATCCAGGCAGCCTGTTCAAAGAACTGCATGCCGTGGGCGGCGTTGTCGAAGTTCGTGATCAGCGGGATCGTCGGCAGCAGGCTGACGACCGCGCCCACGAGCGAGAGCATGCGGACCATGCCGGCGTTCTTGTCGCGGCCAACGGCCAGGACCAGCACGCCGAACAGGATCGGGAGCCAGATCGCCAGGCTCAGGTACGGTGGAAATGTAGATAACTGCGTCATTTTTTTTGTCTCTGCCTCTGATTAACCGCGCCAGAACGGGAAGAAGTACAGCATGGCGGCCAGCACGCCCGCGATCATCACGAATGCGTAGTGGTAGATGTAGCCGGTCTGGGCGGTCTTGGTGACCGTCGAGAACCATGCCACCACCTTGGCGCTGCCATTGACGATCAGGCCGTCGATCAGGCCGCGGTCGCCCACGTTCCACAGGCCCTTGCCGACGCCGAGTGCGCCGCCAGCAAAGACTTTCTGATTGAACGCATCCATGTAGTACTTGTTGTCCAGCAGGGTATGCAGCGGCTTGAGCTTGGCGTAGAACCAGGCCGGCACGCGCGGGTTGATCATGTAGCAGTAGTACGCGGCAACCACGCCTGCCAGTGCCAGCCAGAACGGTGCGGTCTGCAGGCCGTGCAGCGCCATGGCGCCGGCGCCGTGGAACATCTCGCCCAGCTCGGCCATCGCCGGGTGCTTCGGATTGACGGTGATGACGCCGTCGAAGAAGTCACCGTGCAGCATAGGCCTGATGGTGAAGAAACCGATCAGCATCGACGGTATCGCCAGCAGCACCAGCGGCAGGGTCACCACCCATGGCGACTCGTGCGGCTTCTGGCCCGGGGCCAGGCCGTGGTGAGCGTGGTCGTCATGCTCTTCCTCGTGGTGCGCATCCGAATCGTGCTTGGCATGCGGGTCCGAATGGTCATGCGCGGCCGCCGCCGGCGCGTGATGCGCATCGTGGTGGTCGTGAGCGTGAGCCTTGCCGAAGCGCTCTTCACCGTGGAACACCAGGAAATACATGCGGAACGAGTAGAACGCCGTGACGAACACGCCGGCCAGCACCGCGAAGTTGGCGAAGCCCGAACCCGGCAGATTGCTTGCGTGCACCGCCTCGATGATCGAATCCTTCGAGTAGAAGCCCGAGAACAGCGGCGTACCGATCAGGGCCAGCGAGCCGATCAGCGAAGTGATCCAGGTGATCGGCATGTACTTGCGCAGGCCGCCCATATTGCGCATGTCCTGGTCGTGGTGCATGCCGATGATGACCGAGCCGGCGCCCAGGAACAGCAGTGCCTTGAAGAAGGCGTGGGTCATCAGGTGGAAGGCAGCGACCGAGTAGGCCGACACGCCCAGCGCCACGGTCATGTAGCCCAGCTGCGACAGCGTCGAGTAAGCAACGACGCGCTTGATGTCGTTCTGGATGATGCCCAGGAAGCCCATGAACAGCGCGGTGATCGAACCGATGACGATGATGAACGACAGCGCGCCATCCGACAGCTCGAACAGCGGCGACATGCGCGACACCATGAAGATACCGGCGGTAACCATCGTTGCGGCGTGGATCAGTGCCGAGATCGGGGTCGGGCCTTCCATCGAGTCAGGCAGCCAGACGTGCAGCGGGAACTGCGCCGATTTACCCATCGCGCCGATGAACAGGCAGATGCAGGCAGCGGTCAGCAGTGGCCAGTCGGTGCCCGGCACGCTCATCAGCGCGAGCTGATCGGCCTTGGCAAACACTTCGGTGTACTGCATCGAACCGGACGCGGCCAGCAGCAGGCCGATACCCAGGATGAAGCCGAAGTCACCCACGCGGTTGACCAGGAACGCCTTCATGTTGGCGAAAATCGCAGTCGGACGGGTGTACCAGAAACCGATCAAGAGGTACGAGACCAGGCCCACCGCTTCCCAGCCGAAGAACAGCTGCAGGAAGTTGTTGGACATGACCAGCATCAGCATCGCGAACGTGAACAGCGAGATGTACGAGAAGAAGCGGTTGTAGCCGTCGTCTTCCGCCATGTAGCCGATCGTGTAGATGTGGACCATCAGCGACACCGACGTGACGACGCACATCATCATCGCGGTCAGGGTGTCGATCTGGAAGCCGACGGCGAGCTTGAGCGTGCCGACCGTCATCCAGGTGTAGAGATCTTCATTCAGCGTGAAGCCACCCAGCGTGGCCATCAGGGTTTGCACCGAGATGATCAGCGCGATCAGCACGCCCAGGATGGTCGCCGTATGCGACACCTTGCGACCGACCACATTGCCCAGGAACTTGGTACCGAGCAGGCCGGCGATTGCCGAGCCTGCCAACGGTGCCAGAGGCACCGCCAGTAAGAGTGAGGTTGAAATTTGCCCCGCCATTGTTGAACCTTTTCGTTTTTGTTTATCTAGCCGAGACCATCAGCCTTTGAGGCGATCCAGGTCTTCCACGTTGATCGTGTCCAGGTTACGGAACAGGACCACCAGGATTGCCAGGCCGATTGCGGATTCGGCGGCAGCGACGGTCAGGATGAAGAACACGAAGATCTGCCCCGCCGCGTCGCCCAGGTAGTGGGAAAACGCGATGAAGTTCAGGTTCACCGCCAGCAGCATCAGTTCGATGGCCATCAGCAGGATGATGATGTTCTTCCGGTTCAGGAAGATGCCGACCACCGAGATCGCGAACAGGATCGCGCCCAGGATCAGGTAGTGTGCGAGCGATACGGTCATTTCTGCTCCTTCGGTTCTGCCGCTGCGGCGGCGGCTGCGGCGGCCGCTGCTGCTTTCTCGACGTTCGCTGCGTCGATGGCGCGCTGGTTGACCGTGGCGACCTTGACGATCTTCAGGCGGTCGTTACGCTTGACGCGAACCGCGAGGCCCGGGTCGATGGCTTTGGTGTCCTTGCGGCGGCGCAATGTCAGGGCAACAGCGGCGATGATCGCCACCAGCAGCACCACGGCGGCGATCTCGAAGCCGTAGATGTAGCGGGTATAGATCTGCAGGCCCAGTTCCTTGGTGCCGCCGATGTTCAGCGCGGCCGCTTCCGGCGTCTGCGCGAAGTTGGCGTAGCCATTCCACAGCACGGCGCCCATCTCGACCACGATCAGGATGCCGATGCCGGCGGCCAGCGGCAGGTAGCCCCAGAAGCCTTCGCGCATGCGGTCGATATTAATGTCGAGCATCATGACGACGAACAGGAACAGCACCATGACGGCGCCGACGTACACCAGCACCAGCACGATGGCCAGGAATTCGGCCTTCAGCAGCAGCCAGATACCGGCGGCGTTGAAGAAGGCCAGCACCAGGAACAGCGCGGCGTGCACCGGGTTCTTGGCGGTGATGACGCGCAGGCTGGCCAGCACCATCACGGCCGCGAACACGTAGAACAAAACGTTAGTAAAAGTCATTTCCCGAGCCTGTAGTGTTTAGCGGTACTTCGCATCCGCCTCGCGGGCGGCGGCGATGTCGGCTTCGTAGCGGTCGCCCACGGCGAGCAGCATCTCTTTGGTGTAGTAGAGGTCGCCGCGCTTTTCACCGTGGTATTCCAGCACGTGGGTTTCGACGATCGAGTCGACCGGGCACGATTCTTCGCAGAAGCCGCAGAAGATGCACTTGGTCAGGTCGATGTCGTAGCGCGTGGTGCGGCGAGTGCCGTCCTCGCGCTGGGCCGATTCGATCGTGATCGCCATCGCCGGGCACACGGCTTCGCACAGCTTGCAGGCGATGCAGCGCTCTTCCCCGTTGGGGTAGCGGCGCAGCGCGTGCAGGCCGCGGAAACGGTTCGACATCGGCGTCTTTTCTTCCGGGTACTGGACCGTGATCTTGCGCGACAGCGCATATTTCCCGGTCAGGGCCAAGCCCTTCACCAGCTCGGTCAGCATCAAGCTGCCGAGGATTTCTTTCATTCGTGACATTTGTGCGTTCCTTACTTCCAAATATTCCACGGCGTCTGCATCCAGACGGCGATGAGGACCAGCCAGATCAGGGTCAGCGGGATGAACACTTTCCAGCCCAGGCGCATGATCTGGTCATAGCGGTAGCGTGGGAAGGTACCGCGCACCCAGATGAAGAACGTCACGAAGCAGAACGTTTTCAGGAACAGCCAGAAGAAGCCGATGAAGCCGCCGATGGTGCCGCCCACTTCGAGGAAGGCGAACGGCGCCGACCAGCCACCGAGGAAGAACAGCGACGCCAGGGTACCGATCAGGATCATGTTGCCGTATTCGGCCAGCATGAACATCGCGTACGACATGCCCGAGTACTCGACCATGTGGCCGGCCACGATCTCGGATTCGCCTTCGATCACGTCGAACGGATGGCGGCCGCACTCTGCCAGGCCTGACACCAGGTAGATGATGAACAGCGGGAACAGCGGCAGCCAGTTCCACGACATGAAGTTGACGCCCCAGTCGGCGAACATGCCCATCTGCTGTGCGGCGACGATGCCCGACAGGTTCAGGGTGCCCGACACCATCAAGACCACCACCAGCACGAAGCCCATCGGGATTTCGTACGAGATCATCTGGGCCGAGGCGCGCATCGCGCCCATGAACGAGTACTTCGAGTTCGAAGCCCAGCCGGCGATGATGATGCCGTAGACTTCGACCGAGGTGATCGCCATCAGCAGCAGCACGCCGGCATTCACGTCCGCCAGCGCGAACTGCGGGCCGAACGGCACCACCGACCAGGCGGCCAGCGCCGGCATGATGGTCATGATCGGACCGATCACGAACAGGCTGCGGCTGGCCTTGGCCGGGATCACGATTTCCTTGACCAGCAGCTTGAGGCCGTCGGCCAGCGGCTGCAGCAGGCCGCCTGGGCCGACGCGGTTCGGGCCGATACGGATCTGGATCCAGCCGATGAACTTGCGTTCCCACAGCGTGGCGTAGGCGATCGCGATCATCAGCGGCGCCACCACGGCGACGATTTTCAGGATGGTCCAGACCAGGGGCCAGGCCGGGCCGAGCAGGTCGGCGCCGCCGGCGCTAAACGAATCGATATAACCGGGCGTTGCCATTACTTGCCCTCCCCTGCTTTTTCAACTTGGATGGAACCGAACATCGCGCCGAGGGTCGCGACGGCCGGGTGGCCGGCGGCGACACGCACCGCGTTCGACGGCAGGCGCGCATCGACATCCGCGACCAGGATCGCCGAGCCGGAGCCCTGGGTCACCTTGACGCTGTCGCCGGCTTGCACGCCGATCTGTTCGGCGACCGCTTTCGACAGCGTGACCAGCGGCGCATTGGCGTCGGCGGTGCGCTGCAGCGGCTCGGAACGGCGCGCCAGGGCGTCGGTGAAGTACACCGGCACGTCGGTCACGCGCTCGAACTGGCCGGCCGGGGCGTAGCTGCCGACGGTTGGCGCCAGGTTCGAAACGTTGTTCAGCTTGGCCGACAGGTCGGTATTGCCCTTGCCGAAAGCTTCGTCGCGGATCGATTCCGAGGTTTCGTAATCGAAGCCTTGCAGACCCAGCAGGTTGCCCAGCACGCGCAGCACTTTCCAGGCCGGACGCGCGTCGCCCAGCGGACGCACGGTGCCGTTGAAGCTCTGTGCGCGGCCTTCGCAGTTGACGAAGGTGCCGGCGGTTTCCGAGAACGGCGCGATCGGCAGCAGCACGTCGGCGTAGTCCATGCCGTGCTTGAAGGCCGACATCGCCACCACCATTTCGGCTTGCGCCAGTGCGGCGGTGGCCTGTTGCGGGTTGGCCGCATCCAGTTCCGGTTCGGCGTTGAGCAGCACGTAGGCTTTCTTCGGCGAAGCGAACAGCGATTCGCCCTTGCCCGACGTTGCACCGACCAGGTGGCCGCCGACGCTGTTGGCGGCTTCGACCAGGTAGCCGAAGGTGCAGCCGGTCTGTTCGGCGATCCATTGCGCCGCAGCGTGGATCTTCGATGCTTGCGGGTGCTGTGCAGCGGCGTTGCCCATCAGGACCGCGCCTGGCAGTTCGACGTCACCGACGACGACCAGCGAGGCGGCGATAGCCTTGGCGATATCCGACGCTTCGATCGCTTCGAAACCGGCCGGGGCGGCGACGCCCTTGGCGGCAGCGACGGCAACCACGATTTCCGACAGCGCTACCAGCCAGTCGGCCGGAGCGGCGATCAGTTTATGGGCGATCGGCATCAGGAGTTCGTCGTCGCTTGCGCCAAGGAGCGACAGGCGGGCGCCGCCCTTGGTGGCGGCGCGCAGGCGCGTCGCCACCAGCGGGTGATCCTTGCGCAGGAACGAACCGATGACGAAGGCGCGTTTCAGCTTGCTGATATCGGCGATCGGCATGCCCAGCCATGGGGTCACTTTACCGTCCAGGGCGAAGTCGCTCTGGCGCAGGCGGAAGTCGACGTTCTCGGAACCGAAGCCGCGGAACGCCTTGTTCAGCAGGTACAGTTCTTCCACGGTCGAGTGGGCGGTGGCGACGGCCGCCAGGCTGTCGGCGCCGTGCTCGTGGCGGATGTTGCGCAGGCCGTGAGCGACGTACTCGAGGGCGGTCGACCACTCGGCCTCGATCCACTTGTTGTCCTGCTTGATCATCGGGCGGGTCAGGCGGTCGGCATTGTCCAGCGCTTCGTACGAGAAACGCTCTTTATCCGACAGCCAGCACTCGTTGACCGCTTCGTTTTCCAGCGGCAGCACGCGCATGACCTTGCCGCCCTTGACCTGGACGATCAGGTTGGCGCCCAGCGAATCGTGGGGCGAAACCGACTTGCGGCGCTGCAGTTCCCATGGACGTGCGCTGTAGCGGAACGGCTTGCTGGTGAGCGCGCCGACCGGGCACAGGTCGATCATGTTGCCCGACACTTCCGAGTCGACGGTCTTGCCGACGAAGGTGGTGATCTCCGAGTGCTCGCCGCGGCCCAGCATGCCGAATTCCATGACGCCGGCCACTTCCTGGCCAAAACGCACGCAACGGGTGCACTGGATGCAACGCGACATCTCTTCCATCGAGATCAGCGGACCCGCTTCTTTCGGGGCCACCACGCGCTTTTCTTCTTCGTAGCGCGAACCGCTCTTGCCATAGCCCACGGCCAGATCCTGCAACTGGCATTCGCCGCCCTGATCGCAGATCGGGCAGTCGAGCGGGT
>Ga0265798_10006819_pt1 | contig 14929 bp, 13 predicted proteins | sample P3T30metagenome_FD_192430 | JGI IMG/M metagenome (GOLD analysis project Ga0265798, IMG submission 192430) | Plant litter microbial communities from East Loma Ridge, Irvine, California - P3 T30 | ecosystem: Environmental > Terrestrial > Plant litter > Unclassified | place: USA: California... | reverse complement strand
ACCCCGACCGTGCGCTTGCCGAAGCCGCCAAGGCGCAACCGCGTTTCGCCGGATATGCGATGCGGATCGCCGCGCGCGCGCTCGCCGCGAAGGGTGACGTGCCCGGCGGCGAGGCGATGCTGCTGATGGTGCTCGCCGCCAACCCGCAGGACGGCGCGGCGTTCGCCGATCTCGGGCGCATCCGGCTCGACTCGGGCAATGTCGCGGGTGCGATCGACTCTGCCGCGCGCGCGGTCGCGGTCAGCCCCAACAATCTCGCCGCGCTTACGCTGCGCGGCGAACTGATCCGCGCGCAATACGGACTGGTGGCAGCGCTGCCGTGGTTCGAGGCGGCGCTGACGAAGGACGCCTATTATTACGACGCGTTGATCGACTATGCCGCGACGCTCGGCGATGCCGGCCGCAACCAGGACATGCTGGAGGCGACGCGCAAGGCGCTCGACGCGAGACCGAACGACGCGCAGGCCTATTATCTGCAAGCGGTGCTGGCCGCGCGCTCGGGCAATTTCGACCTCGCCCGCACGCTGCTGGCACGAACCTCGGGTACGCTTCGCGGCACGCCAGGCGTGCGTTTGCTTGGCGGGATGCTCGCCTATCAGGCGGGCGCGTACCAGCAGGCGATCGAGCAGTGGGGCGCACTTGCCGCGCAGCAGCCGATGAACCTCACCGCCAAGCGGCTGCTCGGCCTTGCCACGCTGCGGGCGGGCGACGCGCGTGGTGCGCTGGCGGCGCTGCGACCGGCGGCACTCCGCGGCGATGCGGACAGCTACACGCTGACGCTGGTGGCGCGCGCGTTCGAGCAATCGGGCGAGCGCAACTGGGCGGCGCCCTACCTCGATCGGTCGTTCTGGCCGGCGCGACCGGGCGCGGCGCCGTTCGGGATCGACGAAAATCCGGGGCTGCTCACCTCGCTCGCGAGCGATCACCCGCTGGAGCCGGTCGCGCGGCTGGGTGCGGTGCGCGGTCTGCTCGAAGCGGGCAATCCGGGCGGGGCGATCACGCAGGCGCAGGCGATCACGCAGATCATGCCGGGCGCGCCCTCGGGATGGCTTGCGCTGGGCGATACGCTGGCGGCAAACGCACGCTACGGCGATGCTGCGGCTGCGTATCGGCGTGCTGCCGACATCCGTTTCGACGAACCGACGATGCTACGCATGGTGGATGCGCTCGACCGTGCCGGACAGCGCCCGGCCGCCCTGGATGCGCTCAGCAAATTCCTGTCGCAGAACCCGCAGAGCATCGCCGGCCAGCGTATCGCCGCGCACTGGCAAATCGCCGCCGCGCAGTACGATGCCGCGATCGACACGCTGGAGAGCTTGCGCCAGCAACTCGGCAATCGCGACGCGGCGCTGCTGGCGGAACTGGCCTATGCCTATACCGGCGACGGCGATGCGGACACCGGGCGCAGCTACGCAAAGGCCGCCTACCGGCTTGCGCCGATGAACCCGGCGGCGACGGATGCCTATGGCTGGGCGTTGTACCAGCTCGGCAAGACCGACCTTGCCGTGCAGTTGTTCCAGAAGGCGGTGGCGATCGCGCCCGCCGATGCGACGCTGCACTGGCATCTCGGCCAGGCGCTCGGCGATCTCAATCGGGATGGCGACGCGGCGACGGAGATCCGCGCGGCGCTCGCCGATCCAGCGTTTGTGGACCGGACGGCGGCAGCGGCGGCGTTGAAGGCGCTGAAGGTCTGAACGCGCTTTCACAGGCCCGGTGCGCTTGCCCGAACCCGCGTCTTCTTTCAAAGCGCGGCGGCAACGACACTGCGGGACCAGACACATGACCGACCCGATCGAACGGATCGCCGCCGCCCTCGAACGCCTCGCCCCGCCGCGCCCGGCCCCGGCCGATCCGCTCGCGCATACGGCCTACGTGTGGCGCGGCGACACGCTCAGCGCGGCACGCGCGTTCGCGCCGGTGCCGCTCGATCGCATCTTCGGCCTTGCCGCGCAGAAACAGGCGCTGCTCGACAATCTCACCCGGCTTGCCGGTGGCGCGGCGGCGCATGACGTGCTGCTGTGGGGTGCGCGCGGCACCGGCAAGTCGGCGCTGGTCAAGAGCTGCACCGGCGCGGTGCAGCAAGGCGGCGCGGCGCTGGCGCTGGTCGAGGTGATCGGCACCGGGCTGGACACGCTGCCCGACCTGTTCGCGCAGATCGCGCCGGCGAAACGCGCGTTCGCGATCTTCATCGACGATCTCGGCTTCGACGCGGCGAGTGACGCGCGCGCCTTGCGTTCGATGCTGGACGGCGGCGCGGAGGCGCGACCCGCCAACGCGCGGCTGTTCGTCACCTCCAACCGCCGCCACCTCGTGCCGCGCAACCTCGACGAGCAGGCCGATGCGATCAACCCGCGCGATGTGGTCGACGACAACCTCGCGCTCGCCGATCGCTTCGGGTTAAGCCTCGGTTTCCACGTGATCGACCAGGACACCTATCTTGGCATCGTCGCCGGCTATGCGCAGGCGCTCGACCTGCCGTTCGATGCGACCGACGCGGTCGGCTGGGCAACGCGGCGCGGCAGCCGTTCGGGGCGGGTGGCGTGGCACTACATCGTTGATCTCGCCGGGCAACACGGCAAGTCCGTAGAATAATCGTTGATCCGGATCAGGTTGGCGCGAACCCTGCTTGACTCGGCCCGGCACCGCTTTGAAATGCCCGTTATGGGGCGCGTGGGGGAAATCGATCTACCGGACCGGCTTGCACCGGGCATACCGCGCTGGGCGACGCAGATCGGCGTCGGCCTGCTGTGCGGCCTCGGCGCGATCGCGGTTCGTCTGGTGCTCGATCTTGTCGTCCCGGGCATCGGGCCGTTCGCGCTGGTGTTCCCCGCGCTGATCCTCGCGACGCTGTTCGCGCACTGGCCGGCCGGCGTGCTGACGGCGGCACTGTCGATGTTCTACGCATGGCGCACGGTTGTGCTCGGGCTGGCCGCGCAGACACCGGCATCGTTCGGCGATCCACACGGTGTCACCCGTACGCTGGTGATCGCGGTCGCCGCCGGCCTCACCATCGCCATCGCCGAGACGTTCCGGCAGGCGGTGCGCGTGGCGGCGACGGAACGCGACCGCGAGATCGCCGACCGCGACCTGTTCCTCGCCGAGTTCGACCACCGGATGAAGAACAATTTCGCGATTGTGGCAGGGTTGCTCGACATGCAGGCGCGCCGGGCCGATCATCCCGCCACCGCCACCGCGCTGGACACGGCACGGATGCGGGTGGAAAGCATCGCGCAGGCACACCGCCACCTGTATCGGGGCAGCGACCACGTCGGCGCAGTCGAGATGGGCGATTACCTGCACCAACTGTGTGGCGCGCTGTCCGAGGCACTGTTCCTCAGCGGCAAGGTAACGTTGGTGTGCGACATCGCCACCACGCAGATGCCGCGTGACCGGGCGGTTTCTATCGGCCTCGTCGTCAACGAACTCGTCACCAATGCCGCCAAGCACGCCTTCACCGGCCGCGAGACCGGCCGTATCGAGGTGACGCTGCGCGCCCATGCCGGTGGCTGGACGCTCGTCGTCACCGACGATGGCGTCGGCCTGCCCGCCGCCCCCGCCCCGCGCGGCAGCCTCGGCACACGCCTGATCGATGCGTTCGCGCGGCAGGCGGGCGGGCAGTTGCGCACCGAGAGTGGATCGGGCGGAACGCGGATGACGCTGGAACTGGCGGCCTGAACACCGGCGGCTGGCGGTTGTGTCCGGAAGATATTTTGTAACGAAGTCAGTCGGCTAGCGCGCGGAATTGCGGTGGAGCCAGAGGTTCGGCGCGACACCGGCATCGTCCAAGCACGAGGTCAGGCCAGCCCCTTCATCCTGCGGAACGCATCGAACGCGTCTAGGAAGCGGTCGAGATCGGCCTTCGACAGATAATAGGGCGTGGACAGTCTGAGCTTGCTCGGCTCGCCACCGCGCACGCGGATCTTGTGGTTCTGCCAGAGCCACGTCTCCAGCTCCATGCGCTGCACCGGCGGCACGTTGACGGTGATGATCGCGCAGCGCATCGCCGGATCGGGTGAGGTCCAGCTCGTCGCGCCGCGCTTCATCATTTCGGCGTGGAGGTAATCGGCGAGCTGGCGGTGGCGCTTCTCGATCCGGTCGATGCCGATGCCCTGCGCCATCGTGATCGCCGCGTTCAGGCCCATCATCGTCGGAATGTTGGACGATCCGAACTGCTGGAAGCGCGCCGCCTTCAGCGTCGGGTCGTCCCAGCTATGCGTGACCGTCGTCGGCCAGACGCGATTGCCGATGCTGTCGTCGCGGACATACAGGAAGCCGGTACCTTTCGGCGAAAACAGCCATTTGTGCATCGATCCGGCGTAAAGATCGCAGCCGATGTCGTTGAGGTCGAGCCTGCCCATTCCCGCCGCGTGCGCGCCATCGAACGCCGAGACAATGCCCTTGGACCGGGCGAGCGCGGCGATCTGCTTGGCGGGCAGGATGACGCCGGTGTTGGTGCTGATGTGGCTGACGAAGATGATCTTCGTGCGCGGCGTGATCGCGTCGTTGATGCGGTTGAGGATCTCGTCCGGGGATTTCGGCGGCTTGGGCATCGCGAAGGTCTTGATGACGATGCCGTAGCGTTTGGCGCGCAACTCCCACGGCGCGATACCGCTGCCGTGTTCCTCGTCCGACATCAACACTTCGTCGCCCGCCTTCATGTCGAAGCCGTTGCCGATGAAGCTGTTCGCCTCCGTGCAGTTGCGCACCATCGCGATCTGGTCGACGTGCGCGCCGACGAGATCGGCGAAAGGTTTACGGAACTCCGGCCACGAGCCGTAGCCCCAGATCGGATAATCCTCCGCGCCCGCCTGCATCATCTGCTCGGTCTGCTCGTAGCTGTCGAACACTGCCTTCAGCACCGGGCGAGGAGACGAGCCGACCGTGCCGTTGTTGAGGTTGACGAGATCGGCCGGCATCAGGAACTGTTTGCGCAAACCCGCCCAATACGCATCCTCGTCGCGCTCGTAGAGGCCGGGGGCGGGCATCGCCACCGGCGCCATTGCGGCGGCATAGCCCTCGCCCCCGAACGGGGCGGCAAGCCCGGCGGCGGTTGCGGTCGCGAGCAGGGAGCGGCGGTTCAGCATCGGCACCTCGGCATGGGATTGAGTCCCGGGCGAGGTTAGCGTCCAAACCGTATCAAACAACAACTATTCTTATAGGGAAACTAAAAAGCGATCTGCCCGACGACGTTGCCGGGCGGCGTGTAGCGGCAGACCAGATAATCGTCGCGCGCATTGCTCGCCAGCGCGCAGCCGAAGCGGGTGGTGCCGCGCCACACGATCTGCGTGTAATGCGCGACGTCCTCCCACTTGCCGGTGGTGCTGAACGCGGGCGTCACAACATTGCGGAAATAGCGCTTCTCATCGACGAAGCCGCCGACCATCTCGTCATAGCGATACGCGCCGCGCGTGCCGGTCCACAAATTCTCGCCCTCTCGGCCCGGTCCCATCGGCTGTTCGGCATGTTCGAAGCGGTGTTCGGCGGCGAGCGTGCGCGCGTAGTCCAGCGCATGATCGGCAAGCGTATCGTCCCACACCAGCGGCGCCACCCCGACGGCGGCGCGCGCGCGGTTATGCCCGTCGAGCATCGCCTGTTTGAGCAGACTCAAGCCGCGTGCCGGCTGGTCGGCCAGGCGCGGCTCGACGATCCGCGCCGGGCCGGGCGGTGCGCACGCGCCGAGCAGGAGCGCCAACAACAGTATAAACCGCATCTTCCCACATCCTTTGCGCAGGCATAGATGGCGCGGCATGCCCCCAAGCGAAACCCCACCGCTCGCGCTTTACGTCCATTGGCCGTTCTGCGTCTCGAAATGCCCGTATTGCGACTTCAACAGCCATGTCCGCGATACCGTCGATCAGGATGCGTGGGCGGCGGCGCTGCTCGCCGATCTGGCCTATGAGGCGCGGGTGCTGCCGGGGCGGCGGCTGGGGTCGATCTTCTTCGGCGGCGGCACCCCTTCGCTGATGCCGCCCGCAACGGTGGCGGCGATCCTCGGCGCGGCGGAGGACGCGTGGGGGTTCACGCCCGATATCGAGATCACGCTGGAGGCGAACCCTTCCTCGGTCGAGGCGGCGCGCTTCGCCGATCTGGGGGCGGCGGGGGTGAACCGCGTATCGCTCGGGTTGCAGGCGCTGGATGATACAGCGTTGGGCTTCCTCGGGCGTGCGCACGGCGTGGACGAGGGGCTGGCGGCGCTGGCGACCGCGCAGGCGAATTTCACGCGGGTGAGTTTCGACCTGATCTATGCGCGGCCCGACCAGAGCCTCGCCGCTTGGGAGGCGGAGCTTGCCCGCGCGATCGGCTTCGGCACCGAGCATCTCTCGCTCTACCAACTCACAATCGAACCCGGCACGCGCTTCGCCACCGAGGCGGCGGCGGGGCGGATCGTCATCCCCGATGGCGATGCGGCGGCCGACCTGTTCGAGGCGACGCGCGCGATGACGGCGGCGGCGGGGCTGCCGGCGTATGAGATTTCCAACCACGCGCGATTGGGCGCGGAGAGCCGCCACAACCTCGTCTACTGGCGATATCAGGATTATGCCGGCATCGGCCCCGGCGCGCATGGCCGGCGCGGCGGGCTGGCGACGGCGCGGCACAAGAAGCCGGAGAACTGGATGACGGCGGTGGCGCGCAACGGCCACGGCGCGCAGATCGAGGAGCCGCTGGTACCGGGCGAGCGCGCCAAGGAGGCGCTGCTGATGGGCTTGCGGCTGCGCGAGGGGATAGACCTTGCGCGGGTGGCGCGGCTGGGCGGCGCTCCGATCGCGGCGCTGATCGATGAGGCTAAGGCTGCGCGACTGGCGACGCAGGGGCTGCTATCGCGTGACGGCGACCATCTGGCGGTGACCGAAGCGGGGATGCTGCTGCTCGACGCGATCCTGCCGGAGATCGTGCGCGACTGAGCCTGAGCGAGCGGCGCACGCTGCGCCGCGCCCGCACAGCGGCGCGAAAGGCCGGCCGGCGCGGCCGAGCCGCGTCCGACGTCATGGGATTAACTCCCATGACGTCCCCTCACCCCAACCGCTCCGCATGCCATCGCAGGTGATCGGCCATGAACGTCGAGATGAAGTAATAGCTGTGGTCGTACCCCGGCTGCATGCGAAGCGTCAGCGCGATGCCGGCGTCCTCGCAAGCCGCCGCCAGCAAGTCGGGGCGGAGATGCTCGGCCAGAAATGGATCGGCATCGCCTTGGTCGACCAGCAACGCGGGCAGGCGCGCGCCATCCTCGATCAGCGCGACCGCATCGTGGACGCGCCATGCCGCCGGATCATCCTCCAAATAGCCGGTGAATGCCTTGCGCCCCCAATCGACCTGCCCCGGTGCGACGATCGGCGCGAAGGCGGAGACGCTGCGGAAGCGATCCGGATTACGCAGTCCGATCGTCAGCGCGCCGTGGCCGCCCATCGAATGGCCGGTGATGCCCTGCCGCATCATGTCGACTGGGAATTCGGCGGCGATCAGCGCGGGCAGTTCGTCCTCGATGTACGACCGCATGTGGAAGTGCGTGGCCCACGGCGCCTGTGTCGCATCGAGGTAGAAACCGGCGCCCTGCCCGAAGCTGTATTCGGGCACGTCCGCCACGCCTTCGCCACGTGGGCTCGTATCGGGTGCGACGAAGATAAGGCCGAGGTCCGCGCAGGCCTGCCGGTACTCGCCCTTCTCGGTGACGTTGGCGTACGTGCAGGTCAGGCCGGAGAGATACCACACCACCGGCAACGTCGCGCCCGGCGCATGATCAGGCACGAACACCGAGAAGGTCATCGCCGTGCCCGTCGCCGTCGAGGCATGGCGGTACACGCCCTGCGTACCGCCGTGCGCGCGAACCGTGCTGACGGTTTCGATCATGCGTCCAGCCGGTGGCGGCCGCACAGCTTGTTGCCATCGGGATCGCGGAGATAGGCGAGGTACATCTCACCGACCGGCATGTGGCGGACGCCGGGCGGGTCCTCGGTCGAGGTGCCGCCGCTGGCGACGCCCGCCGCATGCCACGCCCGCGACTGTTCCGGCGATTCGATCGCAAAGCCGAGCGTGTGGCCATTGCCGGGGGCGGCGGGCTCGCCATCTACCGGGGTGGTGACGAGGAAGCGGCTGCCGCCGTGAAGATAGACCAGCCGCCCCTTGGCATCGTATTCGCCGGGCGCGGCGCCGAGCACGCCCAGCACCGCATCGTAAAACACCTTGGAGCGGGCAAGATCGTTGCTGCCGACGACGACGTGACTGAACATGCAGGCTTCTCCGATCAGGCGATCAATATACCACGACGCTGCGGATGCTTTCGCCGGAATGCATCAGGTCGAATCCCTTGTTGATCTCGTCCAGCGACAGGACGTGGGTGATCATCGGGTCGATCTCGATCTTGCCGTTCATGTACCAGTCGACGATCTTGGGCACGTCGGTGCGGCCCTTCGCCCCGCCGAACGCGGTGCCGCGCCAGTTGCGCCCGGTGACGAGCTGGAACGGGCGCGTGCTGATTTCCTTGCCCGCTTCCGCCACGCCGATGATGATCGAGGTGCCCCAGCCGCGGTGGCACGCCTCCAGCGCGGTGCGCATCACCTCGGTATTGCCGGTGCAATCGAACGTATAGTCCGCGCCGCCGTCGGTCAGCGCGAGGATCTCGGCGATCGTGGTGGCGCGATCCTTGCCGCGCGCGTCGATGAAGTCGGTCATGCCGAAGCGACGGCCCCATTCCTCGCGGTCCGGGTTGATGTCGACGCCGATGATCCGGTTCGCGCCCGCCAGCCGAGCGCCTTGCAGCACGTTGAGGCCGATACCGCCGAGGCCGAATACGACGATGTTCTCACCGACCTGCACCTTGGCAGTGTTGACCACCGCACCGACGCCGGTGGTGACGCCGCAGCCGATATAGCACGACGTCTTGAACGGCGCGTCCTCGCGGATCTTCGCGACGGCAATCTCGGGCAGCACGGTGAAGTTCGAGAAGGTCGAGCAGCCCATGTAGTGGAAGATCGGCTGCCCCTTGTAGCTGAACCGGGTGGTGCCATCCGGCATCAGCCCTTTCCCTTGCGTCGCGCGGATCGCGGTGCACAGGTTGGTCTTGCCGCTGAGGCACGATTTACACTGGCGGCACTCCGGCGTGTAGAGCGGGATGACATGATCGCCGGGCTGCACCGACGTGACGCCCGCGCCGACCTCCCGCACGATCCCTGCGCCCTCATGCCCCAGCACGCTTGGGAACAACCCCTCGCTGTCGAGGCCATCGAGCGTATAGGCGTCGGTATGGCAGATGCCGGTCGCCATGATCTCGACCAGCACCTCACCCGCCTTCGGGCCTTCGAGATCGAGCTCTACGATCTCGAGCGGGCGCTTGGCTTCGAACGCGACGGCGGCGCGGGTCTTCATGGCAGTGGCTCCCGGTGTTCAGGCGCGCGCGTGTTCGACCACGCCGTCCGAGTTGTAGCGAAGCGCCTTCAATACCGTATCGACGATCGCATCCGCATCGAGACCGGCCTGGGCGTACTGCACTTCGGGCTTGTCCTGATCCTGGAAGGTGTCGGGCAGGCGCAAGGTGCGCAGCTTGAGGCCGGTATCGATCAGCCCCTCGTCCGAGGCGAAGGTCAGCACATGTGCGCCGAGGCCGCCGATCGAACCTTCCTCGATCGTGACGGCGACTTCGTGCGTGGACAGCAGCTTGCGGATCAGACCTTCGTCGAGCGGCTTGGCGAAGCGCAGATCGGCGATGGTGGTGGAAAGCCCGCGCGCCTCGAGCGCTTCGGCAGCCTTCTGCGCTTCGCCCAGCCGCGTGCCGAGCGACAGGATCGCGACCTTCTGGCCCTGGCGCACGATGCGGCCCTTGCCGATCTCCAGCAGCTCCGGCGTGGCGGGCAGGTCCACGCCGACGCCGTTGCCGCGCGGATAGCGCACCGCGATCGGGCCGCTGTCATGCTGCACGGCGGTGTGGACCATATGGACCAGCTCCGCTTCGTCCGACGGCGCCATCACCACGAAGTTCGGCAGCGAGGCGAGATAGGTCACGTCGAAGCTGCCCGCGTGGGTCGCGCCGTCCGCGCCGACCAGCCCGGCCCGGTCGATCGCGAAGCGCACCGGCAGGTTCTGGATCGCAACGTCATGCACGACTTGATCGTAGGCGCGTTGCAGGAAGGTCGAGTAGATCGCGCAGAACGGCCGCATCCCCTGCGCGGCCAGACCGGCGGCGAAGGTGACGGCGTGCTGCTCGGCGATGCCGACGTCGAAGAAGCGATCGGGATAGGTCTTCGCGAATGCGTCGAGGCCGGTGCCGGACGGCATCGCGGCGGTGATCGCCACCACGCGCGGGTCGGTCTTGGCGGCATCGACCAGCGCCTGACCGAACACGTTCTGATATTGCGGCGGCCCCGGCGGAGCCTTCGCCTGCGTGCCGGTAATGACGTCGAAACGCTGCACGCCGTGATATTTGTCGGCAGCGGCTTCGGCCGGGCCGTAGCCCTTGCCCTTTTGCGTCACGACATGGACGAGGATCGGGCCGTCATAGGCGTCGCGCACATTCTCGAGCACGGGGATGAGCTGGTCGAGGTTATGGCCGTCGACCGGGCCGACGTAATAGAAGCCGAGTTCCTCGAACAAGGTGCCGCCCATCGCCATGCCGCGCGCGAACTCGTCGGTCTTCTTCAGGCTGGTGGCGAGCGGACGCGGCAGTCGCTTGGCGACGCGCTTGGCGAGATCGCGAAGCCCCAGGAACTCCTTGCTCGACGCGAGCCGGGCGAGATAGCCCGACAGCCCGCCGACCGGCGGCGCGATCGACATGTCGTTGTCGTTGAGGATCACGACGAGGCGGTTGCCGGCGGCCTCGGCGTTGTTCATCGCCTCATAGGCCATGCCGGCGGACATCGCACCGTCGCCGATCACGGCGATGGCCTTGCCGGGCTTGTCGGCGATCTTGTTGGCGATCGCGAAGCCGAGGCTGGCCGAGATCGAGGTCGAGCTATGCGCCGCGCCGAACGGATCATACTCGCTCTCGCTACGCTTGGTGAAGCCGGACAGGCCACCGCCCATGCGCAGCGTGCGGATGCGATCGCGCCGCCCGGTCAGGATCTTGTGCGGGTAGCATTGGTGGCCGACATCCCACACCAGCCGGTCGCGCGGCGTGTCGAAGACATAGTGAATCGCAACGGTAAGCTCGACCACGCCAAGCCCGGAACCGAGGTGGCCGCCGGTCACGCCAACGGCGGCAATCGTCTCCTGTCGAAGCTCGTCGGCGAGTTGGCGGAGGTCTGCGGGCGCGAGTCTGCGGAGATCGGCAGGCGTGTCGACGGTGTCGAGGAGCGGCGTGGTGGAAGCGTCAACCATCGCGCGTCCTTAGCGAAGCCGGGCGCGACTGTCGATTGATTGCGATCACATGCCGTGCGGCTTGACGCGGCATGGGTTGCAAAACCACAACGTCTGCATGGCAGACTTCACCCACCGCGTTGCCGTGTCCGACGACATTCCCGCCATCGCCGCGCTGATGGAACGGGCGATCGGCGCGTTGCAAGCGGGGTTCCTCACCCCCGAACAGGTCGCGGCGAGCCGGCTCAGCATGGGCCTCGACACGCAGTTGATCGAAGACGGCAGCTATTTCGTCGTGGAGGATCGGGAACGACTCGCCGGGTGCGGCGGCTGGAGTTTCCGGGCGACACTGTACGGCGGCAATCACAGCATTTCGCTGCGTGATGGCTCGACACTCGACCCCGCGCGAGATGCGGCGCGCATCCGGGCGATGTACACGGACCCGGATTTTTCGCGGCGGGGCGTGGGCAGGATGATCCTCGTAACTTGCGAAGATGCCGCGCGATCCGCCGGGTTTGCCCGTGCCGAGATGATGGCGACCTTGGCGGGCGAGCCGCTGTACCGCGCCTGCGGCTACGAGACGATCACGCGAGTCGACAGAATGAATGCGAGCGGCGTTGCCGTTCCCGGCGTACGGATGGGCAAGACGCTCTGACGGGTGCCGACTACGCCTGCCAACGGATGCGTCAGGCCGCCGCCTCGCACTCGGCGCACTTGCCGCGCACCTCGATCACCGGGCGGACCGGCGAAAAGCCCGCCTTCTCCGCTGCCGAGCGCACGCCGTTGGTGATGAGGTCGTCGTCGAGGTGCGTGGTTTGGCCGCATGTGTCGCACACCAGAAAGATACAGTCGTGCAGACAATCGGGGTGCGCGTTGGCGATATACGCGTTCGAGCTTTCCACCCGGCGCGCGAGGTTCGCGGCTACAAACACATCGAGGATGCGGTAGACGCTGTTGGCGGCCACGCGCCGTCCCTCCGCCTTCGAAACCGCCTCGGCGATGTCATAGGCCGAGGCCGGCTTGTCGAAACCGGCGAGCGCGGCGAAGATGTGCGCGCGCATCGTGGTCCACTGCTCGCCCGAACGTTCTAGCGTCTGCTGGGCGGCGCGCGCGAGGGCATCGCCCTGCGGCTCCTGATGATGGTGGTGCGTCGCCATCGCCCGCAGATAGGGACTTCGCCTTCCCCGGGCAAGCAGCATGGCAGGCAGACCACGGACACCCGGCGGCGCGCCCTGCTCCGCCCTTGGGGTTTTTGCGTGATTGAGGTTGCTGCCGGCTTGCTCTACTGCGTTGCAACATGGCGCGATCTGCGAGGATTTCGTTGGTCGGGTAACCAAATCACGAGGCGGGTGTTCGAGCGTAGATGTTGAGCCGTATCCTAAACCGACGCCGTGAGCGGCAACCCGAACGACGGGCGGTTGCGGCTTCCTATGGTTCCCGCCTGTATGCGATCGGCGATATTCACGGCCGGCGCGATCTGCTCGACGATGTATTGCGGCAGATCGACGCGCAGGACGTGCAGAACGACGGCGCGCCGTCCGAGATCATCTTTCTCGGCGATCTGATCGATCGTGGCCCCAATTCGGCGGATGTGGTCGAGCGGGTGGTGCAACTGCGCGCCAGCGGGCGCACGGTGAGCGTTTTGCTCGGCAATCACGAAGAAATCTTCCTGCGGATCCTGCACGGCGAGTTCAACCTGCTGCCGATGTTCATCAAGATCGGCGGCCGCGAGACGGTGTTCAGTTATGGCATCACGCGCGAGGAATACGACACGCTGTCCAACGAGGCGCTGGCCGAGCGGCTGCGCGTGCTGGTGCCGGCAACGCATTTCGCGCTGCTCAACGACTGCGACGAGATGGTGTTTCGCGGTGACTATGCCTTTGTCCACGCCGGCATCCGCCCGGGCGTGCCGCTCGCCGACCAGAAGGACGAGGATCTGCGCTGGATCCGGAGCCCGTTCCTAGAAAGCAGCGCCGATCATGGCCGTGTCATCGTCCACGGCCATACCGTGACGGAAGAGCCGGAGCTGCGCGCCAACCGGATCGGCATCGATACCGGCGCGGTGTATAGCGGGCGGCTGACCGTGCTCGGCATCGACGGCACGCGCCGCTGGCTATTCGAATCCGCCAAGGCACCGGTGGATGTCGCCCGGCGTCGCGTCGCCTGAACCGGCGGGCCGTTAGCCCCCGGCGCCGGTGAACGCAGCGTCGGTCGTAGCGATCGCGGAGCCGACGCCGGTCGGTCCCGGCTCCGTAGCCAGGTTTAACCCTGCTCCAATAGCTCCGTGGCGAACTTGCGCACCACCGGGCCGATCTCCTCATGCGCCAATGCGAGCGCGAGGTTGGCCTGGATGAAGCCGGCCTTGTCGCCGCAATCGTAGCGCTGCCCCTCGAAGGTGAAGCCGTGGAACGGCTGCCGGCCGATCAGCTGCAACATCGCGTCGGTCAGCTGGATCTCACCGCCTGCGCCCTTTTCCTGCTTTTCCAAGATGCGCATCACCTCTGGCTGAAGGATATAGCGGCCCGGGATCATCAGGTTCGACGGCGCCGACCCTTGCGCGGGCTTTTCCACCAGCGCGGTCACTTCGGTCAGCCGCCCGTCGATCTTTCCGGGCGAAATGATGCCGTATTTGTGCGTCTCGGCCGGAGCGACCTCCAGCGCGCCGACGACATTGCCGCCGACCCGTGCATAGGCTTCCACCATCTGCTTCATGAAACCGGGCGTGCCGGCCATCAACTCATCGGGAAGAAGCACCGCGAACGGCTCGTCACCGACGATCTCGCGCGCGCACCATACCGCATGGCCAAGCCCGAGCGGCTCCTGCTGGCGGATATAGACCGGCGAGCCCGGCTTCATGCGGATGTTCTCGATCGCGGCGAGCGATTTGCCGCGGCCGCGCATCGTATCCTCAAGCTCGTAGGAAACGTCGAAATGGTCTTCGAGCGCGGATTTGCCCCGGCCGGTGACGAAGATGATCTGCTCGATCCCCGCCTCCAGCGCTTCCTCGACCGCATATTGGATAAGCGGCTTGTCGAGCACGGTCAGCATTTCCTTCGGCATCGCCTTGGTCGCCGGCAGGAACCGCGTACCCAGCCCCGCCACCGGGAAAACCGCCTTGCGTACCGGTTTGATGCTCATGCGTCCGTAACTCCGAAATCGCGAGTGAAGGTGTGAAAAGGACCCGCGACCGGCAACAACGCGGACGCAGCATCCCCTATAATGGGGCTGATACGGCCTTGTCGATCAGCTTACAGCGCCGAAGCGTCACCGGACGCCGCATTCTTGCCCGGTCGGGTCGATACGCAGCCGGCCCGGTGCGTGCTCGCCAGCATCTGCTGAAAATCCGGCGGGTAGAATACGCCCTTTGCGTTGCGCCGTAATGTGGCCGCCGCTGCGCTGACCTGCTTCTCGCGGTCGGCGGCGCTGCCATGGTCACGATCGCTGCTGAACAATTGCAGGACGCCGGTGCGGCCGTGCCAGAACCGGACCGGCAGCATCGGATCGTACCCCGCATTGGCGAGTAGCGCGACGCTGAGCCGATCAGCCTCCGCCTCGGTGCGGCGCATTTCGTTCGCGTCGGCCCGGCAACTGCGGGCGCGGCGAAGTTGATCGTAATGGTGGAGGATATTGTGCGCCATTTCATGCG
>Ga0265798_10006818_pt1 | contig 14930 bp, 12 predicted proteins | sample P3T30metagenome_FD_192430 | JGI IMG/M metagenome (GOLD analysis project Ga0265798, IMG submission 192430) | Plant litter microbial communities from East Loma Ridge, Irvine, California - P3 T30 | ecosystem: Environmental > Terrestrial > Plant litter > Unclassified | place: USA: California... | reverse complement strand
GATGGTATGTTTTTTTATCTCAAGTAAAAATTTCTTTGTTTAGTAATACGAACACCGTCTTACTTGGTATTCTAAGTGGCAATGTAGCAGTAGGTTATTATAATTCCGCTGAAAAGGTGATGCGCGCGATTGCCATGCTAGGCACTCCTTTAACCAGTGCATTATTCCCATATGTCGCCAGAGAAATTAAGACTGATATTCATCGTCTAGCTGGGCAATTGATGCAGATAGTAAAATATGCCGTTGGTATTCAATCGCTAGTAATCATTCCAGTTTTTGCCTTCGCCGGGCCCCTCTGCAACTTAATCTTTGATGACCTCGATGGCAATATCGCATTGACACTAAAAGTTATGCTAATTGCTCCTATCTTTATGATGGTCAATAATATATTTGGTATTCAGATTATGCTTGGGTTGAAAGAGGATCGAAAATATTTCCAAATACTTTTTATTGCTGGCATTGCTAACTTAGGGCTTTGCTCATTTCTGGCCTACTATTTTTCAGCTACTGGAGCGGCAATCTCACTGCTTCTCGTCGAAGCGTATGTCGCTGTTGCGATGTATTGGTCAGGTCGAAAAATCCTTAAAAAATCTATCGATATCGATTTTAAGACAGGGGAAAATGCGTGTCCGCCATAGGGAAAGGCATTAAGCTGCTGGCAAGTGAACCATTCCGACTAGTCTCTCACTTGCTGTGCTATTTGCGCGGGCTGGCTATGTTTGGAAAGTTAGTGTATGTAGGGCCACAAACACGCATACGCGGCCGTAAAAATATTCATTTTGGCAAAGGCGTCAAAATTTTATATTCGGCAAAAATCGACGCTTATAACGGGAAAATTTTTTTCGGTGATAATGTCACGCTGGGAGACCGCGATGTAACACTTATCGCATCCCAAGCGATTATCAAATTGTTTGACCAGTGCTATATATCTGGATATACACATATCGCAGCCTATGACGGAGGCGACATTGAAATTGGTGCGGACTCCATGTTAGGGCCAAATAGTTTGGTAATATCTCAAAATCACGGGTTTAGAAGACGCGATATTCTTATTCGCGACCAACACATGGAAGCTAAATCTGTCGTGATTGGGAATGACGTATGGGTTGGAGCATATAGCGCGGTTCTTCCAGGTGCATCGATCTCCAATGGTGCCGTAATTGGTGCACATAGTGTTATTACTAGGAAAACCCGGGTAGAAGAGTTCAAAGTCTATGGTGGCAATCCGGCAAAACTCCTCGCGGAAAGAACTTAAAATGAATATTAAAAAAATTGCGGGAGTGGTTGTTATTTATAACCCAAACGAATCGGTATTGCATAACATTGATTCGTATAAAAAATATGTTGACCACTTATTCGTAGTTGATAATTCAGAGAAGAAAAATGAAGCTGTAATTTCCAGCATTCTCCATGATGAGAAATGTGAGTACATTGACAATGACGGAAATGCGGGTGTTGCAAGCGCATTAAATGTCGGCGCACGTAAGGCGATATCTAGCGGTGCAGACTGGCTTTTGACGATGGATCAAGATAGCTCATTCAATGGCTGTTCCTTCAACTATTTGCTCGATGGATTAAATGTCCTTGAAGAGACGGGCGCTAAAGTCGGAGTTGTTTCGCCTGCACATAAAGAAATATACGAGTCCGGATACGCCGACAAAACAGTTGTCATGACATCAGGAAATCTGGTGAATTTGAGAGCATATGAGCATATTGGGGGGTTCGAAGAAAAGCTTTTCATTGACGCCGTTGACTATGATTTCTGTTTGCGCTTGATTATCCAAGGTTATAAGGTTTTACAAGTCAACCAAGCCGTGCTGACTCATGCGCTCGGGGATCCGAAAATAATAAAACTACTGGGCCGATTAGTAACTGTCCATTCGCATAGCCCATTGCGTAGATATTACATGACTCGAAATGCGCTTTATTATTGGAGCAGATATTTCTTTAAATTTCCGACGTTTATACTTCTCGAAATGGCAAAATTTTCAAAAAATTTTGTTGAGATACTATTTGTTAGTAATCAGAAATTAAAAGATCTGTCGTTTATGTTAAAAGGTGTAAGTGATTTTTTCCGCGGTAGATATGGGAAATTCGAGCGAGCAGATGGATAATCAAAAGATTTCTTGCGTAATTCATACATATAACTCATCAATTTACCTTAGGGAATGTTTGCTAAGTGTAGCGTGGTGCGACGAAATAGTCGTTGTCGATATGTATAGTACGGACGACACAGTAGCGATTGCGCATGAACTAGGTGCGCACGTTTACATGCATGAGAATCTGGGTATCGCAGACCCAGCTCGTGCATTTGGTGTTTCCAAGTGTAGCTATGATTGGATCCTCGCACTGGATTCCGACGAAATAATTCCCCCAAGGCTTGCATCCAAGTTGCGCCAAGCATCTAGCAGAGACGATCTTGATGTGCTGTCGATATCGCGTCTTAACTATTTTTTTGGGCGGGAACTCAAAGCATCAGGGTGGGCATACAGCGACGACGTAATTCCTCGGTTTTTCCGTCGAGGTAGTCTTGTATATGGAGCCGAAGTCCATAATTTTATTAAGGTCGATCCAAAGGCAAAACTCGATAGGATTGTCGATCATGCAACATCCATCGTTCATTTTAATTACGACGATGTATCTCATTTCATACGTAAATTGAATACTTACACCGATAATGAGGTGTTTTCTACCAAATATCGCTATAAGGATAATCCGGCCGGAAAGATCTGTTATCACATTCTACGCGAGATTGCCGGGCGATTCCTCTTGAAACGTGGGTATAGGGATGGCTGGATCGGGCTATACTTGGCTTTGGCTATGGCATTCTATAGAGCAACTGCTGTAGCGAAATCGAATCTTCCTGTGATTGATGCCGTGCGGGAGTCCTACACAAAAGTTGCAAAAATGACTCTAGAGAAATAATAAATTGAATTGCTATCTTGCTAGTTAATTGTATATTGGAATCCTCTTGGATCAGCCCTGTTTGCCATTGAGTTACTTCTGTAAAGTTTAACCATTTCTTGTCGTTAATATTATATGAATAAAAAGCGCCCGCTTGCAATCATATCTCCGGACCGAGCAGGGCTATATTGCATCGTAATTTATCTCATTTTTACGATAGCTACCGCTGGCAACTATTCGACTATTACCGGTGAACCCAATCTTATGCTGCTTGATTGGCACTCCGCGATCTTTGTGACATCCTGTATTTTGTCGTATATTGCTGGATTGCGCCTGTATTACTTCGCCGGATTGCGAAATTTGACTTTGCCTGGCCTACGGAAATTTGCTTTGAATGCAAATTTCTATTATCTTTTGCCGATGTGTTTATCGACATCGATACTCTTATTTCAAGTATGCCAGCTCATTACCTCAAATTCGTTAATTTCTCTATTTCTTTCAAATGTCGCAAGTCAAGATTTGAAAGGCGAACTTGAAGTCAGTGGTACGTTTTTCAACGCGATCTATGTGCATTTGGCAGTCACGTTCTGGTCTGCATCGGCAGTGTATTCTAACGATGCGAGCCGATTTCTAAAAATAGTACGTTTTATTATGATTGGTGTGGTCGTCGTCGCGTCCTCTCTAATTCTGGCACGCTATATTCTTCTGCCTTTTCTTGCTGGGCTTCTGATTTTACGTGTGCGTTATAAGTACATCGAAATGTCCAAGGTTCCCTTGCGCGGGCTCATTGTCGCAGGCATTTCCATAATACTACTCTTTTGCTTGATCGCTGTTGCTCGTGGAGGTGAATGGCTTTCTGGCTTGTACAATTATGGACCGGCTTCTTTCAACAGGTTATCTGGGATTCTCGATGGTCGTATTCAGCTACAAGTCCCGAAACAGTTCTATTTGTTGTCGTCCTTAAAAGAAAACTGGGATTATTACGATATAACGATTAACGAGCATGACGCAGTTGCGCAAGGTGGTCTCGACTGGAGTCTGAATTGGCTTACTGCTTATGGTTACGTTTTCCATAGTCTAGCGTACTTCAGTTTCCTATACTTTTCAGTCATTGGTTTCATATGCGGGATGGCGTGGCAAAGTTTTGTCAAAGGAAACAGCTGGGGCTTGGTTTTCTATCCGTGGCTTCTTACCAGCATCCTATTGTGGTTCACATATAATATTTTAGGTTATGCGCAAACTTATATCGTCCTTCTCGTTGGGATCACATTGGCAATCTATTCTTCTGTCTTTAAACCAAAGCTCAAACAATGATCTCATTTGTTATTGTTAACTACAATTCTAAAGAGCTGACGTCTACTGCTATTCTAAGCATCGACCGTTCTATCGTTAGCACACCCTACGAAATCATCATTGTAGATAACTGCTCGACCGACGGTAGTCGGGACATGTTCGAAGCTTTGGCTAGGGAGCGTGGCAACCTGGTCTACATCTATTGCGATCATAACCATGGTTTTGGTCGAGCAAACAATATTGGCGCCGAGGTGGCTCGTGGAGAATATCTCGTTTTAATCAATCCAGATACCGAAATACCCTCGCTTGGCTTCGATGAATTCATCTCGGGGTGTCTTCTCGCCAATGTTGGTGTCGTAGCTCCGGCAGTGGTCTACGGTAACGGAGCAATACAGGCGAATGGCGGAGGATATTCGACCATTTTTACCTTCATATTCCAGAACCTTCGTCTAGGGTATTACAGTCGCAAATTAGGGCTCGTGAAGACATTTTCCAAAGCCGTCAACTTTCTGCCGTTCCTGCGTAACACAACTGTTGGAAAATATCTTGGTAACTTCCAGGCACAGTCGCCAATGATATCGAAATACGACTGGGTAAGCGGTTCGTGCATGATCATGCAAAAGTCGGTATTTAGCCGTGTTGGCGGTTTTGATGACGGATATTTCATGTACGTCGAAGACGAAGACTTGTGCCGTCGTGTTGCGGAACTGGGTCTGGAAATCCGAGTCGATCGGCGTTTCACCATCGTTCATACCGAAGGCGGCACTCAGAAGAAGAAATCGATCAAACTCGGCGTAGCCCAGCGCGCCCGCCACTTCAGTAACCTCCGCTACCTTGCCAAGTTTTACGGAAATCTAAGTAGCTGGGTGTTACGCGCCTATTATGTTCTTGCGTTCTCAATAGGCGGAGTTGGGTACCTGGTTAAATTGCAACCGTCGAGCGCCGTCGACCGCTTTGGTTTCGCGTTGACTTTTTTGTTCCCACGCCGTACCCGAGCCTTCCAATAAGTATCGAGTCGAGATATCATCGTGGATTTCGACTCCGGATTTCCTGTCAATTTTAGTGATCGGCCCCGGGCCGAAGAAACAACTGCTGCGGTTTCGTATGAGTGTAGATCAAGTCAATTTCCGCCGCGTGCTGATGATAACCAGCCGCCAAATCCCAAAAGAGGCAACCAGCGGTCGCGAGCGTACGATGTCGTTCATACTACGGGCGCTATCTGCAGACAGCTACCCGACGATCTATCGTTTGAAGTCGGTATTTGAAAAGAATTCGGTCGGTCGCGCGTTGCCGATATTTGTAAAGGGTGCGCGAGGACTTCTTTCCGGTAATTTCATCCCGCTTCAAACCCTAATTTTTTTTGACCCGAAGGCTATTCCAGAGATCTTCGAGCTCATCGATAAAGAAAAACCTTCGACCATTTATTTTGACGGCGTCCGGTCCGCCATTTATGTGCCCATAGTGCGGCGCCGCTATCCGGACCTACGCATCATCTGCGATTTTGACGATCTGATGTCGCATCGATACAAGGCGCTATACCATTCGCGTCAGCCTATTTCGATCGGTTATCTCAAGCGCCTTGTGCCCGCATGGTTCCAGACACATGTAATCAACGGTATTTTTGCGCGTGGTTTCATGCTTTACGAAGGGCGCGAGCTCGAGAAATTCGAAGATCGTCTGATTGACCAGGTCGATGCTGTTGTCCTCGTTTCGGATGTAGAAGGCAAGATGCTGCGGCAGCGCGCAGTTTCCGGCGCTGAGGTCGTGGTTATTCCCCCTTACGCGGCTGCGTTCGACGGTAAGCTTCAGACTACATCGATTCGCCGGTTCATCTTTATCGGATCGGATAGCTTATTGCAGAATCGGCTCACAATCGAATACTTGGTCAGGTTATGGAAAGAATTGCATCCTAGGGTGTCGCTTCATATTTTCGGCAAGCAAGAAGGCGATTATCCCGCTGTCGACAACGTGGTGTTTGAGGGCTTCATCGATCGTCTGGATCAAGCTTATAGCGACGGCAGCGTATTGCTTGCTCCCTCGTTCGTACGTGGCGGCGTCAAAACCAAGGTGCTAGAGGCCATGAGTTTTGGAGTCATTCCTGTCGGCAACGTTACAACGTTCGAAGGCATCGATGCCGATTGCTCGGGACTTAGCCTTTCCGACGCTCAACTCCGAGACCTGATCGAAGCGCCACAGGAGGCGGTCGACTATCTTCGCCACACCGGTATCAAGGTCATCAGCTCAGCGATGGAAACACATTCCGAAAGCCGTTTAGCAAATGCGTGGCGTCGGGTAATTTGGACTAACTAATAGAATGCAAATGAAGAAAGTACATGCGAAAGCTCCGCTGCGTCTGGGTCTCGCCGGCGGCGGAAGCGATGTGGCACCTTACAGCGATACTTACGGCGGTCAGGTATTGAACGTAACGATCAGTATGTTCACCCACTGTGAAATACGAGAATTGTCTGGTAAGACGGTTGAATTCATTGCGTCGGATTTTAACGAATCGGTGAGCCTGCCATTGACCGCGCATCTCGACCTAACGGGCTCGCTCCTCTTGCATCGTGCCGTGTATAACCGCATCGTTCGCGATTTCAACGAAGGCAAACCGTTGCCGATCCGCGTCACGACTTATTCCGATGCGCCTCCGGGCAGCGGCGTCGGTTCATCGTCGGCGCTGGTAGTATGTATGGTCGCGGCCTACTGCGAATTGCTCGGCATTCCGCTCGGCGAATACGATATCGCGCATTTGGCGTTCGAAATCGAACGCATCGATTGTGCAATGGCAGGCGGAAAGCAAGACCAGTACGCTGCGGCGTTCGGTGGCTTCAATTTTATGGAGTTTGGCGCGAACGACAAAGTAATCGTCAACCCGCTGCGAGTCAAGCGTGAACTGGCGAACGAATTCGAAAGCCGGTTGCTGCTGTACTATACCGGCCGTTCGCGCGAATCCGCACGCATTATTGAGTCGCAAATCAAGGCGACGATTTCCGAAAATCCAAGCGCGCTGGAAGCGATGCATGCAATCCGTCAAGCTGCTACCTCAATGAAGGAAGCGTTGCTACGTGGGCAAATCGATCAGGTTCTCGAGATCTTGGGCGCCTCGTGGTATGCGAAGAAGCGTGCGGCAGCGGGAATTTCGAATACCGATATCGAGCGTGTCGCTAGCGCGGCGCTCGAGGCAGGCGCAGTTGGTCTGAAAATCTCGGGTGCTGGTGGTGGTGGATTCATGATGATCGCAGTCAACCCGGCAAATCGCTTTAACGTAATCCGCGCTCTTGAGGGAATGGGCGGAAGATTTTTCTATTTTAACTTTGTGAATGAAGGTGTCGAGGCATGGACTTGCAATTAGATTGGCTGAAACAAGGCTTCCAAGATTCGATGGCTGTGAAAAAGGCCATGATAGAAGACCAGGCATTACTCCAGAAAATCCTGGACGTTGCTCAAGTGCTGGCTGATGCTTCGGCAAGAGGCAGCCGCGTGATCTTCGCTGGCAACGGCGGTAGCGCCGCAGACGCGCAGCACCTGGCGGCTGAGTTCGTGAGCCGTTTCGAGTTTGACCGTCCGGGCTTGCCGGCTCTGTCGCTCTCAACGGATACCTCCATGATCACCGCCATAGGTAACGATTATGGCTATGAACGCCTGTTTCTGCGCCAGCTTGAAGCACAAGCACGCCCCGGCGACATCTTCGTCGGCTTGACGACGTCTGGACGTTCTCCAAATGTGCTGGCGGGGTTCAATGCATGCAAAGATCTTGGCGTGACCTCGGTTGCTTTATGCGGGCAAGGTGGCAGCCTAGAATCGGTTTGCGACCACGTGCTGCGCGTGCCGTCCAGCCATACGCCGCGTATCCAAGAAGCACACATTTTGATCGGCCATATGCTTTGCGCGTATGTCGAACTGAAAATGTTCGCTCACCTGAAAAAATCGTGATGAACGACGGCTGCTGCATCATCCTTGCTGGAGGTTTTGGAACCCGTTTGCGGTCCTTAGTGCCTGACAAACCGAAATGCTTGGCACCGGTCGGAGATACCAGCTTTCTGCAGATTCAGCTTCGTCTTCTTCGCGAACAGGGAATCCGCCGTTTTATCCTGTCGTTGGGTTATCTGGCAGAGCTGGTTCAGCAGGAAGTTGCTGCCATGGGCGGTGACATGGAAGTTTGCACGGTGGTCGAGCCGGCTCCGCTCGGAACGGGCGGTGCGATCCGGTTCACGATGGAAAGCGCCGGTATCGATGAGGCCATCGTGACCAACGGCGACACCTTCCTAGGCGGCTCACTCAAAGATATGCTTTGTCCCTTGGACTTGGAGGCAGAAGAAAGTGCCCGCATGGCAGTACTCGAGGTACCGGACCGGCAGCGCTTCGGTGGGGTTCAACTGCGCGACGCGTATGTTGTCGGGTTTTCCGAAAAAGGCGAAGCCGGACCAGGGCTGATCAATGCCGGGATGTATCGTGTCCACCAGTCCGTTTTCGACGGGGTCGAGCGCGGTACGCCGTTTTCGTTCGAAACAGAAGTGCTTCCGCGACTGGCTCGCAATGGCTTACTGACCGGCATACGTATCGATGGCGAATTCACCGACATCGGTGTTCCCGAGGACTACTTGAACTTTTGTCAACGCCATGAATAAAACGACGTTGCGCGCCGCGGTTTATATCGACCGCGACGGTGTTATTAATCAAGAACGTAACTACGTTCATCGCATAGAGGATTTCGTCCTGCTTCCCGGTGTTGGAGAAAGCCTTAAGTTACTACAGGAAGCCGGCTATATGCTCGTAGTCGTCACGAACCAAGCCGGCATTGGAAGGGGTTTGTACAGCGAAGTCGACTTTCAGGCACTGACGCAACACATGGCCGGTTTGCTGGGGGAATATGGCGTTAAATTGGATGGTGTATATTTTTGCCCTCATCATCCCACGCATGGCAAGGGCGCCTATCTGTGCGACTGCAATTGTCGGAAGCCGGCACCCGGCATGCTACAGACCGCGGCATTGGAACTGGGCATCGATGTGTCGCGCTCGGCGATTATTGGCGACAAATGCAGCGATATTGAGGCGGGACGCGCTGCAGGCACGCAGCACGCTGTTTTAGTGGAATCCGGCCACGCTCTCACAGCCGATGACCGGGACGCCGCCGATGTGTGTGTCCCAGACCTGTTGCATGCCGCGAAATGGTTACTTGATCATGCTGGAACGTAGCTGACAAAGCGGCCAATAACTTCGCGGTTTACGCCTTGCGCCGTTTTCTATTTTTCCCGAGTAATCAGTTTTCGGACCATAGATCCATACGAATCAGCGCTTATACAAGCGCTGGTTTTATAAGTGCTTAATAAGCGCCATCTTTTCGGAAGATGACTTTGATCGTGCGCAGCAAAATGACAATGTCATTGAACAAAGACCAGTTCTTTACGTACCAAGCATCCAGATAAACGCGCGTATCGTAGCTGACATCATTGCGCCCACTAATCTGCCACAGCCCCGTCACACCCGGTTTAGCTTCAAGATAGTAATCCACTTGATTACCATAACGTTCGAGCTCGGCGGTAACGACCGGTCGCGGACCAACGAGGCTCATATCGCCCTTCAGCACGTTCCATAGTTGAGGAATCTCGTCGAGGCTGGTCTTGCGCAGAAAATGCCCAATTGGGGTAATGCGCGGATCATTCTTGAGCTTAAAGTCGCGTTCCCATTCTGCACGGGCTTCTGCACTGTTCGCAAGTAGATCGGCCAGTAGTTTGTCCGCATTCGGCGCCATCGTACGGAATTTATAGCATTTGAAAGGACGGTTATGCTGGCCGACCCTGGTATGACCGAAGAAAATTGGGCGTCCCGACTGGCTTACCTTGAATGCAATGAACAGAAAAACTGGTGATCCCAGCAAAAGAACCAGCAGCGATACCGTCAAGTCGAAACAACGCTTAATCAGTCGAGGCAGCCGACGCGCGAGGTTGTTGCGCATCGTAAGGATGAGCACTTCATGTGCAAAGAAGTGGTTGGCTTCCATGCCGTATAAGGGCAGGCCGCGCAGTGCAGGTACAAGTTGCACATCGTTGCTATGTCTGCTGAGCTGCTGGATCATATCCTGATATGCATCGATGCCACCTTGCTCCAAAGCTAGTACGACATGGGGACTGCCCAGTTGCATCAAGGTTGCGGCTGGATCCTGTCCAAGCGAAATCGACGGAACTAGATTCCCATGTTTGTCCTTGACATTGTGTACCAGCTTGTTCTTGCCATTCGGAACCAGAAAAGCCGCAAGCTTCAGGCCCATTAGTGCTTCGTCCTTGAAAGCCAATGCCGTTTCAATAGCGTTTTCGCCCCAGCCGATAATGACCATTGGCCTATACCAACCGCCTGCCGCCATCAATGTGCGTTTTGCAATCCAGCGGATCGCGACAACGGCAATGGGAGCGATCACCCAATTGATTAGAACTGTCGCGCGCGAGAACTGTTGTTTTGCGAGGAATAGAAGTACGACGTCAAGTGCCGCGATAGCCAATATGACTTTCAGGACATCCTTAATTTCATTTGAAAACGGTTTGCGTTTTGAATAATGGCCTTTGCTCCAGAATATACCCGCGGCCAATAGAATTAATACCGAATAAATTTGGAAACTTCCGGAATTGAATGCTGGCTTCCAGGCTGTCTCAGAAAAAATCGAGTTGCCGTGAAATGGCGCTGCAAGCATAACGGCAATGAAAAATGACAAAGCCATGGAAACTACGTCAGTAAAAATCAGCAGGGATTTTTCAAAACGTCGATTACAATACCATTTGCTCTTGGGTAGAAATATTGATTCTATTGGTTTCATCTGAATTTGGCCTAGGATAAGCATTGGATAAGTAACCCGTAGCTCAAGTATGAAGCAAGCGATGTACAACTACAGACCTTCGCCCCACTACGACGCAAGGGCATCGGATCAGGTTTGTAGCAACTGCCCGGCCAGGGGCCCATCACCTCGAAGCGGATCGCCAAGCAGTACACCGCACGCAAGAACACTCAAGCTAGCATTGTATGAATAGCGAGCAATTTGCGCAATTGCAATCGAGGCGATGGAATCAAAATACCACAGGTAGAAGTGTCATGAACGTATATGGTTCCGGTAGCGTAAGTCGCGGAGACGCGCGTCAGCAACCTCGATGGGCAAGCCAATAATTGGTGAGAATTGTTGCACAATATTTTTTAGTTATTTCTATTTGTCTAGAAGTGGCCTGCAGACACGTGCCAAGCTAAATTGAAGTCGGTGGTTAAAACACTTGGCTTGCCGTTCTTGCTAATGATAAACTCGCGATCCCTCGCCAATTTCGTTGTCATGTTCAGACAGCATGAAGCGATCCCCTCGATGCCCAGTTGGATACTTGCAAGTGTTAAAAATAACAAGAAAATACGCTAAATATTCTTGGTGCGGTTGCCTGGTCCTGGGCGCTGCACAGGTATTGGCTGCCACCCCCTCGGTGCAGGGGCAGTCTGGTTACATTAACATGCCCAACGCCTGGACAGAGTACGATGGTACGTTCACGACCGGATACAGCTACGATACACCGTATGGTAGTGCCTGGGCAGCGGTGACCTTACTGCCGTTCTTCCAGGTGACCGGGCGCTACGTGTCGATTACCGGCATCCCCGCATTCAGTTCGCCCGATTCGAATTACGGGAACGGTTATGGCCGCTACAAGGACAAGGTCGCCGACGTGAAGCTAAGGCTTCGCGACGAAACCGACATACTGCCGGCGGTATCCGTCGGCGCCACCGACCTGCTTGGAACCGAGCTGTTCAAAGGCCAGTATGTGGTTGTATCGAAGTCCTTCGGACAGGCGCACAACATGGAAGCGAGCATCGGCTACGGTAACAAACGGCCGAAGGGTTTTTTTGCAGGCATGCGCTGGGCACCACTCTCTGCCCCGCGCTGGGCCGTTGTTGCGGAGTACGACGCCAACGATTACAAAAAAGACTTCTTGGCGGAGAAAACCGGGGCTGCCAACCGGGAAGGTGGTCCGGCGCTTGGCGTGGAATATCGCTGGGGGTGGCTGGGCGCCCAGATTGCTTGGCATCGCGACCACTACAGTGCGAATGCTTACCTGTCCATTCCTTTTTCCAAGCGCGAGTTTATCCCCAAAATCCTTGAGTCGGCTCCCTTCCAAGCCAAGGATGCACCGCCCCGCATCTCTGCCGCGGAATGGCAGGACAATCCGCAACGGGGTGCAGCACTGGTCGCGGCTCTCGTCAAGCAAGATTTTAAGAATGTCCGGGTCGAACTCGACGGCAATCGTCTCAAATTAAATCTAACTAACAACCGGATTTCGAATCTCGGCCGGGCAGTTGGACGCGCGGTTCGCACGGCGCTGGCCTTCGCTCCAGAGGGCACACGTTCGATCCAAGTGACGTACACACGTCTAGAGCAACCAATTGCCACTTACGAGTTCCTTGACCTGCAAAAGCTGAGTGACTACTTCACAGGCCTGGCGAACCGTGACGCCTTCCTGCAAACCGTTGCAGTGCGTTATGCGACGCCTGCCGATCGCACCAGTGATGACCAGCACGGGATGCTGGCCGCGATTGAAGGAGACGGCAAGCTTGGCGTGGAATTAGGGCGCGAAGGCAACATCGTGCAGGTAAGCGCCGAAGACCGCGAAGCCAACCGCTTCAAAGTGGTGCCAAAAGTGTCGTTCTTTTTCAACGACCCGAGCGGTGCACTGCGTTACGAGCTTTGGGCCGCCGTCAATTACGACAAGCGACTGGCGCAGGGTCTGTATTTGAACAGCGACTTGAAGCTGGACGTGTCCGAGAACGTATCGGGTGTGACGCAGCCCTCGAATAGTCTGCTGCCACACGTACGCACAGATATCGCCGATTACAAACGTGGCGGCCGCTTCAAGCTGAACCGGCTGCTGCTTAACAAATACCAGAACCCGGCCGAACGCGTCTACACACGTATGTCTGCAGGATTTTATGAAGAGATGTATCGTGGCTTCGGCGGGCAGGTGCTGTATCTGCCAAAGGACAGCCGCTGGGCGGCGGACCTTACTGCAGATGCGCTGCAGCAGCGCGGCGTCAAAGGCTGGTTCGACAAGCGCGATTACCAGACCGTGACTGCGTTGGGCGCGCTGCACTACCGCCTGCCCTACGACATTACCGCGACCGCACGCGTCGGCCGCTTTCTTGCGCGCGACGAAGGCGTGCGCCTCGAATTCAAGCGTCGTTTCCAGTCGGGTATGGAAATCGGCGCGTGGTATACCAAAACCAACGGCAACGACATCACGAGTCCGGGACGGCCGTGGAGCCCCTACAACGACAAGGGCGTGTTCCTGTCGGTGCCGCTGAACATCATGTTGCCGTTCGATTCGCAGACGGTGGCCGGCGTCGGCATTGCACCATGGACGCGCGACGTCGGCCAGATGGTGGCCAGCCCGGGCGACCTGTACGACCTGGTCGAACGGCCGCGCAGCGATCTCAATACCTACGATGGCCTGGGAAACTTCGCTGAGCGAGCGGACGAGCGTAACCTGCCAGCGGTGAGTCCGCCGGTACGGCCGATCGGTAATCCCTGGCCGGAATTCCGCTGGCGCGTCGAGCAGTCGGTTTCCAGAAGCCCGACCTTGCCGCAGTGGGCCAAAGGCGGCCTGTTCGCTGGCGGCGCAGTACTGGCGAGTTCGTTGTTCGACCGCCCGGTAGACCGTCTGATGGCCAAGCACCAAGACGCGGGTGTCACGCGCGCCTATGGCAATGTCGGTAAGGCGACCCCGTTGGTGTTAGCGGGTGCTGCCGGCGCGGCTGTACTGCTGGGTGATGCACGCATGCAGAACATGGGCATCATTGCGTTGGAATCGATCACCGGCGCGGCTGCGCTGTCGATCGCCACCAAGCACATCGTCGGGCGTGCCCGCCCGAGCGAAAACCTGGGGCAGTGGAGTCGCAGCGCGGACCGCTCGAATACCTCCTTCCCCTCAAACCACAGTACCGTCGCTTTTGCCGCGATCACGCCGTTCGCTCAGGAATACGATGCGCCTTGGCTTTATAGCGTGGCAGCGATTGGTTCCATGGGGCGCACTGCTAACCGCCAGCACTGGGTGTCGGATGTGGTGGCAGGCAGTATGCTCGGTTATGCGATCGGTTCCTGGCTGTGGCAGGCCCAGCGTGAAGATACGAAGTCGCGCTTTGCCATTACACCCGGGGTGAAGCAGATCGGACTCGCTTGGAGTGGCCAATATTAAACGCGAATCGATGAGGTTGCTGAGCATCAACTATGATGCAATAGTTGAAATTTTTCATTTCAGTCAAAGCTTCGGATTAAAATGAGCGTTTTCCGGAGCAGTTTTTGACCGACTCTGCTTAGTCGGCGACCGGTCGCATCTACATTGGAGCAATATATGATTTTAACCACCGGCAGCGCCGGCTTTATTGGCAGTAATTTTGTCCTCGACTGGTTCTCGACCTCCGATGAGCCCGTCGTCAACCTCTACAAGCTGACCTACGCCGGCAACCTGGAAAACCTCGCCAGCCTCAAGGACAACCCGAAGCACGTGTTCGTCAAGGGCGACATCGGCGACTTCGAACTGGTCAGCAAGCTGCTGAAGGAATACAAGCCACGCGCGGTCGTCAACTTTGCCGCCGAAAGCCACGTCGACCGCAGCATCCACGGCCCGGAAGATTTCATCCAGACCAACGTGGTCGGCACCTTCCACCTGCTCGAAGCCGTGCGCGCCTACTGGAGCGCACTGCTGGAACAGGACAGGGCG
>Ga0265798_10006817_pt1 | contig 14931 bp, 8 predicted proteins | sample P3T30metagenome_FD_192430 | JGI IMG/M metagenome (GOLD analysis project Ga0265798, IMG submission 192430) | Plant litter microbial communities from East Loma Ridge, Irvine, California - P3 T30 | ecosystem: Environmental > Terrestrial > Plant litter > Unclassified | place: USA: California... | reverse complement strand
AAAATCAACCACCTGGGGCGTACCGCCTCCCACCGCAACGCGATGCTGTCGAACATGGCAACTTCGCTCATCATCTACAAGCGCGTAACCACGACGGTAGCCAAGGCTAAGGCCCTGCGCCAGTTTGTGGAGCCGCTGTTGACGAAAGCTAAAGACGACACCACGCACTCGCGTCGTACCGTGTTTGCTACTCTGCAAAATAAGGAGAGCATGAAGGAGCTGTTTGGCTCGGTAGCTGAGAAAATCGCTACCCGTCCCGGTGGCTACACCCGCATCCTGAAGCTGAGCGCCACCCGCGCTGGTGACAACGCTGACATGTGCATCATTGAGCTGGTTGACTTCAACGAGACCCTGCTCGACGCCAAGAACGCTACCGAAGCTAAGTCGACTACTACGCGCCGTTCGCGCCGCCGTGGTGGTAAGGCTGAGACTGCTGGCAACGAAGCTGGCACGTCGGCTGCTGTGGTAGCTGATGCTCCCGCTGCTACTACCACGGAGTCGGCCCCCGCTGACACCGCTACTGATACGCTGACCAACGGCGAAACCCGTGAGGAAGCTGAGAAGGCAGAGTAGTTGCTAGCCAACTTTAGAAAGGGGGATGCGCCAAGCGGCGTATCCCCCTTTTTTTGCGCCCTGTCGGCTAGGGTAACATTTTTATTTCGGCCAAAAGTTGGATTGGGGCAACTGTGCCCGATGCAAACAGTATGTGAGGGCAGGAGCGTGCGGGCGGGCGCCAGCCTTCACACAACGACCTTACTGGCTAGCCGGGTTTGCCCACATGCGCTAGCCACCTTGAATTTAACGTGCATTATGCAGGAACAGCGACGCTTGGCGGAAGCCAACAACCAGACGGCAGCTTGGAGAAAATTTGGCCCCTACCTCACGGAGCGGCAGTGGGGTACGGTGCGCGAGGATTATAGCCCGCATGGCAGCGCCTGGGACTACGTCACGCACGAGATGGCACGCTCCTATGCCTACCGCTGGGGCGAAGAGGGCATCGCGGGCATCAGCGACGACCAGCAGCAGCTTTGCTTTGCCGTAGGCCTTTGGAATTGTGTGGATACGCAGCTTAAGGAGCGGCTTTTCGGCCTGACTAATGGGCAGGGTAACCACGGCGAGGACGTGAAGGAGCTGTACTATTACTTGGATAGTACGCCTACGCACTCGTACATGAAGATGCTGTATAAGTACCCGCAGCAGGCTTTTCCCTATGAAGAGCTAACGGTGGAAAATGCTCAGCGCACTAAACTGGAACCGGAGTATGAACTACTGGACACGGGCATCTTCAACGAAAGCCGTTATTTCGATGTCTTTATCGAATACGCCAAGGCCGGGCCGGATGACGTGCTGATAAAGATTACGGCCCATAATAGGGGGCCGAAAGCTGCCCCGCTGCACATACTGCCGCAGCTGTGGTTTCGCAATACCTGGGCCTGGGGCTACGACGACCGCCGGCCCATGCTTCAGGCGGCTGATGGGGGGGTGCAGGCTAGCCACCACGCACTGGGCCAGTACCAGCTGTATAGTGAGCGAGCATCCGAACTACTTTTCTGCGAGAACGAGACAAATGGCGACTTACTCGACCCAGAACTGTTCGAGGGCCTGCCCGTGGGCACTACATTCTTCAAGGACGGTATCAACGATTACGTGGTAGCGGGGAAGCAAACGGCTGTGAACCCCGCCAAGCAGGGCACCAAGGCTGCCGCCCACTATTCGCTGACCATTGCGCCCGGCGAGGCGCAGGTAGTGCGCCTGCGGCTCAGTCAGCCCACGCACGAGTCACCGTTTGCGGACTTCGACCAGGTTTTTGCGGAGCGCCAGCAGGAGGCCGACGTGTTCTACGACTGCGTGCAAGAGGGCGTGGCTAGCCCTGATGCGCGCATGGTGCAGCGCCAGGCATTTGCCGGCATGCTGTGGAGCAAGCAGTATTACTACTACGATGTGAGCCAGTGGCTCGACGGCGACCCCAAGCGAGCCGCACCGGGCGGCGACCGCCTAAAGGGCCGGAACTCAACGTGGCGGCACCTGCACAATGCCGACATCATCTCGATGCCCGACAAGTGGGAATACCCGTGGTACGCGGCCTGGGACCTGGCTTTTCACTGCCTGCCGCTGGCCATGCTCGATTCCAGCTTTGCCAAGCAGCAATTGCGCCTGCTCACGCAGGATGGCTACCTGCATCCCAACGGCCAGATGCCGGCCTACGAATGGAAATTTGAGGACGTGAACGCGCCGGTACACGCCTGGGCTACCTGGCGCGTGTACCAGATGGACCGCAAGCTCAACGGCGGCAACGGTGATGTGCCGTTTTTGGAAGCGGTGTTTCAGAAGCTCGTGATGACGTTTACGTGGTGGGTAAACCGCAAGGACCGCGATGAGCGCAACATCTTTGAGGGTGGCTTTTTGGGGATGGACAACATTGGGGTGTTCGACCGCTCTGCGCCGCTGCCCACCGGTGGCAAAATTGAGCAGAGCGACGGCACCAGTTGGATGGCCATGTTCTCGCTCAACCTAATGCGGATGGCGCTGGAACTGGCCAAAACTAACCCGGTGTACCAGGAAATGGCCAGCAAGTTCTTTGAGCATTTTCTCTACATCGCCCACGCCATGACGAAGGGCGGGGGCGGCGACTTCAACCTGTGGGACGACCAGGACCAGTTTTACTACGATGTGCTGCACATGCCCGACGACTCGCGTGAGCGCCTGCGCATCCGGTCGATGGTGGGGCTCATTCCGCTTTTTGCTGTAGAAGTGGTAGATGACGAGCTGCTCGAAGCCATGCCGCAATTTGCAGCGCGGGCGCAGTGGCTTATCCAAAACCGGCCGCACCTAGCTCAGCTAGTGAGCCGCTGGCAAGAGCCGGGCGAAGGCGCCCGCCACCTGTTGAGCCTGATGCGCCGCCGCCGCCTGCGCAACATTCTCACGCGGATGCTCGACGAAACAGAGTTTCTATCCGACTACGGTATCCGGTCGCTTTCGCGCTACCACCTGGAGCACCCTTACGAGTACCACACTGCGGAAGACAGCTTTGAAGTCAGCTACGTGGCTGGTGAGGCCGAGTCGGATATGTTTGGGGGCAACTCCAACTGGCGCGGACCCATTTGGTTTCCGGTCAATTACCTCATTATTGAGTCGTTGCAACGATTTTATAGTTACTACGGCGCCTCCTTTACCGTTGAATACCCTACTGGCTCCGGTAAGGTCTACAACCTGAGTGAGGTGGCCGACGCATTGTCGGAGCGGCTAGCCAAATTGCTACTTAGGAATGCCGAAGGCCAGCGCCCGGCCTTCGGCCCGGCGGGCCCGTTGCAGGACGACCCGCATTTTCGTGATTACCTGCTGTTTCACGAATTTTTTCACGGTGACGACGGGCACGGCCTCGGCGCTAGCCACCAGACGGGCTGGACGGGCCTGATAGTGCGCCTGCTTCAGCAAAAGTCTTAGGCACCCAATAGAGGGCGGCCGCCGAGCTAGTGGCGGCCGCCCTCTATTGGGTACCTAGGCACGAATAATCATACTGCAATACCCGGCGCTAGCAGTAGAAACAACTACACACAGTGCAACCTAGCGGCGGCCGGCATTGTCTGTTAGCTACAATTCGAAATGCCCCCGACCTTTGCGCCTCACCCCCGCCGCGTTCGCCTATGGAAGCCGTTGCATATATCGACATTAATGCCCCGCTGGTAGAGCGGTGCCGCGTAAATGACCGGCAGGCCCAAGCCGAACTCTACCGGCGCTACTCCAAGGCAATGTTCAACGCAGCGCTCCGCATCACGGGTGATTATGCCGAGGCTGAGGACGTATTGCAGGAGTCGTTTTTGAGCGCGTTTCGCGAGCTCAGCGGTTACAAGGGCGACTCGTCTTTTGGGGCTTGGCTGAAACGTATCGTCGTAAACAAAAGTATCAACTGCCTGCGGCAACGGCGATTACAGCTAGTGCCGCTCGAAGATTTTCACCACGACGCAGCCCCGGCCGAGGCTAGCTTGCCGCACCCCGGCGACGACGCCGACGAGCAGCAGTACCGCGCCGACGTGCTGCGCCGCTGCATCCAGGAACTGCCCGACGGCTACCGCGTGGTACTGTCGCTGTACCTGCTCGAAGGCTATGACCACCTCGAAATAGCCGGTATCCTGGGCATCACCGAGTCTACTTCCAAGTCGCAGTACAGCCGGGCGCGCACTCGTTTGCGCGAGCTGGCTATGCAGCGTGGCCTGAGCTAGTTGCCGGTTTGTAGTACTTGAGATTCAGCTTTTCTCCCACCCAGGCTACCAGCCTTTGCCCCGGGGTATTCGTATTAGCCCCGCGGAAAGGTCCTACTCCGCCCCCAGCGGAACTTCTATTTATTATGGAACCTATTAATCGTCATTCACTAGAAAATTACGCGGAGCGGCACCGGGCCGACTTCGACCTGCACGAGCCCCGGCCCGAACTATGGGCGGCCCTCGAAAAGCAGTTGCACGGCGACAGCGCCCCAGCCGAGCTCCCCCGCATGACTATCGCTACTACGCCCGCCGCCCCGCTGCCTGTGGCGGCTGCACCCTTGGCGCCAGTTGCTGCTGCGCCGCTGCTGCGGGTGCAAAAGAATGAGCGCTGGCAGCGCTACGGCATCGCGGCGGCGCTGCTGGCGCTGGTAGTAGCCGCTGGCATGGGCGAAGCCTGGAAAAGCAAGCACACGCCCGCCGTTGCTACGCAGGCTACCGAAGCCACTACCACGGCCGCCGATGCCGCGCTCTACCTCGGCCCCGATGCCAACGTGCTGGCCGCCAGTGAAGGCGGTGCTCAGGTAGATGCCCGCCTCGACACGGCTGTGCACGGTATGGAGCGCTATTATATTGCCCAGCTCACCGACCGCAAAACGCAGCTTAGCCAGCTGGCACCCGATGCCACCGCCGAGTGGGCACGCGAGCTGGTAGGCCTCGATTCGAGCTACCAGCAACTCAAGCGCGAACTACCCCGCCACCCCCAGCCCGAAGCAGTGCTGACGGCCATGAATCGTAACCTGCAAATTCGCCTCGATATTCTCGACCGCCAGCTGGAGTTACACGGTACCGGCCAGACGGCTACCGCCGGCGCGGGGGCCACCACCAACAGCGAGTATGCGCTAGCCGATAGCCGCCGCATGGGTGATAATATCCTTCGCCGCAATGGCCGCTAACCGTGCGGGTGTGCTGGCCGCACTGCTAGCCTTGGCTGGCCTAAGCCAGCGGACTTTGGCTCAAGCCCTGCCCGAGCGGCAGGCCGAGCGGTCGGTGTGCACCTACGTATCTCCGGTGGCTACCGGTGGCCAAGATGGCCCCGCTACCCAAGCACAGGCCCAGCCCGCGCAGCAGGAAACTACGCCGCCCATTGAGCAGCGGCGGCGCCTGAGCCGCAGCTTTCGGGTGGCGAAGGTAGGGCAGGCGTTTTCCCTCGACACTCGCTATGGCCATGTACGGGTGAGCACCTGGGACAAGCCCGAGATGAAGGTAGAGGCCGAGCTGATTGCCCGCGCCGAAACTGCCGTTGGTGCTACCCAGCTACTTGATGGCCTGGGCGTGCAGTGGCTAGAGTACGATGCCCGCACGGGCGGCGTGGGCGTCAGCTCGCAGTTTGGCCCGGCGCTAAAGGGCCGGTGCAGCGGCGCCGGCTGCCGCTACGAAGTGAATTATACCGTGTGGCTACCCAGCACCACCGCCCTGCGCCTCACCACCTCCTTTGTGGATGTGACGGTGGCTGGCGACTGGCAGGGGCCAGCCCAGCTCACCGTCAACTACGGCGCGTTGCGCACCGGCCGCCTCAATGGTACCGGCAACGTAGTGCACATCGCCAACGGCGATGCCACCATGCCCTACGCTCAGCAGGCCACGCTGCAAGCCGACTACGCCCGCCTGCGCCTTGATGCTGGCGAGCAGATTGAGCTGCGCACCAATTACTCCGATATTGACATGGGCACCGTGCACGACCTCACGGTGTATAGCAAGTACGGCGACGTGGCGCTGGGTACGGTGCGCACCCTGCGCGGCTCGTCGGGCTACTCGCACTTTAGCGTGGGCAAGCTGAGTGAGGGCTTGGATATGGCCGTGCGCTACTGCCCCGACTTTGAGGTGCGCGACATGGGCGCCAACTTCCGCCAGATAACTCTGGATGGCGGCTACAGCACTATTAGGTTGGGCTTTGCCGAGGCCACGCCCAGCTTTCGCTTCGACGTGAGCACCGAGCAAGGCCAGCTGCTGGTTGATAAAAAGCAGGTACGCGTGCTCTCCGAAGGCGGCAAGGCCGACGGCATCGCCGATGTGATGGGCGTGTATGGCGGCCGGGTGCCAGCGCGGGGTGCCGGCAACGTCAACATCAAGGTGCGCTACGGCACGGTGCGCTTCAGCAAGTAACCCATACAAGAAAGAACGCCCGGCGCTAGCCAAACCAGCTTGGCCACCTCCCTGGCCGAAGTGGCGGCACTGCTTCGGCTAGCGCCGGCGGGCGTTCTTTTGCAGCGTGATAAAACCTGTCCTTTTGCCGCTGCTCGGGCTGCTGGCTAGCCCTGCGTACGCTCAGCAAGTTCCCGCCGCCTCCATGAGCTCATCGTCTAGCCTCACTGCCTACGCCCTGCGCCTGAAGCCTGGTGACGATTTGCGCCAGCAACTTACGACCTTCGTGGCTGCGCACCACCTCGAAGCCGGCGCCGTGCTCACCTGCGTAGGTAGCCTCACCGACGTGCGCCTGCGCCTGGCTAACCAGGAAAACGCCACCCACTACCACGGGCATTTCGAGATAGTGTCGCTCGTGGGCACGCTCTCGGCTGCGGGCGGCGGGCACCTGCACCTGGCCGTGGCTGATAGTACCGGCCGCACCCTGGGTGGCCACCTGCTCGACGGCTGCCGCATCTATACCACGGCCGAAATAGTGCTGGGTGCGCTGCCCGCACTACGTTTTACGCGCGAAGTAGACCCTACTTTCGGCTACCGCGAACTAGTGGTAAAACCGGCCGTGCCGGTGAAGGGTAAGGGCCGTTAGCCCCTGGTAGTGAGTGCCGAAAACAGTTGTTTTGCTGATAGCTAACAAAATTGGCTTTTTTCTGGGAGTAAGCCGGCGGCCGATGAGCAATGCATGAGTATACTTGTAGGCTTAATTAGCTGCGCGGCATTTCGCGGGCAGAATAAGCTGTCTTTTTCTGCTATGCACTCGCGTTATTATGGGGCCGCCGTGGCCCTGCTGACCCTGCCCGGCCTGAGCCTGGCCCAAACCCTCAAGCCCACCGCCGACCCCACGCTGCCCGATGCGGCAGCTATTTTTAAAGAAGGCGAGGCCCTGCGCGCCAAAGACCAGTACCTCGAAGCGGCGGCCCGCTACCAGCTCGTTACGCCCGGCGACTCGTCTTACGCCCCGGCCCAGAGCAACCTGGCCCTGAGCCTGCTGGGCGCTAAGAAATACGAGGAAGCCATTGCCGCCGCGCAACGCGCGCTGGCCGCCGAGCCCTTTGACGCCCACACCCTAAACGTGCTGGCCTCGGCCCAGGAGGGCGCCAAGCAGTTTGACGCGGCTGATAAAACCTACGTCAAGGCGCTCAAACTTTACCCATACAGTTCCGCGCTGTGGCTCGACCGGGCCATTTGTGAGTACAATCAGGAGCACACTGCTTTAGCCCTCAAGTATTTGCAGCATGCGCTGGCGTTGCGGCCCGGCCACGGCACGCCGCACCGGCTGCTGGGCGTGCTGGCAGCCCGGCAGGGCCAGCCCGCCCATGCGCTCATCAGCCTGCTCACCTACCTCGCCATCGACCCCGAAAGTGAGCGCAGCCAGAACGTGCTGGTGCTGGTAGAGAAGCTGTCGAGCGGCCAGCCGATAGTGGACGATAATGAGAAAGTAGCCCCCATATCGCCCAATGCGGCTTTTGAGGAGCTAGACCAACTCATTACGAGCAAGGTGGCGCTGAATAAAGACTACGTGACGAAGGTCAAGTTCAATGCCGCGCTGGTAAAGCAAACCCAGCTGCTGGTGGAGAAATTTCCGACGGAGGCCGACCCGGCCAGCGACTTTTGGGTGCGGGCCTACGCGCCGCTGGTGCAGGTGCTGCGCCAGGAGGATAACCTCACCACCTTTACTTACCTTATCCTGCTCTCGGCCAGCGACAACCGCGCCCAGCAGTGGGTAAAGAGCAACAAAAGCCGCGTCGAGAAGCTGACCACCGCCCTCAGTGCGCCGCTGCTAGCCATTCGCAGCCAGCAAACGCTGCCCGACGGCAAGCCGGTGGCTGCGTGGTACAACGGCCCCGTTATCCAGGGCCTCGGCGCGGGCACCCGCGAGGCCGATGGCAGCATTACGCCCACCACTGGCCCTTGGCTGATGCTGGGCGAGAGCGGCGAAATAAAGGAGCGCGGCAGCTTTGCCGGGCCGGGTAAGCGCGGCGGCCTTTGGCAAACCCTGCGCCCCGATGGCACCGTGGAGCTAGAAGAAACCTACGGCAGCACCGGCCCCAGCCTGGGCGAGCTGGATGGGCCGGTGCGCACGTTTTACCCCACCGGCCAGCTGCGGTACGAGTCTACCTACAAGGCCGGCAAGCTGGAGGGCATGGCTAAGTCGTACGTCATCACGGGCAAAGTGTCGGAAACCCGGCCGTTTAGCAACAACGACTACGAGGGTGAAATCGTCACCCTATATCCCGACGGCACGCCCAAAGTGCGCTCGCAGATGCACGCCGATAAGAAAGATGGCCCGCTGACGCGCTACTACCCCAACGGCGCGCTGGAGATGCGCCACCTCTACGCCGCCGACAAGCTGCAAGGCCCGTTTGAGGTCTATTTCCCCAATAAAGTGGTGGAGAAAAAGGGTGCCTACCGCAACGACGAGCTGGACGGCCCCTACGTGCTGAACTACCCCAACGGCCAGCCCCGCGAAACCGGGGCCTTCACCAACGGCAAGCGCACCGGCCTCTGGCGCGAGTACTACGCCAGCGGCAAGCTGCGCGTAGAGCACACCTACGACGAGGCCGGCAAAGAGCACGGCGCCTACCGCGACTACGACTCCCAGGGCCGGCATTTTGCGGATACCTACTACGACCACGGCCGCATCTTGCGGCTTGTGCACCTGGATGTGGCCGGCAAAACAACGGCCGATATAAACCTGAAAAAAGGCCGCCAGGAGGTGAAAGCCTACGATATCGAAGGTCGGGTGCACAGCACTGGCTTCGTCGAGAATGGCCAGATGGTGGGCGAATGGCGCCGCTACTTCCCCGAGGGGGCGCTCCAGGAGGTAATCCGCTACGATGCTGCTGGTAACCAAGTGGGCAGCAGCGAGCTGTACTATGCCAACGGCCAACTGCGCCAGCGCAGCAGCTACGGCCCCGATGGCAGCCGCGAAGGCTACTTCGAGCAGTTTTACGTGGATGGCCAGTTGCACCAGACTGGCTTTTACCACGCCGGCGAGCCCCAGGGCGTGTGGAAGGTATACGCCGTAAACGGCCACCTCACCCAGGAAAGCGAGTACAACGCCGGCCAGCTCAACGGCCCCATGCACAGCTACGAAGTGGGTGGCCACCCCAGCGGCGACTGGACCTACGCTTACGGCAAGCTGCGCGGGGTAGTCTGCTACGACTCTACCGGCCGCGTGGCTGAGCGCCAGGACCTGCCGGCCCCCGCCACCGAGCTGCTGCGCCACCTACCGGGTAGCCCCGCGCCGGCCGCCGGGGTGCTCAACCGCGCCAGCCTCGTCAATGGCGACTACGAAGGCCCCCTGGCCTGGTACTACCCCGGCGGCCAAACCGAGGTAACCATGCTCATGCGCGGCGGCAAGCGCTACGGCCCTTACCGCGCCCAGTACCCCAATGGCCAAACCAGCCTGGAAGGCGAATACCTGAATGGCGACCGCTACGGCCAGTTCAGCTCGTACTACGCCGACGGCACCCTGGCTAGCCGGGGCCGCTTCCTGGCCGATGAGCGGGTAGGGGAGTGGACCTACAACTTCCCCAACGGCAAGGCCGAACGGGTAGAAAACTACAACGACGAGGGCGAGCTGACCGGCCTGAGCCGCTACTACAACCCGGCCGGCGAGCTGCTGCTAGAGCAGCACTACGCTGCTGGTGCCTTGGTTAGCTGGCTGGCATCGGGTGCGGCCGCTGGCACCGCTCCGCAGCCCATACCTCTGGCCGGGGGGCCGGTGCAGGCAAGCTTCGCCAACGGCAAACTCGCCGCTTCCCAAGCTTACGCGCACGGCTATCCGGCCGCGCCCACGGTGTACTACTACAGCTCGGGACAGGTATTTCGCCGCATCAATTACCTCAAGGGTGTGCACAGCGGCGCGCTTGTAAGCTACTGGCCCAACGGCAAGCTTATGGAGGAAGAGAACTACGCCCACGGCGAGCTGCACGGCCGCTGCCGCTACTACCGCCCCGATGGCACCCTGGAGCGCCAGGAAACCTACCAGGCCGGCGAGCGCCGCGGCCTCACCACTTACTACGATGCCCAGGGTAAGCTTCAGCGCACCGAGTCGTACTGGAACAACCTGTTCTACGCCGGCAAGTAGGGCGCGTAGCTGGCCGTTTTAGCAGTATATTTTCCGACTTATTAAGTTGTTGGCTATGAAATTACCATGTACACTGCGTTGCCTGGCGGGGGTGTCGCTGCTAGCCCTGCGGCTGGTAGCGGCGCAGGCGCAGGCCGTGCCCACGGTGGCCGCGCTGCAAAAGGAATACCCCGGCCAGCAGGCTACCTACCTCGACCTGCGCACCGACCTCACGGTGGAAATCCGCCGCGACTCGGTGCAGGTGCTGGCCCGCCACCACCACGATATGCTGCACCTCGGCGAGGAGTCGGCCGGCTACGCCTTCGACCAGGTGTACAGCGCGCACTTCAGCCGCCTGCAAAAGCTGGAAGCTCGCACGCTGGCCCCCGTGCCCGGTACTACCGACAAGTACAAGACGCTGAAAGTAACAGCCTTCAAAAGCAAGGCTGACGTGCAGGATGGGATTTTCTTCGACGACACCCGTACCACCTCGTTCAGCTTTCCGGCCATCGGGCCGGGTGCCCGCACCATCACCGACTACACGGTATTGCACCCCGATGCGCGGTTTCTGCTGCCCTTCTACTTTGGCTCCTACGTGCCAGTGCGGCACTCGGAGCTGACGATAACGGCCCCCAAGGGCGTGGCTATCAATTATAAGCTGTTCAACGTGGGCAAGCTGCCCATCAAGTTTACCAAGCAGGAGCAGGGCGGCAATGTGGTTTACCGCTGGGCAGCCGACAACCTGCCCGCCGCCACCCGCGACGCCGACGCGCCCAAGGCGTCGTACTACCTGCCGCACCTCGTGTACTACGTGGAGCAGGCCACCATTGCGGGCAAGCAGCAGCAGCTGCTCAGCGGCGTGCCGCAACTCTACAGCCTGTACGCCGACTTTGTGCGCCGCATTCAGCCCCACGACTCGCCGGCCCTCAAGCGGCAGGTCGAGGAACTGGTGGCGGGCGCCCCCACGCCCGAGGAAAAGGCCCGCCGCATCTACTACTGGGTGCAGGATAATGTGCGCTACATCGCCTTTGAGCAGGGGCTGCGCGGCTTCGTGCCCCACGCGGCCGGCCTGGTATACGAGCGCCGCTACGGCGACTGCAAGGACATGGCCAACCTCACCACCGAGATGCTGCGCCTGGCGGGCCTTAAGTCGTACCTCACCTGGGTGGGCACCCGCGACCTGCCCTACAAGTACGCCGAGCTAGCCACGCCTGGCGTGGACAACCACATGATTTCGACCTGCGAGCTAGCGCCTGGCCAGTACACGTTCCTGGATGCTACTAGCCGGCACACGCCATTTGGGATGCCGTCGGCGTTTATCCAGGGCAAGGAGGGGCTGCTGGCCCTCGATGGCACGCAGAGCAAGGTGGTGCCGATTCCGGCCGTGGCCCCGGCCCGCAACGGCACCGACGACCGCTCGGTGCTCACCCTCGACGGTACCGGCCTGCACGGCACCGGCCAAGTGGAGATGAGCGGCTACGCCAAGGTAGACCAGAGCTACGCCCTCGATGGCCTCGACAAAATCCAGGAGCCCAAGTACGTGAAAGCCCTGCTGGAACGCGGTAATAATAAGTTTTTTGTGGATAAGTACGCCGTGCAAAACCTGGCCGCCCGCGACCAGCCCCTGCGCCTCACCTACGACTACCGCGTGCAGGACTACGTGCAGAAGCTCGACGACGAGCTTTACGTGAACCTGAACCTGGAGCGCCCGCTAGCCCACGACCGCCTCGACTCCTTGGTGCGCCACCTGCCGCGCACCAGCGAATTTGCCCACACCGACCACACCCGCACCGAGCTGGTGGTACCCGCCGGCTACGAGGTGAGCTACCTGCCGCCCGCCGCCCACGCCGGCGAGGCCAGCGGCCCGCTCAAGTTCAGCATCAGCTACGAGCGCCAGGGCGACCGCATTATCCAAAACCGCGAGCTCACGGTGAACTACCTGCTGCTGCCCCCCGGCCAGTTTGGCCAGTGGAACGGCGTGGTCGATAAGCTCGGGGCTGCTTACCGAGAGGTCGTCATTCTGAAAAAGAAAAAGACCTAGCCGGACGATGGCGCGGGGCTCTGCCCCGTGCCGACTATTCGCCGGCCTCTGGCCGGCAGTCATTGGCAGCCACATGGCAGTCGTTGCACAAGTCGCCCTCCCCGGGCGGGCCGGAGGCCCGCAACTAGTCGGCACGGGGCAGAGCCCCGCGCCATCGGCGGTAGTTGAAGTACAAGGGGGGTTTGAGGTTTACCCAAGGTTTTAACTTATCTTTTTTCTGCTCGTGTTTCTCTCTACCCCGCTCCGCCAGGGGCTGTTTTTGCTGGCCCTGGGCCTGCCTGCTCACCACGCGCTGGCGCAGAAGCGCGCCGCGCCCGCCATCCCGGCGCAGCTAATGCACGCCGACTATCACTGGGACGAAAAGCGCCGCCAGCGCCTGCCCATCAGCAAGGAGGAGGAGGCCCTGCCGGCCGTGGTGCTCAAGGATTTTACGGCCCTGGAATACCACTTCGACCCGGTGCGCAAGGACTTGTTCTTGTACGCCACCGAGCACCGCATTGTGCGCGTCAACACCACTGACGGCATCGAGCAGCATAATAAGCTCTCGGTACCGCTGTCGGCGAGCGGGGCGCCGGTGGCGGTGCGGGCCCGCACCATCAGCCCGCGTGGCGAGGTGGTGGAGGTGCAGCCCGAAAACATGAAGGAGCTGAAAAGCGAGGGCAACGCCGGCGGCTACCGCATTTTCGCGCTCGACGGCGTGGAGGTGGGCAGCGAGGTAGAGTACTACTACACCCGCGAGCGCTCGGGCAGCCACTACGGCCGCGAGATGCTGCAAGGCGGCGAGGCCATCCACAACGAAACCTTCGAGCTGATTTCGCCCCAGGGCCTCACCTTCGACACCAAGGTGTACAACTACCCCGGCGCTACCGTGAAGAAGGATACCACGGTAGCCGGCAAGCGCATCTTGCGCCTTCAGCTAGCCGATGTGCCGGCCCTGCGCAAGGAGGAGTTTGCCGAGGTGTCGGCCCAGCGGGCGCGCATCGAATACAAGCTCGCCTACATGGCCAACAAGGGCGACGCCCGCCAATTTACCTGGGCCGATGCCAGCCAGTTCTTGTACAAAATGGTGTACAAGACTGATAAGGACGACGCCAAGGCCATTGCTACCGTGCTCAAGGCTGCCAACGTGCCGGCCACGGCCCCGCTGCCCGAGCGCATTGCGGCCGTGGAGCAGTACGTGAAGCTCAATTTCAACCTCGACCCCGCCGCCTCGGGTAGCCTGCCGCAGGTGGTGGCCACCCGCAACGCCCCCGAAATCGGCTTTGTGCGCCTCATGGCGGGCATGTACCAGGCGCTGGGCATCACGTTTGAGGTGGCCGTGACCACCGACCGCACCGAGCTGCCCTTCGACGGTAGCTTCGATACCTGGGGCTACCTCGACAAGTTTGCCCTCTACTTCCCGGCTACCAAGCAGTACCTGGCCCCTGCCCGCCCCGATACCCGCCTGGGCCTGCTGCCCGCCGAGTGGACCGCCAACCCCGCCCTGCTGGTCAAGACCGTGAAGCTGGGCAGCACCGAGTCGGCCGTGGGTAGCGTGCGCGAGGTGCCGGCCATGCCCGCCAGCGCCAGCAGTCACGACATGGACGTGCAGGTAAAATTTGGGCCTGACCTCGACAAGGCCACCATCCAGCTCAAGCAGGTATTCGGCGGCTACCACGGCCAAACCCTCCAGGCGGTGTACGCCCGCGTGCCGCTGGACAAGCAGACCGAGCTGGTGCGCGAAATCCAGAAGGGCATCGTGCCCGACGCCGTGTTCAGCAAAACCGAGGTGCGCAACGGCGAGCGCGGGGCCAACGCCCTCACCCAGCCCTTCACCATCGAGAGCACCCTCGAAAGCGCCAGCCTGCTCGACAAGGCCGGCCCGCGCTACCTCTTCAAGGTGGGCACGCTCATCGGCCCCCAAACCCAGCTTTACCAGCAGGAAACCCGCCGCTACGACGTCGAAAACGGCTTCAACCGCCAGTACATGCGCCGGCTGGCCATCGACCTGCCCGCCGGCTACTCAGCCCGCAACCTGCAAGACCTCAAGCTGGACGTGAAAACCGGCCCCAGCGCCACCGCGCCCGCCTACTACTTCACCTCCACCTACGTGCAGCAGGGTCAGCAGCTCATCATCACCCTGCGCGAGGGCTACGAGCAGGTATATTGGCCCAAGAAGGATTTCGAAGCCTTCCGCGAGGTGGTGAACGCCTCGGCCAATTTCAACAAAGTTGTCCTCGTGCTCGAAAAGAAATGAGTGTGCCCGTGCCCGCCGCCGCCCCCGATTCGCCGCAAGCCGCCGCCTTTCGCCGCCAGGTGCTGCGCCCGGCCAAGCTCCGGCTCTTCCTGCTGCGCCAGCTGCCGATGGCCTGGCTGGCCGGCCTGCGCCTCACGGCCCTCACCCCGGCGGCGGCCACGGTCACCATCCGCTACAAGTA
>Ga0265798_10006812_pt1 | contig 14935 bp, 11 predicted proteins | sample P3T30metagenome_FD_192430 | JGI IMG/M metagenome (GOLD analysis project Ga0265798, IMG submission 192430) | Plant litter microbial communities from East Loma Ridge, Irvine, California - P3 T30 | ecosystem: Environmental > Terrestrial > Plant litter > Unclassified | place: USA: California... | reverse complement strand
CACGGCGCGCTTCGCCTATAACTGGGCATTGGCTGAATGGAAGCGGCAGTACGAAGCATGCAAGCTCGACCCTGCCTTGCCCAAGCCGAATGAAGCGGCATGACGACGCCAGCTGAACGCCATCAAGGGAGAGATGTTTCCCTGGATGTTGGAAGTCACCAAGAACGCGCCACAGATGGCGATCTTGCAATTGGGGTACGCGTTCAAGAACTTCTTCGAAGGCCGGGCGCATTACCCAACATGTCGACGCAAGGGTCGTGACGACCGTTTCACATTGACGAATGATCAGTTTCGGGTTCAAGGCAAGCGTATCCGTATTCCGAAGCTGGGATGGCTGCGGATGTGCGAATCCCTGCGTTTTGAGGGGAAAATAGTCTCGGCCTCGATTGCCCGCAGTGCCAATCGCTGGTATGCCAGCATTGTTGCCGACACCAATACGTTGTTCTTGCCGCCTACCGAAAACCAAGGCGCGGTGGGAGTCGACCTGGGTGTCACGACGCTGGCCACGCTGTCGACCGGTGAAACCTTCATTGGACCCAAGGCCTCGCGCTCACTCCAGTCACGTGTAAAGCGCCTGGCACGCAGCCTGTCGCGCAAAGTCAAAGGTTCCCACAATTACGCCAAGGCGAAGACCAAGCTTGCCCGGTTGCTTGCGCGGATCGCCGACATACAGCGCGACGGCCTGCACAAGTTGACCACCTACATCACCGGTCAATTTCACACCATTGGCATCGAGGATTTGAACGTCAAGGGCATGCTTGGGAACCACTGCCTGGCACGCTCGATCGCGGACATGGCCTTTGGTGAGCTGCGCCGCCAACTGGAATACAAGGCGGCACGGCGCGGTGGGCAGGTCGTCGTGGTGGATCGCTGGTATCCCAGCAGTAAGACATGCTCATGCTGCGGCCATCGGCTAGATGAGATGGGCCTGCAAGTGCGTCAGTGGCGCTGTTCTGATTGCGGCGCATTGCATGACCGGGACGTGAATGCGGCAATCAACTTGAGAAACATGGCGGTGAGTTCCACCGTCACTGCCTGCCGAGGGGAAGGCGCTGGCCTTGCGCGTGAAGCGCAAGGAGAAACCATCCCCGGCGAAGCAGGAATCCAACAGCAAAGTTAACTACGGATAGCTTTGCGTAAGTTTGAAGGAACGGAGAACGATGATGGCAACCACGATCGCACTCGATGCGCTGCCTGCCATGGTCGGCAGCGAAGTCGTACTGTCCGACTGGTTCAATGTCGGCCAGGACCGCATCGCGGCGTTTGCCGACGCCACCGACGACCGCCAGTGGATCCACTTCGATCCCGAGCGCTGCCGGCGCGAGTCGCCCTTTGGCGGGCCGGTTGCCCATGGCTTCCTGACGCTGGCGCTGCTGCCGGCCATGCTCACCAGCGCGTTGGAGATCGCCGGCATGCGGGTGGGCATCAACTATGGCCTGAACCGGGTGCGCTTCCCGAGCCCGCTGCCGTCCGGCAGCCGGGTGCGCGGCCGCTGGCGCCTGGCCGGCGCCGATCAGGTCGCCGGCGGCTGGCAGTTCACCTGGGACGTCACGATTGAAGCCGATGGCGCTACCAAGCCGGTGTGCGCGGCCGAATTCCTGTTCCGCGCCTACAGCTGAAAACCTGTTGGGACAGGTCCACAGCGCTTGAACTAGCTGCCGGCGCCCGCGACGCGATAGCCGTTGCGCCCGGCCGCCTTGGCCTGGTAGAGCAGGGCGTCAGCGCTGGCAACCAGGGTGAGCGCCGCCTGCGCATCGCTCGGCATGACGCTGGCGATGCCCAGGCTCATCGTCACGCACGGCGCGGTAGGCGAGCCCGCATGCGGCAGCGCCAGGCTCGCCAACTCTTCCATGAGGCGCCGCGCCACGCCTTCGGCGCCGGCCGCGTCCAGTTGCGGCAGCAGGATCGCGAATTCCTCGCCGCCGTAGCGCGTGACCATGTCGTGGCTGCGGCTGGCGGCGCGGCGCAGCGCGGCCGCCACCTGCACCAGGCAGGCATCGCCGCCCTGGTGCCCGTAGTGGTCGTTATACGCCTTGAAGTGGTCGACGTCGGCCAGGATCAGCGCCACCGGCAGGCCGGCGCGGGCGCAGCGGCGCCATTCTGCTTGTAGCCGGTCGTCGAAAGCGCGCCGGTTGGCTACGCCGGTCAGTGGATCGGTCAACGTCAGCACGCGCAAGGCGTCGGCCTGGCGCTTGATCGTCAGGTGCGTTCTCACCCGGGCGCGCACCACGGCCGCGTTGACCGGTTTGGTGATGAAGTCGGCGGCGCCAGCCTCCAGCGCGCGGGTCTCGTCCTCGGGCGTCTTGAGCGCCGTGACGAAGATCACCGGGATGTCGCGCGTCTCGGGCGCGGCGCGCAGGGCGGCGCACACGGCGTAGCCATCCATGCCGGGCATCACCGCATCGAGCAGGATCAGGTCGGGATGCCCGCTGCGCGCCAGTTCGAGCGCGCGTGCGCCGTCAAGCGCGAACAGCACCTCTTGCTCCTGCTGCAGCGCTTCGTGCAGGATCTGGATGTTTTCCATCGCATCGTCGACGACGAGAATGCGGCCACCCTGCGCCATGTCGGTCCAACTCACTGTGTCTCCTCTCATCCCATGAAGCCGGTCACCATCTGCGCCGCGTCGTCGAAGCGCAAGGTGGCGATGGCGTCGGCCAGCGCCACGGCGCGCGCCGGTCCGACCTTGCCCGCCAGCGCCGGTCCCAGGGACTCGATCGCGGCGATCGCCTTCATATTGTTATTTTCCAGTAAGTGGAGCAGCTGCGCCAGCGATTCCTCCAGCGTGGCGCTGTCATCCATCATGGGTAGCGGCACCGGCGCGGCCGGGCGCGGCTGGGCCAGTTCGGCGGCGGTGGCGGCCACGGCGTCGAGCGCGCGCGCCAGGTCGGCCACGCGCAGGCGCACCGTGCCCTCGTCGGCGTCGCGCAGCGCTCCCTCGAGGCCGTGGGCGGCATCGGCGGCCGCGGTCGCGCCGAGGTTGGCGGCCACCCCGCGCAGGCGGTGCGCCAGCTGGCCGGCGGCCGCGCGTTCGCCGGCGTCGACATGGGCGCGCAGTGCGTTGAAGGTCTGGACCTGGCCCTCGGCAAAGCGGGTGAACAGCTCGGCGAAGCGCTCGAAATTGCCGGCGAAGCGCGGCAGCGTCGATTTCAGGTCGATGCCGGGCAGGTGGACCAGCGCCGGCGCCGCCGGCGCCTGGCCTGCCTCAAGCGCTGCAGGCAACTCCCTCTGCGTGACCTGCAGCAGCGTCACGACCAGGGCGTCGACATCGATCGGTTTCGACAGGTGGGCCTGCATGCCCGCTTCCAGCGATCGGCGGCGGTCTTCGTCCATCGCGTTCGCGGTCATCGCCACGATCGGCAGCGCCAGGCCGGCGGCGCGGATCGCGGCGGTTGCTTCGAAACCGTTCATGACCGGCATCTGCAAGTCCATCAGCACCACGTCGTAATGCGCATCATCTCCCAGCATGCTCACGGCCGCGCGGCCGTTGGCGGCAATCTCGAGGGTCGCGCCGGCGTGGGTCAGGATGAAGCTGGCCACTTCCTGGTTGATCACATTGTCTTCGACCACCAGCACGCGCATGCCCTGCAGCGCGCCGGCCAGCGGCGTGGAGGATTGCGCAGGCGCCGTCTGCGCGGGCCCGCCCAGCAAGCGCGCCACCGCTGAGCGCAGGCTCGCGTCAGTGAACGGTTTGCCGAGCACCGCGGCGATGCCCAGCGCGTCGGCCAGTTCGGCGTAGCGCTCGGTGTCGGGATCGGGCGCCAGCAGGCACAAGCGCGGCATGGCCGCGCCCTGGTCGGCGCGCAAGGCCGAGATCACCGCCAGGCCGTCGAGATCGGGCATGGCGCTGTCGAGGAAGGCGATGTCGACCTGCTCGCCGCGCAGGAAGTCGAGCGCGGCGCCACCGCCGGCCGCCTGCACCACGCGCCAGCCGAACTGGGTGCAAGCGCTGGCCAGGGCGCTGCGCGCGCCGGCATTGTCGTCGGCGACCAGCACCCGCAGCGCATCAAGCTCGACCGGGGGTGCCGGGCTGGCCGCTTCGAGTACCGGCAGGGCGAGCTCGAAGCGGAAAGCGGCGCCGGCGCCTGGCGTGCTGCGCAGCGACAGGACGCCGCCGGCCAGGCCCACGATGCGGCGCGCGATCGACAGGCCCAGGCCGGCGCCGCCATATTTGCGCACGGTCGAACTGTCGGCCTGCGAGAACACCTCGAAAATCCCGGCCTGCACCTCAGGCGCGATGCCGATGCCCGTATCGCGCACGGAAAAGCCCAGGCGCGCCACGCCATCATCGATGCCGCGCAGCTCGATGCTCAGCGCGATCTCGCCCTGGTCGGTGAATTTAACCGCGTTGCCGACCAGGTTGAGCAGCACCTGCTCGAGCCGCACCGGATCGCCGAGGAGCAGCGGCGGCACGCGAGGATCGACGCTGAAGGTCAGTTCCACGCCCTTCGCCCACGCGCCGGGGCCGTGCAGGACGGCGATATTGGTCAGCACCTCGTCCAGGCGAAGCTGGATGCGTTCGAGCGTCAGCTGGCCGGCGTCGATGCGCGAAAAGTCGAGCAGGTCGCTCAGCATGCCCAGCAGCGAACGGGAGGCGACGCGCATGCGCGCCACATAGCCGCGCTCGCGCAGGCCGAGCTGGCCTTCTTCGAGCAGGCGCGCCAGGCCGACGATGGCGTTCATCGGCGTGCGCAGTTCGTGGCTCATATTGGCCAGAAATTCGCTCTTGGCGCGGCTGGCCTGCTCGGCCTGGCGCAGGGCCGCTTCGAGCTTGACGCCGCTGGCGCGCAAGGCCGCTTCGGCGGCGACGCGGGCGCTGATGTCGCGGATCGTGGCCTTCATCATGCCGACCCCGCCGATATCGACCCGGGTGAGCAGGATGTCGGCATGGAACACGCTGCCGTCGGCGCGCTGGTGCAGCCATTCGAAGGCGTCGCCGCCGTCGTCGAGCGTGCGCCGCATATGCTCGAGCGCTGCCTCGGTACTGGCGCGGCCGTCGAGTTGCAGCAGCGGCGACAGGCTGGCTGGGGATTCGTTGAGCAAGGCGGCCGGGTCGGTGAACCCGAACAGGCGGGCCGCGGCCTGGTTGGCGCTGACGAAGCTGGCGCCATAGGCCAGCAGCATGTGGGCGTCGCCCGAGGCTTCGAACAGCGCCCGGAACATCTCCTGGTGGTCGCGTTCGCGCTGCTGCTGGAGCTTGCGCTCGGTGATGTCGATGACCACCGCGTTCACGCCGATCAGCTTGCGATCCAGCCCGTGCACCGGGTAGTAACTCGAGATCCAGTGGCGTGTGACGCCGGGCGTGCCGGGCACGTCGCCGGTGGCTTCGACCTCGACCAGTGGCCGGCCGGTGTCCAGCACGCGCCGGTAATTCGCCTCGAACGCGCTGCCTGCGGGGCCGAGCAACTCGCCCAAGGTTCGGCCGGCGTGTTCGCGCGCCGGGCGGCCATTGATCTCGGCGAGGTAGTCGTTGACCATCACCATCCGCAGATCGGTATCCATGAAGCACAGCCCGATGGGGATGGCGGCATACACGGTTTCCAGCTGGGCCTTGGAGCGCGCCAGTTCCTGGGTGCGTTCCTCGACCAGGGTCTCGAGGCGCAGGCGGTAATCGCTCAGTTCGGCGTCGCCGCGCGCCAGCGCCTGGGCCACCGCGTCGACTTCACGGATGCCCGACGGCGCCACCGTCAGAGGCTCGCCGCGGCCGAGCCGCTCGGCCGGCTGCATCAGCCCCTGCACCGCGCGCGCGATCGAGCCGCCTCTCGCCCACGCCAGGCCCAGGCTGAGCGCGAGCAGGGCGGCGATGGCGGCAAACGTCTTGCCCATCGATTGCCCGAGCAGTGCGCGGGCCGCATCGTGCGGATAGCGGATCGCCACCACCCAGCCATGTTCCGGTGAGCGCGCGAAGGCGGCGAACGACGATGGGCCATCGCGCTCCGCCAGTTCGACGCTGCCGGTGGTGGCGCGCGCCACGGCCGTCGCCAGCGCCGGCTGCATCGGCAGGCCGAGATGGGCAGTGGCGTCCAGGCTGCGCGAGACGGTCAGCAGGCGCGGGTCGTAGATTTCGGCGACCCAGCCGTCGGGCAGATGCTGGCGGTCGAGCAGTTCGGCCATGCGGCGCGGGCGCAGGTGTACCGACAGCACGTACTGCACCTTGCCGTTCTTCCAGATCGGAACCTCGACCGACAGCGCCAGCTGGCCGCCGGCGTCGGGACGGTGCAAGCCGGAAGCGATGGTGTCGCCGCTGCTTGCCACGCGCCGGATATCGTCTTCGTTGCCGGCGCGCGGCAGCGGCGCTCCGAAGGGGAAACGGGTATTGATCAGGGGCGTCGCATCCGGCAGGCTCAGGACAAACGCCTGGGCCGGGAAGTCGGGCCGCAGCAGGCGCCGGGTGACGTCGTGGATGGCCTGCAGATCACCCCGTTCCATCATGGCGGTGTTGGCCAGCACCAGGGCCGCTGTCTCGCCGCTTTCGATGTCGCGGTCGACCGCCGCCGCCAGCACCTCGGCCACGGTGCGGGCATCGTCAGCGACGTGGGCCCGTTCGCGCAGCGCTGCGTCGCGCGCCAGCGCCACATAACCGGCCAGGATCGGCAGCGCGCAAGCCAGTACCAGGATGTACAACTTGGCGCGGATCGAGGACAGGGATGGGCTGGCAAACGGCAAAATGAACTCCAGGCTGGGGGCAACCGCCATGGTAGCTGCCAGCACCCGCCGTGGGTAGGAAACTGAATATTTCGGCAAGGCAATTCGTCTTTGCCCTGCAACATGGCATGTCGACCACTTTGTCAGTGTGGAACGGGCGTACCGACTTAGTTGTTGTCTCTTTACTACCCGCAAGCGCGAGAAACGAGGCGGATCCGAGACACAATAGGCAGTTGATAGCGATGCCATCAGTCAATAGAAGTTCTTTCTGGCATAGAATCGACGCTGCAGAATTTAACCCCAAGGGATGGTATGGCAAGGCCAGAGAAAGTCCGCCTCGGCGAAGTGCTGATGCAACAAAAACTGTTGAGCGAAGAACAACTTCAACAGGCGCTGGCCGACCAGAAACGCACTGGCCGTAAACTCGGCCGCGTATTCGTCGAAAGCGGCTACGTGACCGAAGACCAGATCTCGGGCGCGCTGGCGCGCCAGCTGGACATCCCGTACATCAACCTCAAGTTCTACAACATCAACGCCGACCTGGTGCGGCAGTTGCCCGAGACGGCGGCGCGGCGCTTCCGCGCGTTGGTGCTCGAGCAGCGCGCCAGCACGATGCTGGTCGGCGTGTCCGATCCGACCGACCTGTTCGCATACGACGAGATCGCCCGCCTGCTCAAACAGGGCGTCGAACTGGCGGTGGTCAACGAGACCGAGGTCCTGGGGGCGATCGACCGTATCTACCGCCGCACCGGCGAGATCACCGGCCTGGCGCGCGAGGTCGAGGCCGACCTGGGCGACGCCTCGATCGACTTCGGCGCGCTGGCCGCCAATCCGGGCCTGGAAGAAGCGCCGATCGTCAAGCTGCTGCAATCGGTGTTCGACGACGCGGCCCAGGTGCGCGCTTCGGACATCCACATCGAGCCGCAGGACGGCCGCCTGCAGATCCGGTTTCGCATCGACGGCGTGCTGCACCTGCAGACCGAGGCCGACCTGAAGGTGGCGACGCCGCTGGCGCTGCGCCTCAAGCTGATGGCCGACCTCGACATTTCCGAAAAACGCCTGCCGCAGGATGGCCGCTTCGCGGTCAAGGTGCGCAACCAGCGTATCGACGTGCGTATCTCGACCATGCCGACCCAGTACGGCGAATCGGTGGTCATGCGTCTGCTGAACCAGCAGGGCACGGCGCTGCGCCTGGACGCGATCGGCATGCCGGCGCGCCTGGTCGAGCGGTTTCGCGCCATTGTCGCGCGGCCCAATGGCCTGGTGCTGGTGACGGGGCCCACGGGTAGCGGCAAGACCACGACCCTGTACAGCGCGCTGGCCGAACTGAACTCGGTCGAGAAAAAGCTGATCACGGTCGAGGACCCGGTCGAGTACCGCCTGTCCGGCATCAACCAGGTCCAGGTCAACGACAAGATCGAGCTGTCGTTTGCGCGCGTGCTGCGCTCGGCGCTGCGCCAGGATCCGGACATCGTGCTGGTCGGCGAGATGCGCGACCAGGAAACCGCTGCCATCGGCCTGCGCGCCGCCATGACCGGTCACTTGGTGCTCTCGACCCTGCACACCAACGACGCGGCGTCGACGCCGCTGCGTTTGATGGACATGGGCGTGCCGCGCTATATGGTGAGCGGGTCGCTGCAGGCGGTGCTGGCCCAGCGCCTGGTGCGCGTGATCTGCGAAAGCTGCACGGTGGACTACGCGCCGGCGGCCAACGAAGTCGACTGGCTGCGCGCGGAACTGGGTGAGCATGCGGCGAGCACGCGCTTCTATCACGGCAAGGGCTGCTCGCACTGCAACGGCACCGGCTACCGCGGTCGCACCGGCATCTACGAGCTGCTCGAAATGACGCGCGCCGTGACCGAGGCGGTGAACCATCCCGATCCGGGCCACTTCCTGAAGGTCGCCCACACCGAGATGCGCGGCGACACCATGCGCCGCCACGCCGTGAACCTGGCGGTGCAAGGGCGCTCCACTGTCGCCGAAGCGATGCGGATCAGTAACCAGCTCGATGACTGAGCGGCCAGGTAACGCATAAGCCATGCCATTCTTTGCCTACAAGGGCCGCAACGGACGCGGCGAATTGATGCACGGCGTGCTCGAAGGCGCCGACAGCGGCGCCGTGGCCGACCAGCTGTTCGGGAGCGGCGTGACGCCGATCGAGATCACCGTCACCCGCAAGAGCGTGGCCGGCGCGGAGCTCGGCTGGCGCGAGCGCCTGTTCGAGAAGAAGATCACCTCGATGGACGTGCAGCTGTTCAGCCGTCAGATCTACACGCTGCTCAAGTCGGGCGTGCCGATCATGCGCGGGCTGGCGGGACTGCAGGAGTCGGCGATCAATAAATCGTTCGGGCGCGTGATCAAGGATTTACGCGAGTCGCTCGACGCCGGCCGCGAGCTGTCGATCGCGATGAGCCGCCATCCGGCGGTGTTCTCGACCTTTTACCTGTCGATGGTGAAGGTGGGCGAAATGACCGGGCGGCTCGAAGAAGTGTTCCTGCGCCTGTTCGACCACCTCGAGTTCGACCGCGATATGCGTGAGCGGGTCAAGACGGCGCTGCGTTATCCGACCTTCGTGGTGATCGCCATGGCGATCGCCATGGTCGTGGTCAATATCTTCGTGATCCCCAAGTTCGCCACCGTGTTCAAGTCCTTCGGCGCCGAACTGCCGCTGATGACGCGCATCCTGCTGGCGACCTCCGCGTTCACCGTCCAGTGGTGGCCCGCGTTTGCCGGGGCCGGCGTGCTGGGCGTGTTCGGTTTCCGGGCCTGGACCCGCACCGTGAACGGACGCCTCATGTGGGACCGCTACAAGCTGCGCCTGCCCATCGCCGGCAAGATCATTCTCAAGGGGACGATGGCCCGCTTTGCGCGCAGCTTCGCACTGTCGTTGCGCAGCGGCGTGCCGATCGTGCAGGCCCTGACCGTGGTGTCGCAGACGGCCGACAACGCCTACCTGAGTCTACGCATCGAGCAGATGCGCGATGGCGTCGAGCGCGGCGAGAGCATCCTGCGCACCTCGACTGCGGCGCAGGTGTTCACGCCGATCGTCCTGCAAATGATCGCGGTGGGCGAGGAAACCGGCTCGATCGATGACCTGATGGACGAGATCGGCCAGATGTACGAGCGCGAGGTCGACTATGAACTCAAGACACTGTCGAGCCAGATCGAGCCGATCCTGATCACCTTCCTCGGCGTCATGGTGCTCATCCTGGCACTGGGTATTTTCCTGCCGATCTGGGACCTGGGGAATGCTGCCCTGCACCCGAAATAACGGGGACACTGTTGCGAAAAGAACGCACTAACGGTTCCAATCATAATATTTCGTCATCGAAACATTGCTTTAAAGCGATACTTTTGCCGTCGAGACATCGATGTTGCACATTCCCACGGTAGAATTGTTCAGCAGTTTTGAGCAGGCCAGGAAGCCAAGTGGCCCCCACCTTCGATACGGAGAAAAAAAGAATGAAAATCAGTTTCAACAATAAAGCGCAAGGTGGTTTCACCCTGATCGAACTGATCGTGGTGATCGTTATCCTGGGCATCCTGGCGGCGACGGCACTGCCGAAATTTGCCAGCCTGAGTGGCGATGCACGCATGGCGTCGCTGCAAGCGGCCAGGGGTTCGCTCAGCGCAGCGTCGGCCATGTGGCACGGCAAATGGCTGATCACGCCGCAAACGACGTTCACCTCCGAAGGCGTCACGGTCACCATGGAAAACGGCTATCCGAACTCGGCCACGATTGCTGCAGCCGCCGGCCTGTCGACCGATGACTACACCCCAGCGATGAATGGCCAGGACGTGACGTTCACGCCGAGAAACCTGCCTGCCGGCCTGGGCCAGTGCTTCGTACGTTATCAGGGAGCGACCGGCGCGGCGCGTCCTGCGCCTGTGATCCTGGTCGGCGCTGGTCCTTGCGAATAAGCCGTCTGCACTGAATGAAAAGGCGCTGCCCGTCAGCGCCTTTTTTACACCGGCCGCCATCACGCGTCACAGTCAGTCATCCGTTTGTGCAAGACAGCCACGCCCGTTATGCATCTTTTCTGGATTGGCGACATTTTGTGATTTTCCTTGTCGGTCTTGTCTATAATCAAGTCTTCATCGGCACAGACCGATCCAGCGACTCCCATGGCCGTGCGCATGCGTTTGTTTAAAAGCACAAAAAAGAAAAACGGCTGGTTGGCGGTCGCCATCGGTAGCGACGGTATTGCCGTCAGCGCTGTCGAACGCGTCGCCGACGGCAAGCCGCGAGTGAGCCTGGCGGCCTTCTTTCAGGGGCCTTCCGGCGTCGAGTCGGTCGAACGGCTGGCGCGCGAAGTGCAGGCCAACACGCGCCACTGCGCGACCTTGCTGTCGGGCGGCGAATACCAGGTCCTCAACGTCGAAGCCCCGAACGTCCCGCGCGAAGAAATGAAGACGGCGCTGCGTTGGCGCCTGAAAGACATCCTCGATTTCCCGGCGGCCGACGCCACCATCGACGTGCTCGATATCGCGCTCGACGCCAATTCGCGCGCCCAGCAATCGGTGTTCGTGGTGGCCGCCCGCAACAGCGTGATCGCGCCGCTCCAGAAGCTGTTCCTGGATGCGAAAGTCGACCTGCATGCAATCGACATCCCCGAAATGGCGCAGCGTAATGTGTCCGCCATGCTCGAACCCGAGGGCCGCGGCATCGCCATGCTGTCGTTCGGCGACGATGGCGGCCTGCTGACCGTGTCCTACCATGGCGAGCTGTATCTGTCGCGGCGCTTCGACGTCACGCTGGCCCAGCTGCTCGAGGCGGACCACGACCGCAAGCACGGGAGCTTCGACAAGATCACCCTCGAGCTGCAACGCTCGCTCGACCATTTCGAGCGCCAGTATTCCTTCATCAGCATCGCCAAGCTGGTGCTCGGCCCGTCGCCTGTGCAAGGGCTGGACGAATACCTGTCGAGCAATCTGTACACGCCGGTCGAGACGCTCGACCTGGCCCTGCTGTTCGACCTGTCGCGCACGCCGGAGCTGGCCGACAAGGGCCAGCAGCAGCGCTTCTTCCTGGCCATCGGCGCCGCGCTGCGCGACGGGGAGGGCGCATGAGCGACATCGGCAAACCCGGCAAACCCGGCAAACCCCAGCAGATCAACCTGTTCAACCCGGCTTTCCAGCCGCAGAAGCGCATCCTCACGGCCGCCACCATCGCGCTGGCCGCGGGGACGGTCATCGCTGGCGTGGCCGTGCTGGCCGTGATCGCGAAGATGGAGATCGCGCAGTTGCAGCAGCAGGCCAATCAGGGCCTGGTGCAGTTGGAGCAGCGCCAGGCGCGCCTGGCCAGTGTGAACGCCGAATTCGCGCCGCGCAAGAGCGATCCGACCATCGACGCGCAGGTCGCCGACGCCGAACGGCAACTGGCCGCGATGCGCCACATCTCGGGTTCGCTCACGCGCGGCGAGTTGGGCGATACGAGTGGCTTTGCCGGCTACTTCAAGGCGCTGGCGCGCCAGAGCGTGCAGGGCCTGTGGCTGACCGGCGTGACCGTCGGCGCGGGCGGTGCGCAGATCGGCATCAAGGGTCGCACACTGGACCCGGCCATGGTGCCGGGTTACCTGAACCGCCTGACCCACGAGCCGCTGATGCAGGGTAAATCGTTTGCCAGCCTGCAGATCGGCGAGGCTGCACCGTTGCCCGGCGAAGGTGCGGACGGCGCGCCGTCGACGCGCCCGGCGCCGTATATCGAGTTCAGCCTGCAATCGGTGCCTGAAGAGGTGCGTCCATGAGCGCGGCGCTGAAAGCACGCATCCTGCAACTGCAGGAACGCGTCGATGCGCTGTCGCTGCGCGAGCGCGCCATGGTCGGCCTGGCCGCCTGCGCGCTACTGGCGTTCGTGGGCAATGCGCTGGTGCTGGCGCCCATGCACAAGACGCAGGAAGCGCTGCGCGCGCAGATCGCCCAGCAGCGCGAGGCGATGGGCGGCATCGACGGCGAGATCACGGCGCGCGTCCAGGCCTTCCAGCTTGACCCGGACGCCGCGGCGCGCACGCGCCTGGCCAGCATACGCCAGCAGACGGGCCAGCTGGGCGAAGAACTGCTGGCGATCGAACACGGCCTGGTGGCGCCCGAACGCATGGGCCCACTGGTGGACGGCATCCTGCGCGCCAACGGCCGCCTGAAGCTGGTGTCGATGCGCACGCTGCCGGTGGAGCCGCTGGCTGGGCCGGACGCTGCAGCCACGGCCGCGCCCGCACCGGCGCCTGCCCCAACGGCGGGCGCCGCCGCGATCCCTTTGCTGTACCGCCACGGCGTCGAAGTCACCGTGCGCGGCAACTACCTCGACATGGTCGACTACATGAGCGCACTCGATGCGATGCCGACCCGCCTGTTCTGGGGCCGCGCGCAGCTCGATGTGGAAGACTACCCGGGCGCGCGCCTGACGCTCACCCTGCATACCCTGAGCCTCGACCGACAATGGATGAAGCTGTGAAAAACCTGATCCTCGCCACCCTCGCTTGCCTCGTGCTCGCCCACGTTCCTGCCGGTGCGCAGGCCTTGCTCGACCCGACCCGCCCGCCGCCCGGGATGAACCGCGTGACGCCCGAGGCTGCGCTGGCCGATGGCGTGCCGCGCCTGCAGTCGGTGCTGATCGCACGCCACGCCGGCGGGCGCCACGTGGCGGTGATCGACGGCGAGACGGTGCGCCTGGGCGAGAGCTTCAAGGGCGCGCGCGTGGCGCGTGTGAGCGCCGATGAAGTGGTGCTGGTGCGCGGCAGCGAACGCCAGGTGCTGCGCATGGACGCGCCACTGGCCGGCATGTCGCCGGCGGTGAAGTAAATGGATGCAACGACGATGACCAAGCTGTTCCTGACTCCCTGCGCGCTGGCCGTGGCGCTCGTCCTGGGCGGCTGCCAGAGCGCGCCGCAGAACGCGACCTTCGACGCCATCAACAAGGAGATGACCAAGGCCACCACCCAGCCGGCCGCGAGTCCCGCGCTCGACGATGCGGTTGCCAATGCGCTGCTGCCGCCGGCGGCTACGCTGGCCGGCCAGTTGCCGAAGGCGCGGCCCGCGCTCGAGGAGCGCTTCAACGTGGCGTTCAACAATGTACCGGCGCAGCAGTTCTTCCGCTCGATCGTGGCCGGCACCCGCTACAACATGCTGGTGCATCCGGACGTGAGCGGCAATATCAGCGCCAACCTGAAGGACGTGACGCTGGTCGAGACGCTCGAAGCGGTGCGCGATATGTACGGCTACGACTACAGGATCGATGGCGCCCGCATCACGATCCGGCCGCTGACCATGCAGACCCGCATGTTCCAGGTGAACTACCTGACCGCCCAGCGGCGCGGCATGTCGAACCTGCGCGTGACCTCGACCTCGGTCGCCGATGCCGGCAACAATAACAATAATAATAACAACGGCGGCGGCAACGGCAACAACGGCAACAACGGCAACCAGAATAACCAGAACGGCCAGAACGGGCAGGGCGGGGAGACCCAGCAGCTCAACAGCACCGACGTCCAGACCCGTTCCGACAACGACTTCTGGAAGGACCTGAAGGAATCGATCGCCGCCATCGTCGGCACCCTCGAGGGTGGCCGCAGCGTGGTAGTGAGCCCGCAGTCCGGCGTGCTGGTGATCCGCGCCATGCCCGACGAGCTGCGCAACGTCGACGCTTACCTGAAAGCCACCCAGCTATCGGTCGACCGCCAGGTGATCCTGGAGGCGAAGATCCTCGAGGTCGAACTGAACGACAGCTTCCAGAGCGGCATCAACTGGGCCTCGTTCGCCTCGTTCCGCGGCTCGCACGACAACCGCGTCTCGACCGGCATGATTCGACCCGGCGCCAACCTGGCGCCGCTGCCCAACGGCGGCGGCCAGCCGGGACTGATCTCGAACGGCCAGGGCCTGTCGGCCAGCACCGGCTTCTCGCTGTCGAATGCGGCCAGCGCGGCTGGCTCGCTGTTCGGCTTCGCGGTCCAGACCAATAACTTCGCGGCCCTGATCACCTTCCTCGAGTCGCAGGGCAGCGTGCACGTACTGTCGAGCCCTCGTATCGCCGCGGTCAACAACCAGAAGGCGGTGCTCAAGATCGGCACCGACGAGTATTTCGTCACCGGCATCACCAACAACATCAATACCAGCAGCACCGGCACCGTGGTCAGCCCGACCGTGACGGTGCAGCCGTTCTTCTCGGGCGTGGTGCTCGATGTGACGCCGCAGATCGACGACAAGGGCAACATCCTGCTGCACGTGCACCCTTCGGTGAGCCAGGTCTCGACCGTCAACAAGGACGTCGACCTCGGCACCGGCGGCATGCTGCGCCTTC
>Ga0265798_10006810_pt1 | contig 14941 bp, 18 predicted proteins | sample P3T30metagenome_FD_192430 | JGI IMG/M metagenome (GOLD analysis project Ga0265798, IMG submission 192430) | Plant litter microbial communities from East Loma Ridge, Irvine, California - P3 T30 | ecosystem: Environmental > Terrestrial > Plant litter > Unclassified | place: USA: California... | reverse complement strand
ACAGGCTTCATGAGCGTCATCATCATTCATTTGTTACCTATTCTATGCAATTCAGATATATATGCTCTACTTCTACTCTAGACCAGGCTAGAGGATCTCGAAATCGTCATCATCGTCATCTACAACTGACACCTTTTGTTTCTTGACCACTGGCACGTCTTCAGTATCGGGCGCTGAACGTTTATTGCTAGGTGGCTCGGTGGATGGTACGGGTACTTGAGCGTCGAGTGGTTGGATATTTTCATCTGGTGATGGTTCTCTGACTTGTTTCTTGGCTGGGCGAAGTGGAATTTTAGATGGCTGAGGCGGGAGGGTATATGACTTTGTAGCATTTGGGTCACTTCTCGTCAGCTCGGCCCACAAGTTTAGGGGAAACCAGCTTACAGTGCACAGAGACAGAAATGGATCGGACGGTATTTCTCCTCTTCATCCATGATTGTCAACATTTTTCCTTGATCAACCCCCAGATCAGCCAGTGTCCTAGGATGGTTATCCTCATCATCCGGATCAGCCAATATCCTTCCTCCTTCTAGTACGCTAAACTCGAATTCCTCTTCCTCATCTTCCAAACCACCTTTCAACCATTCTCCCGCTACTTCCTTGACGAATTCACCGAGGGTACACCTGGTGGGATCGACTTTCAAGGTGATATAAGCGTCTCGACAGACTGCACATGACTCGTTGGGTGCCTCTTGATGGTAAGCGCCAAGTGGGCGATGGGGTACTTGGCCCAAAAAGGCTTTCTTAGGAGGTACGCCCGGTTTAGCGAGAAGTTGAATAGCGTGCATGACGATGAGACCAGCAACTACGGCGTTGGTAGTTGCGATAGCTGGGATGATGTTTCCTGCCATTTCTAATCGTCAGCTTGATACTTGGTCTCATTGTCGTGGACACAGTTGGCTTACGTTTAATCTCGAAACGTGTCTTTTTGGGGATACCATAAGCGATAGCTCTCAGATTCGAAGTAGCAACCACGAAATCCAGTGTATCATCATCATCCTTGTCGAAAGCAAGGATCACATTTGGCTGAGCGATAGCACGGGCAGATAGTCGTTTACAGCTTAATGTCAGCTCACTCCATGGCTCCGAGAGTAGCTTACCTATCAACAAATAACTCTAAGTTGTCCTTGACACTCAACTCTTGTTGATCCTTCAGTGTAGACTGATTGACGGGCGTGGGTTTCGATGGTCCGGCGCCATTCGTGGCAGTAGCGGGAGCAGCATTCCTCAGGGGTGGAGTGACGAATGTACCGTCATTGATACTTCCAACATCAAGTGGGACAGGCTTGACTCGACCATGAACTTTCCACATCTCGTCCATCTTCAGTAGACGATTGATATCCTCGTTGAAGACCTGTGTGTCAGCTTGGGCATCCTATGCGAAGTGGAGCTTACCTTCTGAAATACCCTCTGCGGTCCATCCTCCTCTCCCAAGTTCGACCTGACTTCCCGGAAAGCAGCAGCTTCTTTCTTGAGGTTCTCAATCTCCTCGGCTGGATGTCAGCTGGGTCAAGGAATGAAACCGCGCAGCTGACCATTCTCTCCAGCAGCTTGTGCTTTATCCAGCTCTCCTGTATCTCCAGCTTCATCGTCTTCTCCAAACAATTTGCTAACACATCAGCTTCGAGTTCGACGCCGGACCAGGACAGCTTACCCAAACAGATAAGCTTTCGCCCAGACAATACAATGAATCGGTTCACTGGGCGTAGCTCTGATAGTACAAACAGGGAAAGACTTGGGCGTAGGCTTGGTCTCGCAATCGAAACATTCCGTCTTGTTCTATCTCGTCAGCTTACTTCCCTTCACAGGACCTCAGAGCTGACCTTGACTATGGGAACGGCTTGACCCATATATCCCGCTGTACCCGATTCAATCAGAGGTACTTCAGCAGCTTGACATAGTTTATTGACATGACGTCGGGCATCTAATATCAGCTTGGACCGTCACGACTCACAAAGCTATAGCTGACTAACCAGCATTATCGAGAGCGTTCATCACTAATCCAAATCCTTTGATCCACTCTACATCATTCGTACCCTCCTTGACATTCCCATGTCTTGCGTGAATATTAATACCAGAAGAAGGATTGAAATGACGAGCCGTAGCTGCTGCTACCAGAGCTTTAGACTTTGATATATCAGGTTTACGAAATAAGAATTGTCGATTTAGATTAGATAAATCGATAGTATCCAAGTCGATCTGCTAATTAGCTCGTACCGGGCCAAGAGGGGCGAGGAGCTGACGATTTCGATATTAGCGAATCCGACTAGGACGAGATTCTTTACTGCTCATCAATATTTCTCGTCAGCCACATGCAAAGGGTACTCACGCAACTCGCACCCGATTCCACCAGCACCTACGACTAGGATTTTGGTATTTCTGACTTTCGCGAACGTCTCAGCCCCCAAGAGAGCTTCCGCATATGTCGATCGTGCCATTTTGCTCCTGTCTATGGGCCAGCAGAAGTGCAAGTATCTGACAGGATTTGAAGGGGGAAGGAAATTAGGTTAGGTTAGGACGAGTACGAGGTGAGTGGATGCGGAATCAAATATTGACAGTTGATTAACGCGAGTCAATGCATACATTGCAATCACCCGTCAATCATTCACCACTCTGTCTATTATACACCGGTCGCACCTTCAATAACTCATTCGATAGCCTTGTTGCTGGACTGGCCATCCTGGAATAACAACGCGCTCGTCTCTCCATCCGTCTTGAAACAAATTCACGGTCGTCAGATCGATTCCCACCATGCCTGCCGTATGTCCCAAGGTTTTATGCTTGTTCACAGAGCCAGGACTGATGGGTATAGACATTCTGTCCTAATTGTAGAGGCACGAACCTCGCGACTGATTATACATCAGGACGTGTAGAGTCAGTTCATTCCTGTGTCAAAGATGATTTAGGGCTTTTTGCTGATTGTTCAGATGTCAAGAATGTGGTTATATTGCCGAAGAGAATATCCTTGTATCAGAGGTAGGGTTCGCTGAAGGAGCTGGTGGTCGTGTACATGTACAAGGAGCTTTCGTATCGCATCATGCCAGTACGTCAAGTCAAGTCTGGACTCAATTGAATAGGTGCTGATGGCATAGCTGGTATAGGTGGACTTCGAGGTCGGAATAGTATTCAATCCACCGAGAATATCAAGAGTCAAGGTATATCAGCTATGCGGGCCTCTTTGTGTCTAGAGCTGACGAGTAGGTCAAATCCGAATCAGTCTAGTAGCTGGACATATGGCATTAGGACATGCTGTTCGACAAGGTGCTCAACGATTATTCGCCTTGGCAGTCGATTCGAATTTCCACAAGGGTAGGAGAAAGGATTATGTGGTGGCTAGTTGTCTATACCTTCAAAGTCGATTGAGGCAGGAACCCCATATGCTCATTGATTTCTCAGAACGTCTCCAGGTAAGCTTCACCATCACTACAGAATGTAGCTGAATATCAGATCAATGTATTTGAGCTTGGTGGAACGTATTTGAAGTTGAGATCTGTACTTCACCTGACAGACCCAATGCCAATGACCGACCCGGCAGTCTACAGTCTACGATTCGCAAACCGACTCGATCTAGGCAACGATAGGCACAAAGTCGCGACGGACGCTAGTCGGCTAGTCCGTCGTTTTCAGGCAGATTGGATGTCGGAAGGAAGACGTCCAGCAGGAGTATGTGGTGCCTGTCTTCTCGTTGCAGCACGAATGAATGGATATCATCGAACACCCGAGGAGATTGCTCAAATTGTCAAAGTGTCGCCGACGACAATCAAGCGGAGGTTACTAGAATTCGCCCAGACTGGAATGGCGGATAAGACGGTGGAGCAATGGAAGAATATGACGGATGATGATTTGAAAGCTCCGGGGGAGATGCAGCCCCCTGTTGTGAAACAGCAGGAAGTGCGGGATGCGAAAAGGAGGAAATTCAATGAAGGAGTCACGAAACTCTCGAAATCAAGTAGAAGTCGATCACAATCTACTCGGCAACCGACTGTGGAAGCTGCGCCAACTCAAGCTGAACAGGAGGAGGAACAGCGGAAGGAGGAAGAGCGTAAACGGCAATCTCAGCTCAAGCAGAGTCAAATGCAGACTGCTATTGAAGCTGCTGTTGCTCAATTAGACGGCTTGGAAGAAGAGGAAGAGGAGGAAACGGATCTAGCTCCACCTGCGCCTGATCAATATGTTCGCGATCTCGATGCTGCCGGCGATAATCCCGAGATTGCACAGAACGAACGAGCGAAAGCTATCAAGAAATTCAAGCGATACAATAAAGTAGCTTCTACTGGTGACGATGATTTAGACCTGGACGAAGAGGAGCTAGATGAGTTGGTAGAGGGAGAAGAAGAGGGCGAGAAGGAAGATGATCAAGATCAAGATGGGGAGGAGGGAGACGAGGATGTGGATAAAGAAGAGAAGGGGCCAGCAGAAGATGTTGAAGACCCCCGACGTCGCTTGATCAAATTCGAACATTTCGATGATCCCGAAGCAGTCCGTAAACATGTCGAAGAAAAGTATATGCCGAAAGTCCGACACGAATCTGCCCTAACAGATAAACATATGGAAGATCGTCTATCTCTCTGGCTTGGCGCTAGAGATCCGGTGGATGTAATGTACGAGTTTGAAGTCGTCAATCGCGCTCTAAGGGCTAGGGATAAAGGAGCTAAGATGGATCCAGAGACGGAATTCGATGATGTCGATGATGACGAGATTGATAATATATGGAAGATGGAGGAGAATGAACAGAGGACAAGGGCTAGGATGTGGTTGAGTCATAATGGAAAATGGCTCGAGGATAGCAAGGGTAAGCTGCACATCTTGAGCCTTTAAATACAGCTGACATTTCAGAAAAGCAGTGGCAGCGAGAGCAATACGAGTTGAACAATGCCGACAAGATCCAAAGAAGAGTGAGTCCTGCTTCACTCCTGACATGTCCTTCAGTTGCTAATGGGTAGAAACAAAAGAGGAAGCAAAAACCAGCAAAACGAAGTCAACCCTACAATACTCCACGAGAAGCAATGGAGGGCCTAATGGTCCAAAAGAACTTTTCATCGCGACTCAATCTCGCCGCGCTCAAGGAGTTGGGTCTGGAACCGGAAGATGGTCCTGGTGGTGGATTTGATGGATTGCAAGTAATGGATGAAAAGGATGATGATGAGAAGGAGGATGATAATGAGAAGTATGATGAGCGAGGTGAGTCCAGGTTCATGAAGTGGGATTGAGCTGATGCTGATGTTAGCTACTTATAATTATGGGAACTATGATGGCGGCGAGGCTGGAGCTAATTATGAGGAATACGATGAGTAGAGAGATCGCCGATGTAGGTTGTATATTAGGCCAATTTTGGTTTTAAGCTTCATGTGCCATATCTTGTTGTTGATGAATGATCTGGTTTTCCTCTCGGTGATGCAGTATAATTTCCTCTACAATCTCTAGATTAATCGATCTTGGAGCACAGGTATGTCAAGACCAGCTTGTCAGAACTGCAGAGTGAGTGACCTAAATCGAAAGTCAGGAACCGACAAAGACGCAGAAAAGCAGGTAGCCACGGGAAGTATCATCACTTTATCATCACTAAAGACTAAAAAGGTATGACCACGACGCGTGCTAGCGATCGACGATGTGTAACGACCATTGGCACATACAGACTCTTATTCCTAAGAGACCTGATTCCAATTATTTTCAACTCCGACTCCAAACTCCAGTCCAAATCTTCCAACAATTCGATTGTCGAAAGAAAAACTAGAGCCTTCGTCCTCGTCGACCACCCTTTCTCCTGGTAGAGTCGGATGGGGTTGGGGTGACGTCTTCAATTCGACCAATCCTCATACCGGCACGGGCGAGGGCTCGGAGAGCGGCCTGTCCTCCTGGACCGGGCTGCTTGGTTCGGGTACCACCGGTAGCCCTGAGCTTGACGTGCAGAGCAGTGATTCCGACTTCCTTGCACTTTCCAGCGACATCCTGAGCGGCCAACATGGCGGCGTAAGGCTATTCATTAGCCCAAGACCAAGATCTTGTCCATTGGTGCAACTTACAGAAGACTCGTCTCGGTCGGCCTTGACCTTCATACCACCGGTAACTCGGGAGATGGTCTCCTTTCCAGATAGATCGGTGATGTGAACGAAAGTGTCGTTGAACCTAATTTCATTAGCATGTATCCAATTATTTCTCCAAAATTAACTTACGAGGCAAAGATGTGGGCAACACCAAAGACAAGCTCACCCTCCTGGATCTGAGGACCGAGGGAGACGGCGGTGGCGGTTTCGGTTCTGACCTTCTTGGGGGGCTGTACATGTTAGTAATGCTCAACTACTATGGGTATAGAGCTACTTACCATTTTTACGATATGTAGTTGATGGACAATTCAACCAATTCGCGACGACAACCAGAGACAGCGAAACAGTAACGGAATTTGACGGAGTTATGATTTTGGGGAATGTGGCATCTTCTTGGGTGTTCTGACACGCGAGCAACACGTGGGGCGTTCTCAGTTGCCCAGAGAGCTTAAGCTGGGCAATGCATATGAGCTAGATGGGTGCACTCTGTGGCTGTATGCATGGGAGATGGCAATCCGGATACAGAGGTCTGAACCAATAGATTCCTGCAAGAACCGAAAACAGAATTTTGTAGAGATACATCAATCGATTGTCCTGATCTCATCATCTCATGGCAATCCCAGTAGCCGTGTCGTTATCATGATCGTTATATCCTCCCTCTACGGAATCTAAATAATCTACTCATTCCTAGTCCATTACCTGAATCTGAAACAGCATCGTCTATTGTCCCGGGTCTTGAAGCACGACCAGGATGTATCTTTCGTCTGCACATCAGTTGCGTTCTCATGAGTCCGTCTAGACAAGCCTACCAGGCGTTATAATCAGTTCATGTCGTTTTGTTCGTATACGCATCAATCTCAATTCATCCTTCCAGTCAGCCTCCCTTCCGAAATCACAGACCGATGGTGACGGGAAGACTCACTCCCTCATCACATTCCCCTACGCCTTTCGTGGCGCCGCTGACTAGCCCCTCGACTAGCCTCGCGTACCTCTGCCCTCCTTCTCCCTCGAATATGCTTCCAGTGCATTGGACGATACCTCCTCCCGACTCTGGTGTTGATGTCGAACTAGAGACAATGGGCGAGCGGGAAAGAATCATGACCCCCTTGACGGCTCTATACGCTGATAAGCGGGATAAAGTCGATTCGATCTCGGGCGGTATGATAGCTGATGTGGGAGCTGGTGAGAGGCTTTCTCGCCCATTCGGCAGAGTACTTGATTCACCTTCTGACATTGTGCATACTTTGCTACCTATGTCTAAAGACATGGACAAGAGACGCGTTGATATATTAAGTGGGTGGAGTAGAAAAGGGTTTGAATGGGATTTCGAGATTTCTGCCCCGATGAGATTCAGGTCAAGTGATTTATACCATATATACATATATACACCATGTCTGTGAGTAATAGCTCAGCCTAAACCTACTATAGTTTGCAGCTGATGAGCAGCGATGTACCAGAACCCTCCTACGAGCTGCCGAGCGCACCGCCTCTGTATCTAGGTATGTCATCCGGCTCTATTGGAAGATAAAGCTGAAGAGACAGAATACAGCCCACACCTCTGTACCGATCTTTCGCTTCTTCATCCCGCCACCTCGCCGAGTCCAGTGAAGCACCTCTATCACCCAAGATCGCTCCTCTAGTCGAACAAATCTCAACCCTATCCCTACTAGAAGTCTCGGAACTAGTATCCGCATTAAAGACGAAATTGAACATTACAGAAGTCGCTATGCCTTCTGCGGCACCTGCTGGAGGAGCTGCTGCACCTGCTGAAGCTGCTGAGGAGGTTGAGAAACCAAAGGAGAAGACTATCTTTACGGTCAAGCTAGAGAAGTTCGATGCCGGTGCCAAGGCAAAGATCATCAGGGAGGTCAAGGCTATTATGCCAAATATGAACCTTGTCGAGGTGAGTCTTAGCTTTACTTGCTTTATAAAACTTTGTGCTAGACCATAGCTAATGGGCAGGCAAAGAAGTTCGTCGAGTCTGTCCCACAAACTTTGAAGGAGAACTTGCCAAAGGAGGAAGCAGAGAAGTTGCAAAAGACCCTAACGGATCTCGGAGCTACCATCTCGTTATCGTAGGGAGGTATGATCCATGCATTGTTCTACTCATTTTCCGAAGGGGTCCTGCATCGTTCGCCTACCTCATCACTCCGCCTCCAGCCCCTCGCCTTGCTTGCTTCGTCTTCCACATCATTCCTCACATCATCTTGTTCCGCTTTGCCTCTTTGAACTGATCAATCCACTCTGAGATAAAGTTGATCTCGAACTCATGAACATCCCTAATTCTGGCAGGTTCTTTGGAGTGATTACTCAACCCGTTCTCATCATAATGATGAACACCATCTACTATCAGCTCGCCGTTCAGGAATACGGGACGGGCGACTAACCAAAGATCAGGTACATTGGCTTATCAACGCTAGATCCCCTTTTGGTTGCGACATCACTCTGAGGAGTCTAGTTATTAGTACGCGAAGCTCAAGAGAAAGTAAAACTTACGCAGTATCGCCATGGATCTCGATCACCATCTATATATGCCAATCGACTGTACTCGAGAGCAAAGTCACCTCGGCGGTTCACTTCGTCCACATCCGGCCATTGGGGCACAGTAAAGTGCTTCCCAGGGGGATAAGCTTGCCTACAGATCTTGGAACTGTGTTCAAGAGTCACACTATTGATCAGATGATTGACACGAGGCGGGAGATAAGGCGACTCACTGCTTGGAAACGATAGTAGGTCCATCAATGGGAGCGGGCATAAAGTATCCCCATTGCGTGCAGACTATCGTCAGTACTAGCCACACCTCTAATATGCTCACCTTGGAAGAGCCATAATCGCCAAGTCTGGGATAGATCGGTATCCTGAAACTTCTCGGCATCCCCGGAACCGAAACACTACCTGTTAGCCATACTCGACACCTATCTTACTTCTTCGACATCCCTCTTTCCGTCCTCTCCAGCTGGGCATCGTTCGACCATGTTCTAGCGTATCAGTGCTTGAGTCGTATGGCAATCGCGAGTCTCACCGTCTTGATGTAATTACCGTAGTTCATGATCTCCGCCGGGCTGTCATCAGTCAAGCCGATGATGAGAATGAGTGGCTCACATTTTGACTAGACCAATCTTACTGTCCGCTCCGCCGGCAGTCAAGGCATCGCAGAATCCGTAGAACCCTTCAGATCCGACTAGATGATTAGCCCAGTTGCCTAAAACCTTGGTCCTCAAAGTCACTCGCGGAATAAGACTCACCAGCTGGATCCCAATTCTTGGCTTGCCATAGACCCAAAGGAGAAGAAATCACCTCTCCAAAATCGGCATTGTCGCTCAATCCCTCTAGTCCAAACACGCCCTTTAGTAACGATGGTACTGGTTCGGGCAGTTCGAGAAGTTTATCGATGCTCTCAATAGCCGACAGAAGGGTATCGATACACTTTTCAGGACCATATTTGATGATTGGATCGTGATATTGGGGGAAATTTACTTGAGCATGGGTGACAGCTAAACGTTAGCCTCAAATGGCACCAGGCTGAGAATGATTGGACGTACCCGAAGAAGCGATAGCTCCCCAGACCAAGTGGGGGTATTGAGATCGCATATGAGCTGCTCGAGCACCTGCATATGATCCACCATAGTAAAACCAAGGAGAGTTCGAGGGGTGTAGGGTATCTGCCTCGACTAGGGGAAGAAGAGACTTGGGAGGCTTGAAGTTTTCGATGAACTGTACGTTAGCTGATTACCGAGGGAGTCGGGTCGGGGACGTACATAGGCCGAGTCCTCGAGTGCTTCGGCGTTGTTTAGGAATCGGAGGTCGTCAGTAGACAATGATTCGACGGGGACTGATTTCCCATAATACCTATCCATCATCAGTATACTGGACGATTAATCTAAGGGTAAACATACCGATGCTCCAAGACGATCGACAAACCGTTAGTCGCATTAGACAGAATCTGCAGAATCCCATTCTCCAGGAATTGAACCCTATCGTTCAGCTCTAAACTACCGGTGCGGAGTGGGTGAGCGTACCTGTTCTTTCCACTAGTCTCACCTCCATCTAGTAAATAAATTGGCCCGCCAGCTTCGTACGAACTAGCGTCCATCCAGTATCGTTGGCAGAATGTGCCATTTATAGATGGGTCGAAATGGGAGATCTTTTGAGGGAAGCAGTGGGCTTCATACCGATCTTTGACTACCAGAGGTCGCTGTGAGTCACTTTTATAAGCTGATATGCATCGCCTGATAGGATCGGAGGGGGACGTACGAGTGTAACGTAGCCTGCTGCTTCTGAGCATCCCGTAGAAGTGCTCGGTACAGAGGGACCTGTGGTCGGCCTTGTAAAAGAAGTCGAGAGTGCAGCTCAGCGTCTAGCTCGACGTGGTCGGCCAGTACGCCAGTGGCGGCGAGGAGGAGGGCCGAGAGACCGGAGATACCTAACATGATGGTGTATGTGCACAAGTGTATCCTACAGTAGCTCACCGAACCAGCTTATCAGCCGTCAACGCGGATCATCGGCTTTGGCCGATACCGCATGGGCCGTGTATCATGCTGTAATTGACCAGTCTCTAAAATGCAACAGCTATAGTATACATGCATGATACTACATATAATAAATGTAACGTCCACCCTTCCAGCTGTACCACATTCCTCTCGGAATACTAGATACAACGCGTGACTGAACCCTGGAAGACTACTAGACGAACCTCCGTCTTTCGAAAAAGAGGGAGGCGGAACTCGCTCTCGGCAAATAAAACGCTCCGAGCACCTGATTCTCGTGGAAGAGTTATCAAGAATCAAGCGACTCTGTTTACTGTTAGCTCTTGTATCTGTACTTTATAGATGGACGACATACCTAAAGGAGCGGCCGTGAAAGAAGAGAAAGAGATGGGATTGGAATTTGGATACAGTCAGTGAGCGGAAGCAAATCTACGGAGAGTAATGACATCTCCATCGAGATTTCAAGGAGGGATCGACTGAATTAGTCAGTAGTATAGGGAGGGTATGACTATATTCATGTCACCTTGAACACCATCACCTCAAGCATCAACAAGCTGAGATCGATCTTGAAAGCGCTGAGAGGCGCGATCTCTTCATCGCTACCCGCTCAGAATATACGAAACTTCACTACCTCGTTCAAGATGAAGGGTGAAGTCCCCCACTCGAATTGGTCGATTCGATGTATATCCACCCCAGGTCCGGATACCGATTTAGCCATCTACGTGTCTTTTGAGAAAGCTCGATTCTTATTCGGATGTGGACAGGGCACTCAGCGCGCATTTGTACAGAAGAGACTGAGCATGAGGGGGCTTGGTGCGGTGTTCCTTTCTGGGGGCACAGAGGAGGGAAGGGGTGGTGTTGCTGGTGCGTTTGATATGCCGATCGATAGGATAGATCTGATAGTTAGGCACGATCATGACGGCTGCTGATGCTGGAATTAAGGAGCTGAGTATCGTTGGACCACATGATACTTCCCATTTCTTGGCTACCCTGCGGACTGCTGTTCAACGGTAAGCTGGTCGGTCTAATGTCGAGTAACGAGCTGACGAGCAGTGACATGATCACCATCAATCCTTACTCTTATTCCCTGGATGCACCTAGTGATGAGACGCAAAAGGTATTCGAAAGCCCACACATGACAGTCTACGCAATCGCTTTACGTTCCGAGCCTCAATCGTCCACTTCCGCTTACACCGAGCCATCAACAAGTACGGTTCCTGAAGGATCCAAGCTCCCGTATGATCCTCTTGCACGCTCTTTCCGACCCTCTTCCCTTTCACCCAATCACCTACGGCAGTGGACAGATACGATCGTAGGCGACATGTTTGGGCAACGATCGCGAGCTTCCGACGTATCAACCAACCCACCTCGATCACATCCCCTCCTCACTGCAGATGGGACAGTCAGATTCGCCCGACCAGATACACGCTATACACTCCCTCCTGCGAGTGATGAGGATGTAGAAACGGAAATGGTCTATATATGTCAAGCACCGGATGTAAGGGGAAAATTCGATGTGAAGAAGGCGATGGCCTTGGGAGTTCCAAATGGTCCTTCGAGAGGAATGTTGGTCAAGGGAATGAATATCGAGATCGATGATCCCGAAGCAGAGGGTGGAAAGCGGACGATCAAGCCTGAGGATTGTTTAGTTGGAGGTGGACCTGGAGCGGTATGTGCTCAAACCTATGATGATGAGGGTATGGCTGACGACAAGGTGTTGATCATTGTCAACTGTTCAGAACGACATCTGGACCGTTTATTGGCCGTGAATCAGTTCAAGCGGTACCAGAAAGCACACACTGCCGATGCGAAAGTACATGTAGTCGTTCATCGAGTTCCACTTTCAGTCTGGCAAGACGAGAGGTATCAAGCTTGGGTCAAGGCATACGGTCCAGAAACTCACGTAAGTCTTGTTATTCTTGATCCCAAGCAAGCTGACGAGGTAGCACTTATTTGCCGATTCAGAGAATGGCTCGCATGAAACCTTTTTCAGATCCGCAGCTTGGAATGCTACCCAATTATCCCTCGTCGATCCTACCATCTTCCCAATCCCACATTCCGCCCCTGCGCCAATTCCACCTCAAATGCCTCCAAATCGTCAACAGCTCGTCCCAAATCTCGAGGTCAGAATGCACCCTCCAGCCGCACCTGCTATTTTACCGCCCCATGCAAAGGATCGACCGTTCCCTACCAATTCTTCTGAAGTTCAATGGGCTAGGGAGGTGTTATCCCGAGAATCCCAGGATTACGCTCTCGCATGCGAAGAAGCCCGTCGCAATGTAGCCAATGACCCACGATCCAACGCAAGTGACGCGAAGCCAGGGGACGATATCACTGTGACCACCTTAGGAACTGGTAGTGCGATTCCATCAAAGTACAGGAATGTGTCTGCCACTCACCTAGATATTCCTGGTGTAGGTGGTATACTTCTCGACTGTGGAGAAGGATCTCTTGGTCAGCTAAGACGACGATTTGGACCAGAGGGTACTATCAGGATACTGGAAGAATTGAAGATGATCTACATCAGTCATATGCACGCGGATCATCATTTAGGGCTCAACTCTATTCTGCGCGAGAAAGTCAAGGTCGGTTCGTCACCTGATTGTGGAAATACATGCTGATGTGATAGTTAGGGACAAAAGGCCCATTCTTCGTAGTCGGCCCAATGTCTATCGGGATGTCGATGTCGGAATCGAAAGCATGGCAACACTCGATTCCTCAAGACGTGCTCGACTCGGTAATCTTCATGGATAGTATCCGGTTCACACCGCCCACCTGGAATCATCCAGTATCACCTTCCAGCCCAAAGCTGAAACGTCGAGCTTTGCCCGAGAGTGGTTGGCCTAGAGTTGATATCTTCGCTACCGGCGAAGAGGCGTGAGTTTACCCCTTACAGAAGGCTGTGTGCTGATGAGCAGTGTAACACGGCATGAGCATTCTTATAACCTGCTGAAAGAGCGTCTCGGGTTGACATCAATGTCAGCTCCTATCGTAGAGCATCGAGGACGAGCATTTGGACTAGTTCTGGAGCATCAATCTGAATGGAAAATTGTGTAAGTTGACCGTCAATCACCGTCAGGCGCAACTGACAAAGTAGATACTCGGGTGATACTAAACCCTGCAACAATCTTGTCGAGGTCGGTAAAGGTGCCACCCTTCTCATTCACGAGGCCACGCTGGAAGACGATAAACCAGAAGTGGCAGCTCAGAAAGGTCACAGTACTTTCTCCCAGGCCATCGATGTTGGACAACGGTAAGTCCACTCTCCTGTTATCGAGTGAGAGTTAGATCTAATGGTCAGGATGAACGCATCTCACATTCTTCTTAATCACTTTTCGCAAAGATACCCTAAACTGCCTAAACTCAACTTACCAGCCGATGACGGAACTGGCGCGAAACAACCCGATATATCTATCTCATTCGATTTTATGTCGATAAGAGTTGGAGATATGTGGAAAATGGCTCACTACATGGATGCGTTATCGTTGTTGTTCGACGAGGCCGAACCAGAAGACGGGGATGATACGACTGGAGCAGTCGAGGGGGATATAAACCCTACCGTCGACACGCCAAATGGTAAATCGAAGGGTAATGCCAATTGGAGACAGACCAAAGGGAAAGAACAGATCGGTGGAGGACCTACCGAAGGGGAAGCACCTATCTCAAAGAAGGCTCAGAAACGGTCGGAACGAAAAGCAGCTCAGAAATTGTTGGATGAGGAGAAAGAAGGAAATGGGGTTGTTAGAGAGAGGAGTCCTGGAGATACGCCTGATGCGAAGCGTGTTAGAATGGAGGTTGATGGCGTTACGAATACTGCATGATTAATTGATAAGCTTGCTGCACATACTGTACATTACCATTCGATGCATGGATACTCTTCTCAGAACACCTATAGAGGCAACACCCACAGACCCACCACCCCACCCCGGAATCAAAATCTACGCGCTTGCTTTTACGCGTCGACATGAGATGAATTGACTGATTTGATACACCCCTTACCACCCCTTCGAGCTCAATGGCGTCCTCACGCGCCAGAGCAAGCTCGTACGATTCCATAGCATCAGCTATACCCGACATAGATCTAGACGATCCTCAACAACGAGCTGCCGTCTTCTATCCCGCCGTTCAATCTCTGACAAATGCTTTAGGAGGATATGAACAACAAGAAACCTCTCCTGGGAGCGGGAAATATGAAACTGTCTATCGACCTGGTGATTCCATTTTGGCCGTACTTAAGGATTTGAAGAAGTTGTGGAGAAAAGATGATAGTGATGATGAGAGGACGGTGGCTAGGTGTATGTACAAGAGTGGATTGATGCAGGAGTTGATATCGATTTTGGTCGGTATGACGGAGCGAGGGGATTGGGGGAAGAAGGTCGCCCTGGTAGCTTGTGAGTGTAGCCAGTAGAA
>Ga0265798_10006808_pt1 | contig 14945 bp, 16 predicted proteins | sample P3T30metagenome_FD_192430 | JGI IMG/M metagenome (GOLD analysis project Ga0265798, IMG submission 192430) | Plant litter microbial communities from East Loma Ridge, Irvine, California - P3 T30 | ecosystem: Environmental > Terrestrial > Plant litter > Unclassified | place: USA: California... | reverse complement strand
AACTTGTCAATCATTGGGGACAATATGTGCTGCACGGAACGGCGGTGATACTTATTTTACTAAGCTTTTTCAAGTCAGCGCCACTGCAATCTGAAAGCGGGAAATAGCGCGAAGCAGGTTCAGAAAGTCCCGTCCCGAGCGAATGGCTCAGGAAGTCCCCTCCGAGTGCGTTTCCAGCCCGTGGAGGGGGTTGAGTGAGTCGAAAACTGCTGCGTCTGTAAGGTGCCCCTTTCTGGGCCGGCCTTTGTGGCTCATTGGTAGCCCGAAGGGGGAAGCGTACAGATGGGGCGAGCGGTTACTTTCCAGACGCTGACCTTTGCTTCTCCCGTCTGCCCTCTCTTATGCACGCGCTTCTCCAGCACATTGCGCAGTTTACCACCCTTTCGCCACTGCTAGCTGACGAACTGCACCAGCGCACGCAACACCACTGCTTCGGCAAAGGTGAATTGCTCCATCTGCCCGACACCGTGTGCCGGCGCACGTACTGGATTCAGCAGGGACTTGTGCGCATCTACTTCAACAAGGACGGCAAACTCGTGACCGATGGCTTTGCGGCCGAAAACCAATGGATGACCTCCGCCTACAGCTTTATGCGGGGCGTACCGGACCCCTACGCTATTGCCGCCATTGAGCCCACCGAAGCCTATTCCTTGTCGTTGGAGGACTTGCTGCACCTGTTTAACCAGTTTCACGAAATGGAACGCTTCGGGCGGGTCATCATGAGCGCGCAGTTTATAGAGCAGTCGGAACGCCTGAATTCCTTGCGCTTCACCTCCCCGGCCGAAAAGTACCAGCACTTTTGCACCCACTACCGGCCGATTCTGGCCCGCCTACCACTGGGTATGGTCGCCTCATACCTCGGCATCACGCCCGAAACACTCAGCCGAGTCCGCGCCAAGGCGCAATAGGGTGCAGCTAGGAGTCGCTAGACCGGAGCGGCTACCACCGCGGCCCACCCGGTATTTTTTGATTGTAATCAAGTAGCCTAGAGCGGAGGAGCGGCACCTTTGCCCGATGTTAACGCTTCGTTTCGCCAAGGATCGCTGGTCGGCTTGGCCCCTCGTGCTGGTGCCGCTCGGCGCCCTGGAATACCTGCTGGGCGAGTACCCCGGTTGGGCACTGATTGCCTGGGTGACGCCCGTGCTGTGGCTCGTATTTTTCCAGCATACGCGCGCCCTAATGGCCTACGCCATAGGGGTACTGGGCCTCACGCTTGTGTACAGCACGCAGCACACGGTCAATACGTTGACGGGGCCGGCCTTTCATCTGACTAACCTCCTGTTTGCCGCCACCTACCTGCTGCCCTTTCTGCTGCGCCGGGCGTTGACCGCCCGCACGCCTGCGGCGGGTCGCTGGCTGCTGCTGCCCCTGGCGGCGGTCAGCATCGAGTACAGCTTAGCCTTGGGACCCAACGGGACGTGGGGGTCGGTGGGGTACTCGCAGAGCAACGTGTATCTCTTGCAGTTGACGGCCTGGACGGGTATTTACGGCGTGACGTTTCTGCTCTACGCCACCGCCAGCCTCCTGTTGGAGGCCCTGCAGCACCGGCGGCTGAGCCAGCACAGCGTCTGGCCGGCGGGGCTGGCGCTGGGGCTGCTGCTCGGCTGCCTCGGTGGGGGGTGGCTGCGGGTGCAGCAGCAGACCCCAGCGCGGGCTGAAGTAAGGGTGTTGGGCCTCACGTTTCAGGACGCGCGCTCGTGGTCCTGGTTCCGGGAGGTGGTGTGGAATCGGCACCTGACGTTAGGTCGCGACAGCGTGCTTCTTCAGCAAAAAGCCGGGGTCGCGCACCGCTATTACCTGGCCCAGACGCAGCACTACGCCCAGCGGTACCGGCCCCAGTGGGTTATCTGGAACGAAGCGGCGCTGGTCGTCTACCGCCCCGACTCCGCGGCCTTTGCCGCCCGCACTGCTCGTTTTACGGTCGCAACCGGCCTGTACTTGGGGGTGACGTACTTCCTGGTAGACCGGGGCTTTCCCGCCCGACCCGGCCGGAACCACCTGACTATCTTCTCGCCTCGAGGAAAAGTGGTCTATGATTACGTGAAAAACAAGCCGGTTGCCGGCCTGGAACCGGCCGTGGCCGCCCAGCAGCCGCCCGCCGTGTTTCGGGTCGGACCCGTAACCTACGCCGGTGCCATCTGCGCGGATTTCGATTATCCCAGTCTCATCCGGCAGGCCGGGGCTGCCGACATCATGTTTGCCCCAGCGGCGGACTGGCCCGGCATTCGGGACCTGCATGACCGGATGGCCGCGACGAGAGCCGTCGAGAACGGCTTTACGCTATTTCGCATCACGGGCCAGGGGAAAAGCAGCGTGACGACGGCCTATGGAGAAGTGGTGCGCAGCCAGTACCACCTCGCGCCCGAGGTGCAGGCCTTTGTCGCGACCGTGCCAGTGCAAAAGGTATGGACCCCCTACCACGCGTGGGGGGACGTGTTTGCCTGGCTTTGCGTAGGTAGCTTGTTGGGATTGGTCGGGAGGGGGTTGGCTTCGTCCAAGCCGCTTTTTGGTAGCGCTGATGGCGTCAGTAGCAGTCCTGCATGCCTTTAAACCAAGGCCATCTTGGCAAATAGGGCCGCTGAAAGGCCGGCTCAATTAAGCAAGATGCTTATTCTTTCGGAACCCACTTAGTTGACCGGTAAAAAGCTGATTTGAGTTGGATCGCCCAAATCGCCAGCGCTATTCAATATGGTGCACCTTTCGGGGCCTGCATGTTAAACTGTCTATTTTTATTTACCCACCTGATCCTATTCCTACCTGCGTGAAGTCAGAGCCCTAGAAAAAGAGCAACCCCAGCACCCAGAAGGGCCAGCGCAAGAAGGAAAGTAGTAAGCCTAGGCGTAACACCCAGCGCAGTTGCTGGTAGAAGGGCTGTGTGCGCGGCATGGCTTGCGTAAGAGTGCCATAGACTGCCGTTCCTGCGAGCGCCTGGAAGCCCATCCCAAGGGCAATACTTTCGCCATCCGTGAGGAGGCGCCAGAAATAGGGTTGGTAGTGTGCTTTCCAGTAGATATCATTGAGATTAGCCGTAAGATCAGGCAAGTAGGCAGCGTAGCAGCCTAAAACTACGCCACAGGCCACACCTAAAAACCACGCAGCTTTTAGTCCAAGATTTTTACCCTGCCTGACGGCGCTTGTCATAGGTTTCATTAAACTAGGCTGCTCTTTTAGTACCTGGCCGTAAGCCTACGCGAAGCGCAGAAGGAGTTGACGGCATTCGGCATTATCCCTGGTAGACAGGGAGGAAGCTCTAAATCGTGGCCTGACCAGTGCGCTTATCCCCACCCTGTCTTAGCCCAAGAAGGGCTCTCGGCCCGGCACGATGTCATCTGGCCAGCTGTCGTAGAGCAAGTAGGCCAGCCAGCAAAGTCCAGCATACAGCAGCCACATCAGACAATTGGCCCAGTAGCCTGCCGGAGTAGCCCGCGTCAAGTGCCGCGTATGGCCCAGATAGGACCAGATGATGCCTACTCCTATCCACGTCCAGGCCAGCTTGCTAATTGTGTGGGTAAGGCTACCCGTGCAGATGAGGGGCAAGCCCGGCACCCCAGCGAGGTGTTCTTGGTAGTAACCCGGCCTTCCAGCTAGCAGCAGCCAATAGGCGGGGCCAGCAATAAGTACCCCGATGAGCAGGGATCGGCATACTGGTTGACGAAGAACTGAAGGCAGCATCTGGGAGCACCCTGTAAGAGGAGGTAGGTTAAGTAATGGATTTCAGAGGTAAAAGTAAGGCCTATGCTTTGTATCTCAAAGTGCTTTACAATACCTTTGCACAATAGCTTACTTACCGCTAGCTCCAGCGGCTAGCCCTTGGCTAGCTAACCAGGATTGCCTGAGCGTTAGAATGGAACCCTTTTTTAGATGTTTTCGGCCGTGTACTTACTCTTAGCTTCAGCTGCTATACAGCTGGCTAGCTCGCCCTATGTCAATGGCGACGACCCTAAGCGCAATCAGCTCTGGCGAGATGAAGACATATCCGACACGTTCATTATCTGCGCGTTACTACTAGTAGGCGTAGCCGTACTGTGCTTTCTAAGTATCCTCATTTGGCTTAGCTGCCGCTGGCTCTTATCGCTATACCCCGCTTATACGCTTAAGCTATGGCATCCCCTACTACTCGGGTTACTGAGCTTTAGTATAGGTATGTTTATGACTAGGCAGTATCCGTTCCTAAGCTACGCAATTATACCGTACCCTTTACCCATAAGCTTCTTAGTGGGTGGCACGCTGCTTGGGTTCTATACGGGTAGGACTCAGAAGTTCGTTGAGTAATAGGAAGTGCGACGCCATACAAAACGGACAACCAGTAGCCGTGCGCCGGCCGGCTAGTTAACGCCCTCAGCCACCAGAGCAAAGCCCATCAACGGCTAGTGAAATAGTCGGACAGCAAAGCAACCGTTGCTAGAAGCAAACGGAGGGAAGTTAGGGCAGTTGCGAAGCGTGCTTATCACAAAAGTTAAAGGCTCCTTCAACAACTTACTATCGCGTACTAAGACGCTTCGTAATCGTTCTGTCAGAAAACGTCTCCGCCGTAGCTAGCACCGCCCGCTACAGCTTGCTTAGGTGGTAATAGGACGTGTACTCATCCGGAGGCACTCAATTTAATCGAAACTTCCCGCTACTGGCGTGCGAGTGCTGTCGCGCTTTTGCAGCACGAACTGTCCTCGTCGATAGTCGATGCGGTACGTACTGGTCACCAGATCGGTGTAGGAGGACTTGGCAGAAGCTCGAAACGCATCCACCGAGCGCTCTTTTCGGGTGACAACGACTGAATCCGCTAAAATATAGCCGCTTGTGACCGGGGCATGATAAAACATGCCCTTACGGGTGCCCGCTGAGCCCAAATAGCCCGCTAAGAATAAGTTGAAATAGTGCCCATCCTGCGCCCGAATCACCAAGAATACCCCCCCGAAGTCATCCGCTGTGCTCAGTAGGATGGTATGGCAGGCCGCGCGGGGACTGTGGGAGAGCAGCCGGGACTTGGCATAGTAGACGTGCTGCGTATAGGTACTATCTTCCAGCCACTGCCCGACCGCATACGCGCCCGTAAGCAGCTGGTTGACCCTGGTGAATGGCACATGGTATTGTGCGGGTAAACTATCAGGCAGAGAATACGTGTCGAGGTCAAACGTATCCCTGGGAGCCACCAAAGCCGGTGTTTCCACACAGCTAGCGGAACGAGAAGTTGTTTGTTGGCACCCCTCTAAAGCCCCACTTGTTAACCCAACGCAGAGGGTTGCCAAGGCCCAAAATGTGCCCGTTCTTTTTGGCCTTCTTATAGCAGTGAGGGGGTAAAATTACTCTAAGCTATTCCCAATAGCCTTGGCAGGTCCTTATCCAACGAAATGGCTCATTGTCTATTGACAGTGGTAATGTGCGATGTGCACATCAAAATGATTTCAAAAACCCAATAAAACTTATCACTGTAGCAATTGCTACAATATACTGTTTTCACAGCTACCTTTGCGGCATGGCAGGTCGCAATAAGCAGTATGACGAGCAGCAAGCCCTGGACCGCGCCATCGGCGTATTCTGGGAGAAGGGCTATGACCATGCTTCTTCCCGCGACCTGCAAACGGCGATGGGCATCGGCAAAGGCAGTTTTTACCTGGCGTTTCCGGACGGCAAGCAGGAGTTGTTCCTCAAGTCGATGGACCGCTTTTTTGCCCTGCATCCCTTGCCGTTGCTCGACCAACTGAAAACCAGCCCGGCCCCTTTGGAAGTTATCCGGCAGTATTACTACGCGCTGGCCGAGGCGCAGGGGCCGTTTCATCGGTTTGGCTGCTATTTCGCGAACACCTTGTTTCAAGCGGAGGATACCCACCTGAAAACCGTGGCGATGCAGTACATCGTGCGGGTAGCCGAGGCCTTCACGCAGGTACTGACTCAGACCCCAGGCGCTGCCGCGAGCCGTGCCCACCTGGCTCCCGAGTTGTGGAGTGTCTATTTCACGACTATGTGGACGGGCCTGAATGCCACGCGTCTCATCGAGCCAGATACTGCCAAACTAAAGCAGCTGGTTGATTCTCAATTGCAACTCTTCGAGTGATATTTTTTTGCCGTAAATTGTAGCATCTGCTACAATTTAGTAAGTCAGCCTTTCACTACACTCCTTTTAACCGCCTGTCCAGACAGGCATTTACCCCCAACCATGAACATTTCCAACAAGACCGTACTCATCACGGGCGGCGGCTCCGGCATCGGCTTTGAAACGGCTAAGTTGCTGAGCACCCGAGGCAATAAAGTCATTCTGGTGGGCCGCACCACCGACACGCTGGAAGCAGCCGTGGCCGAACTACCGCACGCGGTGGCTATCCGCTGCGACATCAGCGACGCAGCCCAGGTGGAGCACCTGGTGGCCCAGGTAACGGCCGAACACCCTGAGTTGAGTGTGCTCATCAACAACGCCGGCCGAGCCTTTACCTACACCCACGGCGCAGGCGTTGGGGCTGCTGAAAAGGCGCACGAAGAGTTTGCCACCAACTATTTCGCCCTGCTGCGCCTCACCGAAGGCTTTTTGCCGCTGCTGAAAGCCCAGCCGGAGGCCGCCATCGTCAACGTGACGTCCATCGTGGCGTATTCGCCGGCAGTGGTAGCGCCTTCGTATTCCGACAGCAAGGCGGCCGTGCACTCCTACACGCTGGCGCTGCGCCACACCCTGGCGCAGAACACGGCCATTAAGGTATTCGAAGCGATGCCCTCGCTGGTGAACACGGCGTTTTCGCAGGAAATCGGGGGCGCGCACGGCATGCCAGCTCGCGAAGTGGCCGAGGCCCTGGTCGCCGGCATGGAGCAGGACGAATGGGAAATCCACATCGGCCAGACGGCCGGGTTTCGCGCCTTCTACCTGACAGCGCCGCAGCAGGCCTTTGAAATGATGAACCAAGGGTAGCCTGTTTTGCTGGGTGGCGGCCGCTCGCGTAGTCACCCGGCTGGCGGGCGAGCCCATCGGGTGCTACCCGGCAGCGTGCCAGCCCCGCCAACCGTTTTCCAACTTATTTGCCCAACTACAATGCCTACCGAACTGGAAAAGATGCTGGCCGGCCAGCTCTACGATGCTTCTGACGCCGACTTGCTGGCACGCCGCTACCGGGCTGCCCACCAGCTGGCGCAGCTAAACGCCCTGCTGCCCGACGACCCGGCACGCCCCGCGCTCCTGGCCGGGCTGCTGGGGGCACTCGGGGCGGGTAGCGAAGTGCTCTCGCCGTTTCGGTGCGATTACGGTAGCCAGATTTTTCTGGGCGAGCGGGTCTTTATCAACTATAACTGCGTCATCCTGGACTGCGCCCCGGTGCACATCGGCGACCACACGCTGCTGGGGCCGGGCGTGCAGCTTTACGCCGCCAGCCACCCGCTGGCCGCCGCCGAGCGCATCAAAGGGCCGGAGCTGGCGGCCCCCATCACCGTCGGCCGCAACGTGTGGCTGGGCGGTGGGGTCATCGTGTGCCCCGGCGTGACCATTGGTGACAACACCACCATCGGGGCGGGCAGCGTGGTGACCCGCGACGTGCCCGCCAACGTGCTGGCCGCCGGCAACCCCTGCCGGGTCATCCGGGAACTGCCGGCCGCCTAGCGGTGGCCGGGCACTATTTTTTGGCAGCCGCCGGCACGGGGGTCACCGTGAAGTCCTCAAACTCCACGGGGAAGCCCTTGCCGTCGGGGGCAGCGCACATCAGGCCAACCTGCACCTTCTTGCCCGGCGTGGGCGGGAAGTAAGCCAGGCGCAGCATCTTGAAGTCCTTGTTGTCGAACGAATACTGAATCTCCACGAAATCGCCCTTGCGCAGCAGCGTGAGCCAGACGGCGGCCGGGCTGTCCTGGCGGGGCACCACCGACCAGTCCGACACCTCGCGCGTTACCACGGCACTCACGTTCTGCACGCCTTTGACGTACTCGATACCGGTTTTAATCCAGTTCTTCTCGTCCAGGCGCACCATCAGGCCCGCCTGGTCATAGAGCTCTTTGTAGTGGCCCACTACTTTCACTTTGGCCAGAAAGTCGCCTTCCTGTTCCTGGTAGTAAAAATGGCCGTTGTCGCGGATGAAGCCGTAGTGCGTCACGCGCCAGAAATCGGTGCCGCCGTCTACCTGCACCTGGAGTTTAGACGCGGTAACCGTCGCCTTTTTGGGGGCGTTTTGCCAATGCATGGTAGAGAGGTTTTGAGCCCGGGCGGACAGGCCCAGCAGCAGGGAGAAGGCCACTAGAAGGGGCGTTTTCATGAGTAGTGCGAGTCAAAAGTTCCGCGAAGCTGCCCGGAAGCAGCGGGCGAAGGTAGCACAAGCCGGCGCAGAGTCGGTTTCCTGCAAGACGGGAGACAGCCGCAGCCGATACGCCTGCCCCCACGCTGGGCCGGGTACTTTTCGTTGAAACGTATCACCTCTTCCGCCTTTTGTATAACTGGCGCGAAAACCGGGGTTCTAATTTTGCGGTGGTATTAGTCAGTCAATTACCCCACAACATGAAGGAGTTAAAAGCAGTGGCCGTGCTGTTGGCAGCAGCGGTAGTAACGGTTTCTACCGCGACGGCCCAGCCGCACGTCGCCCAACGTAGCCCGGTAACGGTAGCCCCCGGCAAAAGCACGATACGCATGGAGCGCATTTCGCCGGAAATCTGCAAGGTCAGCTTTGCCAACTCCCCGCTGAACCTGATTGTGCCCGAGACCATTGCCTCGCTCAATGAGGCGGTGAAGCAGTTGAGCAAGGACGACCAGGTCAAGGTCGTTGTTTTTACGAGCGAGGTAGCCGGCTATTTTTACAACCACTTCGACATCAGTCAATTTGCTAACTTCGCGGGCCAGGCCGGCGCCAACGGCAAGCCGTTGTGGGTGGAGCTGATAACCAACCTGGGCAATGCGCCCTTCATCAGCATCGCCGCTATCCATGGCCGGACCCAGGGCGGGGGCGATGAACTGGCCCTGGCGTTTGATTTGCGCTACGCCAGCCGGGAAACTGCCGTCTTCGGGCAGCCGGAAGTGGGCATCGGGCTTTTTCCTGGCGGCGGCAGCACCAACGCCCTTACCCGGCTCGCCGGGCGAGACCGCGCCCTGGAAGTGCTGCTCAGCAGCGATGACTACGACGCGGCCACCGCGGAGCGGTACGGGTGGGTGACGCGGGCCCTGCCGGAGGTGGAGCTGGACAACTTCGTCAACAGAATGGCAAGCCGGTTGGCAACCTTCGATAGAACCGCGCTGATAACGGTAAAAAAGCAGATTAACGCCGTCGCGTTTCCGCAGGAGCCGGAACTCCGAAATTCCTATTCGGTATTCCTCAGCTCGTTGTCCTGGCCCGGTTTGCAGCAACGGATGCCGGTTTTTGGCAAGTTGTACAGCCAGGAAGGGGCTCAAAAAGTCGAGCAAAACCTGGGCTTTTACATCGGCCAGGCCAACAAGCAGCTGCCAAAAAGCAAGTAAAAAGCACGAATACCCAGGGCTGGCTCATTTTCCCAATGGTACTCTGAAGTCATGGTGTTCATGCGGCTTCGACCCCAGCCAGCAAATACTGCGTGAGCACGATAGCCGGAGGATGCGCAGCGGGGCAACCATCGAAAATGCTTACTTAAGACAAAACCTCATGAAAACCACCACCATTATTACGCACGCAGAACTACCGGTAAACCCTAATTTTCTGGCGGAAGTATTGCCCGTAGCCGCTCAAACGCGGGATATTATTCAGCAGGAAGCCGGCTGCGAAAGCTTTCTGCTGCTGACTAAGGCCGGCGCGCCCCATGTGCTGGTCATCTTCGCCACCTATACCTCGCGCGAGGCCTACGACTGGCACCTCGCCCAAGCGTACGTCAAGGAGTTCTTCGCCTTTTTGCAGGGCAAGCTGCTGGCCGCGCCCAATGCCACCGAGTTGGTGGAAGTATAGCTTGTCACTTTTCAAAGGCAGCCCAGGAACTTTCGCTCCGCTCCCCAATCCTTACTCCCTCCAGGTATTTCTTGAGTTATGCACGTAGGCAAGCAATACTCCACCATCGGGGTTCTGTTATGGACCCGCCGCAACATCTACCGGCTGACAGTCATCGGGCTGGTGGCCGTGGTGCTGTACCAGGTGCTGGGCTGGCACTGGCTGGCCCTGCCCTGGACGGTGGTGTCGCTGCTGGGCACTGCCACGGCCTTTGTCATTGGCTTTCGCAACTCGCAAACCTACAGCCGGACCTGGGAGGCCCGGCAGGTGTGGGGCGGCATCCTTAACCTAAGCCGCACCTGGGGGGTGATGACCCGCGATTTTGTGGACAATGCGGAGGCGTCCCGGCAACTGGCCTATCGGCACCTGGCTTGGGTAACCGCCCTTCGCTACAGCATGCGCGAGGTACGGGCTTGGGAAACGATGGGTAAATCGTACAACGACGAATTCCGCCGCAAGTGGTTTACGGTGCCCGAAACGGAAACCGCGCTGCCCGACGAGCTGGCGGCCTACCTGGACCAGCCGGAGCTGGCCTACGTCTTGAGCACTCGCAACAAGCCGGCCCAGCTGCTGAGCCTGCAGAGCAAAACCCTGCGCGGGCTGCACCGCAGCGGGCAGCTGAGCAGCGATATGCTGCTGGAGCTGGAACGGCTACTGAAGGATTTGTACGACGTGCAGGGCAAGAGCGAGCGGATTAAAAACTTCCCGTACCCCCGCCAATTCGCCACCATCAACACGTTTTGCGTGGAGATTTTCAACTTGCTGCTGCCCTTCTGCATGTTGCAGGAATTCAGCCACCTGAACGCCGCCGTTTCGGGGCCAATGCAGGGGCATATGGTCTGGCTGGTGGTGCCGTTCAGCGTACTCATCTCGTGGGTGTTCACCTCCCTCGACCAGGTGGGCGAAAGCACCGAAAACCCCTTCGAGGGCAGCGCGCACGATGTCCCGATTTCTCAGATAAGCCGCACCATCGAAATCGACCTGCGGGAAATGCTCGGCGAAACGGCCCTACCCCAGCCGCTGGTACCTAAAAATCACATCGTCCTATAAGTAATTGACTAGCATGATTTTATGTTAATTTATGCACCCATCCGGCAGGGCCACTGCTGCCAACCACTATTACGCAAACGGGCATGAAACACTTCAACACCATTAGCGAGCTGTACACGGCCAATGGATTTCCGCCGCCCGAAAACCCGTTGCTGGGCCTGGTAACGCTGGAAGAATTGCGCGGGTGCACGTTTGCCCACACCGAGATGACGATGGGCTTTTATAAGATAGCCCTCAAAAAAGTGAAGTCGGGCAGCATTTTGTATGGCAAAACAAAATATGACCACGACAACGGCTCGATGTCTTTTATCAGGCCCGGCCAGCGGGTAACGATGTCGGACATTGAACTGGCGGAAAAGGGCTTTATCATTTACATCCACGAAGATTTCCTGGCCCGCCACGCGCTGCACAGCGAAATTCAGCAGTATAGCTACTTCGATTACGAGGTAAACGAAGCCCTCCACTTGTCGCCCCGGGAAGAAGAAATTATTTGGGATATGTTTCACAAAATCAGACTGGAGTATTACAACAACCAGGATGATTTCAGTAAAAACATCATCACGACGCACCTCGATTCCATCCTGAAGTACGCGGAGCGGTTTTACAAGCGGCAGTTTTTAAACCGGACGGTGCTTTCCGGCAAAACCATTGCCCGCTTCACCACCCTGCTGAAGCACTACTTCGAAAAAGGGCGTATCCAGACCGAGGGCCTGCCAACAGTGAAGCACATGGCCGGTGAGCTGGCCGTATCTACCCGCTACCTCAGCGACCTGCTGAAGCAGGAAACCGGTAAAACGGCGCTGGAGCATATCCACTTGTTTTTGGTGGCCGAAGCCAAAACCATCCTCGCAAACACCGACAAAACGGTGGCCGAAACGGCGTATCAGCTAGGATTCGAGTATCCGCCTTATTTCTCGCGGCTATTCAAAAAGGAGGTCGGCCTGACGCCAACGGAGTATCGGGAGAAGTTTCTGAACTAGGATGTGACTGAACCTCCGCTGGCCCGTCCTGCTTCGCTGCGCGAGGCAGGACGGTTTGGTTTAGCAAAGACGCGTAATGGGCTGCTTTTCGGCTGAATAGGCGCGAATCGTAGAAACGTATCACACCTTCCGACTTCTGTATAACACGCTGGGAGAGGGGCGGAAATAATTTTGCATCGTTCTAAAACCAACGAAATAATGAGCAAGACAGTCCTGATTACAGGCGCCTCCTCCGGGTTCGGCCTGCTGCTGGCCACCACCCTTCACCAGAAAGGCTTTACCGTCATCGGCACCAGCCGGGAGCCGGAAAAACTGAAGGGAAAAGTGCCCTTCAAGCTACTGGCCCTCAACATTGATGACGACCAATCCATCCGCCAGTTTGTCGAGCAGGTGGGCCGGGAAACGACGCGACTGGACGTGCTGGTCAACAACGCCGGCTACATGGTAACCGGCCTGGCCGAAGAAACGCCGCTGGAGGTGGGCCGCCAGCAATTTGAAACCAATTTCTGGGGCACCGTGAAGGTGACCAATGCGCTGCTGCCGTATTTCCGCAAGCAGAAAGCCGGGCAAATCATTACCGTCAGCTCCATCGTGGGCCTGATTGGGCCGCCCAACCTCTCGTACTACTCGGCCTCCAAGCACGCCGTAGAAGGCTACTTCAAGGCCCTGCGCTTCGAGCTGAACCGCTTCAACATTAAGGTGAGCATGGTGGAGCCGGTGTGGTTTAAAACCAACCTGGGCCACAATGCCGTGAGCGCCACGGGCAAGCAGCTGGCCGACTACAACGGGCTGCGGGAGCAGGCCAACGCCGCCACCCAAAAGGGCCTCGACGAAGCCCAAGCCCCCGATGCCGTGGTGCGGACCATCACCCGGCTGATAGAGGCCAAAGCGCCCAAATTCAGCAACCCGGTGGGCAAGATGGTGGGCATGATTCTCTTCTTGCAGAGCTACGCCCCCAAAATGTTCGAAAACGCCATTTTAAAGGGTCTGGCGCCAGCGAAATAGATGAGGCGGCGGGTTGGCCTTAGGCTACCCAATCCACCCCAGGGCAGCTACGTGGCCTTGGGGGTTTTTCCTGGAACAATTCAAAAAACGCTTTCAAAGATGACGGATGATACTACGGCGGCCCCCACAGCCGCCCGCTTCGACCTGGCCGCCGCCCGGCAGGCTATCGAAGCCAGCAACCGCGCCTACGGCGACAATTTTGCCCTGGGCGACCCCACGGCTTTTGCCCACCACTACGCCAGCGACGCCAGCATTTTCCCCACCCATTTCCCCAGAATGACGGGTACGGCGGCCATCAACGCCTTTTTCGCCGGGGCCTACGGCATGGGGGTCCGCTACATCCGGCTCACGCCCGACGAGGTGCTGGGCGGGCCGGAGCTGGTGGTGGAAACCGGCAACTACGAGTTGCTGGCCGAGGCCGATGTGCTACTCGACAAAGGCAAGTTTATCGTGGTCTGGAAACAGGAAAACGGCGCTTGGAAAATGTTCAAGGACATCTGGAACAGCGACTTGCCGACCGCCCGATAGTGCAGCCCTGCTCACTTCACGGCTTCTCACATCCCGCATAGTCACTTCAAAAAAGCTCTTCATGGAACAGCTAGTAAAAGCCCAGCGCGACTATTTCAACACCAACGCCACGAAGCCCGTCGCGTTCAGAATCGAGCAGCTCCAGAAGCTCAAGGCGCTGCTCAAGGCCAACACCGACCAATTGACGGAAGCGGTGTTCCAGGATTTCGGCAAGGGCAGCTTCGAAACCATTCTAACCGAGCTGGTGCTGGTGCACCAGGAAATTGACGAGGCGGTGCGCAACTTAGCGCAGTGGGCCGCCGCCAAGACGGTGCCCACCGATGCCTTCAACCAACCCGGCGAAAGCTTCATTATGCCCGAGCCTCTGGGGGTGAGCCTAGTCATCGGGGCCTGGAACTACCCCCTGAACCTCACGCTGGTACCGGCCGTGAGCGCCATTGCCGCCGGCTGCACCGTGGTGCTGAAGCCCAGCCGGCAAACGGCGCATTGCAGCCAGCTGATGACGGCGCTGATTAACACGCATTTTGCCCCCGAGTTCTTCGTGTCGGTGGAAGGCGGCCGGGACGAAACTACCGCGCTGCTGGAACAGAAATTCGACAAGATATTCTTCACGGGCAGCGTGCCGGTGGGCAAAATCGTGTACCAGGCCGCCGCGAAGCACCTGACCCCGGTGACGCTGGAGCTGGGCGGCAAAAGCCCCGCCATCGTGCTGGCCGATGCCGACTTGGACAATGCCGCCCGCAAGCTGGTGTGGGGCAAGTTTATCAACGGCGGCCAGACCTGCATTGCTCCCGACTACGTTTACGTGCCCCGGGCGCTGGAAAGCGCGTTTCTGGAGCGGGTGAAGGCTGAAATTGCCGCCGCGCAGTACAGCATTGCCAACAAGAATTTTGCTCAAATTATCACTATTGAGAATACCGAGCGGCTGGTGCACCTCATTGACCCCGCGAAGGTGTACCTGGGCGGCACCTACAACGTGGCCGAACGGTTCATCGAGCCCACGGTGCTGACCAACATCACCTGGGACGATGCCGTTATGGCCGACGAGATATTCGGCCCGCTGCTGCCGGTGCTGGCCTACGACTCGCTGGCGGAGGTCATTGCGGCCGTCAAGGCGCGACCTAAGCCACTGGCCCTGTACCTGTTTACCGCCGACGAGGCGGCGCAGCAACAAGTGCTGTCGGAGGTATCGTTCGGCGGCGGGGCCATCAACGAGACGATTCTGCACCTGGCCAACGGGGCGCTACCTTTCGGCGGGGTCGGCGACAGCGGCATTGGCAACTACCACGGCGAGGCGGGCTTCCGGTCCTTTTCGCACTACAAAAGCATCCTCAAAAAACCGGTATCGGCCGCGCCGGATTTCCGCTACTCCCCGCAAACGGACGACAAGCTGGCCATAGCGCTGAGCATGATTTAGGGGTCGTGCGAATGGCTTGACGAAAGCCGGTCCCCGCGGTGCCCACTATCAGCCCCGCGG
>Ga0265798_10006807_pt1 | contig 14945 bp, 9 predicted proteins | sample P3T30metagenome_FD_192430 | JGI IMG/M metagenome (GOLD analysis project Ga0265798, IMG submission 192430) | Plant litter microbial communities from East Loma Ridge, Irvine, California - P3 T30 | ecosystem: Environmental > Terrestrial > Plant litter > Unclassified | place: USA: California... | reverse complement strand
ACCAGAGCGTGTGTGTGTGTGTGTGTGTGTGCCACGTCCGACGGCAGCATGTCTGCCAACTGGTGCCGGCATCGAGTAGCGGTGTCGTTCTTTGGCTTGATCAGAACACCATCAAGTACTACCCCACCCCGCTGCTGGTTTAGTACATCTCCGACATGTCCTACCCCGAGCACTCTCGCCAGCTCTAACATGGCTAAGAATACAGCACAAGACTGTGCAATTGAGTTTGGAGTGGTCCCCATATGGCCTGCCCACGGCCTGACAGTCGAGCAACCCAAGTATATGCCATCCCCCGCACCACCCTCGGTCGCAGCAGCCGCCATACGCGGACGCGGGGGACTGTCGGTCAAGGGCCACGGCATCCGGATCAAAAGCAAACATTGATCGAGTCTAGATGTTGGTACAGCAGCAGTACGGCGGTGCACACTGTGGTGTTTGGAATGGCTCTCCACCCACGCACTCCGAAGGCCCGGCGAGTACTTGAACCTCTACAATTGCACATGTTTTACACAACTATCCGCTCCACCATCCTCTCCACTACCACCACCAACCCGCCAAGATGCCGAAAGTCATGCGCCTCACGCTCTTCAAACTGCCCGATGAGGAGGTGGTCAAGTCGGCCATCGAAATGTACAACACGCTCGCCCAGGACGCGAAAAAGGTACGTTCACACCATGCCGGCTGACTCGCACGCCCACTGCGCCTTGCCTCTCCCCTCCAGACGTGCATGCCTACCCGCCCTCACGTGACTGCAAACAAAACACATGATTCGGACCGTGCATAGCGCCGCTGCATGTCAGAACATGCCATCACCCTCGACCCCAGAAATCTAATCGCCCTCGGGCTATTATCTGCCTTTCAATAAGAGCGCCCGATGGCGTCACCTGGTTCGCCCCGAGAGTCATGTTAGTCATGTTCCTGGCGGGTATCGCGGGAGGTGCTGCCGCGGTTCGAGAAAATGGGGTGGGGGTTGCTGGCGGCTGCCTACGCTGGCCGCACCACGCATACGCATACGTATACAACAGTGCTGGGCGCCTACCACGTACCGACAGCATCCGCGCCCAACTCGATACCGAGGCTATTTGCTATCAGCTCGACGCATGCTAACCTCACACGTCTAGGACGGCAAGCAGTACATCAAGCTCTCACAGGCCAACGCCGCCCACCAAGACGACCGCAACCAGGGCTACACCCTCATGGCCCGCTGCATCTTCGACTCGGTCGACGACATGAACTACTACGACAAGGAGGACGAGGCTCATCTCAAGATCAAGTCGCAGTTCAAGGACAAGGTTAGCGCCCCGCCCCTGGTCCTCTACACGGATTACCATGGCCCGTAGAGAGATTGGCAACCACAGCACGGCCTACATGTGCTCCAATCAGAAATGGCAGTTAGCCTGAGTACTGCACCTCAGAATACGAAATGAAACTATTATAGAAGCTAGCTCTTACATGCTTGAAGTTGTGATTATCGGTCCGAAACTGTGATATGTACATACGAGGCCCTATGCGCGTCTCCATCATCAGCCTTTAGCTACCTGAACAACGCCAGGTATACTAGGCTAAGCGGATTACCCTCACTTTGAGCATCGGTCCATGTTCCAACAGACTGTGCGCAGCCATTGCCGATGCGTTGTCATTGTCGGCATCCTTTCTTCCTCTCATCCCTTCCTTTGTCTGGACCGCTGCTCTCACCTCCCAGTCATCTAAGCGTCACGTGCTCGTCAAAGTCCACGCAAATTGACAATGTCGACCCAGAGTACCAATGGAACTCCATTCAAGTTGCTTACCCACACAGCGAACTATACTGATATAATCGACATGAGAGATTTTCAAACATGATGATTGATACTCCATCACTACACAGCCAGCGAGCACAATGAACACAATGAAAATGTCATGCTTTGAAACCCCCCATTCACTTCCATCTTGCCATTGTTCGTCTTGATTGTCCATGTCGCCTTTGTCCCCCAGCTCCCGCTTCATGTCCAAGTTACAATATAGAGTCACGTCCAGCAAACATCATCTCCTGTCCTCATATACTCACACAAACAGTTTCAAACCCCCCCAAAAAACGTATACACAATCCAACCCACCATATCATCACTATACAAGAGAAAAAACTTCAACAACAACAACAACAACAAAATGACCAGAAAGCCCAGTCCAGCTGAGATCGAGGCAAAACTCAAAGAGGTTTTGTCTTTGACTCCCCTATCTCTCGCCCATATCTCGGACGCTTTGTACCCTTTTAGCCTTGGAAACGAGGAAGCCATCGCTACCGTGTTCGAGTACATGACCGAGCAGATGAGTGATGAAGAGGGGGAAAAGTATGGGCTAAAAGGACGGAGCTACACCAACGTCTCACCTGGCGAGGAGGAAGAGGATTTCTTCGTGACTGAGGACGAAGAGGAACTTTCGGGTAACGAGGAAATGGCTGGTTACGCCTCACCTACTCTTAGCCCTTCACCTCCTCCTGTTTCTCTTCCACTTCCGCTTCCGCTTCCGCTTCCGCTTCCGCTTCCGCTTCCTCTTTCTCTTCCGCAGCAGCAGTCACCACCACGTCCAGTAGCCCTTACCCAAGCTGCACTTGCACAACTCAACCAGGAGCAGCCCGGACGTGCGACACCACCCGTTAGTGGGTACGAGGGTAGTAGAGTCAGTTCCACAGAGGTGGCGCCTGAGCCTACAATGTCCTTTTTGGCCGAATACGCGCCAGCCTCGGCTTGGTATCAGAATAATCTGCGAGTGCCAGCGCAACCGTCTGAATCTGAACAGTCGACGTTGGAAGATACAGTAGGTGGATCTATGGTCGGAGAGGAAGCGAAGCCAGAGGTATCTGAGCAGTCGACGTTGGAAGATACAGTAGGTGGATCTATGGGCGACGAAGCGAAACCAGAGGTGGATGAGGAATCTTTACTTTCTAATCCTGGTTCTATTCTGAATCATTCTTCTCCGTCTCCGCCAGCGCCAGTGGTGCAGATACAAAGCAGCTCTTCGCTATCCAGTCCCGGGTCTATTCTAGCCCACTCTTCCCTTTCTCTTCAAGCACCCGTCCCGGCACCAGTGGCACAGGTACCAATAACTTCTCCACTCTCCAGCCCCGGATCTATTCTAGATCATTCTTCTCTGTCTCCTCCTCCTCCACCTCCTCCGGCGCTAGTGGCACAGATACAGATTAGCTCTCCACTATCCAGCCCCGGTTCAATTCTAGACCACTCCTCGCCAGCTCCACCCCTAGCCCTAGCCCCAGCAAAACCAGAACTCAAAAACCCCTCCGCCTCATCCCCTCTATCAAGCCCAGGATCCATCCTAGACCACTCTTCTCCCAGCCCTGCACCACCCGCACCAACCAAGCGTAAGCGTCCGGCAAACGCAACAGCAGCAGCAGGAGAACCAGGCCCTAAGCGGGCCCGGAAAACTACTACTACTACTACTGCGCCTGCAAAGAAAACGGCAAGGGCAGGTCATGTGATTGTGCAGTGCAGCGGTACCACTAGGAAGAACGCAAGATGTGGTTTTACAAAGCAAATGCCTGTCGGGACTCAAACATGGGATTGTGGGCGTCATAGGTAAAAAGGTAAAAAGGTAAAAAAGTGTTCAGGAAAAGGGAGATTTTGTACAATCACGTTATCATGTTAATGTTAATCTTTTTTTTTTGGTAACTGTTAGTACTAAGCAGTTTGTATTGTTATTGTTTTAGAGCTCCCGTTTTCTTTTGTAATCATTGTGCTTTGATAGAAAGTAAGAAATGCCATCAATGATTAAAACCATGATTTACTCTTCTTCTCTTCTTCTGGAACCTTTCAAAAAGAGCCGTTGTTCCACCACCTCAAAACCCCTCCTTGTCTTCAAAGTACTTCCGAATCTCATACACGGACATGAACGGGATGACAAAGATTGGATGCACAGTCTTGACCACGTCGCCATCATCCCAAACTCTATCCTCGCCTTCGTATCGGCCCTCGGACTTCCAGTGATATGGGGAGCCCAAGTTGACGGCACCTAGATTCTTGTTTACATTCTCGTCAAACGTGTACTTGTACTGTGCTGCACTGAGCCCGGCAAGGTTGTAGCATGTATGGTAGGCGTCGGGGTGCTTTCCCGGCTTATCTTTCAGACCGCCTCTCTTCTCCTGACACGCAGCGAGGATGTAGCGGCCAAGCGCCGACCGGTTCCAGAGCCCCGTCGTCGTTGCTGCTTCAACAATCGACCAGCAGCCTCCGACCCAATGCGAGTAACAGCCATCGACGAGCTTGTTCGTTCGCCCGTTGTATCCACCTTCCGGCGTGCATTGTCGCGACGATAGCCAGTAGATCAACATGTCAATGTTGAGGTACTTGTGCAACGTCTCTTTTGGTGGTCCCAGAATCGCAAGACAGCCCAGGCCACAGAAAGCATAGGCTCCATGGGCTTCGTTTCCGGGCTCTGCTGAGATGCCGCCGTCCCAAGATTGGCATTTCGATACCCATTCGCCAAGACCGTCTGTGAAGCTGGTAAAGCCGTGGTTACGTGCTGGTGCATCTGGTGGGAGTTCCATGGGGAGGTTGGTAAGTGACAGTATGACCATGGCGCAGTAGGCGCCACGGATATCTTCCTCGCCGCCTTGGCACATGGTGAAGCCTCCGTCTGCTTGCTTCATCTGGCCTAAAAAGCGCCATAGCTTCTTACGATCAATGACATCATACGCCTCCTTCCCGCCGACTATCGCAAGTGATAGTGTTGCCGCGTATGAACAGGCAAGGTGGGCATACTGGCCATAACCGCCTCCGAACCCTCCGTCTGGGTGCTGGGCCAGGGAGAAGGTGTGCGCTACTCTGTTGGTAGTGAGTATTCATGTCTGCCTATTCAGTAAACCCAACAGGGTGAAGAGAAGCCGACATACCTGTTCTGATAACTAGAAATATCCTGCCCCAGCGCAGTCATACTTTGCAGAGCCCAATACACAATCCACGGTCGCGCAGCATCCATTGCAGCAGCGCCTGCTGGATAGTCTCCAATAACCTTCTTCAGCATGGCTTCATGCTTTTGCCGCTGCAGCTTCGGTATACCAGAAGTGTTGAGGTCAAAGTCATTTGGGTTGCCCTCCAAGTACGGGAGAATGATCTGTGCTGTTTCATCGTCCACTTCCGACGTTGCTGTCACCAGAGAGTCTTTGATCGGTATCCTGATGCTATCCAAGTAGGCAATATTTGCCTGCTCTTCCACAGTCGCAGTGCCCATATCTTCGTAATCGCTTCCAAGCTCGTCGTCTGAAAGTTCTTCAATGCGGTCAGATGCGTCTACAATTTCCTCCAAGCGGGATGAAGGCGCCTGAGCAGAGGGACGTAGGGGCATGGCCATCTTCTTTACATGCACGGCACGCCGTCTGGAATTAGTTGATACGCTAGTGGGCATCCGTGAGTGGCTGATGTGGACAATGGCTTTCTTGCAGGGGTTTTGCTTAGTATTGTTCGAAGAGGAGCGTAGCCGCCGGATACGGGGGTGATATCACGACCAGTATTTGGATGGAGCGTTCATGGTTTGGTCGGGCTCAAGGACTGCCCTTTGCGTCTTGTCGCAAATACTACAGTGAAGAAGTCATGGTGGAGCACGTGGGGTGTGATCAAATTGGGTGTTGAGTGGCTTGGCAACCGAGGTTTGACTTATCAAATCCGCACACATCTCTACCGCCTGCCCCTCCTCTGTCTTCATGATTCAACCTCAGTCTGACGGACGCACACCTGCCATACCTGCGAGTTCTTCGCCAACTGTCTCGCCTGCGAGCTTCAATGGCTTGGATTCTTGCAACACAAAGAGCATGCGGACCCAGTCGGTCTTGCTGTGGTTAATCCACTGATGCATTGTTCCCCGCTGAATCGCGACGTCTCCCCGCTTCATCAACCGCTTCTCGCCACTGTCTAGCAGGCACTCGACCTCGCCCTCGATCACGCAACCGTAGTCCAAGCTCACAGTTCTGTGCATCGTGCACTCGGTGGCCGGCGGAATGTCGACATGTCGGAGAACTGTCCCACCAGAGACGACAAGGCCGGGTGCTTCGTTGAGATAATTGCCGTACATGTCGAGGTCTTTGTCGTCGTTCATGTCGACTGGGAAGCCTTTGGTGGTGAAGCTGAGGGCGAACGCGATGCCATCATTGTTGGGTTTCATCTTGCTCTCCTCGTTGAAGGCGTTGCTAAAGATGGCTTTGCCCTCATTGTTGTGGGCCGTGATATATCTATGGATCTTGGGAAGGGCGCCGACATGTGCCATGGTGTATAAGTCACAAAGTGCTTGATGATTGAGAGATTGGGAAACAGGAGATTAGCCAACAAAGCTCAGGTCTGCTATGTTATGCAACGTGGGAACAACAGATTCCCGATATTATTATATTTCTATGACCCTCACTTTGAAGTCCAATCCCGTAAGTCGTACACAGCATACGGGACTCGGGCGTGGAGCCGAAGGCCGAGCGGGGGTCCACAGATCTGACTTCCCGCCCCTCGGGACGTAGGAATCTGGGGGGACATGCTCTCGCAGTGACAACAGCCTGAATCATGGTGTCTAGCATGGTACCGGGTTCAAGGCTGGTCGTATACGGAACCGTGCTCGTGTGCGTGTATCTTGGACATTGATTCGCTCTCACTCAAATACCATGATTCGTTGATTCCAGGATCAAAACTACGCGGCAACATGCCGCCTCGACCATGATCACAAGACTCTTGTGTATGTTTGGTGAGTTATCAACCCACAAAGCTTCTGTGTGAATAACTGTTACCCATAGCACAGGAATGTAACGCATGACCCTCTCCAAACATGCGTAGTCATCAGGACTTTTGACTGGAGACGTGCCCTAAGGTACATGTACTCGGCAACACCAGAAATGGCACCACCAGCACAATATACTTTGTGGGCTCGCCAGAACACTCCATCTTGCACAGTATCTAGAACAAGGCATTGGTGTAAATATCAGTTTAATGGTGTAAATATAAAGAGCATCCAGAGCCTATAACTCGTACGGGGAACATGGCTTGTCTCAGTCGGGGCTTATTGTTACAAGCCCCCCGTGGGCTACACCAAGATCTCCTCATATGCCAGAGATGTTACTCGTAATGATAATAACTCATAAGTAGAGGAGAGACTTGCTGCAGTGGATTGCATGTAGCTTTGCAACAGTGACTGTTTTGGACCAAGAGAGCAAGTGAAAAAAAAGAACCCCCCGCCCCGGTTCCAAACTACATCTTCCAAGCTACGTAGAGTGGTTGATTCCACGAGTTTCCATTGTTGAATCAGTATCCATGTTCATATCGTTGACCACTTATCCGCTAATCTCGTCTGCATCACGGGCTACCCGTCTGACATTGGCTCAAACTGCCTCCAGTGGCGTTATTCAACATAAAAAATGCTTGTTCGTGTATATTAAACCATGAACGCAGATATCCATGGGGATTTTACGACATAACTGCTTCATGATGGTCCAAGTTTGGCCAGTGGTTATATCACTGGAGTACAGAGGGAGAGAGAGAGAGAGGGAGAGAGAGAGAGTAATCCAAAGTTTGTATCGGGCTGGGAGCGGGCTCAACAACGGACCCGACAATACCTGTCGCAGCACCGGTTCTGTAATCTTGTATAGTGGCGTTTGTTATTCCTGTACGTTTGGCTGATCCCGGGCTTGCTGCATTGTGTCCAATCGAACTTTCTGGGGATCAACAGAATGCAACCGTCGCCGTTTGCTTGCCGGTGTGTGTGTGTGTGTGTGTGTGCATGTGCCTATTAATCCCGCAAGTCAAAGTCTGGATCTATCATGTTTATGCGTGTTGGTGTGACTGGCAGTGCCGTCCGCCAGCTGAAATCATTGAAGAATCCGGGGTAGCGTTTATGGAGAGAGAGGCCAGATCGGGAAAGCGCAACATCCGACCTCTCGCAGACCATTTGCCGAATTTAGTATGTAGCGCAGAGTTCAGACACCATTCACCTACCGCGAAGCTTGTGCTGCTGCTGCTGCTGCTGTGAAGTTGCAGGCTGGTTGACAGTCGGGACGGGAAGCTGGGCGAGCCAAACTATGGGAGACGCGCTACCCAGCGTTGGTAGGAAAGGGCACTGGAGCATAATGCGACTTCCCTTCACGTCGCAAACAGAACAAAGCACTGTCGTCATGGCGTAATTCCCTTTCACTACTTAGCCCATAATTCCCGCACTCTAGTGGGTTGGTACTAATCCCTCGGCTGGGCCGCGTACCTCCATCGTTCTCGCCCAGATGACAAGAAGAAGGCTACATCCAAGGCATCACCACCACATCCACTACAAAGCCTGTGTGACATGAACGGGTAATGCTAACATCGATTCACTAGGCAGTTATTTGCATCGCGCCATCTCGCCAGTTTCCAAGCTGAGGAACGGCCGGGGAGGGCGGCTCCATCTTACATGCAGGACAGGCTATTTCCACCGGATCGTCATCTCGTCCTTTTTGTAGTGTATGCAGATAGCAAGCCAAACCCAGTCAAGCAGTCGACCAGTCAATGGGCCGACGACGACGTTTGTATCACCGGACCGAACAGGTGGCCGCTTGCGTGCAGCGCGTTGCTACTACGTAGGACATTGTGGACGTCAACAAGGCCGGTACAACTATAGCTCTACCAGCATCCCATGGCTCGCAATCTGGGTCAGCCACGAGACGTATACAAGCGCGCATGAGACACGGACGAAGCGTGCAAGTAAGGATGCCATCAAACGATGGCAAAACGAAACAGACTGCAGAACCGGTCACGAGCAAGAGGGCTGGGCGGGAGCTTCTCGGCATGTCACAGTAAGAGTGACACGAATGTAATACGCCACCACTAAGAGCAAGGGTTGGCATTCTGTCAAGCTGTCGCTGCTCAAGCAGTGATATGCGGGCGAGGCATGACAGCCGACACGATACCTGAAACGGTCACCATGGACGATAATCCAGACGCAAGGCAGGGTCGCAGAGTAGCACACGCTTGAAGCGATGTTGCGCAGAACGCGCTCGACAAGATGCACAACATGCGGTAGTACGCAGCGAAGAGCGGCCGCAAGCACGACGAACCGCCCGTGGGCTCGGCGCGTGGGAGGAGGTATGCCGCTCATGCTACCCAACGCCCGCCCACCCCCCCAAGATGTATGATGACGATGGCATCATTTGCGAGGCGTCGCTCAACCTGTCGGTGAGTCTGGAGACTGATGGCCAAGGTGCTGTTACAGAGTCGCAGGCCAGGTTATGCCCGTGAGGCAAATTCTGACCCTGGTCTCGTGTAGGCACCGCCATCCAGTCGTCGTCGGCCCATATTCTGAGATCCACTTGGGAGCGAGGGTAGCGCAGGCCGATCCGCTTGGTTGCATGTCCGATGGCTCGTTCGAGGTCAAGTCCAGCGATGCAGCATTAGCACGGCCGAGGCGAGGTGATATGGGCACTCCAGGCTTGGACATGGCCTGTCTTTGCTTGTTGCGGCATCCCCAACGCTCTCCTCCGCACGTTGATCCTTCAGGGCTCCGAGCCTAACGCTTATCGGGCGTTATCGCAGGAGGGGTCGAAGGGTCGGCGCCTGTGGCCGGCTGTGGTGTTGTGCCGAGAGCAGGGCACTATCGTGACACTCTGGGGTGGCGGTAGCAGCAGTAGCAGCATTAGCAGCAGCAGCAGCAGCAGGGTGAGGCGTCAGCTTGCCTGGGTGTGTTGAGCAGCCAGACCAAAAGGCGGAGCAGGCCTGGCGAGCTCGCAGCACACAGGTGGATCGGCCTCGGCGGGCTAGCAGAGTTGCCGTTCTCTTGTTGCTGAACGATCTCCTCACTAGGACGCGCCTCTCCGCGCGATAGTTGAGCATCCTCTTCGATACCCGCACCCCGTCCGAGGTCGCCCGTTCTGGGAACCCTCGTGCATGTCGACGCTGGGCAGGGTTTTATTCGACCTCGATTGCGAATCGTGCGGTCCGCTGCAGCGCTTCTGGCGCTACTCTAACCAGGTGCAGATCTAGACGAGCCACTGGTGTGTGGGGCTGGGACTTGCATACAAAAAGCGGTGTACGGCCTTGGCATCACCAGCCTATACTGTGGTCGGCCCATCGCCCGCTTACCTTCACCGCTTACTATCCAGCTCAGGGAGGCTGAGAACACTCGAACCCATTTTCACTCTCCGTGCCAATATGGAGAACCAACACATCGACTTTGACGGGGCCATCTACGGCGTAGAAGGAGCCTTTGACCCGTCCTTCGACCCGAACCGACAAACCTACAACTTCTCCCAGACCTGGCCGCTGCCAATCTCACCCGGAACCATGCAACAGCAACAGCAGCAGCAGCAGCACGATGGCAGCCAGCAACACCAGCAGAGCCAGCACTCGCACCAGCGCCGCCTCAACACCGCGGCCGCGTCGAGTGCCCACAACACACACCCGAGCACAACAAGCATGGCTCCGCTCAACACCATGGGCCTCGGCTTCCCCGCGGCCATGCAGCCCATGAACCCTATGCTCGCGACTTGGATGAACATGAACACAGATGGCTTTGGCCAGGACATGTACGGCCAGGGCTCCATGACCATGGGCCCTGACTTTACCGCCTCGTACGGAGGGCCGCTGCAAACGTCGCCCATCGAGTTCGGCATCAACTCGCACGTAGTAATGAACCCCATGTCCATGGCCGCACCTATGAACTTCATGACCCCAGCCAGCATGGACGGCCTCTCCACCTTGAGTGCGACACCGTTCCAAATGTCAGACTTCCAGCACGACTTCACCAACATGACGAGTCAACCTGACTACACTGCCGGCTCAAACGCAGCTACTGCAAACAGCGTGGGCACGGGCTCACCTGGCGAGAACTGGATGGAAATCCGCTCCTTGTCCAGCAGCGACAATGGCTGGGTCGACGTCGGTGTCAACTTTGGCCACCACCGCCACCGCTCTTCTTACGACTTCTCCGAGAGCTCTGCCATCTTTGTCAATCCTGCCGACACACTGCACCCCGCCCACAACCCCCCAATGCGCCTCCGCTCCGGCTCATCAGATTCCAACCATTCGGACGTCCCGCCATCAGCCCGCTCCTTCAGCAGCTACGAGGAGATCTTCCTCAGCTCGCCTCAGTCTGAGACTGACAACACCCTGGAGTTGGTGCAATCACGTAACTCGCACCACTCGCACACATACTCGTCCGACGGCTGCAACCACATCCACGGCCTCCCGTTCAACGAGCACGACTTTGGACACCACATATCCCCCACCCAGTCCGTCAGCCCACCAATGGCACGCGTAGAGCCCATCACCATCAAGCAGACGTCGTCAAATACTGCGTCACCATCCTCGTCGGCCGTCAGCTCACCGCCGACCCGCCGCAGGAAGTCGCCTGCTACGGCTTCTGGTTCAAAGCCAGCAAAGACCATTGTCAAGAAGACACCTGCTCACACTACCAAGAAGGATGCCACGGGCGAGAAGCGTGTCGGCAGGAGACGGGGACCTCTTAGGCCCGACCAAAGACAGCAGGCCCACGAGATCCGTAAGCTTCGTGCCTGTTTGAGGTGCAAGTTCCTCAAGAAGACGTGCGACAAGGGCGACCCGTGCGCCGGCTGCCAGCCGTCCCACGCGCGCCTTTGGCAGGTTCCATGCACACGCATTGACATCAAGGACATTGCCTACTTCATGAAGGACTGGAAGGCCGACTACGAGCGTCATGTCAGCCTTGGTTTCTCCATCGGCAACATCAAGGGCTTCTCGACGTCAGAGCGCCTCATCTACGTCACCCACGGCTATGGTCACTACCTGCCCATCATGGCCCGTGACGTTTACGTCCGTGATGAGAAGTGCTTTGGCGTTGACTGGCACGAGACCCTCAACGGTCTTCACTTTGAGATCAACACTGCCAAGCTGTCCGCCGGTATGGAGGGCATCTCGCGCGCCATGCTCTCCGACTACCTTGACCGCCACATTGATGGTGGCTTTGAGCAGTTTGTCGATGAGTACTTTGAGGGTACCTACTTCGTCACTGAGCTGTTGAAGACTGCCTATCGTTTCTACTGCCGCGAGAAGCTTCCCGTCATCCGCAAGGCCCTCAAGCTTGTCCTTGCCTACAACCTGACCCTCCACGTCACAATGGTCGAGGGCCTTGGCGAGGAAGACAACACGCCCGGTAAGGTCGAGGACCAACAGTCCAAGTTCTCTGGCAAGACCATTGCGCCTGTCATGATCAACTTCCAGGTCAAGTGTGCTCTTGCCGACATGTGGCGTGAGCTGCAAAAGGACGTCCTTGAAGAGCTCTCTTCTCTCTACCAGTCTGTGTACAGTGGCGACAAGCTGAAGAATTGGCCTACCATTTTCATGCTTGCTGCCATTCTCTTGGCTGTCTGGGAACTGATCCAGTTTGACTGCAACTACCGTGTCCCCGATCTCGGTGCTGTCAACAAGTTCTGCGGCGAGATGGAGGGCACGCCCGTTGGTGTCATTGTTGGTCTCTTCTCGGCCATTTCCCAGAAGCTTCCTTCCTTCACCGAGTGGGATTCGCGGAAACACCACCATCTCCTCAACTCGAACCCAGCTGTCTGCGATGCTATGACAGAGGTTCGCGCACACGTTACCAAATATGGTAAGTTTGTCCGTTGCCTATTCACCATCTACCCGACTAACGTAACAACAGAGACGTACCTTCGTTCAAGAAGTGACTGCAAGTTTGATCGTCAAGACTTTGACTCCTTGTCAAACAAGTTCCTCTCGAAGCTTGTCATCAGGGCCAACTAAGGCGACGTCGCCCATTTTCTCACGTCACGACCATCACCATTTAATTAACCTGCTGCACATCTTCTTTACGGACTATCCCTTATACACGAATCATCCGCCGACAACACCCAGCATCTTGCTCTCGCAGCACACCGCACATACAAAGAACGAACAACGACTCACGTGCCAATGTTTGCTACATAACGGTTGATGAACACTAGACTTGATGAACGACTTTGTCTTGCATTTCCAGCGATTCCCCGGTGTCCTATGGATGCCATGTTCTCAGCGATCCCGATACGATCAACGATGCAAACAGCCTCCGGCTCCTACACTCCTAACTACATCACACTCCTTCCCCAGCGACACCGGCTCAATCTGTTTTTTCCCCATATGATTCATACGACTTTTATTGACTTTCTGAACGGAGACGGCTGACGTATGGTCCACGATCTCATGGCCACGACAACGATCACGACTACTTGATTTTTGAAGCAAGCGGACGAGCAAGCAACCAAGCAAGCAGGACCGGGACTGGAGAGTACCGTGTTTCCTTGATATAAATACATTTTTTTCCTTTTTTGAGCAATTGGAAGGGTTCCTGGATGGTGTCGCACTCCAGCACTATGTGTTGTTGATGCGACGGTTTCCCACCACATTGTCACCTATAAGAAAAATATTTTCCTTCTTGACGAATGTGTTACTGGCATAGCGAGCGGGCGAGCGGCTTGTTTTTTTTCTCCTTATTTCTTTTTGTCGGAGGCCTTTACATACTCCTCCAGCAACAAGCTGTCTGCCATCGATGGTGGTGTGCTGTGAGTGGGCTATTTCTTACTATTGAAAACGAGTATGTATTCATCACTGGCTTCTGCATGGATATGCAAAATGGGAATTATTATTGTTACTACTACATCGTCTTTGCATTTGAACTTGACGTGAATTCACTGATCAGGTATCCAGCCGGAAGCTCGGAAGACTGAAGTTGACGATTGACCGACGCAATGCATTGAAATGAGTCAAAGCTTACAGAACAAGCCCCCCACCCCATTTGCAGCATTTGCAGCGAAAGGGCTAGCAGCCAAACAGCGCTCAATCTCCGCGCCTGCAGAACCAACACATGATCCGTCTCAGCACCCCCACTTTCCCCATATAGCCCCAGCGCCAGCCATGCCAGTGAGAAAAAAGTGCGTTTCAAGTTTGTACACTCCATGTCCGTAGTAAAGGACTTTGTCGAGTTTCTCCGTCGTATCGTAAAAAATCGGGCTGGCTAGCTGGCTGGCTGGCGGCGGCGGCAACACAAAATAGGCCGTAAACCCATCTATTGGCCCTATTCACCGCCTCTTTTTTTTCTATCGAATCCCCTCTTCCCGACGACGCCCGCCCCCGCCGTGCCCGCCATGCCCACCCCCCGGCTTGTTCTTCTCACGGGGTACTAGATTCAGGATAGCGCCAGTTTGCTGCTGCTACTTGCTGCAATATATAGGAGTTTGATGATGAATGATCTACCGGCCGGCCGATCATCGACGGTACCCGACTTGAGCTTATTCCGATGAATGGCTGGATGACTAAATGGCTGGAGTGGAATAGAAGGTAATGGAATGTAGCGGGCCGCGCACGCCGTATACAACAACATTTGCAAATTGCACACTGCACATGTAATGCATCACTGTCTTTACATTTACAATACCAAGATGGAAAAGGAAAAAAAAAGGACGAGGGTTAGTCGTAGCCGCCTTACAAGCAAGATATGATACGGTACGATATGATGCGGTAAAGGTGAGAGAGAGTGTGTGCTCTCATACACACACAAAAAGCGCGTACGCGGACGCCTCGGGTTCCTCGTGTATGTTGTATGTGTGTGTGTGGTGCGGGTGTGTGTATGGGTTGCTACCGCACTCACCGGATGTTCTCTCTACCTCTCTCTCTATCTCTATCTACATCTGTCCAAAGAAGAGAAAAATGCAATTTGCATTACCGTCGCTACCAAACTAAACCATCAATCAGTCAACCCGCTTGTTTCATACCCGGCCCCACCCCCTCTGTTAGCCGCATGTTTGACAAGAGAAAGAAGAGTTTGGTACACTATGAAGGAGTTTTTTCTTTCTTCGTGTGTACCTGCTTTGTTCTATCGAACAAGTTTTCTAAAACTTCGCCTTCCATGCTATAATAGTAGTTTGTCCTTGATTAGTGTTGTTCCTTTTCTTTTCTTTTCTTGTCTGCTTCCGGAGAGTTGTGAGGGGGGGGAGG
>Ga0265798_10006806_pt1 | contig 14945 bp, 11 predicted proteins | sample P3T30metagenome_FD_192430 | JGI IMG/M metagenome (GOLD analysis project Ga0265798, IMG submission 192430) | Plant litter microbial communities from East Loma Ridge, Irvine, California - P3 T30 | ecosystem: Environmental > Terrestrial > Plant litter > Unclassified | place: USA: California... | reverse complement strand
GTGGTCGACCACGCGCTCCGCTCCGGGCGACGCGCCGCTCGGGCTGGTGAAGCCGAGCGCGAGCCCCGACCCGCCCGTGACGAGCGGCAGGTGCGCGGTCGCCTCGGCGAGCACGCGCAGGTCGTCGTCGTCCACGGCGTCGGCGACGACGACACGGGGTCCGCGATCGGCGTCGAGCACCGCGCGCACGGCGTCCGCGCCGGCACGCACCGTGTCGAGGTGCACCGCGTCGACCGCGGTCGAGCCCTGCGCCGACAACAGCACGCGCACGTCGGACTCCGTCATCGGCGTGAGCGGGTGGTGGCGCATCGGGCTGTCGCCGAGCAGCTGGTCGTGCACGAAGAGGTGGCTGTCGCGGACCGTGCGCCCGTTCGCGGGGAACGACGGGACCGCGACCGTCACGCCGCCGGTCAGGGCGAGCGCGGCGTCGAGCACCGGACCGATGTTGCCCGCGGGCGTGGAGTCGAAGGTCGAGCAGTACTTGAAGTACAGCTGGGTGGCGCCGGCGTCACGCAGTGCTCGGAACGCGCGCGTCGACTCGTCCACTGCGACGGCGGGCGGTGCGGTGCGCGTCTTGAGCGCGACGACGACGGCCTCGACGTCGGGATCGAAGGGGCCCGCGGCGCCCTCGGTGCCGACGGTCACGACCGTGCGGATGCCCCGGCCGGCCAGGTTGCCGGCGAGGTCGATCGCCCCCGTGAAGTCGTCGGCGACACAGCCGTGCACGAGTCCCATCTGGTGCGCCTCCCCGTTCCCACCGGATGGACCGCAGGTGTGCGGCGTGAATCCGTGTGATAGCTTGCCTTGATCGTGTGAAACATTGTTGCACGAATCCCAGAGCAACGACGCCCGAGGTGCGTTGGCGACGAGGCCACAGGAGGACCATGGACATCCAGACGATGCTCGCGGCGCACGGGGACGCGAGCGTCCGCTACGCCCTCACCGGCGCGAAGGGCGGGTTCGCCCGCACGCTGCTCGCACAGACCGTGCACGTGCCGCGGCTCGAGGCGGGGATCCTCTGCGACCTCGACGTCGACGGCACCCGCGCGCTGGCCGTCGAGGTCGGCTTCGCGCCGGACCGCCTGCGCGTGTGCGTCACGACCGACGAGGTCGAGGCCGCCGTCGCCGACGGCGTCGTCGCGATCGTCGCCACTCCCGAGCTCCTCCTGCCCGGGGGCTTCGACATCCTGGTGGAGGCGACGGGCAGCCCGTCGTTCGGCAGCCGGGTGGCGCAGGCCGCGCTCGAGGCCGGACGCCACGTCGCGATGGTCAGCAAGGAGGTCGACTCGGTGGCGGGGATCCACCTCGCGGCCGTCGCCGCCGCGCACGGCGTCGTCTACACCCCCGCGTCGGGCGACCAGCCCGCCAACCTCATCGCCCTCGTCGGCTGGGTGCGCACCCTCGGGCTCGAGATCGTCGCCGTGGGCAAGTCGAGCGAGTACGACCTGGTCCTCGACCCGGCCTCCGGGGTCGTCACGCAGCTCGACGACCGGACGCACGCCCCGGGCCTCGCCGAGCTCCTCGTGCTCGGCGACGACGTGCGCGCGACGCTCGCCGCCCGTGCCGCAGCGGTGTCCGGGCTGCCGATCGGGGCCACGGCGGACTACTGCGAGATGGCCGTGGTCGCCACGAACACCGGCATGGTGAGCGACGTCGAGCTCATGCACTACCCGGTCGCGCGCATCGCCGAGCTCGCCGACGTGTACGCGCTCGAGGAGCACGGCGGCATCGTGCGACGCCCCGGCGTCGTGGACGTGTTCCGCGCGCTGCGCACGCCCGACGAGGCCTCGTTCGCCGGCGGCGTGTTCGTCGTCGTGCGGACCCACGATCGTGCGACGTGGGAGGTGCTGCGCGGCAAGGGCCACGTCGTGAGCCGAGACGGCCGCACGGCCTGCATCTACCTGCCGTACCACTTCATGGGCGTCGAGACGCCGATCAACCTGCTCGAGACGGTCCTGCTGGGCGGCACGTACGGTTCACCCGCGCCGACGCGCACGGTCGTCCTGGCCGGCCGGGCGAGGACCGACCTCCCGGCTGGCACGACGCTGCACATGGGCGGGCACCACCACGACGTCGAGGGCGTCCAGGCCGTGCTCGTCGACGCCGCGACGCTCGACGTCGACGCCGCCCCGCTCTACCTCGCGGCCCACGCCACGCTCGCCCGCGACGTCGCCGCCGGCGACCTCCTCTCCGTCGCCGACCTCGACGGCCACGACCCCGCGCTGCTCGAGTCCTGGCGCGCCGGGGAGACCACCACCGCACGAAGGAGTGCCCCGCGACATGTCTGACCTCTTCATCCTCGGCGCGTTCGTCGCCGCCATCGCCCTCCTGGTGGTGCTGATCGCGAAGTTCAAGGTGCACCCGGTGTTCACCCTGTTCCTCGTCGTCGCCGTCCTGGCGCTCCTCTTCGGGACCGGAGGCTCGGGGACGCCCGACCTCATCAACGAGGGCTTCGGCAACACCATGGCCAGCGTCGGCCTGCTCGTGATCTTCGGCTGCGTGCTCGGGAAGCTGCTCGAGACGAGCGGCGCCGCCCTGCGCATCACGAAGGCCACCGAGAAGATGCTCGGCACCCGGCGCAAGATGCCGTGGGGCATCGCCCTCGCCTCGACGATCATCGGCATCCCGCTGATCGCCGACACGGTCGTCGTCATGCTCATCCCCGTCGTCTCGGCCATGGCCGCGCGGTCGAAGGAGAGCATGATGAAGTTCGGCCCGATCCTCTACATCGGCGCCTACGTCACGACGTCGCTCATCATCCCCGGACCCGGTCCGCTCGCGGCGGCCGGCGTCCTCGAGGTCGACTTCGGGCAGGCCATCCTGTGGGGCCTCGTGGTCGCGATCCCCGCGATCGCGGCGGCCACGTTCTACCTCACGCGGATCACCACCTACGTGGCGCCGAAGGAGGAGTTCGTCGCGTCGGTCGTGGCGTCGCCCGTGGCGCAGGAGTCCGGCTCGGGCGCCACCCGGACGGCCGGTGCGACGGACGACGGCAGCGGGCACGCAGCCGGCGGCCCCGCCCCGCAGTCCGACGAGGGCGTCGTCCGCAGCCCCTACACCGGCCAGCCGGTGAGCCTCGGGCTGTCGCTGCTGCCCATCTGGTTGCCGATCGTGCTGATCATGATCGACTCCGTCGTGACGCCCCGGCTCGCCGAGGGCTCGCTCCCCGCCGAGGTCATCGGCTTCGTCGGTGCGCCGATCGTGGCGCTCGCGATCGGGCTCGTGGTCGGCATGCCGCTCTTCGGCGCGGCGTGGAGGGAGAAGCGCGTCCTCACCGACATGTTCGACCAGGGCCTGCGCACCGCGGCGATGCCGATCGCCCTGACCGGCGTCGGCGGCGCCCTCGCCCTGCTCATCCGCAACACGGAGGTGGCCGACCGACTGGCCGCGGGCATCGAGTCGTCGGGGTTCCCCGCGATCGTCGTGCCGTTCCTCGTCGGTGCCATCATCTGCACGATCACCGGGTCGAACATCCTGGGCATGCTCACGTCGGCCGCGATCATGGCGCCGCTCGTCGACGTCCTGGGCGTCTCGGCGCTCGCGGTGTTCCTCGCCTGTGGCTCCGGGGCGCAGATCATGAAGCACGCGAACTCGTCGGGCTTCTGGGTCACGGCGACGCTGTCGAACCTGTCCGTCGGTCAGGCGATCCGCTCGATCGGGGTGGCCTCCCTGATCTCCGGGCTCACGAGCTTCGCGGTGACCTGCGTGCTCTACTACACCGGCGTCGTCTGACGCAGGTGCACCCGGCCGGGGCCGTCGGCTCGTCGACGGCCCCGGCTGCACCAGAATGAGCACCATGGCAGAGGCGCCCCTCATCCCCGATCAGCGGCGACAGAAGATGCTGCGCCTGCTCGCGCGGCACGACGTGCTGAGCGTGCACCAGCTCACCGAGCTGCTCGCCGTCTCGCACATGACCGTGCGACGCGACATCGCCGAGCTCGAACGCGAGGGGCTCGCCTTCACGGTGCCCGGCGGCGTGCGCCACGCGCGGGGCGTCAGCCTCGCGCCCTCCTTCGATGCGAAGAGCGTCATCGACGGACCGCAGAAGGCCGCGATCGCCGCCGAGGCGTCCGAGTACGTGCGCGACTCCGGCACCTACTACCTCGACGCGGGCACGACCACGGCGGCGCTGCTCCCCGCGATCAGGAGGGCGCAGGGCGTCACCGTCATCACCAACGACTTCGCCATCGTGGCGGCGCTCATGCCCGACGAGCACGTGCAGGTGGTCCACGTGGGCGGGCGCCTCGACCACGCGAACCGGTCGAGCGTGGGCGCCCTGGGCGCCCTCGTGCTCCGGCAGCTCGCGGTCGACGTCGCGTTCGTGAGCGCGACCACCTGGGACCTGAAGCGCGGTCTCACGTCCCCCGATGCCGACAAGGTCGACGTGAAGCAGGCGGCCATGGACGTCGCCGCCTCGAGCGTCCTGCTCGCTGCGAGCAGCAAGTTCGGCAACTACTCGGTGTACCGGGTCGCGGCGCTCGACCGGTTCGATCGGGTCGTCACCGACGACGGGCTGCCCTCGGCCGCGGCGGAGGGGCTCGCCGACGCGGGCGTGGACGTCGTGCTCGCGGTGGCCGGGACGAGTCCTGGTGCCGACGAGGGGGGCGCCTCGCGCCGCGCCGCGCGCTGAGCACGGACCCACGTCGTCGCTCTCCCGCCCGGCCCGGCGGTCGGGCCGCATGTCTTGACACTCGTGTTTACAGCGCTGTAAATTGCCGACACGCCTTGTCGAAGGAGATGTCGCGTGGACGGTGGGACCGAACGACCCCGAGCCGGTGGACCCGGCGCCCCCGGGGTGCGACCCCGGCAGGACGCGAGCCTCGCCACGCGACGGCGACCCCGCACCGGTGCTCCCGGCGGCGGCCTCGACCGCCGTGCGTTCCTCACGGGCACCGCGGGCCTCGCCGCCCTCGCCCTCGCCGGCTGTGCGCCGACCGGGGGAGCGCCGCGCGGCGGCGCCGGCACGACGCTGCGCTTCTACGAGCAGAAGCAGGAGGTCGTCGCCTACTTCCGCGAGCTGCTGGACCGCTTCGAGGCGGCCAGCTCCGGCCTCTCGGTCGTCCACGACACGACCTCGGCGATCGCGCCGCAGTTCGTGCGCGGCGAGCCCGCCGACGTCGGCTGCTTCAACGGCGCCCTCGAGCTCGCCCGCTACGTCGAGCGCGGTGTGCTCAGCGACCTCTCCGACCTGCCGTCCGCGAGCCGGGTCCGTCCCGACGTGATGGACCTCAGCGAGCAGTACGCGACCTTCCCCGGGCGCCAGAGCGTGATCCCGTACTCGCTCACCGCCGCGGGCGTGATCTACAACAAGGCGATCTTCGCCGACCTCGGCCTGCCGGTGCCGACCACCTGGTCGCAGTTCGTCGACGTCTGCGACGCCCTGGCGGCCGCCGGCGTCACGCCGATCTACGCGACCGACCGCGACCCGTGGACCCTCTGGCAGGGTCTGTTCGACTACTCGGTGGGCAGCCTCGTCGACCCGGGCGACTTCTTCCCGCGGATGGCCGAGCAGGGCACCGACGTCGGGCCCGACTCGCCCGTCTCGTTCGAGAAGGACTTCGCCGTGCCCATGGAGCGTGCCGCGGTCGTCTCGTCGTACTTCAACCCCGACCACGCCGTGCGCGGCTACGCGGACGGCAACCTCGCCTTCGGCCAGGGCGGGGTCGGCATGTACCTGCAGGGCCCGTGGGCGCTCAGCCAGATCGCGCTCGTGGACGAGTCGCTCGAGGTGGGCACGTTCCCGTTGCCGCTCACCGAGGACCCGGCCGACACGCTCGCCCGCGTCAACATCGACCTCGCGCTGTGGATCCCGACGGCGTCGCGGCACGAGGACGAGGCCCGTGAGCTCGTCGAGTTCCTCATGCAGCCCGAGATCATCGACGGGTACAACGCCGACAACCTGGCCTACTCGACGACGCTCGACGCTCCGCCGCAACGCGACGAGCGGCTGGCCGGGCTGCAGTCCTCCGTCGACTCCGCTGCCTTCTACCAGGGCGCGGGCACCTTCGTGCCCGCCTCGGTGCCGCTCGGCAACTACCTGCAGTCCGCCGTCCGCAGCGGCGACTTCCCCGGCATGCTCCGGCAGCTCGACGCCGACTGGCGGCGCCTGGCCGGCCGCGGCGCCACCGTGTGACGCCGCGGCACCGCACCATCCTGCGGCACCGCACCATCCCGCGGCACCGCACCATCCCGCAGCACCGCACCATCCCGCAGCACCGTGACGAGGAGCGACGATGACCCTCCAGACCCCCCTCCCGACGCCCGTCGACCCCGGGCTCGACCGAGGGTCGCGCACGTCGGTGCGCCGCGCCGGTCGTGGTCGACGGCCCGAGCTGATCTGGTACGCGTTCCTCGTGCCAGCGCTCCTGGCCTTCACGGCGTTCGTCGTGGCTCCTGCCGCCGTCGGCATCTTCTACAGCTTCACCGACTACGTCGGCTACGGGCAGTGGTCCTTCCTCGGGCTGAGCAACTACGCGGCGCTCGCCACCGACCCGAGGATCCTCGACTCGTACGGCTTCACGCTCGGCTTCGCGCTCGTGACGGTGGTCCTCGCCCAGGTCGTCGCGCTCGCGCTGGCGGTGGCCCTGACCCGGCGGATCCACTTCGCGCCGGCGCTGCGGGGCATCCTGGTGATCCCCATGGTGCTCTCGGGGATCGTCGTGGCCTACGTCTTCAACTTCCTGTTCGCGAACACGGTGCCCGCGATCGCGACGGCCGTGGGCTTCGGCCCGCTCGAGCAGAGCATCCTCGGCGACCCGGACCTGGCCTGGCTGGCCATCGTCGTCGTCAGCGCCTGGCAGACGATCCCCGGGGCGTTGCTCGTCTACACGGCGGGCCTCACGGCGATCCCCGACGAGCTCTACGAGGCCAGCTCGCTCGACGGCGCGTCGTCGTGGGCGCAGTTCCGGCTCGTCACGCTCCCGCTCATCACGGGTTTCGTGCTCATCAACACGGTGCTGGGCGTGAAGGGCTACCTGGGCGCGTACGACGTCATCGTCGGGTTGACGGCAGGAGGTCCGGGGACGGCCACGAGCAGCGTCGCGATGACCATCTTCTCGGGCTTCACCGGCGGCGACTACGCCTACCAGATGGCGAACGCCACCATCTTCTTCATCGTCACGGTCGCCATCTCGATCGTGCAGCTCGTCGCCACCCGCGGCCGGGCGGTGCGACTGTGACCGCCCTGGAAGGGCGCACCGCCACCGGCGGGCGACGTCCCACGGGTCGCAGCTGGACGCTCACGGTGCTGCTGGGCCTGGCGTGCCTCACGGTGCTCGTGCCCCTCTACGTCACCGTCTCGATGGCGCTCAAGACGACCGGGCAGGCCGTCGACGGCAATGCCTTCTCGCTCCCGGCGCCGTTCGACCCCAGCGGGTTCGCCGAGGCGTGGACCCTCACGCGGTTCCCGGTGTCGTTCGGCATCTCGCTGGCGGTCGCCGTGATCGCCGTCGGCCTCACGCTGTTGCTGAGCTCGCTCGCCGCCTACGCGATCGTGCGCAACTGGGAGCGCCGGTTCTTCCGCTGGTCGCTCGTCTACCTGCTGGCCGCGCTGTTCCTGCCGTTCCCGGTCGTCGCGCTGCCGCAGATCCAGCTCACGGCGCTCGTCGGCCTCGACGGCCCGGTCGGCGTGGGGATCCTGCACGCCATGTTCCAGCTGGCCTTCAGCGTCCTGCTCTTCTCCGCCTACCTGCGTTCGGTGCCGATCGAGCTCGAGGAGAGCGCCCGGATCGACGGTGCGAGCACGTGGCAGATCTTCTGGCGCGTCGTCGTGCCCCTGCTGGGCCCCATGATCGCCACGGTCGGCATCTTCGCCTTCCTCGCGTCGTGGAACGACTTCATGATGCCGTCGCTCATCACCGCCGATCCGGCGCTGCAGACGCTGCCCGTCGTGCAGAACATCTTCCAGAGCCAGTTCGGCACGAGCTACAACGTCGCCTTCGCGTCCTACCTCATGGCGATGGCGCCCACGATCGTCGTCTACCTCTTCGCCCAGCGCTGGGTGATCAGCGGTGTCACGCAGGGCGCCGTGAAGGCCTGAGACCGCGGGCGCCGCGGGGACCTGGACCCTCGCGACGCCCGCACCCCGTCCCGCCCCCGCCCCCCCCGAGCCCACCCAGGAGGACCATGTCCCGCTCCGACCACCCCGCTCCGTCCGCCGTCCGCCCCGTGCCCGGCGCCGTCCCGCTCGCCCGGCCCGGGCAGCAGGTCCACGGCCCCGGCTGGCGCGTCTCGGTGCTGGCCGACGGACTGTTCCGCGTGGAACGGTCCGCCCCGGGCGACGACGGCCACGAGGACCGCGCGACGGCCTTCGCGATCCGCCGCGATCTCGGTCCGGTGGAGTTCACGGCCGATCGCCTCGGCGACGGGGTCGTCGTGACCACGTCGCGGGCGCGCCTCCGCTACGACGGCGGACCCTTCTCTCCCAGCGGCCTGGTGGTCGAGCTGATCGGCGAGGACTCGGGGCGCTGGCGCCACGGCGAGCCGACGCACGACCTCGGCGGCACCGCCCGCACCCTCGACGACGTCGACGGCCGCGTCGAGCTCGAGCCCGGCGTCGTGTCACCGGCCGGCATCGCCGTCCTCGACGACTCGGGATCGTTCCCCTTCGAGGCCGACGGCTGGCTCGGCGAGCGCCGGCCGGGCCGTGAGGACCTCTACGTCTTCGCCCACGGCCGTGACCACGAGGCCGCCGTGCGCGCCCTCTTCGCCGTGTCGGGCCCGCCGATGCTGCTGCCCCGGTGGGCGCTCGGCAACTGGTGGAGCAGGTACCACCCCTACAGCAGCGGCGAGTACCTGGCGCTCGTGGACCGCTTCGACGCCGAGGGGCTGCCCTTCTCGGTCGCGGTGATCGACATGGACTGGCACCGCGTGGACTCGGTCCCGGCCGGCGTGGGCACCGGGTGGACCGGGTACTCCTGGGAGCCGACGCTCTTCCCCGACCCGGCCGCCTTCCTCGGCGAGCTGCACCGGCGCGGCCTGCGGACGACGCTGAACCTGCACCCCGCCGACGGGGTGCGCTCCTTCGAGGACGCCTACCCGGCGATGGCTCGAGCCGTCGGCGTCGACCCGGACTCGGGCGAGACGGTGCCCTTCGACGCGACCGACCGGGACTTCCTCGACGCGTACTTCCGTGAGCTGCACCATCCGCTCGAGGAGCAGGGCGTCGACTTCTGGTGGATCGACTGGCAGCAGGGCCGCACGAGCGACCGCCCCGGCATCGACCCGCTCTGGGTGCTCAACCACTTCCACCACCTCGACGCCGCCCGCGCTGGCGGACCGGGCATGACCTTCTCGCGCTACGCCGGGCCGGGCAGCCACCGCTACGCGGTCGGCTTCTCGGGCGACGCGGTGGTCTCGTGGGCGTCGCTGGCGTTCCAGCCGGAGTTCACCGCCACCGCGTCGAACATCGGCTACGGCTGGTGGAGCCACGACATCGGCGGCCACACGCGGGGCATCCGCGACGACGAGCTCGCCACCCGCTGGCTGCAGTTCGGCGCCTTCTCGCCGATCAGTCGGCTGCACTCGGCGAACAACCCGTTCATCCGCAAGGAGCCGTGGGCCTTCCCCGAGGAGCACCGCACCGCGATGGGCGAGGCGCTCCGCTGGCGGCACCGCCTCGTGCCGTACCTGCACGCCATGAACCACCGTGCCGCGGAGGAGGGCCTGCCGCTGGTGCGCCCGCTCTACCACCTCGAGCCGCGCCGGCAGGAGGCCTACGGGGTGCCGCACGAGTACGCCCTCGGCAGCGAACTGCTCGTGGCGCCGATCACGACGCCCCGCGACCCGGCGTCGCTGCGGGGGCGCGTCCGGGCCTGGCTGCCGCAGGGCACCTGGACCGACATCGTGACGGGCACCGTCTACGCGGGCGACCGCCACGTCGACCTGCACCGGGACCTGGGGTCGGTGCCCGTCCTGCTGCGTGCGGGGGGCCTCCTGCCCCTCGATGCGAGCGACGCGCTCGACGCGACCCGCAACCCGGCCGAGCTGGAGGTGCTCGTCGCGCCCGGCGCGTCGGGGAGCTTCGTGCTCGACGAGGACGACGAGGGCCGCGCGCCCGGCGGTGAGCCCGACACGTGGGGCGCTGCTGGCCGTGCCGACGCCCGCACGACGATCACCTGGGACGCCGAGCTCGGCGAGCTGCGCGTGCACCCCGTCGAGGGCGACGCAGGGGCGGTGCCGGAGTCGCGGACGTGGCGACTGACGTTCCTCGCGGCACTGCCGTCGGGGGAGGTGTCCGTGGGCTCCCGCGTCGTCGAGGTCGGCGGCGTGGACGGGCGCTGGAGCGTCGAGGTCACCGCGGCCGCGGCGGAGGGCGTCGTCGTGCGCACGGGCGCGTTGCGCGTCGGGGTCGACGTCAGCGCCGCGGTGCGCGAGGTGCTCGCGTCGGCCCAGGCCCTGAACGCCGCGAAGCTCGAGGCGTGGGAGGTCGTGACCAGTGGTCGCAGCACCGTCGAGCGGCTCGCCGAGCTCGCCGCGGTCGATCTGCCGGAGCCGGTGCGCGCGGCCGTCGTGGAGCTGCTGGCGTCGGTGCAGGGGGAGTGACGCCAGGAGGATCTGCACCTGCGAGCACCATGGTCCGGTGATATCGTTCGTGATATCACTGTGGGAGGTGCGTGGTGGCGTCGATCATCGTCCGAGGGCTCGAGGAGTCCGTCAAGATCCGCTTGACCGAGCAGGGCCGGTTGCACGGACGCTCGATGGAGGCCGAGGCGCGTGCCGTCCTCACCCGTCATGCGATCCCCGGCAACATCGGCGCAGCTCTGTTCGAGGCTGCGCGATCGGTCGACGGGGTGGCCGGCTTCGTGGTCCCTGAGCGCATCGACGGCGCACGGGCAGCGGAGTTCGAGTGATCGTCCTCGACACGAACGTCATCTCGGAACTGTTCCGCCCGCAGCCCGACGCGGGCGTCGTGGCCTGGGTCACGGGGCTCACGGGCGAAGTCGCCATCACGGCAGTGACCGCGAGCGAGCTGCAGGCGGGAGTCCGCCTCCTCCCGGACGGCGAGCGCAGGCTGGCGTTGGCCCAGGCGGTCGACTCGGTCCTGGCCGACCATCACCAGCGCGGCCTCGTCCTGCCCTTCGACAGCTCCGCGGCCGACCACTACGCGGACATCTTCGTCGCCCGCGAGCGGTCGGGGCGACCCGTCCACACGGCCGATGCCCAGATCGCCGCCATCTGTCGAGCGACCGGCGCGACCTGCGCGACGCGGAACGTGAAGGACTTCACCTCCGTGGGGATCGACGTCGTCGACCCGTGGCGAGCCTGAGGGGCTGTTCGCACTGGCGCCTCGCAGGAAAGTGCGGACGTGCTCGTGCGATCGCGGCTCGCGGGGTGGCCTCGCCGGGGTGCTGCCTCAGCCCTCGCCCGCCGGCGCGCTCTCGCGCACCGTGAGCGAGTGGCCCACGGTGACGTGCCGCCCCGGCGTCGCGGCCCCGCCGATGCGCTCGAGCAGGAGGCCCAGGGCTCGCTCGGCGAGCTCGCGCGTGTCCGCCGCGACCGACGTCAAGCTCGGCGCGGTGCTCGCCCCGAGCTCGATGGCGTCCCAGCCGACCACCGCGACGTCGCCGGGCACGTCGATCCCGTGCCTCCTGAGGGCGCGGAGGGCGCCGACGGCGGCGAGGTCCTCGCGGCACAGCAGGGCGTCGACGTCGAGGCCGCGGCCGAGCGCCGCGTCGAGGGCGGCCTCGGCGCCGAGCGCGTCGCCCTCGCCGCGCGGCACGAGCAGGGCCGGGTCGAGGGGCAGGCCCGCGGCCTCGAGGCCGGCCCGGTAGCCCTGGAGCCTCAGTGCGCTGGTGCGGGACGGCTCGCCGAGCTCGTGGCCGAGGAACCCGATGCGGCGCCGCCCGCTGCGCACGAGGTGCGCGACGGCGTCGGCGGCCGCGGCGACGTTGTCCACCGCGACCTGGTCGGAGCCCGCGGGCTGCGGGTCCTCGCCGAGGAACACGATCGGCACGCCCTGCCGCAGCTCGTCGAGCTCGGCGGCGGTGAGCGCCTGCGGGTGCAGGACGAGGCCGTCGACGATGCCCGCCTCGCGGTCGTGCAGCACGGCACGCTCGCCCTCGGCGGTGCCGCCGGTCTCGGCGAGCAGGAGGCGGTAGCCGTGCTCGGCGGCGACGCGCGCGAAGACGTGGGCGAGCTCGGCGAAGTAGGGGCGCCGCAGGTCGGGGAAGGCCAGGCCGAGCATGCTCGACCGGCCCGTCGCGAGGCTCCGGCCGGTGCCGTTGGGGCGGTAGCCGAGCTCCTCGACGACGGCCTGCACCCGGGCCCGCATCTCGGGGCTGACGTGCCGGTAGCCGCGCACGACGTTGGAGACGGTCTTCATCGAGACGCCGGCGCGCTCGGCGACGTCCTGCAGAGTGACCCGGCCCATGCTGCGAGGTTACCGTTGCGTCGAGTTTACAGCGCTGTAAAGTGGCGGCATGCCTGCCGACGTCGTCACGCCCCCGACCGCTCCGCCCGCCCCGACCCCGCCCGTCGCGAGCCAGCAGGACGGCGAGCACCCCCGCCCCCAGCTGCTGCGCGCCTCCTGGGCCGACCTCGACGGCACCTGGTCGTTCCGCCACGACGACGCCGCGATCGGCGAGGCCGCAGGCTGGTCGTCGGGCTTCCCCGACGCACGCGACATCGTCGTGCCGTTCCCGCCCGAGTCGGCGGCCTCGGGCATCGGCGACGAGGGGTTCCACCCCGTCGTCTGGTACGCGCGCACCCTCACCGCCGACGACCTCGCGCGGGCCGGCGCGGCGGACGAGCGCCCGCGCCTCCTGCTGCACTTCGGCGCGGTCGACCACCGCGCCCGCGTGTGGATCGACGGGGCCCTCGTCGGCGAGCACGAGGGCGGGCACACGCCCTTCACCCTCGACGTGACGCACGTCGTGGGCGGCGCGGGCGAGCACCTGCTCGTCGTCCGCGCCGAGGACGACCCGCACGACCTCACCCAGCCCCGGGGCAAGCAGGACTGGCACGAACGGCCGCACGCCATCTGGTACCGCCGCACGACGGGCATCTGGCAGACGGTGTGGCTCGAGGCGGTGCCGGAGGCGTCGGTCGCCGCCCTGAGGTGGGTCCCGCTCGACCACGCCCGGGTCCAGCTCGGCGTCACCGTGCGCGGCGGAGCGCCCGCGGGCAGCCGGCTGCGCGTCGCCCTGCGCTGGGAGGAGGGCGACGAGGACCTCGGCACGACCGAGGTCGTCGTGCCCCGCGCGACGGGCGTCGTCGACCTCGTGCTCACGGTCGCCCGGCAGGGCAACGGCCAGGCCGAGGACGAGCTGCAGTGGAGCCCGGAGGCCCCGCACCTCGTCGACGCGGTCGTCACGCTCGTCGGCGCCGAGGGCGTGCCCGTCGACGTCGTCTCCTCGTACCTGGGCCTGCGCACGGTCGCCGTCGACCGCGGTGCGTTCCTGCTGAACGACCGCCCCTACGACGTGCGCAGCGTGCTCGAGCAGGGGTTCTGGCCGGAGTCGCACCTCGCCGCCCCGAGCCGGGCCGCGCTCCGCCGCGAGGTCGAGCTCGTCAAGGAGCTGGGCTTCACCGCGGTGCGCCTGCACCAGAAGGTCGAGGACCCGCGGTTCCTGTTCTGGGCCGACCGGCTCGGCCTGCTCGTGTGGGGCGAGGCCGCCAACGCCTACGCGTTCTCCCCGCTGGCCGTGCACCGGCTCGTGAAGGAGTGGCTCGAGGCCGTCGAGCGAGACGTCTCGCACCCCAGCGTCGTCACGTGGGTCCCGATCAACGAGAGCTGGGGCGTGCAGCACGTGCCGCAGGACCGCGCCCAGCAGGCCTACGCCCGGGCGCTCGCCGACCTCACGCGCGCCCTCGACCCGTCGCGCCCCGTGCTCTCCAACGACGGGTGGGAGCACGCCGACTCCGACATCCTCACCGTGCACGACTACGAGGGCGCCGGGGCCGTCCTGGCGGCGACGTACGCCGACGACGCGGCCCGCGCGCGACTCCTGAGCGGGCCGGGTCCGGCCGGGCGGCGGATCCTCGTCGACGGCGCGGTCGATCGCGGCCAGCCCGTCATGCTCACCGAGTTCGGCGGCGTCGCGTACCAGCCCGACGCCGTCCGCGACGACGCGTGGGGCTACACCGCCGCGACCGACGGCGAGGACTGGATCCGGCGCATCACCGAGCTCTACGACGCGGTGCGCGCGAGCAGCCTGCTCGCCGGGTCGTGCTGGACGCAGCTCACCGACACGCTGCAGGAGACCAACGGGCTGCTCACCGCCGACCGGCAGCCCAAGGTCCCGGTGGAGCGGATCCGCCGCGCCGTCACCGGGCGCGACTGAGGCGGGCGGGCCGGCGGGCCGTGCCGTCGGTCAGCTGCCGCAGGACACGTTGGTGATGCCGAGCAGCGACGACACCCGGACGGAGACGCCCTGGGTCGTGCTGGTCGCGGTCCACGTGGGGGCGTGCACGGTGCGGACGGTGATCGTGCCCGACGACCCGAGGTTGAGCAGGCTGCGCGGTTCGTAGGTGAACGACCGGGACGTGCCGGAGGACGTGCCGAGGACGGTGCTGGTCGAAGCGTTCGTGGCCACGACCTGGAACTCGACGGGCACCGCCTCGGTGCTCGGGTACGACCAGGTGATGTCGACCGAGGCCGTGCCGGAGCGCGCGGGGACGCAGCGCACGTCGGTCGGCGCCACCAGCGACAGCGTCGACAGCGTCGACGTCGGCGACGAGGTCACCGCGCGGAACGGCGCCGCGACCGCCTCGGCCGGCAGCAGTGCGCCGATGCCGGTGGCCGCGACGACGACCGAGAGGCCGCCGGCCACGCTCCGCCGTCGGCGCGCCCGCCGGTGCTGCCGTCGCAGGACGCGCCGCGGCGTGCCGCCGGCGATCGAGACCGCGCCGACGCCGGAGGCTGCCGTCGCGACGCCGAGGGCGAGGTCCTCGCCCGACGTGCCCGCGACTCCTGCGCGTCCGCCGTCGGGCCAGGCGCCCTCGAC
>Ga0265798_10006805_pt1 | contig 14946 bp, 20 predicted proteins | sample P3T30metagenome_FD_192430 | JGI IMG/M metagenome (GOLD analysis project Ga0265798, IMG submission 192430) | Plant litter microbial communities from East Loma Ridge, Irvine, California - P3 T30 | ecosystem: Environmental > Terrestrial > Plant litter > Unclassified | place: USA: California... | reverse complement strand
TCTCGAGCATACGCTACTGGAAGGCATGGAGGACGAGTAGAACGACGCTATCCTAGACCACTTGTCAGCGAGCCATGTTAAGAGTCTTAGACTGCATGAGCAGAGAATGAGGAGGTGCGATGATTGAAACGACTGAACGTCTTGGTGGGAGGACCGAGGGCGTGTTTTGGCAATGAATCAAGATATCATATAAGGCGTCCTGGGAGGAAATAAGTGCGTGAATCCGAGTCATGAAGGAGGTCTAGCGAGTCAATATTTACATGATTATAAATTCTTGTTAAGTGTCTAAAGTATTGTTGCGTCCTGCGCCCACTTTCTAATGGTATCTCAAATAGCACAACGCCGGGTATTCCCATAATAACAAAGACCAAGTCTCCCCACCCATACGCCTCGAATCAATCAATCCCAACACCTTGACTCTACGCGCCCTCTTCCTCATTTTCTTCTCCATCTTCATCTCCATCCCCCACCCAACTAGTACTAGCACCAACCAACTCCAAAATCTGCGCTCCCCTCACCACACTAACCTCCCCCCTCTCCACCGCCCTCTGCAAAAACGCCTCAAACTCCTCCTTCCCCATGACTTCCTGCCCCTCCTCCGGAAACAGCTGCGCAGACACCTTTTCCGCAATCTCGGCGGGGATGCGGCCTGCGGCGCTTTGCACGGCGAGACCGAGGACGAGGCGCGCGGTGCGGATTAGGTGCGTGTCTGTTTGGCTGGTGGAGGTTGAGGTGGAGAGGGCGCGGTGGAGGAGGAGGATTGTTGTGCGGGAGTCGGGGGATGAAGGCGGACTGGTTCTGGGGAGGGAGGAGTGGGTGGAAAGGGGGAAGTCGTCGATATCTGAAAGAGGGTTCTCGATTTCAGTTGTTGGTGTGGATAGGGGTGATGGGGAATGATGGATAATAGTCGTCGTAGGCGAGGGTTGGGGTGTGATATCTGAAAGCGGGTTTTCGATCTCAGTCACCGGTGTGGATAGGGATGACGGGGAGTGCGTATTCCGGATGCGGATCGTGGTCGGTGTGTCCGCGAGTGGGTTTCCAATCTCAGTTACCGGTGTGGATAAAGGCGATGGTGATGGGGTAGACTGGACAGCGGTGCCAGGCCTCGAAAGAGGTTGCCGGATGTGGATAGTGGTTGGTGAGGCTTGCAGCATTGCTACGGCGGTTGCGGGGATGTTTTCGCCTATGACGGAGGTGCTGGGTGTGATTTTGGAGCTTGGCGATATGTATCTGGTGAAGCCCCCCGTGAAGCCGGATGGTACGCGGGCACGGGATGGTGTTGCTGGACTGGTTGGGCGGGACGGTCGGTAGTAGGGGATGGGGAGAGAGTAGTTTATTGGACTTGTTGACGGTGAGGGGCTCGCTGGGGTGTCTTGGGGGAGTGGCGTGGATTCGAAGAGGGATGGCGAGAAGGAGAAGCTGGAGTGAGAGCTGGGTGTCGATGTAGATGCAGAGTCGCTGCCGGTATCAAGAGGATGGGGTCGGGTGGTGGATATGGGGATGAAAGCGATTGGCTATAGCAGAGATATGTCAGTGATACCCTGGGGCAAAGAGAGGAGGGTATAGGAAGACTTACATCAATCTGCGGTGCTTCATCCGAGATATCCAACGGTGAGGGTGTTCGCTCTACCCAGTGTTCTTCCTGAACTGACATATGCTTATCACTACATTCTTCACATCCAAAATCCCTGCAATGGAAACCCGATGTTAGCAATCCACCATCAATGTACGGGAGTATAGCTTCGGGCAAATCGCACCTCTTGCACCGTCCATGGTGGAACTTGTGACTGCAGCTCGTCCTCACTGAAGTCCTCGGGGTAGAGGCAGAAGACGAGGACTTGAGATCTAGGTGGAGAAGATCGAGTAGGAATGTCTTGATGCGGCAATAGCGGCCGTGGGTTATGCATTCCTGTAGTTCCAAGGGCGTCAGAGTGGAGTGGGATGCTGTCGCGTATGCCAGATTTGAAGCCTTGATTGGTGAAGGAGGGAGAGACGGTGAGTATAGATCTAGGAAAGATTGCGAAGGCGATGTAGGGGTTGGCGGCTCGGAAGGTATCGAGCATAGTGTGTGTGCGCTTGCGACTGTGAAGACGCTGCTTCGATCCCGTCTGTGTCGAGCATGTTTGCGGCGTGCGTCTTCTTTTGGCTCGAAGCCGTTGCCGAATCTGAAGTCGTATCGTAGCTCGCCTTTCCTGTGGTGTGGCCTGTATTTGGATTCTGGGGTAGTTGATCCAGAGATCGTGCGGCGAGGCCTCGTGGGTGTGGTGTTGATATGGTAGTTGTGATTCATGAAGCTGTCAGAGCGGCGGAGTCGTTGTATGTCAAAGTCAGACATACTCCGGATCTTAGGCTGCCGGCGATGGTAGTTAGTCTCTGAGGTAGACAGGGGAATGAGGTGAGGGTATGTTGACAGCTGGTGGGTTGTGGCCTCCATGACTGCGGGGATAGAGGGTTCTGAGGTGGAAAGTAGCGTTGAGCTGGGAGTGTGAAGTGTAAGTACCTTTGTTCGCCCGAGGTCGCAATGTTGGACTGAACTGATGGATGAATGAAGGCTCAGATGCCTTGTTTTGGTCCGATTGCACATCTGCTGACCCAAAATCACGGTAGAAAGGGTCCGAAAGAGGTCGAGACATTCACTGCCTTGATCCTGCTCCAAAGAGCACACATTGTTGCCCTCACTAGCGTGTGAAGAATGACCGCATCCTAAAAAGATCATCTCAAAGTCGCTACCGTCGATGGTCGTCGTTGTGTGCATGGTGTCAAAGCAATAGCGTCTTTGTTCAGATAGATCGCCTAGCCCATGGCGGCGGGACAATGACTTTATGAAGCGTACGTCGTTATTAAACTTGGTTCTGTCTTACTGCAGGAATAGAATGTAAGGTTCGCGTCATTTTGCTGAAACCTGTCATCTTAAGATGATTGATTGCACTCGTAACTTAGTTTGGGTGTAAGCTGAAGAGGCCGTGTTACAACACATTGCGCAGAGCCTGGAGTAAAGTTTAACGTTTGTTTCACGTCGTTCTGGAAGGCGGATGGAATCGGCAGCAGAGTTTGAACGTCGTGGAAGCAATCGATTGCACCATTATGTGACGATAACCGTTGCTGTCACTGTCAAACTCAAGTGCTCGTTACTTCTTCGTTGACCGGTTGGATGGTTGGGTGGTTGAAACCCGACTGCCGCCCGCCGCCGGCAAACTGCCCGCCCCACTTTCCAACCACCGCTTTCCAAACTTTACATACCCATCCATTGTGTATATCTTGTATGCGCATACGATTTCCGTCTCCTGCCACGGACAAGATGAAAATGAAGATGAAGGGCGCGTTCTTTGGTGATGCCGCCCTTCGAAGCACGCGCGCCCTTTGCCTACCAACTTCAACTCCTCGCAGCCAACAACACCGACCGTGAAGGCGCGCGAGCGGGTTTGCTACGGTCAGTATCCAAAGTTCTTCGGGGAATTCTTGCTTCGAAACACACTACAATTCGTCGGCTTGTACTGCTCATTGATTAAACTTTACCGGTCGACACGTCGACAGCGCACGACAGCCACTAGACGTACGCTTGGACATCTTTTCACCACCTGTCCGCCCTCCTCATCGCGACGCTTCGAAACACCAATACCGCCTCATCAAAATGAACGAACAAAACGACTCCATTCTCTTCCGTCTCCCACGGGAGTTGCGCGATGAGATCTACCACTACTATGCCCTTGAGGAAGACGGCTACCACCACGATGCCACGTCTGACAAGCTTCGACAGGCTAGCGGACGTCCGATCAATTTAAGTTTGCAGTACACTTGCAAGAAGACTGCGACCGAGATGGAGGGTCTAGCTCTACAGGTGAACAGGGTTACATTCCGTACGAAACTCGATGTACCCGAACCTGGTAGCGAATTCTCGAACGCGCTCTTATGGAATCATCTTCTCCGCAAACGAGAACGACCTCTCCGACGTATGTTTGAACGGTCCTATACTCTGGTCACGCTCGAAGCTATACAACGCCTACGGGAGCTGCATCCGGATAGTACCGCGGCGGAGCAGATCGAGAGAGCGTTCATCAGGATGGGCGACAGGATTCACTGGCTCAGCTCCGGGACACTGTTTAATGAAGGCGTAGTTTGGAGTATAGACTATTCAGCGCACACAACTCTACTACATGACTTGTTGCAAGTCCTATCCACCCACCCAGAGTTCTGGCGACTGACTTCCAAAGAGTATACCAGAGAGTCTGAAGAAAATGACAGTAGGCATGCTTCGGCTAGTCAGATTGAGCTGTTCTCTGACTTTGCACAGACGGTAGGATTGTACACGAAGATCTGGAGTACCCAAATCAGGCGATCCAGGCGTTGATGCTTGGATGGCGCCCGGACCCATGGCGAATGCCGGATCGCGCTGAACTTGACACGATCTTCGAATTTCTTCCACGGCCGCGTGCAATAGGAAAGGAGTCTGACCGAGGGTGGCGTCTGGACGACACGTACTATTCGGCTACCGCGGTGACTATTCGATTTTTAGAGCGCTTGCCATCAGCCACACGGGCGCATCTACGCAGTATCATTATCCAGGAAGACAGAATAAGCCTGGCACACAGACAAACTCACGCTAGAGGTCTTATCCCTTTCTGCTGCGAGAACCTCAAGCTTAGGATCGAGAGGAGAGCAGACGTATTTCGCCAGCACTACTTGTCCGAGCGCATGGGTTTAGAAGACGGAATCGAGGAAATTGCGCCCTGGTTCGTTGAGACCAAGTTCCTCAAGAGGCTTGGGATGCCACCCGAATCCTTTCGTTTGGTTCTTCACGGGCCCACACCTCGAGCGAGCCAACGACTGAGCGACCTCCTCATTAAACTTGCCATTTGGGACGAGGGCTGCACTGTACTCGAGCATAGATTAGGTCCCAGCTCCGATTATGTCGTCTACCCGATGCGTAGAGGCTTTGCGGATGGTGTTAAGAAGATGGTTACAGGCGAGCTTCCTGCAAAAATTGAGGCCGATATGGGACATGTGTGGGACATCAATCAGCTCCTGGATGAACATGTTGGCGAATGGCCTGCACTCAGCGAAGACGTATATGTGAAGACTGCCACTAGGCATGCTGGACACGAGTTGTCACTTGAAGAGGAGGACTAGATAGAACGAATGGATCGCTGCAGTTTTTTCGTCACAAATCCCTCTGCGACTCAAAGAATTCGGCGTTCGTCATACCGCACTTGGGGTTCGTGGTACCATGGTACACCTCCGCCGTTGCGCCCTCGGCTGCGCCCTTGGCAGCGCCCTTGACGAGTTAGACTAGTAACGACTTTCGCGTTTCGCCATGTAAAAGGGCATGTCCTGGCCCATCGCATTCTAAGACCCATCCAAAGCCTTTGCGACGCCGCTTCTGTGTCTTGTCTTCAAAGTCTCATCGCAAGCGCTTAATCCAGAGAAAACCCTCTCAACCATGGCAATGGACCCGACACCACGGAACGCGTTGGATCAGCACCAATCTCTCCTCTTCCGTCTTCCACGAGAGCTGCGAGATGACATCTACCACTACTACTCCCAAGCAAACGGCTACTACTACGACTCTACCTCTGGGACACTTCGCATGGACGGCGGCGAGTGCATTGATCTCAGTCTTCAATATACCTGCAAAAGAACAGCGGCCGAGATGAAGGGTATCGCCTTGGGAATCAACAAAATAACCTTCCGTACGATGGTCGATCTCCCCAGGCCTTCCGACCAACTCATGAGATCCCAAATCTTCGGTTATTACATCGATGAAGGAAGGGGTGCCATACTTAGTCGCATGCTCCAATGGACATACCCTCTAGTTACAGCCGAGACCATGCATAAGTTGTGCGAACGCCATCCAGCGAACCTGGCAGTCAAGAAGATGAGGGAATTGCATCGAGAGGGAGACAGTGATGGACCCCTAGCGGGTGGACGCCTATGGGGTTCGTCCGAAGATGTTGATACAGTCGATCATAACGAGTTCTCAGCGCAAACATTCGTAATCATCCGAGACTTGCTGGATATCATATCCACGGAGCCTGAATTCTGGCACATGACTGCAAGCGACTTCGATGTTAACGCGAGGAGGGCCTTTTTCGTGGCGACTAAGCATTGGGCTACCCGTTGGGAGGAATTCGAGGATTATCTTATGAAGCATGTTCCCGTATACATTTCCAAGGCAGAACAGCAGCGAGTACTACAGTGGCGACCTGACAGCTGGTCTATCCCCACAAATGATGACCTCGAGGCACTGGCAGAGTTTCTACCTCACGACGATGATTCTCATCCTTTGGATATGGTACACATACGGGGAGGAAGGCGATCCTACTTCTCTGCAGCCGCCGTCGCGATTCAATTCCTCTTACGCCTCAGCGAGTCCACACGTAGCCATCTCCGCCAGGTCACTATACTAGAAGATGAGCACAGCGACCCCGAATCCTTTAGTCACGCAAGAGGCCTACTTCCCTTTTGTATCTCCAACACTCAGTTGAAGATTGAGAGAAGAGTAGACATATGGCGTACCTCACTCATTCGTACTTGGGGAGTAACCCATTGTGCAGAGAGCGAACTTACAATGAAGGAGATTGGGATGTGGGTTAGTGAGACAAAGGCACTATTTGTCTTGGGGATGCCGCCTGGCTCTTACACTCTAGTCTTACACGGCCCGTCACCGCTTGCAAGCCAACAAATCTGCGATGCCACTGTCAGGGTAGCAATCTGGGATGAAGGCTGTACAGCGATCGCAAAAGCCGACCCTCTCCAAGCGCACTACTTTGACCACATGCTTGGTGAAGGCTTCGTGGAGGCGATCAAGGGGGTTATTGACGGGGACATTCCAGCTCGATTCGACGCAGACATGGGGAAGATATGGGACATAGATCAGTTGTTGGAAGATAAGGATGGCGATTGGCCTTCGGCCATGGATGATGTTTTTGCAATTCGCAACCTGGAACAGCCACCGGAAGGCTGGTACGCTGCACATGAGGAGCGATTTGGGGTGTGGGAACACAGAGACTATATTCAAGTGGACTGGACGGAATACATGGAGGGGGTTGAGATGCTTTTGAAGCAGAATAAGGTCAATGAATTCGACTAGGTAGAAAGGATGGATGGGTGGAATACACCAAATCGTCGGCGACGGCCTAACAACCTCATGGAAGGGGAAGTTGAGTGACCATGAAGCTGTTTGGGCTGATGAACTCATGACATCTCACCTTCTTTGTCCAGTCATCACACTCTACAACACTGTGTATCATCCATCTGAACTATATTATCTTCGTCTTTCAGATCTTCCTTGAGCAGGTTGGTTAGTCACCGAGGTACTGTTGAGCCTTAGACTTACATGTATTGATATTCGCTGTACCGCTTCTGTATGCCAGATAATTCTGGCACGCCATCGCCCTTGCGCCCTTGGTAGCGCCCTTTCGCTACCATGGGAGACACACTCTCAGCTCAACGTCAAAAGCTTCGCGCGACACATTTCTCCAACATGCACAAACTTTCTTGCGCCAAGATGCAGTCGAAACAGCCCATGATCACGGACCAGCATCAGTCGTTGTTCTTTCGTTTTCCTCGAGAACTACGCGACGAGGTGTATTACTACTACGTCTGGGAAGAGCAGAGATACAGCCATCGCACGACTTCGGAGACTCTTCGGGCGACTAACGGGGACGCGGTTAGGATCAGTCTACAGTGCACGTGCAAAAGAATCGCGAAAGAGATGGATGGAGTGGCATTCAGAACCAACAAGATCGTCTTTCGTACGATGTGTGACTCATCGGACGTTGGAGAACAACCATCGAACGCATGGCTGTATGAGGAACTTCTCGAAGATCGCGGATCACGACTGAGGCATATGTTACTGTACGCATATAGCGTCGTCTCCACGGATGTCATACAGGAACTAGGCTCACGGTACCCATCAAGCCCCTCGATACAACAGATGGTGGATGTGATCTCGACGAATGGCAACAATGGACTACGAAGCGGATATCTACCCAAGGTGGAGACTATCGACACCGACAACGACGAGTCGATGCTCCAGGACCTAGTTGAAATCATGTCGACTCAGGCAGACTTCACCCACTTGAGTTCCAAGGAGTTCGATTTGGAACTACGGGAAGCAACGAAGACCGAAGAGACTGACGAAGACTACTTCTCTGATGACTCACCCGTCCCGACTTGCTACACGCTAGAAACAAAGATGGATGTATTGCAGTGGAGACCTAGACTGTGGTGGATTCCTGAACGCAATGAGCTGAAATCCGTTCTGGTGTTTCTCTACATATGGCCCACCGCGCCTCCTGACCCGCCTGTTGACGAGGCATGGATACCACGCATGTACTTCTCCGCAGCTGCAGTAGCTATTCGCTTTCTCGAAGGGCTCTCTCCGCACGTGTGCAAACACTTACGCAAGATCATTATCACGGAAGACCGACTGAGTGTAGCTTCTCCTATAGCACATGGGCAGGCTTTCATACCGTTCTGCATCGCGAATCTTTCTCTCCGTGTAGAACGCAGGGTCGATATCTGGTATATCGAGTTCGTGCATAGAAGCGACTTTTTTCGGGAGGAAACAGGCGGAACAATTGCGTGGATTGCTACATAGATCAACGAGATTAAGATTCTGTACCAGAAGGGTATGCCCATCGGCTGCTTCAGTCTAGTTCTACACGGACCTTCCAAACGAGCAAGCCAACAGCTTAGCGATGCCGTTATACGAGCAGCGATATGGCAAGACGGCGCTATGGAGATTGCTCGGCGAGAACAGCGACAGTTTGATGACGATGACGGTGTGGCCGAAGACTTTGTCGACGTCATCAAAGAGATGCTACGTGGGGAGATACCAGCGAGGTTCGATGCGGATATGGGGGAGCTATGGGATATCGAGAAACTTCTACGCGAGAATGATGGCGATTGGCCTACTGATGTCAGAGATGTGTTCCGTCTTCAGGATTTCGATGAGCCCGATGGTGGATGGGAAGCGGCGCGGGAGGTATACAAGGAAAACGTAGCCTGGATCGATAGAGTGAACGGGTGGAGACGTTTGGCTGAGGAGGAGCCGCTGTAGTGTGGGTCTGATGATAGCGGGCAGACCATTTCTTAGCAGAAAACATGGCATTATGCAGACTCAGTAATGCAACAATGTTGTACCAGTAATCTGGTAGCCTGGGAACAATCCGCCGGTTACGAGTTCGGCTATTCGATCAAACGAGCCAATGACCTGCTACTTGAGTCGTACTGTGCATGCTCAACGGAATCCAGCTACGCCGCCACCCTCACATCCTCCGCGGCGCCCTTGATCAGTCTGACACGTACCAACTTGCGCGTTTCCTCACACATCAACTCCATTCTCCCCCGACGATAGTACTTCAGTATGATTCGGAGGCCTTTACAATACCGGTCGCTTGCCTTCATGCTCGCAATGCAGACTTCCAGCATCACAGACCCTCTTCGTCATGGTGACGGACCCAGCATGAACAATCAACATCAGTCTCTTCTCTTCCGGCTTCCACGAGAGCTGCGAGATAAAATCTATGACTACTATATTAATCAAGAGCAAGGGTATATCTTCGATCCATCGGCCCAGAAGTTTCGGCTCGCCAATAGACAGAAGATCGATGTCGCGTTGACCTAGACTTGCAAAAGGGTGGCACAAGAGATAGACGGTTTGGCGTTTGAATCGAACACGATCCGATTCAGCATCCTTCCGGAGAATCCTGGTACCGAGACTTCAAACTCTGTAGCCTCGTTGTACCACAGTCTCCTAGAAGGGCGCAATGCGTGTCTCCGTGAAATGCTATCAGATGCATATCCACTTGTCACACGAGAGGCCTTGAGAGAGCTGCGATCGAGATATCCAGGTAACACGGCAGTGGAAGAGCTAGAGAAAACGATTATCAGGGAGGGTAGAGCGGGCTTGAAGGAAGGCCGCCTTTACCATGTGTTTAGATTGGATTATCTCGTCAAAGATGATATACTTCAAGATCTCATTCAGATCATTGCGACGCATCCAGCGTTCGAGCGCCTCGTTTTTAAAGAGTACGATCCATCCGCCAGGACGAGTGCTCCATTGGACTGTGACCCGGTTACGGATGACGAGGACGAATCCGAGGACGAGGATAATGAGAACGACAAGGGCGGAAGTCGCTCTCGGCCATCGGTATACACGAGAGACACCCTATACCAGGTTATCGAGTGGAAGCCCACGTATTGGTGGATTCCGGAGAAAAAGGACCTTGACAAGGTCGCGAAATATGTCCCAGCCGCACCAGAAAAATTAACCGTCCACAATGGTCGCATCAAGAGATTCAAACGGTACTTCTCGGCAGCGGCAGCTGCCATTCAATTCCTTGAGCGCCTTACACCCCGAAAGCGTGCGCAAGTGCGCAAAATTGTTATCCAGGAAGATTACACGAGTTTAGGACTCTCCCAGGCTCACACGAGCTTAGGACTTTCCCAGACCCACGCACGCGGGCTTGTTCCATATTTGCTCGAGAATCCTGGACTCCGGATAGAGCGGCGCGTCGACGTCTGGGGGACTGTGCTTATCCCCAATGGCAAGCGTTCCTACGGTGTCCGGCGCTGTCTAGAGGGTATTGCAGCATGGATACACGAAGCAAGTATGCCATAGATTGTGGACCTGCCAACGGGTTCACTATTCTTAGTCTTACATGGCCCTACTGAGAGAGACAGTCAGCTTCTTTGCAATGCCATGATCCGTGCTGCAATATGGCAGGACGACGCTGAAAAATTGAAACTCCGGATGACTTCTATAGTTGATGATTTCGTCGACGTTATAAAGGCGGTGGTGCGCGACGATGTTCCGGTGCGTTTCGAGGCAGACATGCACGGGCTATGGGATATAGACAAGATCCTGCGCGAGCATCCCGGCGAGTGGCCCTACGCAGTTGAGAGACGCATGTCGTTCTTGCATTTCGATATGCCTTATGGAGGCTGGGATGCGGTTCCCTCAGAGTATGTGGAGGAGTTCGTGTGGACGGACAGGATGGACGGGTGGGATCTGATGGTAAAAAGATGTCAGCTGGCCGATGAAGGTTGAAGAAGTGTGACGTGTTGAAGGTCAACTGAATCCCGTAATAATTGCACTTTCTACTTATGACCTCCCCGATACGTGTGTCAGGGTTGTTCGAGGGCGCTGCATGTGAAGGGCGCCGGCCATGATCGCGGCACACACGAAAACGCGCCAAGACCTATGTTTGACATGTTTGCAGTCAGCTATGACGTAAACCCAGCCGCGTCGCTTTCAACCCGCGCGGCCGAGATTTGAGCTTCCAGCATGGGCAGCAAGCTGATCACAATTACGAAGCCCAAGATCTAGGGTGGTACGCCTTGACCTGAATCCAGATACCCGCACATGCCGGCCATTGAAAGCGCCTGGACGCTGCTCCGGGCCGCTGCAGTGCATGAGATTGATTGGTATGTTGGCGGCACTGTCGAGCTTGATTGAGGTTAAATCAAGGTATACGCTTGAAATGAGCCCCACATCGTCACTCGCTGTAGATTATTCCGTTGGTGGTGATGTTGGCTGTGGCTTAATCCTGGGTAGAACAGGGACAAACGCAGGCACGGCAGGAACCTACGTCACTGCCCGCGTGCCTGCCTTCATAACGCGCCAACACGGACTCTTTGACTCCGCGCATACTCACGATACCCAGTTTCCCCCACTTCATCCTCTCTACTCTTACAATTGACCTTTGTAAAACACAGTAAGAATGGAGACCATCACCAACCTCGCAAGCAATGCTGCTGGCGCAGCCTCCAAGCTCATCTACGGCGACCAGACCAAGGCGGACGAGGCAGTCGACCAGACCAAGAACAACGAAACTGCCGGCAAGGAGCCTATCTCCGGTGAGCAGGGTCAGGGCACTGTCACTCAGCCCTACGACCAGGGCAATCTTGGTGAGTCCCCACCAACGCGCGCATTGGACGACCTGTGCTGACCCCGCTTGATAGCGACCCCTCTAGCGACGGCTGATAAGGGAACTTTCCTCGACTACTCGAACAACGAGACTGCGGGCAAAGAGCCAGTTTCTGGAGAGCTCGGTAAGGGGACTGTAACAGAGCCCTTTGACCAGGGCAACGATGGTAAGTGTACGACAATGACGGCTAGTAGAACAAAATACTGACGTATCGCACAGCCAAGGCCACCGAGAAGGCAGCCGAGAAGACCTCTGGCACAGATGAGTTCCTGAAGCTCGACCCTACCACCAAGGGACCGACCGAGACCATGACCGAAACATCGACCGACCCCAAGATCTACTCGGATAGCAAGGACCCGTCCTACGTTGGCATGCCCATCGTCCCCCTCAACCCCGACGCTGCTACGTCAAACACTGGCGCTACGTCCTCTACAACCCAGGCCACTGGCATCACGGACAAGGCTGGAGTAACGGATAAGCTTTGGAAGGACACCCCACTTGACGACATCAGCCGTTCAGGTGCGCCAGGTGCTGGTCCTACTGGTCCCAGCGATGTTACTCCTGCGGCTCCTGGTTCCACGGCAACCACAACTACCAGCCCTGATCCCGCCATCAAGACCACTGCTCCCGACTCTGTAACCGGTGCTTCAAGCACATACGCGGGTGGCGCTGGTACCGACACTAAGACTGATGCCGAGAAGGCCTCTGCGAACCGCGACACTCCAGAGTGGACATCAACAGGCGTTCCTTCTGACAGCAGCAACTTCGAAGCGGCTGCTGCCAAACAGAACGCTGCCTCTGGTTTGTGGACACGGGAACCCGGACAAAGTCGGGGTAGTACTGACGGTGCCGCAGGTATGACTGGAGAGCACTCAGGTCGCAAGTCCGAGTCTGCCGATTTGACTACATCCCCAAGCGGCGAGGAGAAAGGTGGAAAGATGTCGCACTTGAAGGAGAAGATGAAGAACAAGCTTCACATCGGCTCCAAGGACAAATAGGTGCAAGGCGGAGGAATGGACGATCTTAATGGATGATGGATGAGATATGATACCACGGCAATAATATGCCACCACGTACGAGGACAAAACTCGTAGTGTACCCTTCGGATAGAAATCTACAGCGTTGAGCTCAAGTTTATCTTCCATCTCGTCCAATCATGTGCCTGGTTCAGCCTCGTGGCACTAACTAAAGTTAGCGTCGCGCCTGCCGTTCGCGATCTGACGTGCATGACAGCGTACAACAACGATCTTATCACACGCCTCACTTCTAACATAATAGCATCACGTTGGCATTACTTAGACAACGTATTGGCTTTTGCAACCGTCACAAGACCGATTTTGATGAGCCGCTTCATCTTGCAGCCTAGACAAGATCCCAAGGTACGTGAACGGCTATCCGCGCTCAAAGGTACTGTGCCACCCAGACTACCTTTTCTATAGTAGCCTTCTCGCCAACAAAAATACCTCTTCCAACCTTTCTGTATATCGTCTCTACAGTTCTCTCGGTTTGCAGCCAGCATGATACACTCTGCAGCACGATCTCCGCATTGCCACTAGCGCGGCAACCACACTGTACTTTCATTCTCGGAACAACGTTGCGCTGGAACTGATTTGACAGCCTTGCTCGTGAAGATAGCCTTGGCTACTCCGAATCGCGTTGTTTTGGTCCAGTTTATCCTTCCTCAATACAATCGTCTTGTCATTTTTGATCGCACACCGTCAACATGGGAAACATTGGCAACGAGAATGCAGTTCGCAGGGCTGACATCGCGATTGATAGAACAACGCCTGAGAGGCAGACGCGAATTTCGAAAGACCTGTCTACTTCGCCACATAATCACGGCTACATGGATGAGGCGAACATGATACGGAGGGCCGCGGGCAAGATACCACATGTTTGCGTTGTGGGCGCTGGTGTCGCTGGACTAAGATGTGCGGATTTGTTGCTGAAGCAGGGCGTTGAGGTGACAATACTGGAAGGGAGGAACAGGGTTGGCGGGAGGGTACGTCTCACCAGCTGTGTACGTTTTGACAAACGCTAATGAGCTGTCAGTTATGTCAAAGCGATGAGCTAGGCCACAGGGTTGACCTGTAAGTTCGCGAGTCTCGATATAGCTTGTATGAACTTACCGTGTTGGCAGTGGCCCGAACTGGATACATGGCACAGATGACAATCCTATACTGGATTTGGCCAAAGAAACCAAAACTACTACCATGAACTGGGACGGTCGTCAATCAGTCTTCGATAGCCAGGGAAACCACATGTCGGACAAAGATGCGACAAGGAACACCGAACACGTCTGGACCATCATTGAGCGAGCTATGAAGTTGTCGAACGAGATCTCAGCTACGATTCCAGTGGACAAAAGCTTATTTGACTACTTCCAAGAGCAGGTCGTAGAGATGTTTCCCAGTAAGGACGATGAAGCAAAAACGCAGCAGCGAACCATACTCCAGATGGCAGAGATGTGGGGCGCTTTCGTCGGCTCACCCGTTCAGAGACAAAGCCTGAAGTTCTTCTGGCTTGAAGAATGTATCGATGGCGAGAATCTCTTTGTCGCATCTACGTACGACAAGGTACTGAATAAGATTGCTGAGCCGGCACTGAAAGACGCGACGATGCTGTTTGAGCATAAAGTGCAGCGGATCATATCAGGAGATAAGACCGAAGATACACGCGTCACCGTCGAATTTGAAGGTCGACAAAGCATGACCTTTGACGAGGTCATCATGACAGCTCCACTGGGCTGGTTAAAGCGTAATCTCGGGGCTTTCGTTCCAGAACTACCGAAACGACTGACAGAGGCTGTTGGAAGTCTAGGGTACGGGCATCTAGACAAGGTGTACATCAGCTTCCCAAAAGCGTTCTGGAATCAGCCCATCACCAATGACTCAACTTCGCCATCCGCGTCCCGCGATCTCAGCAAACCAAACGTAACAGCAACGACGGCGCCCATCCACCAAGCGACAGACTCACCAGTCAACCCAGCTCACTACCCAGGCTTCACACACTG
>Ga0265798_10006803_pt1 | contig 14948 bp, 12 predicted proteins | sample P3T30metagenome_FD_192430 | JGI IMG/M metagenome (GOLD analysis project Ga0265798, IMG submission 192430) | Plant litter microbial communities from East Loma Ridge, Irvine, California - P3 T30 | ecosystem: Environmental > Terrestrial > Plant litter > Unclassified | place: USA: California... | reverse complement strand
CAGACGCGTCGGTTGCTGGTTGCATATAGTAATGTATCGTTGGCAGCATAGGCACTGGACTGGACTGGACTGGCGACGGAGACGACCCCTGGCTGTTCCGCGTCAATGGACGGCACGACATGGACAGTGCTAGTGGGGCAGCAATAAAGTAAAGCCTGTACCGACATGTCCAAGTGCACAGTGACATACGCTTTTCCAAGCGCGCACCGGCGGCGACGTGCTGCAGCCTCTTTGCCCAAGTCACATGTCTTGGTAGCGCGCCAACGTCGACGACTTGTTGCTGTCTGTCACTCTTCTCTCCTCCCACGCTTTTTTCTTCTTCTCCCACTTCAAAGACGGGCGGCCAGCAACCAACGACGGCTCGCGGCTGGCAGCTGTGTGGACTGCGTGCAAGCTCGCAGCAAGACGGCTAAAAGTGCCTAGACGAATCCACAGGTTCGAGTCATCAGCCCATCCCATCGCTTACATCGGGGTCGCGGGATGCACGAGTCTGATACCGTGGCCGCGGGTTTTACGGCTCGGCAAATCCGCCATGTATCTGAGCGCCCAGTGTGGCCTGTCCTCTCCCGTCCAGGCACGAGCTGGCTGTTGTGCAGCTGCCAGCCAGCAGCCTAGCCAAACCGTCGCGTTAGCAGACCTTGAGCCTGTCTTGTATTGCACACAAGCCTCGGAGCGGGTGCAGAACAACCACCACGCACCTCCAGCCGAGAGCCGTCCTTCTCCAAGGGCGCGCGGCTTCGGGTGCCGTGCCGCCTACGAGTAATGTTAATTAAGTGCCTTCGGCCCGAGTCAGATTGTGAGCCCACAGAGCCGAATTGTGTCGATTCGAAAAGGCGGCTGGCAGAGCAAGCCTTGCAATGCCTGCTCAGGGGTCGCACAGCCGGGACAGTCCGCTCGCGCAAGGACGTGTGCTGCGACTGTGCAGTCCCCATCTCCGCGGTCGCGGTGCGAATCAACTCTTGGACCTGGCAGGCCTATATATCTGCCCGGCGCTCAACACCTGCTTGAAGGCAAACCCCCGCCTGTTTACCCAGCACTGCATACGGCGCGGTCGTAAGCTCGGAGCCACCGCTCGCTCTCATGCACCTGCAGGGAACCGAAAGCAAGCCTCCACTCCAGGGATACACGACAAGTGGCTGCAAGTGCGCGGCCTTGTCCGTGTCTGCGGGGAGCTTCGAACATGTACGGAGCTCCGAGGCTCCATGGACTTTTACCGCACCGCTGAGGCGTCGTTCTCGTCTTTTGATCTTTTTTTTTGGTACGACGGCGTCCATACATGTTATTTCATGACAACGGATGGAAACGTACTAGTTTTACCCGTCAACTAGATGGTCGGCGAATACGAATGGCGCATGCAGGTGGCGTTCGTGGTTCGATGACGGGCGCTAGTTCCTGCGTCTATCACGTGCTGTGGCGGTGCAGTAGCTGTGGCTTTTACCTGTGGCGCCGAGTCAGCAAGCGCGACTGACATCTGGCAAAGCGGTCAATACGACCGAAGGGACGTTTGATGTGCCCAACACGCAATGATATGACAGTAGCTGCCTACTCTTCGAAACGCCTGACACGCCATCTTGATCGCAATGGATGACCTCGCTGGCCTCGACTGGTCGCAACCCGCCAAAAAGACTGCCAACACCCCCGCGGCCCTACCACCACTCCGCCAGAGCCCCACGCCCCAGCTCTCTGGACGCTCGACGCCGCTCTCTACACTCTCTACTCAGCAATCGGGCGCAGGAACGAGCTTCGGTACTGCTCAGCCCTTCAAGGCGCCCTCGAAACCAGCGACGCCCGCAAACGATAGCTTCGCTGCCCTCGTGTCCTCCAACAAGCCCAAAGCATCGGCCAACAACCTCTCGCTTCAAGAACGGCAGAAGCAGATACAAGAGGAAAAGGCTAAACAAGAGGCCGAGAGGAGGAAGCAATGGGACACCACCTTTGGAGCTGCCGATTCCAAGCATTGGGATACTTTGGGAGGTGGGGGCGTCACGCCTGAGCCAGCAGCAATTATCGCGCCGCGTCCGTCCAACAACCCGTTTACAAACCAAGGCCTCTCCAAAACCATCAACAAGCCATTCGCGGGTCTTGACACTAGCTCACGGCGTCCCGAAGTTAACTCGCCTAATGAGGCTGATCTCCTCGCTGCCTTCAACTCAGCAGCGCCTGTAGACAGCTCGAGTTATTTCCCGAAGCCGTCACAAGCCAGCGGCCAAAGCACACCTGCATATAGCGCAAATGTTTCCCGGGGCAATACCCCGCTACCACACCCCTCCTCCAGCAACAATGCGCTTCTGGACGACGATGATGACATGTTTGGTCTCAAGCAAATGTCACAAAAGTCAACCGCGCCCGCACCACCACCTCCTCCTGCCAACGAGGCCGGCGATGATATACTAGGACTATTGGGGAAGCCTGTATCTGAGTTTCAGCAAAGGGAAGAGCCCAGGCCAGTGATGGAGGAAGACCTTCCAGAATCTCGACGACGATCCCCACCAGGTCTCCAGAATGATCACGATAAGGCTGTTGCTGAGCTGGTAGATATGGGATTCCCGGCTGAAAGGTCCGCGATTGCGCTTGCTACTACAGACTCAGGACTGGATGTCCAGGCCGCAGTAGGATGGCTGTTGAACCAAGCACATGCCGAAGCGAAACAGAAGACGCAGTCGAGGAGCCAGGACCGAGCACGTGATGATTCCGAAGAGTTCGAAGAGCGCCCTCAGCGGGGAAGCAGTAGGGCAAATGCGCGAGAATCATCAAGAGAGCCTCGTGCCGCGAGACCAGCATGGATGAAAGACGACGATGCACGAAGCCGGTCTGGTCAACGCAGAAACGAAGCCCAATCACAAGAGAAGGATGTAACACAAATGGCTTCTGAGATTGGCAACAACCTCTTCAAATCTGCAAATTCGCTATGGAAAACCGGGCGTAAGCAAGTACAAAAGGCCATGGCCGACTTTCAGCACGAAGGCGATCCCAACATGCCCAAGTGGATGCGAGACGCTCAAGCAGCGGAAGCAGCGCCTCGTCCAAGTAGACAGCAAAGGACCGAGCAGTCCGCTACAGACGAAGCCATGATGCTGGAAGCTGGCACACGACCCACCAAATCATCTCGGATGAGCGAAATGCGCCAACACGCTGAACCGTTACCCGTGCGACAACGGAGAGAGGAAGAAGTCGGACAAGGTGGCCGTCCAGATCGCATGTCGTCGCAATCGCCATCACAACGAAATCAGCCCCCGAGTTTGGACAAGCGGCCAGCAACGCGACTGACACGTCAGGAGGTAGAAGGACAGAGCCCTCAAGCATACGTTAGCCCAGCACGTCGCAAGAAGACTACGCCGCAACCACAACCACAGGTGGATCTTTTTGCCCCAGAACCAACACCACCAAAACAATCTCCTCAGTCCAACAATCCCTTTCTTCAGGCGACTTCAACACCGAAAACTCGACTTCCAGCTCGTACACCAAGTCCACCACGACCGAAAGCGCCACCACGACGAGTCCCTCCGGTATCATCTTCAGCTCTGAGTTCATCTTCAGCTGACCGTCAAAGAGGATCAGAAGCGTTCAAGCGTGGAGACTACTCGGCTGCCCATGCTGCCTACTCTTCTGCGCTCAGTCCTCTTCCCCAGTCACATCCCGTAACCATCATTGTGCTCTGCAACCGCGCAGTCACAAACATCAAAGTCGGCGACCCAAAGGCCGCTATTGCCGACGCAGATGCAGCATTAGCCATCATTGGTGTATCGCGCGGAGAAGGCGAGAAGATCGCCACTGGCGGCATGGAAGGCGAAAAGGACATGAAGGAATTCTACGGAAAAGCCCTCATGCGTAAAGCGGAAGCTCTGGAGAACATGGAGAAATGGGCAGATGCACACGCTGTATGGAAAGAAGCAGTGCAAAACGGTGTCGGCGGCGCAATCTCAATCTCAGGTCGCAACCGCTGCGAGAAAGCCGCAAGCGGAGGTAACAACTCTTCTGCCGCAGCAGCACCAAAACGTCCCCCACCAGCCCGCAAGCCTGCTCCTCCCAAAGTCTCGGCCATGTCAGATCTCGGTGGCGGAGGCAGCCCTGCAAACGACTCCGAGGCCGTGAAACGCATGAAAGCTGCCAATGCCGCCGCTGAACGTGCAGACGACGAGAAGTTTGCTCTTACAGATCAGGTCGACGCCAAACTCATTGCGTGGAAGGGCACAAAGGCAGACAACCTGCGTGCTTTGCTCGGCAGCTTGGACAAAGTGCTTTGGGAGGACGCCGGGTGGAAAAAAGTCAATATGGGGGATTTGGTCATGCCGAACAAGGTCAAGATCATCTACATGAAGGCTATTGCCAAGGTACATCCTGATAAGGTGGGTTTTCTTTCCAGCCTCGAATCCTTGCCGTCAGCTGTGATATGAATGTGGCTAACTTTTTTCGTGCGATACAGATATCCCAGGCTGCCACAACGGAGCAGAAGATGATCAGCGCAGCTGTCTTTGCCACGTTGAATGAGGCGTGGGATAAGTTCAAAGCGGATAATAACTTGTAGCTGCAGTAGTTCTGGTGGCCGACTGGCTGGCAGAGCAAATCAAGTTGGACCTTGTCTGGTGAAAGAATTCATGATAGTTTGATTTTTGATTGATTGCATGCATCTTCCCTCCCCGCTTTCTGTTTTCCATGTCCTCGTTTGCGTTCGTTTCCAAGTCTCCAGTGTCCTGGGTTTTCCATCTACTCACCACACCTTTGTCACCTCTTCAACTTCGGACTGCATTTTTAGCACCAACTCCATGTCACTTGACCATACCACCACTCAAACACCTGTCTTAATTTCGCCGGCCTCCTCTCCCCAAAGCACACCAAAATCTCGTGTCATGCTCTGCCGGAACAGTAAACCGAAACATAGACTTTCACAGCTTGCTTAGCACGGCCCATTTTATATACTTGCCAACCTGCCTACCCACCCATCTTAGCCTGTTCAACAAAAACGAGCAACGACACGGAGGAGAGGGGCGAGGGCAACGAAACAAAAGCACGTCTGTTCTACCGAACGCATGCGATACTAAAGTTGTAAAGACGGCTATTGTTAGTATTATAATTCACTTTGGTCTTGTTTTGCTTGGAGGCTAAGATTCGCCGCCACTTTCTTCCCTCTCCTCCGCCCCCCCACTTTAATCGATAATCTCCGTGGGTGAGTTTGAAGATTGGAATGATCAAGGGACATTTAGGACAAGTTTGTTGGAATCATGACAAAGCATACGTTTTGCGATCGATTTGTCTGCCTATCTGCCTGTCTGCCTGGGTGGAGGGTGCCCCAGCAGTGACGGCTTCGCGTCTGTAATGGCGATAATAATAATAAACTACCAACTGTACTATTACAGCCAAAACCACTGTGGTCACATACACACAGCCACACAGCCACACAACCACACACACACGCATGACGGGATCCTACATTGAGGCATTCGATTCGATTGAACTTTGTCGCTTTTCGCCGCAAATCCCACGACTCACCCCTCACCCCCTCCCCTTAAAGCAGCGGCCTTGTCGTATCGAAAGAAGAAGAAGAAGAAAATAAACTTACTTTGTTTTTTCCCTCTGTTTCCCAGCACGGCCTAGCCCCGGCCAAAGTAAAATAAAGGGCATCTAGGACGGGGGGGCGAGGAGGCGGTAAGCCCGTCCAGTCTATTTCTCGTCTCGAGAACCTTAATCGAAATAAAGGATAACAGCAACAAGACACTACAGAAGCATATGGCTGTGCTAAAACACGCAGTTTTACGTAGTATAAACCCTAAAATCTCTCGGTAAGTCCTACGTAGCCCGGTGTGTGTGTGTGTGTGTGTGTGTGTGATCCAAGGACAAAACCCCGGTACACTAGAGCAAGAAATATGCATACTTGCGAAAAAGCTTTCCTCTCCTCCTTTCATCGAGGCGTCCAGTCCATACAAGCCATGTACAAGGCATACTCGTCCGTAGCGCGCGTTGGTGATGTGTCGTAGTGCCGGACAAGGGTAACGTTACTTAGCTACATGTGACATAACACAGCCTGGACAAAAAGCCATGGCGTCGGGCTTCGTCCCGGGACGAGAAATAAGGTTGTTACCAAGAGTGGGCTGAGGCGGGATGGTTGTGGTGGTAGGTTGTCGATCCTGGTATTGGTTCAAATAACACGCACACACACACACATGTAAGTGGTGAGATGGCCTGTTCGCCTTCTCATGTGCTGGCTGTCGTCATGAGTTGTGTGTTGTGCTGTGCTGTCCCCCACCCCTCATCACGCAGCAAAAAAGCGCACAGTAGATAAGCCAGTCAATCTCTCGGTAAGTAGTATGGTACGCCATCGTCTCAGCTTACATACGGGCAGCTTTTCGGTGGAGCTTCGGTACTTTTTCGCCGAAGAGGGCACGTCTATCGATGGATGGGGTGGGGTATGTGCTTCTAGATTTGCTTTTTCGTCTTCTTTTTGCGGGATGGGGGTGTGTGTGTACCGTATGCCATGTATGCTGTGTGCTGAGACGGCATGGCCGCGGACAAAAAAAGAGAGGCTTACTTTTGCTTTCTTCTTTTTCCCACCTGAGGCGTCCTTCTCGTTTCGAAGGATCACTTACCGTTGTTTACTCTATCTATATTGTTCCTAGCTTGTTACGCTTTCTCACTCGGTGCCAATTCTACCGAGTTTGTCTGAATCGTACACGCCGGCAAATGTCCCCTAGGTTCTCCATTATCTGGAGACCCAGAATATGAATTGGCAAGCCCTGTAATCAAACGACGCAGATCGCCGGTACCCTCTCATGTAAGCCGTAAGCCTGTACCGTGGTTTTGACCGAGAGTGATCGCCCGGCATGCATTGCGGCACAAATCTTAGCTCCTGGCACGTGCTGATGCAAGCATATAATTGATCGGTACTTAGAAGCATGGTCCACGTCGTCATGGACTATGCTTTCCTTGCGTGAGCAGGCTAATTTAGCGGGCTAACTTCCTTTGTTAGCGGTGCGAAGCCCGAAAACTTTCAAGGAGCATGGACGTATGTGATATGCCGGGATTTTCTGTAATGGACGGTGTATGTGTGTGTGTGTGTGGAAGGCTGAGTCTTGGAAGGAAGAGAGTCGATGCGTGGGATGCTCAGCTGTAGTTGCACACACGCGTCTTTGGACAATATGGCTTGGGGATTCCCGCAGCCCGCATGGTTGAACCTTGTGTTCCGGCCGTCTTAGTGTGGATGTAGTATCCGAAGTGCAAGGTACGGGTAATCGCACATCCCATACAATGGGAAGTAGAGACAGGTGGAAGTTGCTGTGCTAGGATATACTATCGACGCCTCGACCATCTCACCACACTTGTGTTTCACCGTCAGCAATAGGGTCGTCATCGCAGACTTGTTTCCGGAGCAGAAGGTTTGGAAATGTTGAATTATTCCCAAGGTCATGTTGCAATGGCTGCATGCGCTAATGTGGCAACTTGTCCTCTGGCTCATCCAAGAAAGTGCGCGTAGCTTTTTAGTGTATCAATGTCGTAAAAATGTCGCTCCATAATATAGTACCGAGAGAATCGAAAGACAGTGCGTGAACGTGAAAACAAGACATTGCGTGACCCATAATATGACCGAAGTCCATCCCTTCCAAACGCCCATGCTTAAAGCCATTCCAGGTGTCTTGACCCACAGCCATGGGAAACTGTATAGGTACAAGAATGTGATATTACAAATTGTAACCAGTGTCCAATATAATGTGGCCTTGATATTCATGCGGACCCGAGTAGATATTGGAGTTCAGTGATGATGTGCAGTGGTGTTATGTTCACGCAGCTCTGTCATGCTACCACTAGAAGCCTCCAGTGACCTGCCAGAAGAGCTCTGGATTCTTTGTATTTCTGCTCTAAGCCTTGGTGTATCGGCCGTAATCCTGATGCTGGAGCTAGGCAATTTTATGCGCATGCAATGCGACGACGGGACTTTAGGTCCGAGATGTACGCACTAAGTGCATGTTTATCCGTTGCGGCCGTCAAGCCGATATGGGATGTGTTGGTAATGTGATTGGTCGCAAGATAGCTGTGTACGGGGAGACGATTACTGTCCCGTAAGCTGACCAACAACGCCGAATAGTAATTGGTCCTCGGCCTTATACAGCGCATCATCGTTTCCAAATGCCGTTTCGAGACTGTTGCTGATCCTCCAGAAATTTCCGTAACTTCCATTCGTAATCCCCTGCCTATCTTGCGCGGCAATATCCGTGAGCTGCCTGATGCGATTCGACACCGTCTTCTGTTGCGACTTTGCCGAAGCCCAGAAACTTGCCAATTCATCTATGCACGTAAGAGTGGTGCTAAGGGTCTCTATGAGGGTTGGTAGCGTTGAGATGGTGCCGGCAGAGGTGAGGACGTCGATTGAGAGCATGAGTGCATAGCCGGGAAATGGGGTTGAGAACATGAATTCCGACGCGACGGTAGCTGGAAGGCGTTGTTGGCGGTTGGCCGTAGCTAGAGAGAGCATAATGGACATGAAGTTGGACGCCATTCGTAAAGATTGCTCCATGTTTCGGCGGATCTTGTCTGTCGGCAATGCATGGACCCTGACATGCCGATTAAGGCGGATTATCGCAGCATGGTATAGAGCATGCAAGGACAAGAAGGTGCCCGCGTATCCTTCGAGGATACTGTTGTCGAGGTTTTGTGGGCTGTAGCGAAGCTTGTCCGGTAGTATGGAGTGCCATGCTTCCAGTTTCTCGTGGATCCTTGCATAAAACGTGTCGTAATGTCGCTCATATCCACTATCCGGTCGACGTACAGCTCGGCCCGTGTAGGTCAACACCTCTCCCCACAATGCTGATATCCAGCACAGATATGCCATGTGGCCCAAAGGAGGGTTAGGAACGGTCCGCCCGCTCAAAAGGTCATCGTCAAAGAAGGGCGCATCGCAGGGTGTCGAGGCCTCGTACATGTTGTCCGGACACGGGAGACGAACAAACGCGTCTTCCAGGCTGATCACAAAAAGGGTTCCCCCAAAGAAGCCGTTGTATCGCTGTTGTTGCACACAGTCAATGGATGTTGGGGCTGTGGTGATGTCGTAACTTACATCCATTAGTAGTCCAGACCAGAAGGTACGACGACAGCATTCCTCGTAGGTCCAGCGGTCGAATCCATAGTCCAAGTCGGGATTGCTGTTAGCTAGCTCCTTGACACCTTCTTCCGTATTCAGCTTCAGGGCACTAAGTGCTCGTAGGCCAGACCCACAATAGTCCCACGCTTCCTGTGATTTACCCCGGGCGAAGTAATACAGAGCAAGCATCAATCGAGTCTGGCATAGCTGCAGACTGAATCTGCCGAAACGCTTTTCTGCGGCATACGAGGCAACGGAAGCAAATCGTTTCCCCAATGCTCTTTTATCTGGGTCGTTCGAGAATAGTGAACCCATTGCAAGTATTGAGTAGAGAAGCATCAAATGGTCTTGATGCTTGTCGCGGTTGGTCTCCACCCACGCGAGGAAGGGTCTGCGGGGAAACATGCCGTATGTTGCGCGACCTGCATTAAGGAAATAGAGATTCAATAGTTGAAGGGTAAGCCGGGGGTCGGTTTCGAAGGGATCCTGTTCCCACTGGAGGGCAAGCTGATCAGAGTATGAGCCACGCCCTGGGTCGTCCTGATCGTTGGCCGATCCACTCCAATCGGAATCGTATGATTGCACCGACATGTCCCTTGCGTTTGGAATGTTGTTGGGACGAAATTTTTGAAGTCGAAAGGGTGTACCGGCGTTCCAAGTATCGACCTTTTTCGACGAATCCCGCAACTCTCCTGAAGCTTTGCTTTTATCAAAGCTGGCTGCGGGACTGAGGACTTCAGAAGAAGACGCCTTAAATAGTTGACCGGAATTGGATGGCGATGTCTCGCCGGATGCATTGTTTTGGTTGATACCACTACGCTTTGGTCAGTATTTGTCAATTGTGATACAATTATATAAGGGGGAGGGGTTTGCAAGTCAATGCGCTCCATTATCTGGAATAGCAAAGCATTGCAAGTGGTGTACTAGGAGGCTGACTTACCCTCTGCATACCCTCTGTGACTTTGCGCATTGGTGGCATTTCGGGAACCCAGGCTCACACTTGATCTTCTTCTCTCGACAAGTCAGACAAGCTTGCGCAAGGCGCTTTCGAGGTTTGCCGGCCTTGGTGATGCCCCATGAGGGATTAACCGCCTCCCCATCTATTATAGCTCGACAGTAGGTGCCGTCCTCGTATACGTAACAAAGACCCTCCCCTGGTATGTCACGCTGCCCAACACACCGCGACGATCGTATTGGTGCGCGGGAAGGACCATCCAATCGCCTCATGCGAACAGGTCTGCTTGGATCAAACCCTGGTTCTTGTTGACTCGAATAGGACGCAATTGTCGCCGTAGTGTCGGATGTCGATGAAAGATGTCGATGCCCATCGCCTGGTGTGTCATGCTGAGATGGATGCACAAAACTAGGCCGCCGTTGGAGCTCTATTCGACCGACGCCGAATCCGGAGCCTGGTGTCGATGCGGTGGACGGGGTAGCGGTGGTGGAGGAGAGGGGTTGCCGGTGGTGGTACGGTGTTTGAGAAGCGATGGCATTATGCTCCGGGTAGCCTTGGAGGTAGCCATCGTATTCATGCCGTCTCTTTAATGTTGGACTAGAGGACTCGTAGCGCCCGCAATGACCGTAAGGAAGCTGAGCGGCCCCTGGCCTCAACGGCGGATCAGTTGATTTCTTGTCGAGTAGTTCTGGCTCCAGGAGGGTGCGGAGGCTGGGTAGTTGCTGTGCGTTATTCTGGCTTCCAGTCGAATCCCGGGGACGAACGTGCTGGGTGGGAGTAATGATCTCGGGCCTGGAGGCTGATGCATGATGTACCGGGAAAGGACTGTAGGAAGGTGGAGGGCCGGAGTGTGATGGGACGCTGGACGGGCGACTCATGTTGAGGAGCATAGCAGGTAAGGTAGGCTTTGACGTTTGGCGTTTGAAGTGGGATGACTTCCACGGTACACCCCGTTGACCGACCACATGAAGGATTCTGGGACAGCAGGAGCTATAAAGAGCCTAGGAACTGAGGAGATTTAGGCACCGCTTGTAATGTAAGTCTGATGCAGGCACGGCATCAGCTAGCAGTCAGACTTGTTGGGTACATGAAGGTACGTGATGAAGTTGGGAAGGTGGCCAGCGAACAGAAGCGCAATTGCGTGCGTCTGGCCTGCACTTGGAATACCCGCTGCAAGCTATTGCAGTATAGAGGATAGGCCAAAGAATTACCAGTCCGTGCAGAGTTGACGTCTGACGACTGAGCACCGCTCTTCCGGCTCCTTATGAACCGCAACCGAAGCACAAAGCAACAGTGCATATGAGAGCGTATGTAGGGGCGACGCGGGACGAACTTACAGATGCAGGGGTTAAGATATGCGGCGCGGACACAGCTTCTGGGCGCGATTGACACTGGGCACGCTGTGAGCACGGCGTGGACTGGTCGCTCGTCAGACGAAAGGATAAAGCAATAAATACGATTATACCGGGAAGCAGAGGTGGAGGTGTGCGGACGACAGCGGGACCCCGTACTCGACCAGTCGCCAGCTTACCAGGACGCCCTGGTAAGAACAGGCTTCGAGGGAGAGCCACCGCGGCTTCCAGGTAGGCCAGCGAGCGATTATCCTAGTGGCGTGCAGTGACGGACCGCCAGGGACATGGTCGTGGAGCTTTTACTGTTTGAGACCCGATGCTGGAACGGACTAGGGCGATGAGCAAGCCAGCCGGAATATTGGCTGCAGATATCGAGACGACACCTTCTGCGGGCTGGATAGCGTGGTGCGTGAGACGCAGACTGATGCACGTTGCTGCAGTCGTGGATGGCGCGTGGGCAAGGTGAGCCTTGGATCGTACCAACACGCAGTGGGCCACTCACAACCAGTCCGCTAATGACCTGTGCAGATCATGCAGCGTGGGAACGGAATGCAACGAACATGTCCTTGCTATTTTGCCGCGAAACTCTGGGACCTGGCGTTAGGTTCTCGAGCACCTCGGGCCAATAAGCTTCACTTAGATTGAGGCCACGGGGCTGGATGCAGCTAGGGAGGGCAGCCACCAGCGACGATGCTCTTGTTGCCGGAGGGCAGATGGCAAATAGTAAGCCGGCGCCGCCGCCTCCTGCTCTCCAGCTCACGAGCTCACGAGCAGACTGATGGTCCGGCGCCGAGTCCTGCGTCGTCGCCAACAGACAGCTTCTGGCGCCCGGGGCAGCGATTAGGTTAGAGACGCTGATGCCAGATGGTGGGCCAGGGCCATGCCATTTGTTGTCAGCCAAAGAGACTTGGGCTCACGCTGGCAAGCTTGCTAAAGCGGCGCCGGAATCCGATCGGAACGAGCTCAGAACAGCCGTTGAGCGGGCGATTGAGCCCATCTCGATCCTTTGACGTCCCGGATCCCCTAACGCCTCTGGCCTTTGCTTGCATGAAGCCATATTGGCCCGCGCCGAACGGCTCCAGGACTAGTGGTCGGTGTCCAGTCTGCAGCTCCCGAGTTGCTGCGCGTGTGTGGGTGTGGGCAGTGTTGTCTGCCAGCCAGCATATACACACGCATACCAAGGGCGTTCTCCGGATCCTGTCGTGGCTTTGACATGACATGGCCCGTCACAGATTCGGGGTCCGTAAATGAGCATGCGTATGCGATGTAGTCGTAGTGCAGCAGTTGCGGCTACTGTAATGTCGATCTGACCTCGGCTGTTGTCTCCCGTCGCCGCCTGCGATGACGCCGAAAATACTCTGCATCGTGTCCTGAGACAAAGGACCGAGTGATGAAGCGAGTGGCCGGGCACTGACTGCTAAGGGCCAGCTCGCAGGCACAAGCGGATCGCCGTTGAGCTGGACCGAAGCGAGGCGGCTTGCGAGTCAGCGACAATGTCGGGGTACGTACACGAGTGGCCAGGTCACATGCTCACCTGCCGGTCACATGTCCACTGCCCACTCACTTGCACTTGCACTTGCCCAGGGCGCCGCCGCCCCCCCAGAGGCCGTCACTAGCGCCCATGCCAAGCCCCGCTCCTGCTATTTCCTGCAGGTGTGCGTCCGAGTCGGCAATCATCACAACCACACGCCTGTCGCCCGTCGACAACCCCTCGACATCGACCACGTTGCTTTGCCGCGACCTCGTGCTGACCGCAGAAATCTAACCAAGTGTCATTGCTAATATCAGAGAAGCAGTGCACGTCAAGCATGGCGTCCCCGCACGGCCAGCTCGCGGAGGCGCGCAAGCCCTCTCCAACTGCCGGCGCGTCGCCTAGTGAGGAGCGTCCTCGTACGCCAGAATGCGCCGACGTCAAGCCTGCCAACCGAGAGGGCAGCTATGCCTCAGGTGCCGGGGCTCCACTTCCGTATGACGGAGAAGCGCCTCCACTTCCTGATGAGCCCGTCCCAGATGCCCACGATGATGGTTGGACCCACAGCTTGGACCCCATCACTGGCTACTACTACTACACCAACGCCAGGACAGGTGTCTGCCAGTGGGAGAACCCGCGTGTTCCGGGAGCTACGCCCTACAGCATCTACCAAGCCTCTTATGGCTCCGTCCACAACTCGTATGACAGGTTTGCTAACTATTATCTTCTTGTGTTGTCTTCTCCATCCTAATATGTGAACTATACAGAAATTCTCATGGCAGCGCCCCAGGAATGGCTTCAAGCTCCAGCGCGCCGGGTACCAGCTCCCCTGCTGCCCCGGTCCGCAAGTGGGGTGGTTACAACCCTCGCATCCATGGCAGCTACGACCCCAACGCAGACTACGCCCTTGAAGCTGCCAAGGAGGAGGAGGCCGAGGCTGCTGCTGCCAACTCAGTGGCCGCCATCACCAGTACCAGCGGCTACGCCACTACGGCCCAGTTCAACCGCTTCAGTGGCAAGCATCAACAGCCTGGTCAAGGCCCGGAGATGCACAACGACGAGAGCAAGTCGCACCGCCAGATGAATGCTTTTTTCGATGTCAACGCCGCTGCCAACAGCCATGATGGCCGTAGCCTCAAGGCCGAGCGCCGTTCTCAGCCCCTCACCAAGGAGCAGGTCAAGGAGTACAAACACAAGCGCAAGGCGAAGAAGGAGGCCAAGCGCAAGGAGTGGCTGCTCAACTAAAGACACTGGCGGTAATTAAAAAAAGAACAGCAAAGTACATCCACACATGACTAATGCGTACTAGGCATCTACAGCACCCTTGAAGCAGTGTATATTTGCCCACCGTCCCCTTCAGGTAGGGCTTGACCTTTGATCTTGACGGCTGGCTCATGGAAGCAACTTGATGGGCTGGAGGATTTTGGTTGAGCACTGTGGTTTGAAACACATGTTCACCCACGCAGAATCTTCCTCCTTTGATGTACTGAGTGGACGATCAGCAATGAAAGCTGGCCCACTTCTTGGCTACTGGTCTGGATGTCTATGGTTTACTGTCAGGAGCGCAAGCCCGCATTGTTTGGCAGTTCCGATTGGAACCCAGGTTGCAGCCTTTTACTTCGTAGTGCACCATCTATAAATACAATGGCACTCGTTTCTCCAGATTTCAGCCGGCACACTGCTTGACATGTTTGTTGCTCCGTTTCTGCCCACTCTGAAGACCATGTCTTTGGGTCTGCTCAGATGTAATTCCCCCTCAACATGTCCCATGCAGCCCTGCTCTTGAGGTGAACCCGGCTTTGGCAGCAGCAGGTGTAGCTCCTTGCAGGCATGTGGGCTGTCAGCATTACGTGCATATTAAACTCAACGAGCCCGAATCCTTCAGCCGTGCTGCGCAACGCCGCCCTAAGTACTAAGATGTTCCATCTTCTTCTCGACACTCTCGACCGATCCGCTTCCTTCTGCCAATGTACTCTTGTCCTCAGCACTGCCCACACCCGCCTCACCCACGTCCTCTTCCATGTCCTCTCCGGCTTCTGCTTGGCCACCCTGTCCGACGCCCCTTTCCAATTCTTCTACCGCTCCAAGGAGCCAATCCACTAC
>Ga0265798_10006801_pt1 | contig 14948 bp, 17 predicted proteins | sample P3T30metagenome_FD_192430 | JGI IMG/M metagenome (GOLD analysis project Ga0265798, IMG submission 192430) | Plant litter microbial communities from East Loma Ridge, Irvine, California - P3 T30 | ecosystem: Environmental > Terrestrial > Plant litter > Unclassified | place: USA: California... | reverse complement strand
CCATCTACTACGAGGACGACGTCCCCGACCAGTGGGCCGACTACTACAAGGCCAACGTCGAGTTCTTCGACGACCTCGGCTCGCCCGGCGGTGCCGCCAAGGTCGGCGTCATCGCCAAGGACCACCCCCTCGTCGTCGCCCTGCCCCCGCAGGCCACGCCCGGCGCCTAGGCCGTCGTGGCGCTCGACCTGCCCGACTTCCCCTGGGACTCTCTCGCCGAGCACGCCGCGGTGGCCCGGCGCCACGAGGGCGGCCTCGTCGACCTCTCGGTCGGCTCGCCCGTCGACCCCACTCCGGAGGTCGTGCGACGAGCGCTGAGGGACGCCACCGACGCGCACGCGTACCCGCAGGTCGCCGGCACGCCCGCCCTCCGGGCGGCGATCGCCGAGTGGTACGCGCGGCGCCGCGGAGTGCGGGGCCTGGGCGACGAGAACGTCCTGCCGACCATCGGGTCGAAGGAGCTCATCGCGGGCCTGGCCCTCTGGCTGGGCCTCGGGCCGGGCGACACCGTCGTCCACCCGCGGGCCGCGTACCCGACGTACGCCCTCGGGGCGGCCCTCGTCGGCGCCGACGTCCTCGCGAGCGACGACCCGGCGGAGTGGCCCGAGAGCACGCGCCTCGTCTGGCTGAACAGCCCCGGCAACCCCGACGGGGCGGTCCTCGACGTGCCCGCCCTCCGGGCCGCCGTGGCGCGGGCCCGTGAGCTCGGCGCCGTCCTGGCCGGCGACGAGTGCTACGCCGAGCTGGGCTGGGAGGGCGAGTGGGCGTCCCGCCCGACGCCGTCCGTCCTCGACCCCGCGGTCGTCGGCGACTCCCTCGAGGGCGTCGTCTCGGTCTACTCGCTGAGCAAGCAGTCGAACCTCGCCGGCTACCGCGCGGGCTTCGTGGCCGGGTGCCCGCGGGTGGTCGCCGAGCTGCTCGCCGTGCGCAAGCACGCCGGCCTCATGCCCCCCGCCCCCGTGCAGGAGGCCATGCGCGTCGCCCTCGCCGACGAGGAGCACGTCGTCGAGCAGAAGGCCCGGTACGCCGCCCGCCGCGCCCTCCTGAAGCCGGCCCTCGAGGCCGCGGGCTTCACGGTGGACCGCAGCGAGGCCGGCCTGTACCTCTGGGCGACCCGCGGCGAGGACGCGGACGCCACCGTCGGCTGGCTCGCCGAGCGGGGCATCCTCGTCGCCCCCGGCTCCTTCTACGGCGCCGACGGGGCCCGGCACGTGCGGGTCGCCCTCACGACGACCGACGAGCGGGTCGCCGCGGCCGCCGAGCGCCTCCGGGCCTGACGACCCGCCCGCCGCCCCCGCCACCCGTCGGACGCCCGACTGGACCGACGGCCGTCGCCCGATAGGGTGGGTCCGTGACTCTTGCCAACGACGCTCAGAAGGCCACACTGCAGTTCCCGGGGGGCACTGCCGAGTTCCCGATCGTGCCCAGCACGGAGGGAGCGTCGGCGATCGACATCTCGACGTTCACCAAGCAGACCGGGTACACGACGCTCGACACGGGCTTCGTCAACACCTCGAACGCCCGCTCGAAGATCACGTACATCGACGGCGACGAGGGCATCCTCCGCTACCGCGGGTACCCCATCGAGCAGGTCGCCGAGCACTCGAGCTACCTCGAGACGGCCTGGCTGCTGATCCACGGCGAGCTGCCCACCCCGGCCGAGCTGGAGGACTTCGACGCGCGCATCCGACGCCACACGCTCCTGCACGAGGACCTCCGGCGCTTCTTCGACGCCCTGCCGCACGACGCCCACCCGATGTCGGTGCTCTCGAGCGCCGTCGGCGCGCTCGGCACGTTCTACCAGGGGTCGATGAGCGTCACCGATCCCGAGCAGATCGAGCTGCAGACCGTGCGCCTGCTGGCCAAGCTGCCGGTCATCGCCGCGTACGCGCACAAGAAGAGCCTCGGCCAGGCGTTCCTCTACCCCGACAACTCGTTGAGCTTCGTCGACAACTTCCTCAAGCTCAACTTCGGCACCATGGCCGAGCCGTACCAGGTCGACCCGGTGCTCTCGAAGGCGCTCGAGCGCCTCCTGATCCTGCACGAGGACCACGAGCAGAACGCCTCGACCTCGACCGTGCGCCTCGTCGGCTCGACGCAGGCCAACCTCTTCTCGTCGGTCTCGGCCGGCATCAGCGCGCTCTACGGCCCCCTGCACGGCGGTGCCAACGAGGCGGTGCTCACGATGCTCGCCGACATCAAGCGCTCGGGCGAGGGCGTCGAGCGCTTCGTCGAGCGGGTGAAGAACAAGGAGGACGGCGTCAAGCTCATGGGCTTCGGCCACCGGGTCTACAAGAACTACGACCCGCGCGCGAAGCTCGTCAAGGAGAGCGCCACCGAGGTGCTGCAGTCCCTCGGCGTCAAGGACGACCTCCTCGACATCGCCATGGAGCTCGAGGCCATCGCCCTCGCCGACGACTACTTCGTCGAGCGCAAGCTCTACCCCAACGTCGACTTCTACACGGGCGTCATCTACAAGGCCATGGGCTTCCCCACCCGCATGTTCACCGTGCTCTTCGCGATCGGCCGCCTCCCCGGCTGGATCGCCCACTGGCGTGAGGCCGCGACCGACCCGACGACGAAGATCGGCCGCCCGCAGCAGCTGTACCTGGGCGAGACGCAGCGCGACTGGCCCACCGGCTGACGCGGGCTCGCCGCGCCTCCTGCCCGCCGGCACGACGACGGCCCCTGCTCCGCGGAGCAGGGGCCGTCGTCGTGCGCGCTATGCGTGCAGCTGCGCGTTGAGCTGGATGCCGTGGCCGCTGCGGGGCAGCACCTCGACCGCGCCGGTGAGCGAGTTGCGGCGGAAGAGCAGCCCGGGGCGGCCCGAGAGCTCGACGGCCTTCACGGTCTGCGGGCGCCCGTCGTTCGTGGGGGTGCCGCCCACGACGACGACCTTGGTGCCCGCGGTGACGTAGAGGCCGGCCTCGACGATGCTGTCGTCGCCGATCGAGATGCCGATGCCGCTGTTGGCGCCGAGCAGCGAGCGCTCGCCGATGGTGATGCGCTGCGTGCCGCCGCCCGAGAGGGTGCCCATGATCGAGGCTCCGCCGCCGATGTCGGAGCCGTCCCCGACGACGACGCCCTGCGAGATGCGCCCCTCGACCATGGAGGCGCCGAGCGTGCCGGCGTTGAAGTTGACGAAGCCCTCGTGCATGACGGTGGTGCCCGGGGCGAGGTGCGCGCCGAGCCGGACGCGCGACGCGTCGGCGATGCGCACGCGGTCGGGGAACACGTAGTCGAGCATCCGCGGGAACTTGTCGACGCCCGTCGTCGTGACGCCCGCGCGCCGCAGGCCGAGGCGCAGGCGGGGGAAGTCGTCCGGGTGCACCGGGCCCGTGGTGGTCCAGACGACGATGGGCAGGTGCGCGAAGACCCCGTCGAGGTTGATCGTGCCCGGGGCGACGAGCAGGTGGCTGAGCAGGTGCAGGCGCAGGTACGCGTCGGGCGTCGACGCAGGAGGCGCGGCCAGCTCGATCTCGGTGGTCACGGGGACGAGGTCCACGGCCCGGCGGTCGTCGCGGCCGGCCGCGTCGGCGAGCTCGGCGGGGACGATCTCGGGGCCGCGGTCCTCGGGCAGCGTGCCGAGCACGGGGGAGGGGTACCAGGTGTCGAGGGTCGTGCCGCCGTCGGACACGGTGGCGAGGCCGTGGCCGTGGGCGTGCGTGGGGGCGGTGGCGTCGGTGGTCATGCCCCCGAGGGTAGTGCGGGCCGCGACGCCCGCGCGGCTCCCCGGGCCCCCGCCCGTACACTCGGGGGCATGGCCGCCTTCGACCTCAGCACCTCGACCGTCGACCTCACGAGGCAGCTCTGCGACGTGGAGAGCGTCTCGGGCGACGAGGCGACGATCGTCGACCGGATCGAGGAGACCCTCGCGGGGGCGCCGCACCTCGAGGTCGTCCGCGACGGCGACGCGATCGTCGCGCGGACCCACCTGGGGCGCGCGCAGCGCGTCGTCGTCGCCGGGCACATCGACACCGTGCCGCTCGCCGACGAGGTGAACCTGCCCTGCCGCTACGAGACCGACGGCGGCGTCGAGTACCTCTGGGGGCGCGGGACGGTCGACATGAAGGCCGGGAGCGCCGTGCACCTGGCCCTCGCCGTCGAGCTCGCCGAGCCCGTCGTCGACGTGACCTGGGTCTGGTACGACCACGAGGAGGTCTCCGACTCGCTGAACGGGCTGGGCCGCCTCGCGCGCACGCGCCCCGAGCTGCTCGCCGCCGACTTCGCGATCCTCGGCGAGCCCACGAACGGCCGCGTCGAGGGCGGCTGCAACGGCAACCTCCGGGTCGAGGTGCGCACCTTCGGCCGTCGTTCGCACAGCGCGCGCTCGTGGGTGGGCGACAACGCGATCCACCGGGCCGCGCCGATCCTCGACCTGCTCGCCGCCTACGAGGCGCGCGAGGTCGAGGTCGAGGGCCTCGTGTACCGCGAGGGCCTCAACGCCGTGGGCATCACCGGCGGGGTCGCCGGCAACGTCGTGCCCGACGAGTGCATGGTGCACGTCAACTACCGCTTCGCCCCGAGCCGCAGCCCCGAGGCGGCCGTGGCGCACGTCACCGAGCTCTTCGCCGGCTTCGACGTGCGCGTCGTCGACCTCGCCCCGGGGGCGCGCCCCGGCCTGGACGCCCCGCTGGCCCGGCAGTTCGTGGCCGCCGTCGGCGGCGAGCCCGGGCCGAAGTACGGCTGGACCGACGTCGCCCGCTTCTCGGCGCTGGGCGTCCCCGCCGTGAACTACGGTCCGGGCGACCCGATGCTCGCCCACCACGACCACGAGCGCGTGGCCGTCGAGCAGGTCCTCGAGAACGAGCGCGGGCTGCGGGCGTGGCTGTCGGCCTGAGCGAGCTCGACCCGGCCCCCTCGGGTGCGGCGGCAGGAGTCCCTGCCTCCCGCCCGGTGGTGCTCTGGCGGTCCGCCCCGTGGTGGGCCCGGGTGCTCGTCGTCGTCGCCGCCTCGCGGGTGGTGAGCACGCTCCTGCTGCTCTCGTTCGCCGCCCGGCAGGAGGCCAACGCCTGGACCCTCGCCCGGCCCGGCTACGTCTCCTTCGCGACGATCTGGGACTCCCGCTGGTACGAGATCATCGCCGCCGTCGGGTACCCCTCGTCGCTGCCGACGACGCCCGACGGCCACGTCGCCGAGAACGCGTGGGCCTTCATGCCCGTCTACCCGATGACCGTGCGGGCCCTCATGTGGCTGACGGGGGCGGGCTTCGCCCCGCTCGCCGTCGCCGTGTCCGTCGTGGCCGGTGCCGGGACGGCCCTGCTGCTCCACCGCCTCCTGCGCACCGTGCTGCCGGAGGGGTCGGCACTGTTCGGCGTGGTGCTGTTCTGCGTGGCACCCGTGTCGCCGCTCCTGCAGCTGGGGTACGCGGAGTCGATGTTCGCGTTCCTGCTCTGCCTGAGCCTGCTGCTGCTGGTGCGACGGCGGTACTGGGCGATGCTGCCCGTCGTGCTCGTGCTCTCGTTCACGCGGCCGGGCGCCCTGCCGCTGGCGCTCGCCCTGGGGCTGCACGGCCTCCTGCGGCTGCGTCGCCGGGGCGACGACCCGTTCCCGTTCCGCGAGCGGGTGGCCGTCGGCGTCGTGGCGGTCTCGACGGCGGTGCTCGGCCTCGCCTGGCCCGTCGTCGCGGGAGCGGTGACGGGCGTCCCCCGGGCCTACGAGGAGACCGAGCTCGCCTGGCGCAGCGCCTACCTGGGCCGCCACCCGCTCGTGCCGTTCACGCCGTGGGTGCAGGGCGCGAACTGGTGGCTGCCCGGCGGCCTCGGCCTCGTCGTGCTCGCCGTCGCCGTGCTGGCGCTCGCCGGCCTGCTGCTGTCGCCCTGGGCCCGCCGGCTCGGCCCTGACCTGCGGCTCTGGAGCGCCTCGTACGCGCTGTACCTGCTCGCCGTGTGGTTCCCGCAGTCGAGCACCTTCCGCATCCTGCTGCCGCTGTTCCCCCTGCTCGGGGCGCTGGCGGTGCCGCGCTCGAGGTCGTGGCGGGTGCTGCTCGTCGTCGCCTCGGTGCTGCTCCAGTGGGTCTGGATCGACTGGTGCTGGTGGGTCGACGGGGCCGACTGGACGCCGCCCTGACCGGTGGGGCCGCCGACGTCCCGGACGGGGGCGGCGCGGTCGTTTGGGGGATCGGGGCGACATGCGGGATGATGGTCACAGCATCCACGAAAGGGGTCAACTGATGGCAGCCATGAAGCCGAGGACCGGCGACGGACCTATGGAGGCCGTGAAGGAGGGCCGCCTCATCATCGTGCGCGTACCGCTCGAGGGTGGAGGCCGCCTCGTGGTGTCGGTCAACGACGACGAAGCCAAGGAGCTCCACGACGCCCTCGCCGGCGTCGTCAGCGCCTAGTCAGCCACTTCCGCACGTCGACGCCCCCGTGGTCCCCAGGGACCACGGGGGCGTCGTCGCGTCCGGGTGACGCGCGGGGAAGCGTGCGGGGCGACCTGTCGAGTGACCTCCCCCCGCCGGCCGCCCCCCGCCGGCCGCCGGCCCACGCCTCAGCGCTTGACGAGCTGCAGGAGGCCGTCCCCGGCCGTCGAGACCGCGGCGAGCACGGCGGGCGAGGTGGCGACCTCGGCGAGCAAGGTCCGGTACCCCGTCGTGACGGCGTCGCGCCGTGCGGGGTTCGCCACGGAGCCGCGCCAGAGGGCGTGCGCGACGAGGACGAGCCCACCGGGGCGCGCGAGCCGGAGGCCGTGCTCGACGTTCTCGATGACGTCGGCCGGGTCGGCGTCGACGAGCACGAGGTCGTACGAGGACTCGTTCATGCGGGGGAGCACGTCGCGCGACCGGCCCGTGATGAGGCGGGCGCGCGCGGCCGTGACGCCGGCGCGCAGGTACGACTCGCGGGCGGACTGCTGGTGGTCGACCTCGCGGTCGATGGTGGTCAGGGTGGCGCCGGGAGCGCCGCGGAACAGGCACAGGCCGCTGACCCCCAGCCCGGTGCCGATCTCGATCATCGAGCGGGCCCCGGAGGCGGCGGCCAGCAGCGCCAGCTGCGCGCCCACGGCGGCGGTCACGGGCTCCACGCCCACCTCGAGGGAGTGGCGTCGGGCCTCGGCGACGACGTCGTCCTCGACCACCAGGTCCTCGGCGTACTTCCAGCTCTGTTCGATGTGCGACACGTCACTCCTCAGCCCACCACTCTAGGGGGAGTCCCCGGCGCGAGCGGTTAGTCTGCTGCCGTGTCCGTCTTCGGCCTGTCGTTCGAGAAGCTCCTCGTCATCGGGGTGATCGCCGTGTTCCTGCTCGGCCCCGACCGCCTGCCCGGGTACGCGGCCAAGCTCGCCCAGTTCGTGCGCACGCTCCGCACCATGGCCGACACCGCCAAGAACCGCATGCGCGACGAGATGGGCCCCGAGTTCGACGAGGTCGAGTGGCAGAAGCTCGACCCGCGCCAGTACGACCCGCGCCGGATCATCCGCGACGCGCTCCTCGACGGGCCCGAGGCGTCCGCGCCCGGAGGCGGAGGCGTCCGGCTCGGCACGGCCGCCGGGGCCGCGGTGGGCACGGCCGCGGGGGCCTCGGTGGTCGGGCTGCCGTCGTCGTCGGCACCACCCGCGGTCGTGCCCCTCGCCGCCGGCGAGGTGCCCCCGTTCGACGCCGAGGCCACCTGACCCCGGTCCGGACGCCGGTTCAGACGCCGCCGTGCAGCGCCGCGACGCGCGACGCCTCGGCGCGGAGGGCGTCGACGACGCGACGCACCGACGGTCGTTCGGCGCGGTCGCGGCGCATGAGCACCGACACGTAGCGGACGGCGCGGAGCCCCTCGAGGGGCAGCAGGACCATGTCGTCGCGCGCGCCCGCCGCCGTGAACCGCGGGAGGATGGCGATGCCGAGGCCCGCCCCCACCAGGGCCTCGGTGACCTTCGTGTCGCTGAACCGCTGCCGGATGCGCGTCGGCTGTCCGGTGATCCGCTCGATCTCCCGGTACACCCACTCGAAGGGCCAGTCGCTCGGCACGCCGATCCACGACTCGTCGACGAGGTCGTGCGGCGAGAGCGACGCGCGCTGGGCCAGGCGGTGGTCGGCGGGCAGCGCGACGTCGAGGGGCTCGGTGAGCAGCGGGACGGTGAGCAGCCCCTTCTTCGCCCGCCAGCTGCGGCCGTCGGGGGAGTGCGCGATGACGACGTCGTGGTCCGCCGCGAGGTCGGCGAAGGCGAGGGTCGACGGGTCGTGGTCGGTGGCGACGACCGACAGCCCGGGCGCCTCGGCGATGGTGCGCAGGAGGCCCGGCAGGAGCATCTGGCCGGCCGTCGGGAAGGTCGCGAGCGTCACCTCGCCCTGCGGGGCGGCGACGAAGTCCTCCCAGGTCGCCTGAGCCCGCTCCAGTGCGACGGCCACGTCGGTGGCCGTCTGGGCCAGGACCCGGCCCGACCCGGTGAGGACGATGCCGCGCCCGGACCGCTCGGTGAGGGCCACGCCCGCCTCCCGCTCGAGCACCTTGAGCTGCTGCGAGACGGCCGACGGGGTGCGGTGGGTGGCCTTCGCGACGGCGGCGATGCTGCCGCGCTCGGCGAGCTCACGGAGCAGTTCGAGGCGCTTGACGTCCATGTAGCAGAACTATACCGTCACGCAAGAAAAGGACGATTGCGCTACCGGTTCTCGAGGCGCATGATTAAGAAGTCCTCAGGGCGCAGCAGCGCCCCCAGCCCGGTCGACCTGGTCCCGGTCTGCGACTCCCTCCCTCAGTGCTGAACCGCGCGGCGTCCCCGCGCGCCGAAAGGAACACCCATGCTCACCGGTCTCATCGTCCTCGCCGTCGCCGCCCTCGTCGGCATCGCCGGCAGCGTCCTCACCGTCGCCCGCGACGGCCACCGCGCCATCCCGACCCGCACCTACAGCCGCTGGTCCTGAACCAGGCCCGGTCCGTCTCCTCCTGAGCGGACCCGGCCTCGTGGTCGCGCCCGTGCCGGGCCGCGACCACGCGCGTCGTCGTCCTCCCGCCTCGCGGGACCGATGCACGTCCAGGGGCGTCCCGCACTCGCGGGGCGCCCCTTCCGCGTCCCCGCGTCCCTCCTCAGCCGACGTGCAGGCCCAGCCGACGGCCCGCGAGGCCCCGGCCGCGCACGGTCAGCCGAGCCGCGAGGTCGTCGATCGCGACCGCCGCCGGGTCGAGCGGGGCTGCGAGCACGACCGGCAACCCGGCGTCCCCGCCCTCGCGCAGGGCGACGCTCAACGGGACGCTCGCGAGCAGCGGGACCGGGGCCTCCTGCCCCCTCGAGAGGCGTCGCGCCGTCTCGGCGCCGCCGCCGGAGCCGAAGAGCTCGAGCACGCTGCCGTCGGGCTGGGCGAGCCCGGCCATCGTCTCCACGACGCCGAGCAGCGTCTGCCCGGTCTGGCGGGCGACGAGGCCGCTGCGCTCGGCGACGTCCGCGGCGGCGGGCTGCGGCGTCGTCACGACGAGGACCTCCGCCTGGGGGAGCAGCTGCCCCACGCTGATGGCCACGTCGCCGGTGCCCGGCGGGAGGTCGAGGAGCAGCACGTCGAGGTCGCCGAAGAAGACGTCGGTGAGGAACTGCTGGATCGTGCGGTGCAGCATGGGGCCGCGCCAGGCGACCGCCGTCGAGGTGTCCTCGACGAACATCCCGATCGAGATCACCTTCACCCCGTGCGCCACGGGCGGCAGGATCATGCTGTCGACCTGGGTGGGCTTGACGGTCGCGCCGTCGGCGTCGACCAGGCCCAGGAGTCCCGGGATGCTGAAGCCGTGGACGTCCGCGTCGACGATGCCCACCGCCAGGCCGCGAGCCGCGAGGGCGACCGCGAGGTTGGCCGTGACCGTCGACTTGCCGACCCCGCCCTTGCCGCTCGTCACCGCGACGACGCGCGTGAGCGACTCCGGGCCGAACTGGGCCACGCGCGGCCCGCGTCCGGCACGCAGCTTCTCGGTGAGCGCGCGGCGCTCGTCGGCCGTCATGACCGAGACGTCGACGGTGACGCCGGTCACGCCCGGCACGCCCGCCGTCGCGGCCGCGACGTCGCGCTCGATGACGTCGGCGGCGGGGCAGCCCACGATCGTGAGCTTGACGCCCACCGTCGCCGCGCCTCCTGCCGTGACCACGACGTCGCCCACCATGTCCAGCTCGGTGATCGGCCGGCGGATCTCGGGGTCGAGCACGCGGGTCAGGGCGTCGCGCACGGCGCCCTCGAGCGCCGTCCCGCCGGTGGGCTCGGCCGACGCGGAGGGCTCAGCGGTCACCGTGCGGCTCCCCGCCGGCGGCACGCGCGGACGCCTCGTCGGCGTCGCGGCGGTCGAGCTCGTCGAGCAGGGAGCGCATCTCGGCCCGGATGAAGTCCTTGCTGGCCATGTCGCGCATCGCGATGCGCAGGGCGACCACCTCGCGGGCCAGGTACTCGGTGTCGGCCAGGTTGCGCTCGGACCGCTGGCGGTCCTGCTCGAACTGCACGCGGTCGCGGTCGTCCTGGCGGTTCTGGGCGAGCAGGATGAGCGGCGCCGCGTACGAGGCCTGCAGCGACAGGATCAGCGTGAGCGCCGTGAAGCCGATCGCGGCGCTGTCGAAGCGCCAGGCCTCGGGAGCGGCCGTGTTGAAGACCATCCAGAGCACGCAGAAGAGCGTGAGCCCGATGAGGAAGTACGGCGTGCCCATGTTGCGGGCGATCGACTCGGTCGCACGACCGAAGCGGTCCCGGCCCTGCCGGCGACCGGGCAGCACGCGGGTGCGCAGGCCCTTGGGCGAGTCGAGGCGGGCGTCACGGTCGTTGCGGGCCATCCGACGGCCTCCTTCCGGTGCTGGTGAGCGGTGCTCGTCGTGAGCGGGAGCGGGCGCTCGTGAGGGGATGGTCGGGATCGTGGCTGCGCCAGTCGGTGGGCAGCACGTGGTCGAGGACGTCGTCGATGGTCACCACCCCGACGAGCCGGTGCGCCGCGTCGACGACGGGCACGGAGACGAGGTCGTAGGTCGCCATGATGCGCGTGACCTCGAGGGCGGACGCGTCGACCCGGACCGGCTCGAGCTGCTGGTCGAGCAGGGTGCCGAGCCGCTCGTGCGGCGGGTAGCGCAGCATGCGCTGGAAGTGCACCATGCCGAGGAACCGTCCCGTGGGCGGCTCGTAGGGCGGCAGCGTGACGCAGACGGCGGCGCCGAGGGCGGGCGCGAGCTCGTGCCGGCGGATGAGCGCCAGGCCCTCGGCGACGGTCGCGTCGGCCGAGACGATGACGGGCTCGGTGGTCATGAGGCCGCCCGCGGTGTCGCTGCCGTAGCTGAGCAGCATGCGCACGTCGTCGGCCTCGTCGGGCTCCATGAGCTGCAGCAGGGCCTCGCCGCGGTCGTCGGTGAGCTGCGCGATGAGGTCGGCGGCGTCGTCGGGCTGCATGTGGTCGAGCACGCCGGCCGCGCGCTGGTCGCCGAGCTGGTCGAGGATCGCGACCTGCTCGTCCTCCGGCATCTCCTCGAGCACGTCGGCGAGGCGGTCGTCCGGCAGGTCGCCGGCGACCTCGAGCCGGCGCTCGGCCGACAGGTCGAGGAGCGTGTTGGCGAGGTCGGCGGGCAGGAGGTCGCTGTAGGCGGCGATGAGCTGCTCGGCGCTCTGGGCCTCGCCCGGCTCGTGCTCCTCGCGGACGTCGCCCCAGGTCGCGAAGACCGTCGGGCCCTTCCCGAAGGGCGAGGGAGTCGCGCGGGGCTTGCGGAGGAAGAGCTGGCCGACCTCCCACGAGCCCTCGGCGAGCTCCTCGACGGCGACGTCCTCGATGGTGGCGGTGCTGCCGTCGGAGCGGAGCGAGACCTTGCGGCCCAGCAGCTCCGCGATGACGCGGACCTCGCCCCCGCGCTGCTCGAAGCGGCGCAGGGTGATGAGGCCGGTCGTGATGACCTGGCCGGACCCGATGCTCGTCACGCGGTTGATGTTGACGAACACGCGGCGCTTGCCCGGGACCTCCACGATGAGGCCGACGACCTGGGGGGCCTGCGTGCGGCGGTAGACGACGAGGACGTCGCGCACCTTGCCCACCTTGTCGCCCGCGGGGTCGAAGACGGAGCACCCGGCCAACCGGGCGACGAAGATCCTCGACGCACTCACCAGTCCACTGTAGCCATCGTGCCAGGGGGGCCGTGCTGTAATGAAGGCATGACAGACCAGGGCCGGCTCGCGCGGGGCGCGAAGGGCCTGCCGACCCTCCCCAGGGGCGAGGTGCTGGGCACCTACGAGACCTACCCCGAGGCCCAGCGGGTCGTCGACCGCCTGTCCCACGCCGAGTTCCCGGTGCGGAGCGTCTCCATCGTGGGGAACGACCTCAAGACCGTGGAGCGGGTCACCGGCCGTCGGACCTACGGTCGCGCCGCGCTGGGCGGCGCCGCGAGCGGGCTGTGGCTCGGCGTCTTCGTGGGCGTCGCCCTCGTGCTCGTCGCCCCCGACCAGGTGGCCGTCACGTCGCTCGCGGCCGCGGCGCTCATCGGCGCCGGCTTCGGCATGCTCTACGGGGTCGCGAGCTCGGCGCTGACGCGCCGTCGCCGCGACTTCACCTCGACGCACCAGGTGCTGGCGAGCGACTACCAGGTCGTCGTCGACCCCGGCCTCGCGGCCCGCGCCCGGGACGTGCTCGCCCGGTCCGCCGGCGAGCGCTGACCGACGTGCCGGCGCGAGGGACGCGGGTCGTCCGCGGAGGTGCGACGGCCGTCGCCTCGGTGGTCCTCGCGGCGTGCTCGCACGTCGTGGGCGGGGCGGGCCAGCCCGGCGCCCTGGGCGTCGTGCTCGCGCTCGTCCTCGCGCTGCCGCTCTGCGTGGCGCTCGGCGGCCGCCGGCTCGCGACCGGCAGGCTCGTCGCCTCGGTGCTGCTGAGCCAGGTCGTCCTGCACGCGCTGTTCGGCCTCGACGCCTCCGGCGCCCCGGCCGCCTCGGTCGCGGGCGGCCACCACCACGCGCCGCTCGTGCTGCACGCCGTGCCCGGCGGAGGCACGGTCGCCTCCGTCGACGGGGCCGCCCTCGGCCCCTGGGTCGCCCACCTGGCGGCCGCCGTCCTCACCGTCGTGGCCCTGCGCCGGGGCGAACGGGCGCTGTGGCGCCTCGTCGAGCTCGCCAGCGGGCTGCCCCGGCTCGTGGCGCTCCTCACCGCACGTCCGGTGCCGGCCGGGGTGCGACTCCTGCCCGCCGCCGAGCCCGGGCACCGTCCGGTCGCCGCTCGGCACCTCGTCGCCCTGCCCCGCCGAGGCCCGCCCCGTCCTGCCTGAGCCCCACGACGCCGACGCCCGTCGGCGCCGTCGCGCCCCCGGCGCACCGCCAGGACCCGCGGCCCCGCGCCGCCGTCGGTCGCCTCGTCGGCGACCAGGACAGGAACCACGATGACCCGCACCACCCGCACCACCCGCACCACCCGCACCACGGCCCGCGTCGCCGCCACCCTCGGCGCCGCGAGCCTCCTCGCCCTCGCCGCGCCCCTCGCGGCGTCCGCGCACGTGCACGTCGAGCCCGGCGAGGCCACGGCCGGCAGCTACGCGGTGCTGACCTTCCGCGTGCCTGACGAGTCCGCGACGGCCGGCACGACGAGCGTCGTCGTCGACCTGCCCACCGACGCGCCCTTCTCGTCGGTGAGCACCGAGCCGGTGCCCGGCTGGACCGCCGAGGTGACCACGGCGACGCTGCCCGAGCCCGTCGAGGTCGGCGGCGCGACCCTCACGGAGGCGCCCACGACCGTGACCTGGACGGCCGACCCGGGCGTGCAGCTCGCGGACGGCGAGTTCCAGCGCTTCAGCGTGTCGGCGGGCCCCGTGCCCGAGGTCGACTCGGTCCTGCTGCCCGTGCACCAGGGCTACTCGGACGGCACCGTCGTCGACTGGGACGAGCCCACGCCCGCCTCGGGCGAGGAGCCGGAGCACCCCGCCCCCGAGCTCGTCGTCACGGACGAGGCGTCCGGCGGCGGGCACGACGCGCACGGCGGCTCGACGTCGTCCGGCGACGAGGCGTCCGGCGACGACGCGTCCGGAGCCACGGCCGCGCAGGCCGGGTCCGACCCGCTGGCCGTGGGGCTGGGCCTCGGCGGCCTCGCCCTCGGAGCGGTCGCGCTCGTGGTCGCCGTGCTCGGCCTCACCCGGGCGCGCCGGACGGGGGCCGGACGATGACGGTCGCGCGCGTCGCCGGCGCGGGGGGCGCGCGGGCCGCACGGCGGGCCGGGGCCGTCGCGCTCGTGCTCGCCCTGACGGGCGTCGTCCCGCTGCTGGCGACCTCACCGGCCTCGGCGCACGACTACGTGATCGCGAGCTCGCCCACCGACGGCGCCACCGTCGACGCACCGCTCGACGAGGTGACCTACACCTTCAACGCGCCGATCCTCGACCTCTCGGGGACGGGGTCCTCGAACGTCCTCGAGGTCGTCGGTCCCGACGGGCGCCACCACGAGACCGCCTGCGTGGCGACGGTCTCGGGGGCGACCGTCTCGGTGGCCGTCGCGCTCGGCGGTCCGGGCACGTACACGTCGACGTACCAGGTGGTGTCGAGCGACGGGCACACGGTCTCGAACTCGCAGACGTTCGAGTACGCCCCTCCGGCGGGGACGCCCACCACGGCCGGCAGCGAGGCCCGGCCCTCCTGCGACGAGGGTCCGGGGGCAGCCACGGGCGGGGCGGCGGAGCCGACCGGTGCGGCGGAGGCCGACGCCGACGCCGACGCCGCGCCGTCGGACGCGACCGAGCCGGGGCAGGGCTCCGACGCGGAGCCGGCCGCCGACTCCGGCGCGGTCGACGTCGGCCTCGTCGTGGGCGTGGCCGTCGCGATCGTCGTGCTGGCGCTCGCCGCCGTCGTCATCGTGCTGCTCACCGGTCGTCGGCGGGGCGGTGACGGCGACGCGTCGGACGAGGGCGACCCCTCCGGCGCGGCCGACCCGGCCGCCGCTCGGCGTGCCCCCGGCGGGGACGGCCCCGAGGACCGGGGCTGAGGACGACGGAGGGCGCGGACCGTTCGGTCCGCGCCCTCCGTCGTCGCCGGGCGTCAGCCGCGCGCG
>Ga0265798_10006798_pt1 | contig 14952 bp, 15 predicted proteins | sample P3T30metagenome_FD_192430 | JGI IMG/M metagenome (GOLD analysis project Ga0265798, IMG submission 192430) | Plant litter microbial communities from East Loma Ridge, Irvine, California - P3 T30 | ecosystem: Environmental > Terrestrial > Plant litter > Unclassified | place: USA: California... | reverse complement strand
CGAGCTCGGCGTAGCGCTTGTCGTGCGCCTGCGAGAACTCGCTGTCGTCGTCGAGCGGGGGCGGCGGCACGTCGAACGAGCGACGCCAGGTCTGGAACTGCTCGGGGCCGTACTGCTCGAGGGTCTGAGCCTTGTCTTTGCCCTGCAGCGCGCCGTAGTGGCGCTCGTTGAGGCGCCACGAGCGCTTGACGTCGATCCAGAGGCGGTCGGCTTCTTCGAGCGCGATGTCGGCCGTCTGGATCGCACGGGTCAGGCGCGACGTGTAGAGGATGTCGGGCAGCAGGTCGTGCTCGCGCAGCAGTTCACCGGCACGCTTGGCCTCGGCACGGCCCTGCTCGGTGAGCCGCACGTCGACCCAGCCGGTGAAGAGGTTCTTGGCGTTCCATTCGCTGTTGCCGTGGCGCAGGAGGATGAGGGTCGAAGTCATGCCGCCAGCGTATCGCGACGGCCCGGTGGCAGACTTGGCGCATGCCCATCGGTTCGGTCACTCGCGGGACGACCGGCACCAACCGCCTGCGTCGGGTCGACCGGTGGATCGCCGCGCACCCCTCGTTCCGGCGGGCCGACGACCCGCTCGTGGTCGACCTGGGGTACGGCGCGAGCGCGACCACTCCCCTCGAACTGCACCAGCGCCTCCTGAAGGTGCGCGACGACGTCGAGGTCGTCGGCATCGAGATCGAGCCCGAACGCGTGCGGGTCGCGAACCTCTCGGCGCGGCCGGGCGTGAGCTTTCGCCGAGGCGGGTTCGAGGTGCCGCTCGACGGCGACCGACGGCCGGCGGTGATCCGGGCGTTCAACGTGCTGCGGCAGTACGACGAGTCGCAGGTCGCCGACGCGTGGTCTCTGATGACGTCTCGCCTGCAGCCCGGCGGGGTGCTCGTCGAGGGCACCTGCAACGAGGTCGGCCGCGTCGCCAGCTGGTTCGACGTCACGACCGACGGGCCGACGACGTTCACGATCTCGTTGCGCCTCGCGGGGCTCGACCTGCCGTCGATCGTGGCCGAACGCCTGCCGAAGGCCTTGATCCACCGCAACGTGCCGGGCGAACGGGTGCACGCCCTGCTCGTCGACCTCGACCGGCAGTGGGCGGTGGCGGCTCCGCTGTCGGTCTACGGGCCGGTGCAGCGCTGGCTGGCGACGGTGCAGGGGCTGCGTGACTCGGGGTGGCCGGTCGGTGGCGGTCGCAGCCGCTGGCGCCTGGGCGAGCTGTCGCTGCCGTGGGCCGCCGTCGCCCCGCTCGACCGAACGGGGTGAGGCCGAACCGGGCGAGACCGTTCTGCTGAGGCCGAACGGGGTGAGGCCGTCGGGGTCAGACCGCGGCTAGGCGGGCCCGGGCCTCGTCGTGGTCGAGCCCCGTCGCCATCAACAGGTCGACCAGCAGCGGGCGCATCATCAGCACGACGATCGCCTCGGTGACGGGCGCGCCGGGCAGCACGAGCGTCGGATCGAGCCGCCGGGCGACGGCCGACAGGGCCTCGCGGGCCACGGGTCGTTGTTCGACGTCGTGCAGCGACCGACCGAGGACGGCCACCGCGCGCGAGGTCGACTCGACCAGATCGGCCAGCGCCGTGCGGTCGACGCCGTCGCCGAGCTGGGTGTCGAGCCGACGCGCCACGACACGCAGGTTGCGCACGGCCAGGTCGACGTAGCGCCGCACGGTGGCCTGTTGTCGCAGATCGGGCAACCGTGACCGCAAGAACGGCGACAGACGAGCGATGGACTGCGCCGACTCGAGGGTCGCGGCCCAGTCGTCGAGCAACGGCTGCGTGGCCCTCAGCCGCCCGAGGGCGTCGTCGGCCCGGGGTGCGTCGTCGGCGCGCAGGGCGACCACGAGCGAACCGAACGCCTGGTCGACCTCGTCGAAGAGCCGGCGGGCGTCGTAGCGGGCGAGCCCGATCGGGTCGCGCGGCACGACCGCGGTGACGAGCAGCGCCACGGCTCCCCCGACCGCCCCGTCGATGCTGCGGACGAAGGCCCCGCCGTCGGGGTCGGGCAGCAGCATGACCAGCATCGACTGCGTGGCGGCCGCTACGGCGAAGGCGCTGTTCGGCGAGAAGAAGCGCGCGACGATCAGCGTCACGAACAGCACCAGGGCGATCTGCCAGAGCCCTTTGCCGACGACCATCAGCAGCACCTCGCTGAGCGCGATGCCGATGAGCACGCCCACCGCGTTCTCGAGTACCCGCCGCGGGCGCGCGTCCCGGGCGAGGCCGAGCGACGAGATCGTGACCGTGACGGCCAGCAGCGGGATCGCGTGCCCCAGCCCGTAGTGGGTGACGGCGTAGGCCCCGGCGACCGCCAGGACGATCTGCACGACGGCCGGGCCGGACGCGATCGTGCGGGCCGTCGCGTCGCGCAGGTCGACGGACGAGGAGGCGCGGTGCCAGCCCCGCCGCCACCGCCCCTCTCGCGCCGGCCCGGTCACGACCGGCCCCGGGTGCGCTGCCTCACGAGGCCGTCAGCGGCGGACGGCGCCGAGGCGGGGCAGCCGGGGAACGCCCGCGGCGGCACCCGCGGACGCCGGGACGACGACCTGCTGCGCGGCGGCGATCATCAGGTCGTCGACGACCACGGCGAGCGGGGCGTCCTCGGCGGTGCCCCGCTTGACGACGGCGAGCGCGATCGGGCCGAGCTCGTGGTGCAGGGCCACGCTCGTGACGTGACCGACCGACTTGGGGGCGGCGGACTCGGTGACCGGCGCCGCGCCTCCGGAGGTGACGTCGGCCGACGATGCGTCGGGAGTGGACGATGCGTCGGGCGTGGTCGGCCCCGCGGCCGGGGCCAGGACGACCTCGGCCCCGTGGGCGGGCAGCACCCCGTCGCTGCCGTCGAGGTGCAGCATGACGAGCCGGCGGGGCGGGTGACCGATGTTGTGCACCTTGGCGACGGTCTCTTGGCCGCGGTAGCAGCCCTTGGTCAGGTGCACGGCCGAACGCATCCAGTCGAGCTCGTGCGGGATGCTGCGCTCGTCGACCTCGGTCGAGAGCGACGGGCGCCACGCCTCGATGCGCAGGGCCTCGAGGGCGAGAGTGCCCGCGAGGGGCAGGTCGGCAGCGGGCAGTTCGGCGAGCCGCTCCAGCTCGCTGCGCAGGACGAGGCTCTCGCGGTACGACCAGTCACGGCCCGGGTGCGTGTCGGACTCGGCGTAGCTGTGCCCGCCGGTCGCGACCTCGTGCCAGGGGTCGACCCAGACCAGGGGCACCTCGTGCGAGGTCAGGACGGGTACAACGCCCGGGACGAGATCGTGCATCGACCCGACGGTCGCGACGTCGTCGGTGCGGTCGGCCACCTCGACGCGCAGCATGAAGCGCATGCGGTCGAGCCAGCCACCGAGCGGGCCGACCTCGACGCGGTCGACGAGCAGCCAGGTCGTCTCGCCGTCGTCGACGACCCGGGCTGCGTGCTCGAGTCTCCCGTTGGCGTCGAGCAGCAGGGTCTCGGTCGAGACGCCCGGCGCGAGCCCGAGCAACGACTGGCTGGTCAGCGAGTTGAGCCAGGTGAGGCGGTCGGGCCCGGTGACCGTGAGGACCCCCCGATCGGAGAGGTCGACCACGGCCGTGCCCCGGGCCAGCTGACGCTGCTCGCCGAGCGGGTTGCCGTAGTGGGCCGCGACGCCGTGGCCGTCGTCGACGAAGCCGTCGCGAGCCGAGAGCGGAGACACGTCGACGACGGTGACGTCGTCGCGAGGGGTCGTGCCGTCGCCGTCGGGGGTCGTGCCGGTGCCGTCGGGGGTCGTGCCGGTGCCGTCAGTCAACGCGCGTCAACTGCCCGGACGCGTGCGAGCGCAGTTCTTGGCCGAGGGCCGCGATGTCCCACGCCCAGAAGAGCTTGCCCTCGACGAGGCCGTACATGCGGGTGGCCGCCGAGTACTCTTTCGCGTTGCTCGACCGGACGACCGCGTCGGTCGACAGGTCGATGCGGGGCCCCTTGACCCGACCGAGGTAGAGCTCGTTGACGCCCGTGGGGTGGGCGATCTGCACCTCGAGGCCGAAGCCGTCGTCGGGCGTGCGCAGGATCTCGACGGCGCGGGCCGACGTGAAGGGCTGGACGCCGACGCCCGGCAGCATGCCGGGACCACGGTCACCCGGCTCGGCCGGCCGTTCGAGGCGCCAGTAACCGGTCTCGCTCGTCAACGGCGTGTGCTCGTCGTCGAGCAGCCAGGTGAACGAGCTGTAGTTCAAGAACGGCAGCCCGTCGTGGCTGAAGCTGATGCGCTGGCCGAACTCGTGCGTGCGACGTTCGGTGCCGGGCTCGGTGTCGGGGTCGCCCTCGCCGATCTTGTAGTCGACGACGCCGGTGCCCTGCCAGACCCCGATCAACCACGACAGGGGCACGAGCTCGGACGGGAGGTCGGTGGGGATGTCGATCATGGAGCGGTCAGCGCTGACCCTTGAACAGCTTGAGCAGCACGACGACCGAGACGAAACCGATGGCGAGGGTGGCGAGGCCGAGGAGCCCGATGTAGAACACCTCGAGTGCGAGCAGGGAATCCATGCGTCGAGCCTACCCGGCCACCACCGACGTGCCCAGCCCTTCGGGGTGCCCTGTCAGACGGCTGCCAGGACGTCGGTCGGGCGAGAGCCGAAGCTCCGGTCAGACGAGGGCGAAGACGCCGGTGACCGCGGCCAGCAGCACGAGGCTTCCGCAGGTGCTCAACATGGTGCGCGAGACGAGGCCGTCTTTCTGGCTGGTCGCGAGCTGCAGCACGAAGGTCAGCACGATCGAACCGCCGAGTGCGAGCACGACGTGGTCCCAGTACACGTCGGCGGGCGAGAACACACCGATCAGCACGGCGGCGACCGCCGACGCCACCCACACCGGGACGACCGTGATCGGCTTGAGCCGTGCGTTCGCCGCGTCGACGTCTCGTTCGCCTGTCTGCACCGCTCGTCCCTCGTTCGTGTCCGCCGAACTGCTGACCTGCCCTAGCATCAGAGGGTCGGAGTGGCGGGGTCTCATCTTCTAGACTGCTCGACAGTACATTCACTGGAGGTCGTGTGGCGCAGCTCTTGGTACTGACCTCTGCGGGCGGCCCCGACGTCCTGCCGGCACTCGCCCTGCTCAGCCACCGTACCCGGCAGATCCCGGCCGAACCCGCGCAACTGGTGAACGCCCCCTCGAGCGACCTCATCTTCGTCGACGCCCGATCCGACCTCGCCAGCGCCAAGTCGCTCTGCAAGATCCTGCGCACGACCGGCGTCACGGTACCCCTGGTGCTCGTGCTCACCGAGGGCGGGCTGACGGCCGTCAACAGCGAGTGGGGCGTCGACGACGTCATCCTCGAGACCGCCGGGCCGGCCGAGGTCGACGCCCGCATCCGACTCGTCACGGGCCGTCTCGCGCAGTCGCAGAACGGCTCGAAGATCCACGCGTCGGGCGTGGTCATCGACGAGGCCAGCTACTCGGCCAAGGTGCACGGCCGCCCGCTCGACCTCACCTTCAAAGAGTTCGAGCTGCTGCGCTTCTTCGCCACCCACCCGTCACGCGTCTTCACCCGCGAGCAGCTGCTCAGCGAGGTCTGGGGCTACGACTACTTCGGTGGCACGCGAACGGTCGACGTCCACGTCCGTCGCCTGCGCGCCAAGCTCGGCGACCTCGAGTCGCTGATCGGCACGGTGCGCAACGTCGGTTACCGCTTCAACGTCTACGACGACGACGCCCAGGCCGTGGTCTCGTGAGCGACCCGGTCGACGCGACCCGCGCCTCCGTCGTGGCCGATCTCGCCCGCGCCGCCGCGCAGGCCGACGGCAGCCCGCCCTTCTCCGACCAGACGCTGGTCGACGTCCGCTCGGGTGCGGCGACGACCTTCGGCGACGGCCACGCCGCGGCCGTCCTGCGCGGCGACGAGGCCGAGCTGGTCGTGCACCCCGACGACCGCCGCCAGGGTCGCGGAGCCGAGCTGCTGCAGACCCTCGTCGACGGCACCACCGGCCCGTTGCTGCTCTGGGCGCACGGCGACCACCCGGGCTCGCGGGTGCTCGCGGCCCGGTTCGCGCTCGTCGAGACCCGCCGACTGCTGCAGCAACGCGCCCCGGTGCCCGCCACCCCTCGCCCGCCTCGCCTCCGCGACGGCGACCGCGTGGCGGCGTTCCGTGCCGGGGTCGACGACGCGGCGTGGCTCGACCTCAACGCCCGGGCCTTCGCCGACCACCCCGAGCAGGGCTCGCTCGTGCAGGCAGACCTCGACGCCCGCCGGGCCGAGGCCTGGTTCGACGCCGACGACTTCGTGCTGCTCTGGCGCGGTGACGAGCTGCTCGCGTTCTGCTGGCTCAAGCTCGACGCCGACCAGCCGGGCGAGTTCTACGCCGTGGGCGTCTCGCCCGACCACCAGGGCGAGGGCCTCGGAGGCGCGGTGGTCGACGCCGGGTTCGCCCGCCTCGCCGAGCGCGGGGCCGACACCGCGGCGCTCTACGTCGAGGGCGACAACACGGCCGCCCTGCGGCTCTACGCGGCCCGCGGGTTCTCGGACCACGCCGTCGACGTGCAGTACACGCTCGACCGCTGACCCCGTTCGCCTGCGCGACACGTTCTCCACAGGTGTGGTGCAGCGCTCACCCCTCGGACCGGCTCGCCGATATGCTGCAGGTCGGATGACAGCGATCGAGGGGGCATCATGACCGATCAGACCGGACCGGACGGCGGCGTGCAGGGGCACGACGACCAGAAGGACGACGACCAGGGGCACGAACCGACGGCGGCACCGGCCGCGTTCCCGTACGCCGAGCAGCCGCAGGGTCAGCAGCCACAGGGTCAGCAGCCACCGGCCCCGCAGCCGGGCGGGTTCGGACACCCGCAGCCGGGCGAGTACGGGCAGGGGGCGTACGGGCAGGGCGGGTACGGGCAGGGCGGGCAGTACGGGCAGCAGTCCCAGGGCGCCGGGCCGCAGGGCGGCGATCCGGCTCAGCCCTTCGCCTATGCGGCGGCTCCCACTCCGCCGACCCCCCGCACCCCCGAGCAGGCAGCCCGTCGTCGGCGCCTGCTGATCGGTGTGATCGGCGGGTCCGCCCTGTTGCTGATCCTCGTGGTCGCCGGTGCCGTCACCTTCGCGACCATGAGTGCGTCGCACCGCCCCGAAGCGACCGTCCGCGACTACCTCGGTGCCGTGCAGGCCGGCGAGATCGAGCGCGCGATGGCCCTCGACGGCACCGAGGTCGCCGACGGCGACGTCCTGCTGACCGACGAGGCCTACGCCGCGGCGACCGACCGTGTCGACGGCTACCGGCTCGGCACGGTGACGACGACCGACGAGGGCGCCGGGGTCGACGCGCTCGTCCACCGCGCCGACGGTTCGACCCACCCGCAGCGTTTCACCCTCGTCCGTGACGGGCGAGACCTGCTGTTCTTCGATCGGTGGGCCCTGCAGCCCGTCGAGCTCGGCACGCTCGACGCCCGGGTCGCCGGGCCGGTGTCGGCCGAGGTGGCGGTCGACGGCACGCCCGTCGATCGCGGGGCGGACGGTTCGCTGAGCCTCAAGGCCTTCCCCGGCAGCTACGAGGTCTCTCTGGCCGACGAGGTCGAGCAGTACACGGCCACACCTGCCTCGGGTGTGGTCGAGGGCCCCGACGGCGCCTCGGCGCCGACCGAGCTGACGACGACCCTCACCGAGGCGGGCACGACCGCGGCCGAGGCGGCGGTCGACGCATGGGTCGCGGGCTGCATCGCCTCGACCGAGCTCGCGCCCCCCGGATGCAGCTTCGGCCTGTACGACACCGAGTCGGGGCGCTACACGCTGTCCGGCCAGAAGTGGACCCTCGAGTCGGCGCCCGAGTTCACCGTCGGCGACTGGCAGGACGGCGGCTGGGCCGTCTCGACGACGACGCCCGGTTCGGCCACCTTCTCGGCCGAGGGGGTCGACTCCGCCGGCAACCGCGGCACCTACAGCTCGTTGAGCGCCGTCCCGGTGCGCGTGGGCGGACTGATCAGCGACGTCACGGCCGAGGGGGCGACCTTCACCTCGAGCGTCGCCGCGCCGCTGACCTGAGCCGCGGGGTACACCCCGGGGTACACGACGGTGCCCCCGGGGCTTACTCCTGCCCTCGTCCCCGACCTGACATCGCGCTCACAGCGCCGGGGAGTGGATTGAGGCACCGCGCACGGCACGCACCCATCGACAGGAGAACACCATGAACCCCGTCAAGTTCCTCTCAGACCTCGGCCTCCAGAGCAAGCACGCCTACTGGGGCGGCTTCGCCTCGATCGTCATCGCCCTCGTGGCGTGGCTCGCCTCGCAGGGCAAGGACTCGTCCGACAAGGCGCAGTCCGACCGCTGGGGCATCTTCATCGGCCACTGGGCCCCCACCTTCTTCGCCCTCGGCCTCGCGCTGAAGAACGAAGAGAAGTAACAGCACGCTTCGACGACGCCCTCGACCCCCGGGTCGAGGGCGTCGTCGCGTCCGGCACCAGGCCGGGGCGGAGCCAGGCCGGGTAGGCGTCAGGCCAGCGCCGGCTCGCGCCCCCACGCGAACGACGCCAACAGGCCCGACATCTCTTTCAGGGGCGGGGTCGCGTACTCGCCCCGTTTGCCGGTGACGAGCCCCAACCGCACCAGCGACTCGGCGAACACCGTGGCGGCCGCCACCCCGTCGACGACCGGAGCGCCGATCTCGTCCGAGATCGAGCGGCACAGGTCGGTCATGCCGGCGCAGCCGAGCAACACCGAGTCGGCACCGAGCGCGAGCACGGCCCGGCACTCGTCCGCGATGCGCTCCCGGGCGCCCGTGGCCGGGTCGTCGAGGGCCAGCACCGACACCTCGCAGGCCCGCACCTCGACGCAGCGGTCGGCGAAGCCGTAGCGCTGCACGAGTTCACGCGACCGTCCGACGGTCCGCGCCAGCGTCGTCACGACGCCGAACTCCCGACCGACCAGGGACGCCGCGTGCATGCCCGCCTCGGCGATGCCCAGCACCGGGCCGGTCGCCACCTCGCGGGCAGCGTCCAGCCCCGGGTCACCGAAGCAGGCGAGCACGTGGGCGTCGACACCGTCGCGTTCTCCGTGCCGGACCAGCTCGAGCAGACCGGGCACCGCCAGCGCCTCCTCGTAATGGCTCTCGATCGACGCCGGGCCCATCGACGGGCTCATCGCCTCGACGCGGGTGCCCGGCCCGGCGACGGCGGCCGCGGTGCGACCGATCGCGTCGGTCATGGCCTGCGTCGTGTTGGGGTTGATCAGTCGGATGCGCACGGGGGTGCCTTTCGGTGGAGCGGCGCCGGTCGGCGCGGGGTGGTCGGCGGTTCAGGAGGCGCGGGTCAGGAGGCGCAGGTCAGCCCGCGACCACGGGCGCGGCCGGTTCGCGGGTGCCGTCGTCGACCGTCGGGTCGTCCGGGTCGAGGACGGGCATGCGGGGCGCCCGCCGCTCGAGTGCCCAGAAGATCGCGAGCCCGAGGCCGCAGCCGATGAACCAGCTGTAGTTGCCGATCCAGGTGATCGACGGGCCGCCGGCGTCGACGACCCAGCCGGGCACCAGGGCGGAGGCGATCGAGACGGCACCCGAGAGCACGAGCGTCCAGACCGCGTTCGGGTTGAACCCGCCGCGGTACCAGTAGCGCCCGGTGGGCGACATGGTGAACATGTCCTCGACCGCGACCCGCTGCTTGGCGACGAGGTAGTAGCCGGCGATCAGCATGCCGAAGAGCGGGCCGATCAGCGCACCGAGCACTCCGAGCGTGTACTGGATCGCCTCGGCGTTGCCGTACCAGTTCCAGGGGGTGAGCAGCACCGACCCGACGGCGGCGATCATCCCGCCGGTGCGCCAGCTGATGGTCCGCGGGGCAACGTTCGAGAAGTCGAAGGCCGGGGCGATGAAGTTCGCGACGATGTTGATGCCGACGGTCGCGGTGACGAAGGTCAGACCGCCCAACAGCACGACGAAGGGGGTGCCGATGGCGTCGACCGTCTCGATCGGGTCGGTGATCAGCCGTCCGAAGACGGGCACCGTCGCCGAGGCGCAGAGCACGGTGAGCACCGAGAAGAACAAGAAGTTGACCGGCAGCCCCAAGAAGTTGCCCTTCTTGACGGCCGCGAAGCTCTTGCCGTACCGCGAGAAGTCGCCGAAGTTCAGCACCGGGCCCGAGAAGTAGCTGACCACGATGGCGACGGCCGAGGCCATGACGGGCAACGACGCCGCGAACGACAGGGGCTCACCGGCCGAGAGGTCGAAGTCGATCGCACCCCAGCCCGCCTGCGAGACCAGGTAGACGGCGAGCGCGATCATCAGTACGTAGACGGCCGGGCCGGCGAAGTCGATGAAGCGGCGGATCGCCTCCATCCCCCGCCAGAACAATGCCGCCTGGGCGACCCAGAGGATGCCGTACGAGATCCAGCCGAGTGCGCTGAGCCCGACGAACGACGGCTCGAGCAGGGCGGCCGAGCCGGGCACGAACTTCAGGAACACGATGATGAGCGCCTCGGCGGCGAGGTAGGTCTGCACGCCGTACCAGGCGGTCGCGATGAGACCGCGGATGATCGCGGGCACGTTCGCACCGAGCACGCCGAACACCGCCCGGTTGATCACCGGGTAGGGCACGCCCGTGCGCTGGCTCGGCTTGGCCACCAGGTTCGCGAAGACGTTGACGATGACGATCCCCACGACGAGCGACACGAGCACCTGCCAGCTCGCGATGCCCAGGGCGAAGAGGCTGCCGGCGGTGACGTAGCCGCCGACCGAGTGCACGTCGGACATCCAGAAGGCGAAGATGTTGTAGCTCGTCCAGGACTGCGCGGCGAGCGGGGCCAGGTCGTCGTTGGTCAGGCGGGGGTCTCGCGCTCCCTCGATCCGCGCGGCGGCGACGGGCACCGGCGCGGGTGTTCCGGCTGCTCCGACGGCGGCCAGGACGGGGTCGATGAGGGGCCGGGTGGTCTCTGTGGTCAAGGGGTGCCTCCGGGCGGTCGTTGTAGTCTGACGGGCAGCGTGACGAACTGATCGTGAATCTATGGCTTCACGAAGACGGCACGATGTCGGTCGTGTTACGGGTACGTGACAGCACCTGCTTCACGTCTCGTGCCCACGCCCTCCGCCCGCGACCACCCTCAGGAGCGTCATGCCCGACGAGCCCGCCGACCCGGCCCCGGCGTTCGACGACCTCGACGCGGTCGCCCTCGGCGCGCGCCTGCGCCAGTTGCGCGGGGCCTCCGGACTGTCGCTCAGTGCCCTCGCCCGGGCGCTCGACATCTCGCCGAGCGCCGTGTCGCAGATCGAGCGGGGAGTCCGCCGCCCCTCGGTCAGCCGACTGATCGCGATCGTGCAGGTGCTCGGGGTGCCACTCGCCGACGTCTTCGACGACCAGAACGAGCCCGCGACCCGGCGCACCCCGCCGGCCGACCGCGGCGACGCGGCCCCGGGTGGGTACGTCCTCGCCCGAGGAGGCGCGGCGCACCCGATCGCGCTGGGCGGCGGGGTGGTCTTCCGCCGCCTCTCACCCGCCCATCTCTCGGGCGTCGACTTCTTCGAGTCCACCTACCCGCCGGGCTCCCTGGCCACCGAGGTCAACGCCCTCATCACGCACGAGGGCTACGAGGTCGGCACGGTCACGGCGGGCGAGTTGACCATCGACTTCCCCGACGAGGCCGTCACGCTGCGGGCCGGCGACTCGATCACGTTCCCGTGCGACCTGCCCCACCGGCTGAGCAACCGGGGCGACGCCGACGCGGTCGCGACCTGGCTGATCGTCCACTGAGGCGACGGTCTCGACCGGGCCCGCGCCTCCTCCCCCACCCCGCGCGGATCCACACGTCACCGCCCGTTAACCCGGGACGGCGCTGAGACCGCGTCGAGGGTGGCACGATGGTGCGATGGACAGCAGCGAACCCCGTGTCGACGGTGCCGGCGTCACCCCCGACTTCCTCGACGACTTCGACGAGATCGTCAGCTTCGAGGACGGCACACTGCCCGCCGAGCGGTACCTCGACCGCGAGCTGAGCTGGCTCGCCTTCAACCAGCGCGTGCTCGAGCTGGCCGAAGACCCCAGCACCCCGCTGCTCGAGCGCGCGAACTTCCTGGCGATCTTCGCCAGCAACCTCGACGAGTTCTTCATGGTGCGCGTCGCCGGCCTCAAGCGCCGCATCGCGACCGGCCTGGCGGTGCCGACCAACGTCGGCCGCGGCCCGAACGAGGTGCTCGCCGACATCAGCCGCGCGGCGCACGACCTGCAAGAGCGTCACGCCCGGGCGTTCCTCGATCTGGTGAAGCCCGGTCTCGACGACGCCGGCATCCACATCGAGAACTGGTCCGACCTCGAAGAGGCCGACCGCGTGCGCATGCGCGAGATCTTCGCCGAGCAGATCTTCCCGGTGCTGATGCCGCTGGCCGTCGACCCGGCCCACCCGTTCCCTTACATCTCGGGGCTGTCGCTCAACCTGTCGATCCGGGTGCGCAACCCCAAGACCATGCGCCAAGAGTTCGCGCGTCTCAAGGTGCCGCAGATGCTGCCGCGCTTCGTGCAGCTGCCCGACGACGACAGCGGGCGCGTGCGGTTCATCCCACTCGAAGACCTGATCGCCAACCACCTGCAAGACCTGTTCCCAGGCATGGAGGTCGTCGAGCACCACGTGTTCCGCGTGACGCGCAACGAAGACGTCGAGGTCGACGAGGACGAGTCCGAGAACCTCATCCAGGCCCTCGAACGCGAGCTGCTGCGTCGCCGGTTCGGCCCGCCCATCCGCCTCGAGATCACCGACGACATGGACCCGGTCACCCTCGAGCTGCTGGTCCGCGAGCTCGACGTGACCGACCAAGAGGTCTACAAGCTGCCCGCACCGCTCGACCTGGCCGGCCTGTTCGAGATCACCAAGATGTCGCGGCCCGACCTCAAGTACCCCAAGCACCTGCCGACCACCGCCGTGCAGCTGCAGCCGACCGAGCCCAACATGAAGCCCGACATGTTCGCCAGCATCGCTCGGCGAGACATCCTGGTGCACCACCCCTACGAGTCCTTCGCGACCAGCGTGCAGGCGTTCCTCGAGCAGGCCGCGGCCGACCCCAACGTGCTGGCCATCAAGCAGACGCTCTACCGCACGAGCGGCGACAGCCCCATCATCGAGGCGTTGATCGACGCCGCCGAGGCGGGCAAGCAGGTGCTCGCCCTGGTCGAGGTCAAGGCACGGTTCGACGAGCAGAACAACATCACCTGGGCCCGCAAGCTCGAGAAGGCCGGCGTGCACGTGGTCTACGGCCTCGTCGGGCTCAAGACCCACTGCAAGCTCGCCCTGGTGATCCGCCAGGAGAAGGGCACGCTCAAGCACTACACGCACATCGGCACGGGCAACTACAACCCCAAGACGAGCCGCATCTACGAAGACATCGGGCTGTTCACGTCCGACGACCAGGTGGGCAAAGATCTGACGCGCTTGTTCAACGAGCTCTCGGGCTACGCCATCGAGAAGAAGTTCAAGCGCCTGCTGGTCGCTCCCCGTTACCTGCGCCGCGGCCTGCTGAAGCAGATCCAGAACGAGATCGAGAACGCCCAGGCCGGGCGCCCCGCGGGCATCCGCATCAAGATCAACTCGATCGTCGACGAGCAGATCATCGACGCTCTCTACAAGGCGAGCCAGGCCGGCGTGCCCGTCGACGTCTGGGTGCGCGGCATCTGCACCATCAAGCCGGGCGAACCGGGGCTCAGCGACAACATCCGGGTTCGGTCGATCCTCGGGCGCTACCTCGAGCACAGCCGCCTCTTCTGGTTCGCCAACGACGGCGACCCGCAGGTCTTCATCGGCAGCGCCGACATGATGCACCGCAACCTCGACCGTCGCATCGAGGCGCTCGTCCGCCTGACCCAGGCCGACCACCTCGCCGAGGTCGCCGAGCTGTTCGAGCAGGCCATGTCCGACGACACCTCGTCGTGGTGGCTGCAGTCCGACGGCACGTGGACGCGTCACGCCCGCGACGCCGACGGCGCCCCCCTCGTCGACCTGCAGAACGCCCAGATGAAGGCCATCACGCAGCGCAAGAAGTCCAAGCGATGACCGTCACCTCGACGACGGTCGTGGCGGCCGGCGCGGTCTGCTGGCGCCTCGTCGACGGCAAGGTGCGGGTGCTGCTGATCCACCGCGACCACCACGGTGACGTCTCGCTGCCGAAGGGCAAGGTCGACCCGGGTGAGGCCACCCCGCAGACGGCCGTGCGCGAGATCCACGAAGAGACCGGCTACCGGGTCTCGCTCGGCGCCCCGCTCGGCACCGCCGAGTACCTCCTGCCGGGTGGTCGCGACAAGGTCGTGCACTACTGGGCGGCCGAGGTCGGCGACGAGGCCTTCGCGGCCGCGGGCACCTTCACCGCCAACCACGAGGTGGCGGCCATCGAGTGGGTCGGCATCGACAAGGCGAAGGCCATGCTGACCTACGCCCGCGACGCCGACGTGCTGCAGCGCTTCGCCGACCGGGTGGCGATCGGTGCCGCCCGCACCTTCCCGCTCGTGGCCCTGCGCCACGCCAAGACGACCTCGCCGTCCGAGTGGCACGGCTCGGACGCCACCCGTCCCCTGTTGCCCCAGGGGCGCCGTCAGGCCCGGTCGATCGCCCCGGTCATCGCCGCCTGGGCCCCCACCCGCATCGTCAGCAGCACCGCCGCCCGCTGCCTCGCGACGCTCGAGCCGCTGTCCGACCTCACCCGGGTCGGCGTGCGCCAGACCGACGCGATCAGCCAGGACGCGTTCGAGCAGGGCACCGACGACGTGGCCGGCATCGTCAAGAAGCGCCTCAAGAAGCAGGCCGCGGCCGTGATCTGCAGCCACGGCCCCGTGCTGCCCGAGATCATCCGTCAGATCTCGCAGAGCACGAAGGGCGGCGACCGCATCGACCTGCGCCGCGCCTCCTCGCTCGGCACGGCCGAGTTCACCGTGCTGCACGTCTCGGTCGGCGACTCGTCGCTCGTCGCGATCGAGACGCACGGCCCGGCCGCCTGACCCGCGCCTCCTCGACGTCCCTCGGCGCCGGAGCCGACGACCCCCGCCCCAGCC
>Ga0265798_10006797_pt1 | contig 14953 bp, 12 predicted proteins | sample P3T30metagenome_FD_192430 | JGI IMG/M metagenome (GOLD analysis project Ga0265798, IMG submission 192430) | Plant litter microbial communities from East Loma Ridge, Irvine, California - P3 T30 | ecosystem: Environmental > Terrestrial > Plant litter > Unclassified | place: USA: California... | reverse complement strand
TGGCTGCCCGTGCCCAAGGCACCACTCCTCCCAAGCTCACCGCAGCCTGTAACGATGTCGCTATCTTCATGGCCCGCGGCAATGACGCACCCTACAGCGATGGCCGTACCTCAGGTTTCAGAGATACCGTCTGCGCAAAATTCGAGGCTCAGGGCAATTCTTGCGACTATATGGATCTCGTCTTCGATGCCACCCTCGGCGTAGAGTTCTGCCCTACTATCCAGGACGGTGCCGTCAACGGCGTCAGGCAAATTACCGAGTATAACGCCCAGTGCCCGGATACTTTAATCGTCGTCAACGGTTACTCGCAAGGTGCCATGGTTGCCGGTGCTACTCTGAGTGGAGGAGGCGCCGACGCCTGTGATGTTGACACTAAGACTACCGGTCTCGATGCCAACTCGCAAGCTGGCCAGGCCGTCAAGGCAGCTCTTCTCTGGGGCGATGTCAAACACACTGCGAACCAAGTCTACAACGTCCTCGACGGAGCAGACAAGCAAGCTTGGGGCCGTACCGGCACTAACCTCGAGCGTTTGAACACTTACTCCTCCGTCTTGAGGTCGTACTGTGCCAGCGGTGACCCAGTCTGCGCTGGTGGAAACGATGTAGCTCAGCATCTGAACTACTTCGAGCTCTACACCGAGGAGGCATCAAACTGGATCGTGAGCAAGCTGACACCTCTCCTGGTCAAGCCCTCATCGGCCGCACCTGTCAGCTCAGCTACCCCTACCCCTACCCCTGAGGTCTCCTCAACTGTCGCACCGGTCGAGACCTCAAGTACAGTCGTCGCACCAGCCTCCTCCGAGGCCTTGACTGTCAGCAAGGAAGCTGTTACCACAACCATGATGAAGCCCTCTACCATGATCTCTTCATACATCCCTGTCACCACCGCGAACACTACTTCCACCGCCACCTCCGAGGCGGCTACCGCATACCCCATCACCATCCCTCACAAGCACCTCAACACTACCGTCCCGTACGGCAACTCTACCATGCATGCTTCCAGCACTCTCATGACCTCTGAAAAGCCCTACGAGACTACCTACCTACCTGTCGAGCCCTCTCACGCGCCTGTTGAAGAGTCGCATGCTCCCGCTCCCGCTCCCGTCACCACTACGGCACCAGAGCACTCCGCTCCTGCTGCTGCTTGCCCACCAGCCACCGTCTACGAGACTGTCACCGAAGTTACGTACATGTACGTATAAACTGGCCTAGATTAGGAGAAGTAGTTTGAAGGCAGGATCACGAGAAATATGTTAGATTGGATGTATATATTACCCCTTCGTAAATGAAAAACATTCGTATAATCATGATAAGAATTTGTTCTACATGGCCCTTATTTACATTTGATGTTTCCTCCTTAGATGCCCAATGCCTTTGCGATAGCCTCTCCGACTGCTGTGGCACTGGTAGGGTTCTGACCAGTGATCAAGCGACCAGAGATGGCGACCTTCTCGCCCCAAGGCTCAGCTGCCTTGACGAACTTGCCTCCACTCGCCTTGTTCAGCGCATCCTCGGGCAGAAAGGGTACAACCTTGGACAGGCCAACTTGTTCCTCCTCAGCGTTTGTGAATGCGGTAACCTCCTTGCCATCGACAAGCAGACTTCCGTCGCTCAGCTTGGCATCGTAGAAGACAGCGGGCGCATGGCACACAGCCGAAACGATCTTGTCCGCCTCCCAGAACTCCCTGATGAGTTGTTGCGAGGTCGCGTCGTCGACGAGATCGAACATGGGTCCGTGACCGCCGACGTAGAAGATGGCGTCGAAGTCCTTCGCTTTGCCCTTGAAGTCGCTCAGCTTCTGGGTTGTCTTCCAGACCTGCTCGTTGTTCTTGTGGAAGTTGACGGATACATCGTCTTTCGCGGCTTCGACAGAAGCGGGGTCGAGAGGTGATTCACCGCCCTTGGGCGATGCTACCGTGATGTTGGCTTTGCTGTGGAGGACGTGGTAGGGGTGGGCGAGCTCGGGGAGGTACCAGCCGGTGGGCTTGCCGGTGTCGCCGAGCTTGTTGTGCGAGGTGAGGACGAAGAGAATGTTTGGCTTAGACATTTTGAAGGTATGATGTGTTTGATTTGGTGAATTGGTGTATAGAGTCGTTGTCTTTAAACCTTTTATGAAAAGTTCGATAGCTTTCCACTGGAGAGTACCTTGTTAATGTGACGACATGCGGGGTAGCTACGATGGAAAAGGCCCGATTATGCAGGGCACCGTCTGTTAGCGTCAGGGACGTCATCTTGAAAATTCACCTCTCTTGTTCGCCGAGCACCAGATACTTACAAATACTCCAGCATGTGATCGGCCAGTTCTGGCAGCTGTTGTGCGATATACTGCTCCACTCCCCACCCAAATCTCGGTGCAGCTTACGTTTCGAGCAGAATCTGGAAGACGATGACGTTTTGTCAGATCCAGCCTTTCTCTTTTTGTTCAGGACATCTCATTCGGGAGCATGCGCTGGCGAACCTTCGGCGTCTCCGGGCATCTTGGAGGCATGTAACATCTCAATTGACGGCAAGACTGTATCGCAGATCTTTCTCCAGTACAAGCACCAGTGAGTATCAAGATATGACCCCTTCCCTTCACGGCTTATTGCCGAACAATCTCCTAAGTGACGTCGCCGACCATCTCCACTGGATTCGCTCTCCTCGATCCCATTCCGTGCCTGTCAGACTTTTGCATACGCATCTACTCCGCATTCCTCGAACTCAGGTTCCCACTCATCGTACGTCTTGAGATCCATGGGTATGTCTTCGGCCACAAGAGCATAGTCAAACACCATGTCTGCAAGCTCTCTTGGTAATTTGAGTCCAACGACGTGGTACACTTTTCTTTTGGTCTCGGCATAAGCCTGGCGTTCAAATATACTATAGGCTGCTACCCATTGGGCCTGCATGCAGTCGCTTTCGTGAAACAGGTAGTACCGAGGCTGAAATTCGTACTTGTCATGAACAGGACAACCAGGAATTTCTCTTGCCTGTTCTCGGATCATCCTACATTCTCGAGCGGCATCGACAAATGGTATCGGCTTGCAGTAGGATTCCCGGCGATAGCTGGGTTCTTTTCCGTCCCAGCCATGAAATGTCTCAAGCAAAAAGCGGTCGAGAACGGAATTAGCCGCGACGCCGAGATATATCTCATCGTTGTGTATCAACTCCAGTTTCATGGTCGTATACCACGCGATTGCCATTTTCAAGCCACGGACATCAGCATTAGCCAAATTCCGCATCATATGAAGCAGTCGTGGCAGAAATATTTCGTCGAAGTATTTTTCCAGTCGCTTCTGGTCTTCTTCTCTTGTATGGTGCCGTCGGTCCCAGTAGAAATCCAAATCGCGAGCCAAGCACAATTTGAGGAAGTGCAATGTGTTCCGGAACCTGTTGTCGATAATGAGGCAGAAGACTTCAGAACTGACGGGACGGTGCAGATCTATAAGAGCTTTGAATTCCCCTTCAGGCATGTCTGGGTTCGCTTGTCATTGCGATGCAGACACTGGGAGGTGCGTACGAACCGGCCGAGAAGACGTCATACAACGTCCAAACCCGAAAACGCCGTCCTTTGTCAACGTATGGGCCTACACGAAAGCCAAACGTAAAAGGATAGCTGTCGATATTTCCCATCGTTACTAGGGACAATGCAGGATGTGTGAGTTGTGGAAGTGACGCGACTTTGAGCGCGCAGACGCGCAACGACCTCGGGAAGCTTGGCATACGTAACAGCCCATGTCGGATGGATGGCTTCCTTCCGGTTACAACCTCAGCGGCGCAGTCAACACACATACCGCCAACTTAGCATCATTTATCTTCGCTCTTATCGCAGAGCTCAACTAGTCGAGTCATTTCTACCTGCTCAAATCATGTAGTTGCAGATGAGCCATCCAACGCACCCGCGGTTCTGACCGAAAACTGCTGGGCTACCGTCCTCAGCCTCATGCAAAGATGGACTCATTGGGTATCTTCACCGTCGTTACGTGAACGCAATAGTAACGTCGGTAGAATATCACCATAGATTGCCCTTCAAGCTCGGCGGTGTTACCTGCTTTCATCGCTCTCGAACGGTTAAGCTACTGGCTGGCCAATTGTTCAGCTGGCTCGCGCAAATAGCCCGATTCGACCTTTTGTGCGTCTAGATTCTGGGACACTTGAATCAAGACGAACTTCTTCTACGGTCTGCGCGTATTCGCAAAAGCCACGAATACAAGTCCAAGGCATGTATAAAACGGCAATCGCTGTGAGCATTATACATGATCAGGACATTATCAGGCACTTTTTATCGCAATGACATCCTTCGATAACAAGACTGTCATCATCACTGGTTGCAGCAGCGGGATTGGCCTCGCAACAACTCTGCTCTTCCTCTCCCAGGAATCCCAAGTCTTCGGTATCGATATGTCGCCATTCGACCAAGAGCTTGATGCCACCCAGAAAGCGTCTTTCGTCTTCCACAAAACCGACCTTTGCAAACCCGGCGCAGCAGAAGAGGCCATAGCTGCTTGCATCGCAAAGTACGGACCGAAGATTGACGTGCTGGCTAATGTTGCAGGCATCATGGACGGTTTTGGCAGCGCCGATACAGTCAAGGACTCGGAGTGGGAGCGCGTCCTGGCCATCAACCTCACAGTACCGGTCAGAATGATGGCGGCTGTGTTGCCCAGTATGAAAAACCAGAAAAGCGGTGTCATCATCAATGTTGGTAGTTATGCGAGTCTCTCCGGTGCAGTAGCAGGCATCGCATACACAGCCAGTAAGCATGGGCTTGTCGGTGCGACCAAGAACGTCGCGTGGCGCTTTCGCAAAGATGGTATCAGGTGCAATGCTGTACTTCCAGGTGGTGCGTATCGCGTCTAGTCCTTGAACTCAGAAGACGTTGTTTTGACAAAGCTCCAGCCGTGCCGACCAACATCCGTTCATCGGTGGTGAAAGAGGACGTTGACCAGGCTGCGATGGAAATGTACAAGTAAGGGTTCATAGCTCCTGGCACCCTGTCATCGCTGACAAGCTTGCAGCCCGGTGCAGATGTTATGCCAAGGTCTCAAAAGAGACGATCTTCCATACGGATCAGTGGGCCCGGACGATATCGCCCAGGGTATTGCATTCCTTGCGTCTGATGCTGCAAAGACGATCAGCGGTATCCTGATGCCGATAGACAACGCTTGGTCGACAATATGAGTTGTGATCGCAAGCTCGGTTAGCCAACAGCGGGATGAGTTGACTTCGCTTTTCTATGATGGTATCCGATCCTCGATCGGTCCCAGATGTGGATTGTTCAGAAGGGCTTCTCTGCGAGGAAGGTGACGTTACGAACATTGACTAGATAGCTTCAGGACTCCAAGCGAGTAGATGGGTAGGTAAAACCATCACATGTCCTACGTCGATTCATTTCAATACTAGGTATTTCCTAAATGATCAAGCCGAAGTATCTCATCGCATCTGTGCACCAGCTAAAATCCTCCGGATTCAGTCTCCTACGCAGCGATCCATTCCCCCACATCTTCATCTTCCTCATCTGGCCTCGTCTCGCCTTGGCGGATGAAACGATTGACATCCTCGTCGGTGGCGTGGACCTCAGACTGTACATCTCCGGAGTGTGTTTCTTCATTCGACTCAGGATTTGGTATAGGCAAACGTGCAGATGAAGCCGGCTCAGTAGCCTTGGCCTTGCCTTTGTCCGCTCTCGATTGTAGTGGTGCTTCCGAAGGTGCAGTATGCGAGGCTCTGGACTGCATTGCTGCACGCGAAGATCCAGGAGATGACATTTCCGCAGCGGCTTCAGGAGGGGTAAGTGGAACGCCTCCATCAACGCTTACAGTGCTTAATGCAACACCACCGTCAACGCTCTCTGGTACACGACCGTCAACGCTTTCCATGTCTACATCCTTGGTAAGGTCTACGTAATCTCGCTGCTTGGTGGTAGAAGCCGACCGCGGCTTCAAGTTACCGGAGGATGATTTTCGAGGATTGTTCTTGGACTTGTTCTTATTTGATTGAGCGCCCGTGTGCTGTTCGCGGGTGAGGATTTTGGAAGAGGTCGGAGGAATTTGGTAAAGATGTCGCCACGTCGTTTCCCCATTGGAGGTGAGTCGTCCTCGATAGGACCGTCACGCTTTGCGGGAACGTGTGGTTGTTGCTGTTCGGTCACGTCATGGTATCTATACGAAGAGATCAGCTGGAGACCTCCTGTAACTACTCGCAAGATGCTCACTCTACTCTCGGGTGGGTCGTACGTGATCCTGCTAGGAGTCCACTCGTCCACTGGCATGATGCTGTCTGGATAGGTTCAAAGCTGCAAGTGCTGTCTTCTTGAAACTCTCCACCGCCTCCTGATTTTGGGTTCTGTCCAATGTCTGTGCGCGTGATGCAGATGGATCCGCGGATGCGGGGCACTGCCGAACCAACGAGGTAGTGGGCCGTTCGTTGTGACATGTGCATGAACGAGGATGAAGCTCCATCACTTTCATCTGATCTCCGCTTTTTACCGTAGTGACAACTTACAACTCGTCCACCAGGTATGGCTATCGCCATGTCGACGAGCTGTCGTTTTCTCGTGAGCGTCTCACCACGTCAGCGGCCCGCTTGACTAGTTAGTGGCTTGGCGGCCTTCTCTGTCCCGCTTCTGGAACGCCTCCAGGGCTGCATCGCGTCCTACACAGCGAAGGATTCCAACAAATCTTGCGAAGAGAGACATTTGCAGGCATTGCACAACACGACTCGCGTTCTTCAAACCGCCAACCCTGAAGTTGAGGCGAGGAGTTGCCGTGTCAGCACCTTCCCTTATCTTCTTTCGGCGACGCGTCTATTATCTGCAACGCGACGGCGCTTTAACATCCGGAGATCATACCGTAGTGTTGCTTACGGGTAACGATGGAACACCAGAGAGTTTGAACCCGATGACAGCGCGGCGCCACAATATCGATATACCATGAGGATACGGTAGTCTCCTGGCATGAGAAATGAAAGGGTCATCGATCCTTTCGATCTGGCCGTGTGGTCTACCTGAAGTGCAGGACCGAAGAACCCCCAGATACACATCACGTGGTCAAAGGGCTGGACACTCCCGAGGTCAGCTTTTAGGTCGAGCTTTGCTGGGAACAATGTGGTCATATGGTCGAACAACGTATCAAGAGTGCCTGCTTCATTCCTCACTCGTCAATTATATCTGCATATCAATATTATCGCGTTAATCGCATCCCATTCTGTTGCTATCCCGAATACCTCCTAGGATCATCCACCAAATTCTTCAACCTCCACGACTTTGGATCGTCGCTGAGGCTTGTACCCGGCAGTATGAGCTCCGAAAGAATTGGATGTGAAAACTCTAGGTCCGTTTCGTCCATTGGATCAGTATCACCATCCGTCTCTTCGATCGTGACATAACGCCCGACAGCGTTGCGAACGTCGGCACTCAATCTTTTCTTCATGACCATGAGCATGACACCGGCGATGTAGGCGCTTTTCGATTGCTCGTATAGGCCGTTGAAGCATAAGACGAGTGTCGATAGGAGAGATTCGCTGACTTCCGGGGGAGCGTTGCCCGGATCTCGTTCGAGTTGTTCAAGAGGTTCCAGTGTTAGGTTGGCGAGCTGGGCCAGGAAGATGGTAAGCGTAGAGTCGTAAGCCTCGAAACTATGGCGGAGGTAGTATAAGCGCAAGATACTCTCGAGTTGAACGCTTGCCTGGGTAACGATTTGCTCAGCTGCGTTGCGTTGATGCTGCGTCAACAGCTGGTCGCCATCATCCCCAGACGAGATCTGCGACCGGAACAAAGTTACAAGAGCCGCATAGTACTCGCAACTACAAACGTCTTAGCTTTTGTATCATGATTATCTGGCATAGACACTTACTGTAGCATCAGATGAGCGGGGTATACGATACAGCGAGGCTGCAGTTGAGCAGGCAAACCTCCATACCAGGCTTCCAACTTTGCCTGGATATGCAGAGCTGCACCCCAGGGCATCTTTCTAGACTCTTTAGAGCGACTAAAGCACATGACGCCGATCTCATTATGGATGACCCGCAACTCGCACAGTGCTTTCATACTATGGGCGAATTCGGGTGAGTAGGTCTGCTCGTCCGACGGATAACGCAATGACATCTGGCCGTACCACTCTGATCTGCCATCGGCGTCAGGAAGCGGATCTGCCGGAATATCCAAGAGGCACGGTGGCTTGAAGTAGTAGTAGCTCTGCAATCTGACAGAAGTTAGCTGAGGAATGATATTGAACAAGTGTACTTACGATAGCCATGCGGAAAGGGCCCAGGCAGTGAACGATTTCGCGTGTTCAAGCTTATTGTCATATGACTGAGGCGTGAAAAGACTCATTCGATGTGCCATGCTGAGCGCTTTGAACATATAAGAGAACCCGACCCTATCATGACCAAAGTCGTTCATCGTGGCGTTGATGAGGCAGCCAGCTTGAATCGTTGTAAGCTTTGGCTGCCCCTCTTCTAGTTCCCATAGTCGTTTTGCTTCAGCCAAGAATCGATATGGCAGGCTATCTGGATTCCAGAACTTGGTCTGGTTGGCAAACAGTCGAGAACTAGCCTATGATACGTTAGTAAACCCCCATTCATGACAAAAATGTACACTCACTCACGCAAGATTTGGCCAAAAGTGCATTGACGAGTAGAGGAGAGCAGAACTCGGCTCTTCTCGATACCATGTCTTCTAGAAAATAATTCTTGACGAAGAAGAATTGTCGTGGATACTGATTGATAAAGTAGCTTTCGAGAATGTTGCGCAGCAAGCGATCGTTGGAGCTAACACTAGTCCAGTGCGACAGTTGTGCATCCTCAAGTAGAGGGTCCACCAACTTGGCTGAGGAAAAAGGCCTCTCGTAATTGCTCCTCTGGAAAGCAAAATGAGTTTGGGAATCTTCTGTGTCATTATCGAGTGCTTCGATTGCTTCCGATACCAGTGATCGAAAATAAGCGCTCTCTCGAAGGCTTGGTGGTATCGTATCCAAGTACGGAAAACGGAAACGCGACGACGTTCGGGGGACATTGGAAGCCTCAGTCATCATGTTTCCTTCTTGTATATGCTTCACAACGGCCTCTGCGTTTGCACCGGCTCGAATACGGCGGAAGACACTGGCTGCATCCCTCTCCGGCAGGTTTTGTAGCATGTCGAACAATTCCTCTTGGGCGGTACGTTTCTCTTTGAGCTGCTGATATCTACGCTTGAACTTACGTGACTCAGTCTCGCCATGCCGACAGTCAGTCTCTCGCGTCACGCATGCAGTGCATTTAGGCTTTAATTCGTCGCACTGTTCCCAGGTCAGCGACAGCACTAGAAAGTAGCATGTGTGTACTTGCTCTTGACTTACGAACTCGGCAAGCCTCACAAGCGTTGACACGTGTAGTCTTTTGCCTTTCCACGGATTCTCTGCGAACTCCACCGGCTGGTGCAGGTAGGAGTGAACGCAGTGGTGGTGGACTTCGAGCAGCTCCTTGGTCCATTCCTTTAAGACCGTAACGTCAGCGACGTTGTTACTGCAGAATCAACTGCAAGACACCAGTCTATATAGACCGCTGCATGACTCCGTGAAAAACGCGTATCAGAAAAGTGCCACAGAAAGAAGCGTGAGTAGTTGGTATCTGACGGCGGGTGGAGGAAGGCTCGAAGGGGAATTTCGTATCGAGGATTCGTGGCGCCACTTCGGCGCTATTGCCGTCCGGCCAATCATTTGCCGCGTCAGGATCTTCGATCCTCTGCAGCCCTCTCACGTGTCGGCGTGCTAGCGCGTTCTGGCATCGAAATCGTTCAAGAGATCGAACCTTCCGCCATCTGAATAAATCAGTAACGTGATATCGGTGAGCCACTCCGTCTTCGAGCCACACCATGCACTCAACTCTCTTCGAAACCTGCCAATCAACCAGCAGAGTCGGCTATGCATCCGGCCCCGAGGTCTATAATACTGACTAGGTATTTCAGTCATCAGCCATAGGTCTCAGTGTCAGCCTGTGCCTAGGCAATGGCAATGGTAGTAGCGTGTTTCTCGCTTTCGCGGCGACTGCGCTCATTCAGAAGAATCCCCCCTCCAATGCCGAGATTATGATCCGACACCCAGTGGAGTCTATGCCGCATGGTAACACAATCGGTTCTGTCCATTTGACTCGGCTTTCTGATGCGCATCGAATATCACACCGGCCTGTTCAAAAACGGATGCCAAAAGCCGGACAGGGTCACTGTCGCGCCATTCCTCGGTATGGACCTCCGCATTGGATGTGTTGTGCTAATCGATACTGCACGCTCAGCCCTTCCATACTCTCCTGCGGCGTGGCCAAACGTCCACACAGAAGGGAAGAACTTGGCCAACACACGCAAAGCAGAGTTCGAATTGACTAACATGTTTGAGTATTTTCTCCAAACAGGCGCGAGTCTTGTATCAGTCATATTCTGGAGGAGTCTAGCGGTGTTGGAGAACAACGACCCTTCTCTACTCTTGAAGCGACAGTGACGCGAAGCGGAGCATTGGAATACTGACGCTTATCTCCGTTTTGTATCGTCCTGGAAGTACTGCAGTGTGGACAATAAATCTAGGAGCAACCTGATCGGCACCGATCACTTTGACACTGATCGCATCGTTCAAAAGTAACGCCACTAGCTACCAATGTTTTGATAATCTTCGCCTTTGGTGCCTTGCGCGGGTCGCTATCAAGCCTTTTGTTCTCCACTCTAATGACCACATCTTTTCTGAGTCGCACGCATGGGCAGTATATACAGACTTGAGATGGTCAATATCCTTTCAAGAGAAGGGCTTAACGTAGAATCAATATTAAAAGACTCCCTATAGAAGGATTCAGGTATGCTGGCTTTTTGGGACAGTATGGTGATCGAGTTACCCAGGCAGTTCTTGTTCTAGTGACCTTAGCCAACCGCTCCGCGGAGGTCCGCGTGGTTGGATATTGCCTTTCATTTCCACAAATAACGTGAGACTGCAGTACACTCTGGTAGCGACTACCCCACGCAGGCTACGCTGCCAGAAAAAAACTCCTTTGTCGTATTCACATGATCGCCTCTTGATATACAGCGCTAGCACAAACGGTGAGATATTTGTACGGGTAGGCACCTGTTCACGCACAAGACTTCGGGAGTCTGCGTCGTGAGACATTCCATAACTGGTGGCTCGATACCTAGGTAGCACGGCATTATCTTTCCTGCGCACTCTATTTGCGTTACAGTCTCAAAGTTGTCATCATGCGACTGTTGAAATTGCGGAATGCCATGAGTGACGTATTGGCACTGTGGCACTGTGGCACCGCCCTGAAGTCCCTAGGTGCCTGTCCCAACCGACAAGCACGCGGGTTATGCTCGATAACCATGGCAATGCGTTCCACTCCAACTCTCTTAGTTTTCTGGTCCTTGAAACTTAGTAGGAACCATGCGAGGGCCCAAAAATGACACCAGAGGTGGTGTCCACGTGCCCGGCTTCCCAAGGCAGTCCAAGATTCGTAATTTCTGGCTGCAAACCTACAGATGTCTTTTGATATGCAAGGCCTAACCCATTATTGTCTGACCTTTGGGTCTTAAAAACGTGGCTTGTGGGCAAAGTGTGTACTGGTACGTGGGGAAAGAGATGAGAATTCGTCGGCAAATCACACCTGGGCAGTCATTACATACCCAACCACCCAAAGTACCATTCAAAGTCATTGCAATCGGATCATCACGAGACGAGCGCGCAAACAAGAAGCCACAAGAAGATGAGGAAAGAGATGGATGCGCGCTCGCGACTCATGTGGGATGACTCGGAAGATGCCGAGATTACCACGCGGTACGCACGCGCCGTACTTTCGACGCCTTTTCGTCGCAACCGCCGGCTTCCAGGAGCTACACACCTTCAACGTGAGCGTCTTTGCCAATCAGTTACTGGCACTTTCTTTCGATCATCGACCTCCAAGCATGCGCCTTGTCTCTCCTCCTACGTGTAGAACTTTGCGATCCGGGCCTTCAAAGCTAGCCATGGACCACATGCAGCAACGATAAGCAGCGAAGTCGCCGACCCAAGGCACCAACACAACGTGATTGGTGTCTGGATGCAAGCCCCCGGCTTCTTGGGCACGGCATATCGTGGCTATGGGATGATGGGTGGCCTAACATCTCCACAGCGAAGGAAATTCGCCGAAAGGCTCACCGTTCTCTCATAATGCTCTAGACGATCACTTCCACGCCTACGGTCGCACTCCACAAATCATTCCCATACTCAACACGCGCTCTTTCCAACACGCGGGGAGATGTTGTCGACAGTCTGTCTGCTCCTCACGACCACGCTGCCAGTGCGTGGCGCCTTCACCGAGTTCTTCTTTGCAGGCAACTTAGGAATTGGCGATTTGAAGTCGTGTCCTAAATCTTCATTCGGATGTGACGCGCCATCGGTCTGCGCCTTCGATGATCGGACGGAAAAGGTTTATTGCTGCATACCAGGAAGTCCAGATGCTGTGTGTTGGGGACCCAGTTCAGACTGCGATGGAGGAGACAAGAGAACGCCTTCGGGCAGTCAACAAGCTTGCTCGACTGGCATCAATACCTTTTGCTGCTTGAAGTCAAGGTCAGCAAAACTCTCAACGCCGCAATACTAAACGTTGCGCATGTAGCTGACAAGACCTAGCGAGACGTGCACGGAAACAGCAGACCAGACGAACATCTGCTGGAGTAAACTAGACAACCCCCTCATTTCCCTCAACGCGACCACCGTAAACGAAACAGCACAGTCTCTCATAGCGGCTCGCCCTTCCGCCCCTACGTACGCGATCAGCTTGTCTGCTCTACAAGCACTTGCGCCAACCACCGCAGCTGCATCGTCAGCAACTCTGAGCGCATCCGGACAACCCATTGCTACCACCTCGCCGTCTGGAGGAGCACAAGCAACATCTGCCTCGCCCCCTTCACCAATCGCGACAAAGGACCAAGCATCGGGTCTCTCAGGTGGCGCGATAGGCGGCCTGGTCGGCGGAATAGTCGGTGGACTCGCTCTACTCGGTCTGGCTGGATTTCTCTTTTGGCGCAGAAAGAAGAATGGCAAGCGGAATCCATATGAACCGGCCAATTCGCATACCGCGCCTACATACCCAGCCGGCTCTCCTGGTGAAATGGACTTGAATCAGACGTATACGCAGGGACCGGCAACTGAGAAATACGGATATGCGGTCAGTCCTGTGTCGGAAGTGCCTGCCGATAGGGCACCGGTAGAGCTACCAGCTGGTACGACATACAACAGATAGCGACCATATTTAAAATAAATCAGTTGGCGCAAAAGAGGAGGACCGTATATAATATTACGATTCTGTCTTGAACCTATGATCTTACGCAGACTTGTATGATATATGACTGTCATTCAACCAGTCTCGTTTTCGTTGCTCGTGCAGACAAGATCGCTCAGTGCATTACCAGATATCACGGCACCAAACCTTACAGGCCCGACACTATCGATGAAAATCAGTTGCGAAAATGGCGCAACATGCCTAACAGTGACCGGCGCGACCTTACAACTATCTCAGTAGTGTGGACGGAAGATGTACCCTACCTCACACCCTATCAAACTCTCTATAAATCTCATCAAACTCCTTCATCAACGCCACTCCATCCGCCACGCTCGGCCACTCTCTCCCTTCGACCACACTCCCCATCCCGCCTTCGACCCATTCCGCATACCTCTCATACACCTCCGCCACGCTCCTCGCGCGAAGACCCAACTCTTTCTGCCACTCTGGCCAGTCCCAGCCCAAATCGCGCACCTCCTCAGTCGCGTAATCGTGGTGCTGGATCGGAATAGGGCCATCATAAGAGTCACCAGACATGAGAAAAGGACCCGGCGCAGTAACACGCAACTCTCCTGTCTCGCCAGCGATGTACCACACGAACCCGGGTTCGCCTTTAAACGACTGACCAAGGCGGAAAGAAGCTGCAAGTGTGGCTCCGGGTGCTGTGACTCCTTTCTCAGTATTGAGAGTACCGTGTGCAGATATCAGATCGGGTACATCAGTCTTTGCGGCTCTGTTGACACTCCCATCAGCTCCCAGGAGCTTCAGATTCGGTCGCTGGATTTGCATTTTTGTATGAGATTCTTCCCATCCGCCGAGTACCTCGTGCACATAGTCGATCATATGGCCATAATGGATATTGATCGGATGTCCTCCCACCTTTCTATCCGCAAAATACTCCAGAGACTCAGGGAGAGCGTCCCGCTGTACCAAATTGCCAAAAGCGCGGACTTGGCTGCTGAGTACTTTTCCTATGGTATTCGTGGCTAGAATGTCTCTGAGTTGAAGGGTGATTGGGGCGACCCGTCCTTGGAGGCCGACGATACTGTTCCGCGGTTCATGCATAAGTTCTGCAAGGTGTATTGTGCTGGCAAGATCTTGCGTCACTGGCCATTCAATGTACACTGCTTTCCCTGCTTTGATGCTCGGTTCTGCGACAGAGGAATGCACATCGACGCGGGTGCAGACGACGAGGAGGTCGATATCTGGGTCTTCTGCGAGGGTGCTTGGGTCGCCATATGCTTTTACGTCTTCGGGAAGTGCGAAAGTCTTCTTTGCTGCTTCCGCGGCTTGAGTAGAGGAGTTGAGGAGAGCGACAAGCTGGTAGTGCTTCTTGCCACGAGGAGAGACGAGATATGGGAGATGAGCGTCTGCGGCCCAGGTAACCTTTGCAGATGACGATAGACCAACAAGAGCAACGCGGATTGGTGGCATATTGAGTGAAATTGGATGATTTTGCTGGACTTCTCCTAAACTACCGTCAATGGGCTACATGCCTTTCAAATATAGCCGAATTTAACTTCGTGATCTATTGCGTATTGCCCATAGACCTCGAGTACGATGTTTATGGTGTTGCTTTATATAGCCGATGCACCATAAGTGGTCTGCATTACTTACCAATGCAACAAGCCAATCGCAATAGATATAAGGTCTCCGACATGACGACAGCTGACAAAACTGTATTCAGAACCGCGTCGCTTCTCTC
>Ga0265798_10006796_pt1 | contig 14954 bp, 11 predicted proteins | sample P3T30metagenome_FD_192430 | JGI IMG/M metagenome (GOLD analysis project Ga0265798, IMG submission 192430) | Plant litter microbial communities from East Loma Ridge, Irvine, California - P3 T30 | ecosystem: Environmental > Terrestrial > Plant litter > Unclassified | place: USA: California... | reverse complement strand
TTGAACTTACAGGTCAACACCCAGAAATACTCCCAGCGCGCCACCCGGATCTCCTTCGCCGCATTCGACAAACGCTTGCGCAGCGCACTGTCGGTCGGGTAGCTCATCGGACGCTCGACCCGCTGCCCCTCTTCCGTGGTGACGATCTCGTAGGTGGTGCCGTCCGCATCGGTGCGCGCCACCGGATTGCTGATGCCTTCGACATAGACTTCGTCCACCAGCACCAGCAGCGCATCCTTGCCGGACGCCTTCTTCAGTTTCGCCAGGAAGCCGTCCTGCTCTGCGCGCTTCAGGCGCGACCAGCAGAACTCGGCGACCACCGCGCCACAGCCGGCAGCGTCGTCCGGGATAACCGGCACCACGCCATCGTCACCGGTCAGAGTCAGGGTCTGGAGGCCGTCGGTCAGCTGCGCGACCTGCTCGCGCACGTCGGCCAGGTCGGCGTCACGGTCCGACAGGCCTTCGCCGTCGTCCTCGTAATCGTCGTCCTCGTAATCGTCGTAATCGTCGTGTTCTTCGTGATTCATGGTTTACAGCTCGTAGTTGTCGGCGGTCCCGCGCATTGCCGACTCGACCATCTTGCGGTTGAGCGTAGGCGCGAGCAGCTCGATGAAAGTATAAATATAGCTGCGCAAATAGGCGCCCTGCTTCACCGCCACGCGCGAGACGTTCATGCCGAACAGCTGGCCGACGGGGATGGCGCGCAGGTTGCGGTCGCGCTCCGGATCGAAGGCCATGCCGGCGATGATGCCCACGCCCATGCCCAGCTCGACATAAGTCTTGATGACGTCGGCATCGATCGCTTCCAGCAGCACGTCCGGCTTCAGGTTGCGCAGTTCGAAGGCGTGGTCGATCTTGCTGCGGCCGGCGAAGGCGGCATCGTACGTAATCAGCGGGTATCCCGCAATCTCTTCCAGCGAAATCGCCTTCGAGCGCGTCAGCGCGTGCTCGTGCGGCAGCACCAGCACGTGCTCCCACTGGTAGCAGGGCAGCGTGATCAGGCCGTCGACGGCGGCGATCGATTCGGTGGCGATGGCCAGGTCCGCCTGGTCGTTCTTGACCATGTCGGCGATCTGGCGCGGGTTGCCCTGCAACAGCGACAGGCGTACTTTCGGGAAGCGGGTCATGAAGGCCTGCACCACCTTCGGCAGCATGTAGCGTGCCTGGGTGTGGGTGGTGGCGATGGTGAAGCTGCCGCTGTCCTGGGCCGCGTATTCCTTGCCGATGAGCTTGAGGCTGTCGATCTCCTGCATGATCAGCTCGACGGATTCCAGCACCAGGCGCCCCGGCTCGGTCAGGCCACGGATGCGCTTGCCGTGGCGGGTGAAAATATCGACCCCGAGCTCTTCCTCGAGCTCGATGATGGCCTTGGACACGCCGGGCTGCGAGGTGAACAGCGCCTTGGCGGCATCGGTCAGGTTGAAGTTCTGGCGGACCGCTTCACGTACGAAGCGTAGTTGATGTAAGTTCATTGGCACATTTTACAAGCATGCTTATACCTCAGGCTCATATAAGCAAATAAATTCTCAGTAGTTTGGAATAAGACGCCATTTTATTAATATTCCGCATAGTCTACCGGCCCCTCCATCTCTTGCCGGGGCCAAACCAGGATCCGAACCATGTACCGTTACGACCAATACGACCATCTCATCGTACGCGAGCGCATCGCCCAATACCGCGACCAGGTGCAGCGCCGCCTAAACGACGAGCTGACCGAAGAAGAATTCCTGCCGCTGCGCCTGCAAAACGGCCTGTACATGCAGCGCCATGCCTACATGCTGCGCATCGCCGTGCCTTACGGCCTGCTGTCGACCAGGCAGCTGCGCATGTTCGCCCACATCGCCCGCACCTACGACCGCGGCTATGGCCACTTCACGACGCGCCAGAACATCCAGTTCAACTGGATCGAGCTGGAGCAGACGCCGGACATCCTGGCCGACCTGGCCTCGGTGGAAATGCACGCCATCCAGACTTCGGGCAACTGCATCCGCAACACCACGACTGACGAGTTCGCCGGCGTGGCGTTCGATGAGATCGTCGATCCGCGTCCGTTCTGCGAGATCATCCGCCAGTGGAGCACCTTCCACCCCGAGTTCATCGCCCTGCCGCGCAAGTTCAAGATCGCCGTCAACGGCGCCGTCGAGGACCGCGCGGCCATCGCCGTGCACGACATCGGCCTGACCGCGGTGCGCAACGAAGCAGGCGAAGTCGGCTTCAAGTTCATGGTCGGTGGCGGCCTGGGCCGTACGCCCATCATCGGCAGCGTCATCAACGAATTCGTGCCCTGGCAGCACCTGCTGACCTACACGGAAGCAGTGATGCGCGTGTACAACCAGTTCGGCCGCCGCGACAACAAGTACAAGGCCCGCATCAAGATCCTGGTGAAAGCTACCGGTCCGGAAGAGTTCGCGCGCCTGGTCGAACAGGAATTTGCCGACCTCAAGGATGGTCCGGAAACCCTGACCCGCGAGGAAGTCGAGCGCGTCGCCGCCTACTTCAGCCCGCCGGCGTATGCGGCGCTGGAAAACGTCGACCCGCGTACCGGCCATGAAGGCGATAAAGCCTTCGCCAACTGGCTGCAGCGCAACGTCAAGCCGCACAAGATGGCGGGCTATGCCTCGGTCGTGCTGTCGCTGAAGAAGACCGGCGTGCCGCCGGGCGACGCCACCGCCGAGCAGATGGACTTCGTGGCCGACCTGGCCGACCGCTACAGCTTCGGCGAACTGCGCGTGACCCACGAGCAGAACCTGGTGCTGGCCGACGTCGAACAATCGAAGCTGTTCGAAGTCTGGCAGCTGGCGAAGTCGAAAGGCCTGGCGACCCCGAACATCGGCCTGCTGACCGACATCATCGCCTGCCCGGGCGGCGACTACTGCTCGCTGGCGAACGCGAAGTCGATCCCGATCGCCGCCGCCATCGCCCAGCGCTTCGACGACATCGATTACCAGCACGACATCGGCGACATCGAACTGAACATCTCCGGCTGCATCAATGCCTGCGGCCACCACCACGTCGGCCACATCGGCGTGCTGGGCGTCGACAAGGACGGTTCCGAGTGGTACCAGGTGTCGATTGGCGGCGCCCAGGGCAACGAAGCTGCGCTCGGCAAGATCATCGGCCCCTCGTTCTCCGCCTCGCAGATGCCGGAAGTGGTGCAGCGCCTGCTCGACGTCTACCTGCGCGAGCGCGCCGACGGCGAGCGCTTCGTCGACGTCGTCCAGCGCCTCGGCATCGCTCCATTCAAGGAACATGTGTACGCCACGCCGATTCCGACCGGCGAACTGGCTGTCGGAGAAGACCAATATGCCTAATATTCAACAACACGCCCAGATCATCAAGGGCCGCGAAGTCGTCGCCGACGACTGGGCTGTGCTGCGCCTCGAAGAGGGCGAGGCGCCGGAAGCCGTCGCCGTCCCGGCCGGCAAAGTCATCGTCCCTTTGACCGTCTGGCAGGCGCAGCGCGAGGCCTTATTGAAACGCGCCGGCGCCGGCGAGATCGGCCTCTGGTTCGCCTCCGACGAGCTGGCGTCCAGCGTCAAGGACGACCTCGGCAACTTCGCGCTGCTCGCGATCGACTTCCCGAAATTCACTGACGGCCGTGGCTATTCGATCGCCTTCAACCTGCGCAAGCGCATCGGCTACACCGGCGAATTGCGCGCGATCGGCGACGTGCTGCGCGACCAGCTGTTCCAGATGCAGCGCTGCGGCTTCGACGCCTATGCGACGCGCCAGGACCGCAGCATCCAGGACGCGCTGAAGGGCTTGACGGTGTTCTCCGAAACCTACCAGGCGTCGGTCGACGATCCGCTGCCGCTGTTCCGCCGCCACCAGCGCGACGTGCCGCCGGAGCACAGCGACGTCGGTGCCGGCATTTAAAAGAACTGCAAGGAACTGACTGACATGAGCGACCTGCACGCACGTGTAGAAGAAACCCGTGGCATCCTGGAGCGCATCGCGCGCGACTTTTCGCCGGCGGTGTTCGCCTCCAGCCTGGCGGCGGAAGACATGGTCCTGACCGACCTGATCCTGAAAGCCGGCCTGCCGATCGGCATCTTTTCGCTGGAAACCGGCCGCCTGCACAAGGAAACCCTGGAAGTGCTGGAGAAGGTCAAGGCCCATTACGGCTACGACATCCAGCTCTATCAGCCGCAGCCGGCACTGGTCGAGGAATACGTGACGAAGAACGGCCTGAACGCCTTCTACGACAGCGTCGACATGCGCAAGGAATGCTGCCGCGTGCGCAAGGTCGAGCCGCTCGGCCGTGCACTGGCGGGCAAGCAGGCCTGGATCACCGGCCAGCGCCGCGCCCAGTCGACCACCCGCGCCGAACTGGCCGTGCAGGAAGACGACGTCGCCCACGGCATGGCCAAGTTCAACCCGCTGGCCGACTGGTCCGAAGAAGATGTGTGGCAATATATCCGGGACAACAACGTGCCCTACAACAGCCTGCACGAGCGTGGCTACCCGTCGATCGGCTGCGAGCCCTGCACGCGTGCCATCCAGCCGGGCGAGGACGTCCGCGCCGGCCGCTGGTGGTGGGAAAATCCGGAGTCCAAGGAATGCGGCCTGCACCTGGTTGACGGCAAACTCATCCGTATTAAATCCGTGGCTGCCTGAGCGGCCGGGAACGAACACAAGACATTGACAGGCACAGCCAACATGACGACTTTTAGCGACACTCCCACGCTTGGTGACGTGAACTCCCGTCACCTCGACGCCCTCGAATCGGAAGCGATCCACATCCTGCGCGAGGTGGCGGCCGAGTGCTCGAATCCTGCCCTGCTGTTCTCCGGCGGCAAGGATTCCGTGGTACTGCTGCGCCTGGCCGAAAAGGCCTTCCGTCCGGGTAAATTCCCCTTCCCGCTGGTGCACATCGACACCGGCCACAACTTCGATGAAGTGATCGCCTTCCGCGATGCGCGCGTGGCCGAGCTGGGCGAGCGCCTGATCGTCGGTTCGGTCGAAGAATCGATCAAAAAGGGCACGGTGCGCCTGCGTAACCCGGCCACCGATTCGCGCAACGCGGCCCAGGCCGTGACGCTGCTGGAAACCATCGCCGAGCACGGCTTCGACGCCTGCATCGGCGGCGCCCGCCGGGACGAGGAAAAGGCGCGCGCCAAGGAGCGCATCTTCTCCTTCCGCGACGAATTCGGCCAGTGGGACCCGAAGGCCCAGCGTCCGGAACTGTGGGACCTGTATAACACCCGCGTCCACCCGGGTGAGAACATGCGCGTGTTCCCGATCTCGAACTGGACCGAGCTCGACGTCTGGCAATACATCGCCCGCGAAAAGCTGGCCCTGCCGCCGATCTACTACGCGCACCAGCGCCAGGTGATCCCGCGCAACGGCCTGCTGGTGCCGCTAACCCCGCTGACCCCGGCCCGAGAAGGCGAGACCGTCGAAACGCAGACGGTCCGCTTCCGTACCGTCGGCGACATCTCCTGCACCTGCCCGGTGTCCTCGACCGCGGCGAACCCGCTCGAGATCATCGCCGAAACCGCGATCACCCAGATCACGGAGCGTGGCGCGACCCGCATGGACGACCAGACCTCGGAAGCATCGATGGAAAAACGCAAGAAGCAAGGATATTTCTGATGAACGCCCGCATTGTTCCGAGCAACACTGAATTGAACCACGCCGCCGACCAGAGCGGCCAGGCATCGCTGCTGCGCTTCATCACCGCCGGCTCCGTCGACGACGGCAAGAGCACCCTGATCGGCCGCCTGCTGTACGACAGCAAGGGCATCTTCGCCGACCAGCTGGCCGCCGTCTCGCGCTCCAAGCACAAGCGTACCGTGGGCGACACCATCGACCTCTCGCTGCTGACCGACGGCCTCGAAGCCGAGCGCGAACAGGGCATCACGATCGACGTCGCCTACCGCTACTTCGCGACGCCGAAGCGCAAGTTCATCATCGCCGACACGCCGGGGCACGAGCAGTACACCCGCAACATGGTGACCGGCGCCTCGACCGCGGACGCCGTGATCATCCTGGTCGACGTCTCCAAGGTCAAACTGGGCGACGACGGCTCGGTCGAGCTGCTGACGCAGACGAAGCGCCACTCGACCATCGCCAGGCTGCTGCAGATCGAGCACGTGATCGTCGCCGTCAACAAGATGGACCTGGTGAACTACGACCGCAGTGTGTACGACCGCATCGTCGGCGCCTACACCAAATTCGCCAACAGCCTGGGCCTGAAGGACATCACCGCGATCCCGCTGTCGGCGCTGGCCGGCGACAACGTGGTCGAGCGCGGCGACAACATGGCGTGGTACGAAGGCCCGACCCTGATCGAGCTGCTGGAATCGATCAGCGTCTACGACGAGACCCACGACGCGCCCTTCCGCTTCCCGGTGCAGCTGGTGGCCCGCCACAACGGCCACGAGGCGAACGACTTCCGCGGCTACATGGGCCGCATCGAATCGGGCAAGGTCTCGGTAGGCGACAGGTTGGTGGTGCAGCCGTCCGGCGTCGAAGCCACGGTCAAGGAGATCCAGACCTTCGACGGCAGCTTGGCCAGCGCCGTTGCCGGCCAGTCGATCACCCTGCTGCTGAACGAATACGTCGACGTCTCGCGCGGCGACGTGCTGGCGGGAAGCGACAAGCCTGCCACCCTGCTCAAGCAGGTCAAGGCCGACGTCTGCTGGATGGCCGACGAGCCGCTGGACGTGCGCCGCAAGTACTGGATCAAGCACGGCACCCGCCAGACCATGGCCAAGGTGAAGGCGATCGAGAACATCCTCGACGTGAACACCCAGCAGCGTCACGCTGCGGAAGGCCTGAAGCTGAACGACATCGCCCGCATCGAACTGGCCGTGCAGCAGCCGCTGGCCGCCGACGCTTACGAGGACATCCGCGCGACCGGGGCTTTCATCCTGATCGATGAAGTGACCCACCAGACGGTTGCGGCGGGTATGATTCGCCTGGGCGAATAACCACCTCCGTCATTCCCGCGAAAGCGGGAATCCATACTGAGTCAACTTCGGACGCTCAGCATGGGTTCCCGCTTTCGCGGGAACGACGTAACTATAGGAACTCACGTCGGTGCTGGGAAAAGTCTACTTGATCGGAGCCGGTCCCGGCGCAGCCGACCTCATCACCGTACGCGGCGCGCGCCTGCTGGCGCAGGCCGAGGTCGTGCTGTACGACGCCCTCGTCACGCCCGAGATGCTGGAACTCTGCGCGCAGGCCGAGAAGATCTCGGTCGGCAAGCGTTCCGGCCAGCGCTCCACCGCCCAAAACCTCATCAACGAACAACTGGTCGACTGCGCCCGGCGTTTCAAGCTGGTCGTACGCCTGAAAGGCGGCGATCCGATGCTGTTCGGCCGCGCCGACGAGGAATTGCGCGCGCTGGAGGAAGCCGGCATCGACGTCGAAGTCGTTCCCGGCATCACCACGGCCGTCGCCGCGGCGGCAGCGACGAAACAGCCGCTCACCAAGCGCGGCGTGGCGCGCAGCGTCGCCTTCTTCACCTCGAGCACGGCCCCCGACGAGCCGGAACACGCGGCCCTCCCTGCCACCGACACCATGGTGCAGTACATGGGCGGCCGCGAAGCCGCCGCCACCGCCGAACGGCTGCTGGCGCTGGGACGCCGCCCTGAACTGCCGGTCGTGGTCATCGAAAACTGCAGCCGCCCCGACCAGCGCATCCTGCGCCTGACGCTCGCCGACCTGGCGCATGGCCTGGACACGGCCCAGGGCCCGGTGCTGGTGATGATAGGCGAAGCACTGCAGCGGCGAACGCAGCAGGCCCCCGATCCGCACTAGTCCCCGTTTTTATGCCAGCGGCGTGTAGTCGATGCCATGCTGGATCGTGCCGATGATCTGGGCCTGGTTCTCCGGACTTTCGCTGAAGTCCGTCAGCACTTGCGCGCGCGACGTGTCGTGCAGGGCCTGCAACCAGAAATCGTAGCCGTCGGCGTCGGGTGTCCGGTGCAATACGTTCTGATACAGCGCCGAGACAAACTGGGCATCGGTCGTGTTCGACCCATACTTCTGCGTGAACTCGGTCGATTGAATGAAGCTGGCCGCCACATCCTGCAGGCTGTGCCCATCGTCCATCGCCTTGAGCCAGAAGCTCAGACCGGCCTTGTCCGGCGTGCGATCGAATGCGGCCTGGTACAGGCGATAGGTCTCGCCGGCGTTACCGTCGACGTCCAGCGCCAGGGCCTGGTCGCCGAACTGCAGGCGCTCGAAGTTGGCCAACAGGGTCTTGTCGCCAGTGCGGTTATTGACCACGGCGAGATTGCCGGCCTCGGCCGCAAGGGTGTATTCGGCGCGCTGACCGCCGAACACGGCCGTGTCTATGCCATTGCCCCCGTCCAGCAAGGCGCCGCCGCCCTTTGCTCCCATCACGTCCCTGCCGCCCGTGCCCAGCGTGGTGGGCGTGTAGCCAAAGCCGCCATCGATGCTGCTGAAGACCTGGGCTTTGTTCTCGGTGCTTTCGCTGAAGTCGGTCAGTACCTTGGCACGCGAGGTGTTGTGCAGGGCCTGGAGCCAGAAATCGTAGCCCTCGGCGTCGGGCGCGCGGTGCAGCACGTTCGCGTACAGCGCCGAGACAAACTGCGTGTCGCTGAGATTGGCCCCATATTTCTGCGCGAATTCGGGGCTGCCGAGGAAGCCGCTTGCCGCATCGACCAGGGAGTTGCCGTGGTCCAGCGAATCGATCCAGAAGCCCAGGCCGACCTTGTCGGGCGTGCGATCGAACGCGGCCTGGTACAGGCGGAAGGCCGCACCGGCGTTGCCGTCGATGTCCAGTGCCAGGGTCTGGTTGCTGAACTGCAGGCGCTCCACGTTGACCAGCAAGGTCGAGGTGCCGTGGGCAGCGTCGTACACCCACATTTTGCTGCCGTTGGATGTCAGCGTGTAGTTAAAATTGGTGTAGCTGAAGACGACCGTGTCGATGCCGTCCTTGCCATCCAATTGGCCGCCTGTGCCATCGGCGGACAGGACGTTGTTGCCGGCCGTTGCCAGCGACTGCGGATCGAACGCGCTGGGCACCGCTGCCGCCGGCGGCGTCACGACCGACGCCGGCTCGTTGAGGCTACTGCCGGCATTCGAGTTCTGGGAGCCACCCTGCACCGGTCCGCCGACGGCGCCCGGCACGGTGTAGACCCGCGCCTCGACCGACACGCCGCCGGCCTGGTTGTCGTCGACCCAGGCCGCCGCAAAGCCGCCGTTGGCCAGCGCCACCAGGTCCGGACCGGTCTGGTTGCCGGCGCGCATCTGGTTGATCTCGAATTCGCGCATGTCGATCGCGCTGCCGTCGGCGCCGAAGCGGCGGCCGAAAATGCCGGCGCCGTCGTAGTCACCGGTCTGCGACTGCCAGGCGACCACGAAGCCGCCGTCCGACAGCGCCGTCACCGCGGCGTCGTAGCGTCCGCTGCCGCCGTCGATGTTGGCCTGCACCGCCGTGCCCAGCGCGTGGCCGCTGCTGTCGTAGACCTGGAAGAACACGTCGCTGCCGGCGAAGCCGTAGGGCGCGTTGACATAGCTGTCCCAGGCGATGACGACATTGCCGTTGGCAAGCGTGGTCATGTGCGGCAGCGGGGCCGCCGTGGCCAGGCTGGCCGCGTAGCCGTCGCCGTTGACGACGAAGGCCTGTTTGACGGCGCTGGTGGCCGCGTAGACGTTGCCGTCGTTGATCTCGCCCCAGGACACCATGTAGCCGCCCTCCTTCAAGGCCGCGATGCTCGGGCTGAAGGCCGACGACAGCACGCCGTACACTTGCTCGGTGCCGACCGGGGCACCGTCGGCAGCCGCCGCCTGCTGCACGTGGATCGCGCCGCCGCTGCGCCAGCCGACCACGAAGGCGCCGTCGGCCAGGGTGGCGACGGCCGGCATGGCGGCATCGCCGCTGGCGCCGCTGTCCAGCACCTTCTCGGGACCGGCGCTGCCGTTGGCTTCGACCACGCGGTAGGCGATGCGCACCGCGCCGCCATCGTTGACCGAATAGGCGACCACGAAGCGGCCGCCGGACAGTGCCGCCACCGCCGGTTCGCCCTCGATCCTGGCGTCGCCGTTCGGGGTCAGCGCGAAGGCCGCGCCCTGGGCATTGCCGCCGGCATCGCGCAGCTGGGCCCACAGGCCCGCGCTGGCACCGCCCGCGATGGTGTCGCTGCCCTGCCAGACGGCGACGAATCCGCCGTTCGACAGCGTGGCCAGCGCCGGATTCGCGCTCCAGGCATCGGCGGCCGCGCCGAGTTTGAGATCGTTGCCGAAGCCCGGCAGGTCATTGGTGAAACCGTCCTGCACGGTATAGACCATCGTGCGGGTGACGCCCTGGCCGGCGATCGGATTGCCGTTGGTGTCGACCTGGTAGCGGTCATAGTAGTGGATGCTCACCGCCGCCGAGCCGCCGTTCGCCGGCAACTGGGCGGCGTCGGCGATCACCAGGCGCGCCGCCGTGTCGGTGGCCGGGTTGTAGGCGATCGAGAACAGGCCGGGCGCCGACTGACTGTCGATCACCCAGCGCCCCCCTAGCGGCGAGCCGCTGTCCACCGGAGACAGCAGGTCGACCACGGCGCCCGCCTGCAGGGTCGAGAACATGGTGCCGTTCTCGCCGGCCAGGCTGGACGGCGGGTTGTCGATGATGACCGTGTTGTCGGCGGTGACCACGCTGCCGTCGGCCAGCTGGTAGTGGACGCCGAAGGTGTTCGGGTTCGAACCGTCCGCGCTGCGGTCGAGGAAGCGCCAGACCGTGCCGGCCGCCTGGATATAGCTGCCCTGGCCGTCGACGGGCGCGGCGTAGGTGTTCCAGGTCCTGCCGTTGTCGAAACTGTACTGCAGCTGGCCGCGCGTGAGCTGCTGGCCGAGGGCGGTCGTGACGTCGAAGGAAACGGCGGTGATGGCGCTCGAAGAAGCGCCGGACGGCATCGTCGTGCCGGCATAGGTCCAGGTATAGCTGCCCCAGGTCGGGCGGACGTAGATCGTGGTCGAGGGGGTGGTCATGGGCGGCTCATCGCGAAAATGCCACGCGGGCGGCGCGCGCGGCTTATGGATGAGCATGATTCCTCAAAGCAATTCTAAATGCAATGAGGAAATTACTTACCGACTGGAAATATCGCCCTGAAGCAACAAACGTTTGGTTTGATGACAACTGAGTTAGCAGAAAGAATTGCAGCAACTGCAACTCAGTTAGCGAACGAAGAATGTTGTCAAATATGTAAAGCCGAGCTGCAATACGCTGCCATCGCTGCCAGCACGGCCGGGTCTTCGCCCACCGCCGGCACCGTCGAGAGGGCGATGCCGGGATGGGCGGCGCGCAACTCGTCCAGCAGGCGCGGCAGGTCGCGCAGCAGGTGGCCGCCCTGTCCCAGGAAAATGGGCACGACCACGATCTCGCGCACGCCGCGCGCCACCAGGGCCGCGGCCTCGTCGGGCAGGCTGGGCGTCATCAGCTCGAGGAAGGCCAGCGACACGCTGAGATCGGGCCGCTGCTGCGCGGTCAGCTCGCGCAGGCGCTGGAAGGGCACGGCCCAGGAGGCGGCCCTGGCGCCGTGTGCGAACAGGATGAGTGCCCGTTCCATAGGTAGCTCCTCAATGCCGCTCGACCCAGCGCAGGGCGCCGAGTCCGAGCAGCAGGAACAGCAGGCTGGGCGTGACGGCCGTCATGAAGGCCGGCCAGATCGACAGCATGCCGATGTGCGAGAACAGGTTATCGATCAGCATGAAGCTCACGCCGAGCATGATGCCGATGAATATCTTGAAGCTGACCCCGCCGCTGCGCACCTGCAGGTAGCCGAAGGGCAGCGCCAGCGCCATCATCACGAAGATCGACAGCGGGCCGATCAGCTTGCGCCAGAAGGCGATCTTGAAGCGCTCCGTCTCCTGGCGGTTCTCGGCGAGGTGGCGCGTGTAGACCGCCAGTTCGTTGGCCGACATGCGCTCCGGGTCCGAGCGCGATACCGACAGGATCTTCGGCGTGATCTCGGATTCCAGGTCGAGGGTCGGCAGCTTGCGCGTGCTGACGCCGGCCGTGTCCTGGCCGAAGCGGTTCTGGATGGTCTGGCCGTTCGGCAGCGGCGTGCCGGGCGCCGGCAGCGTGCGGCTGTTGGTGAACTGGGTCTCGGTCACGTCCTGCAGGCGCCAGGTGTGGTCGCCGCCGAAGACGGCGCTGGCGGCCGTGATCAGGGCGCGCATGCGCATGCTGTTGTCGAATTCGTAGAGGCGCACGTCGACCAGCTGGCCGTCGGGGCGGATCTGGCGCGCGTTGAAGAAGCGCGAACCGGTTACCGGACCTTTCGGACCGCCTTCGTGGATCGTGTCCTTGGTCCACATCCCGGAACGGAATTCGGCCGACACCGTCGCGCCCTTGGCCGACAGGCGCACGCGCTCGGCCAGCGGCGCCGTGCGCGGGGTAATCAGCTCGCCGAAGATGAAGGTGATCACGACGAACACGATGCCGATCTTGAACAGGATCCAGCCGGCCATGCGGGTCGACATCGACGAGGCGCGCATGATCGTGAATTCGGAGCTCTGGGCGAACTGCGCCATCGTGTAGATGGTGCCGAGCAGCGCCGCCACCGGCATCACGCGGTACATGTTGCCGGGCACCAGCAGCAGCACGTAGAGCAGCGCGTGCTGGATCATGTAGCCGCCCTTGCCCACCGAGGGCAGCTCGCCGGTCAGGTCCATGAAGGCGGCCAGGGCCAGGAAGGCCACCAGCACGAAGGCCACGGCCTGCGCGATGTTGACGAAGAAGTAGCGGTCGAGGATCTTCATTTCGCGCCCTCCTTCGCGCTGGCGCTTTGCAGCAGGCGGCGGCGCTTCCAGGCGTTCGCCAGCAGCAGCGGATGCCAGCGGTGGTGGATGTTCATGCGCCATGCGAACAGGCCGAGGGCGGCCAGCAGCACTAGCAGGTGCAGCGGCCACCAGGCCATGCCGAAGCCGACCTTGGCCTGCTTGACGGCCTGCTCCGCCGCCTTGGTCAGGTTCAGGTAGGTGAAGAAGATCAGCAGCGCCAGGATCAGGTTGGCCGAGGCGCCGGCGCGCGGGTTGACGAAGCCGAGCGGGATCGCCAGCAGCATCAGCACCACGCACATGATCGGCCAGGTGAGGCGGTACTGGATCTCGGCGTCGGCGTACTGGTTGCGCGGCATGGCCAGCAGGGCCGGCGTGGACAGGCCTTCGACCCTCAGGTCGCCCATCACCGGGGCCTGGGTGGCGACGCGCATGCGGTAGCGCTCGAACTCCATCGACTGGAAATCCGGCTTGCCGGGCGTGCCCTGGTAGCGGCGGCCGTTCTTCAGCACCAGGTATTGTCCGCCTTTGCCGTCCGGTTCGATCTGGCCTTCCTTGGCGACCACGGTGGTGGTCACGCCATGGTCGATGGTGTTGACGAAGACGTTCTGCACCACGGTCGTGGAGCGCGCGGCCGAGCTTTCGACAAAGAACACGCGGTCGGCGGAGGCCGATTCGCGGAACTGGCCGGGCGCCACGCGCTGCAGGTCTTCGCGCTTCTCGAAGCGCTCGGTGAACTCGTTGCTCTTGAGCTGGGCCCAGGGGATGGCGACCAGCGAGATGACCGCCACCAGGATCACGACCGGCAGGCCACAAAGCAGCACCGGCGCGATCCAGCGCGTGAGCGACTGGCCGGAGGCGAACCAGACGACCATTTCGGAATCGCGGTAGCTGCGCGTGATCACGACCAGCACCGAAATAAAGCTGGTGAGGATCAGGATAGTTGGCAGATAATTCAGCACCGCAAAAGCGATCAGCGCGAGCACGTCGCCGGACGCGACCTTGCCCCCCGCGGCCCGGCCGAGGATGGTGATCAGGGTCCAGGTGACGAGGATGGAAAACAGGACGGTGAAGGTGGCGCCGGCGACGCTGGCCAATTCACGCTGTAGGGCGCGTCGGAAAATCATTCGATAGTTATAATTGCAGGTTAGGCCGCAACGCAAAGGTCGCAGCCTCGAATAGACAAACGGAGAACCCAATGGACTTTAGCATAAAAGCATTCGACACAAAAAACACGCTGACCGCAGCCAAATCCGGCTGCATCGCAGTCGCTGTGTTCGAGAACAAGAAACTGTCGGAGGCAGCCAAAGCCCTCGACCTGAACGGCGAGATCGCTGCCGCCGTCAAGTCGGGTGACATCTCCGGCAAGGCCGGCACTACCCTGCTGCTGCGCGGCGTGGCCGGCGTGAACGCCGCCCGCGTTCTGCTGGTCGGCATGGGTGCCGATGAAGCCGTGAGCGAGAAGAGCTTCGCGAGCGCCGTCAGCGCCGCACTGAAAACCTTCTCCACCCTCGGTGCACAAGATGCCATTATCGCATTCCCGCTGGAGAATGTGAAAGAGCGCGACCTGGCCTGGGCGATCCGCAGCATCGTGGTCGCCGCCAACGAAGCCGAATTCCGCACCGACGGCCAGAAGAGCAAGAAGGACCCGGTGCCGGCCGGCGTGCGCAAGCTGGCGCTCGCGGTCCCGCAGGCGACCCCGCAGGCGAAGGCCGTGCTGGCGCAGGCGCAAGCCATCGCCAACGGCATGAACCTGACCAAGGAACTGGGCAACCTGTCGCCGAACGTCTGCACCCCGACCTACCTCGCCAACACCGCCAAGAAGCTGGGCGCCGACTATGGCTTCGACATCGAGGTCCTCGAGCGCAAGCAGCTCGAAGCCCTCAAGATGGGCAGCTTCCTGTCGGTCACCCGCGGCAGCGAAGAGCCGCCGAAGTTCATCGTCCTGAAGCACAACGGCGGCCGCAAGAACGAAGCGCCGGTGGTCCTGGTCGGCAAGGGCATCACCTTCGATACCGGCGGCATCTCGCTCAAGCCGGGTCCCGGCATGGACGAGATGAAGTACGACATGTGCGGCGCCGGCTCGGTGCTCGGCACCTTCCGCGCGATCGGCGAGATGGGCCTGAAGCTGAACGTGGTCGGCATCGTCGCCGCCTGCGAGAACATGCCGTCGGGCCGCGCCACCAAGCCGGGCGACATCGTCACCGCGATGA
>Ga0265798_10006795_pt1 | contig 14954 bp, 14 predicted proteins | sample P3T30metagenome_FD_192430 | JGI IMG/M metagenome (GOLD analysis project Ga0265798, IMG submission 192430) | Plant litter microbial communities from East Loma Ridge, Irvine, California - P3 T30 | ecosystem: Environmental > Terrestrial > Plant litter > Unclassified | place: USA: California... | reverse complement strand
TCGTCCCAGACCACGTCGCGCTGCTGCAGCCCGGTCACCGCAGCCGTCGCGGAGGCCAGGGGCCGCCGGAGGTCGTGCCCGACGGCGGCGAGCAGCGCGGTCCGCACCCGGTCGACCTGGGCCATGGGGCCGGCCGAGTCGGCCGTGGCCGAGAGGGCCTTGTGCTCGAGGGCCGTCGCGACCTGCGCCGCGATGACGGCGAGCAGGCGCCGCTCGGACGCGGCCATCGGCGGGCCGGTCAGCTCGAGGCGGGCCGTCTCCCCCGCGGCGACGACCGTCGTCTGCTCTCCCGTCCCGGGCACGCCGACGGAGTCGACGACGGTGCCGTCCTGGTCGACGACGGCGACCGACCGCAGCCGGAACGCGTCCTGGGCCCGCGACAGCAGGGCGTGCAGCGCGTCCTGGCCGCGGATCACCCCGCCCGCGACGGCCGCGAGCAGCTCGGACTCCGCCGCCGCACGCGCGGCCGACCGCGACCGCCGGGCGGCCTGGTCGACGACGTAGCTGACGAGCAGCGCGATGACGACGTAGAGCAGCAGCGTCAGCAGGTGCAGCGGGCGGCCCACGGTGATGCTGTCGTAGGGCTCGACGAAGAAGTAGTCGAGGGTGACCCCCGAGAGCACCGCGGCGAAGAGCGCGGGCCAGATGCCGCCGACCAGGGCCACGACGACGACGAGCAGCTGGTAGACGAGCACGTCGCTGGTCAGCGACTCGTCGCCGCGCGACATCAGCAGCAGCCAGGTGACCACGGGCCCGAGCACCACGGCGAGCGCCGACCCCAGGAGGCGGCGGCGGAGCGTGAGGGCGCCGCCGGCCCGCGGCAGGGTGAAGCGCCCTCCCGCGGCGGCGTGCGTGACGATGTGCACGTCGATGTCGCCCGACTCGCGGACGACCGTGGAGCCGATCCCGGGGCCGGTGAGCGCCGCCGCGACCCGGCTGCGCCGGCTGACCCCGATGACCAGCTGGGAGGCGTTGGTCGCCCTCGCGAACTGGACCAGCGCCTCCGGGACGTCGCCTCCCACGACCTGGTGGTAGGTGCCGCCGAGCTTCTCGGTGAGGGCTCGCTGGGCGGAGAGGGCGCCCGGGTGCGCCTCGCGCAGGCCGTCCTGCGCGATGACGTGCACGACGAGGAGCTCGCCGCCGGACGACCGGGCGGCGATGCGGGCCCCGCGACGGATGAGCGTCTCGCCCTCGGGGCCGCCGGTGAGGGCGACGACGACGCGCTCGCGCGCCTCCCACGCGCTGTCGATGCCCTTCTCGACGCGGTAGGCCCGGAGGGCGCTGTCGACCTCGTCGGCGAGCCACAGCAGGGCCAGCTCGCGCAGCGCCGTGAGGTTGCCGAGGCGGAAGTAGTTCGACAGGGCCGCGTCGATCCGGGCCGCCGGGTAGACGTTGCCCTCGGCGAGCCGGTCGCGCAGGGCCTGCGGGGCGAGGTCGACGACCTCGATCTGGTCGGCGCCGCGCAGCACCCCGTCGGGCACGGTCTCGCGCTGCGCGGCGCCCGTGATCTTCTCGACGACGTCGGCGAGCGACTCGATGTGCTGCACGTTGACCGTGGAGACGACGCTGATGCCCGCGTCGAGCAGCACCTGGACGTCCTGCCAGCGCTTCTGCCGGGCGGAGCCGGGGGCGTTGCTGTGGGCGAGCTCGTCGACGAGGGCGAGGTCGGGCCGGCGGGCGAGCACGGCGTCGACGTCCATCTCGGTCAGCTCGACGCCGCGGTGCAGGGTGGTCGTCCGCGGGACGACCTCGAGGTCGCCGAGCATCGCGGCCGTGGCCTGGCGACCGTGGGTCTCGACGACGGCGACGACCACGTCCTTGCCCTCGCGGGCGAGCCGGGCGCCCTCCTCGAGCATCGTGTAGGTCTTGCCGACGCCGGGGGCGGCGCCGAGGAGCACCCGGAGCCGCCCCCGTCGCATCAGCGGGCCGTCTCGGCCAGGGCCGCGTTCAGCTCGAGCACGTTCACCGTGGGCTCGCCCAGGTAGCCGAGGTCACGGCCCTGGGTGTGCTCGGCGACGAGCGCCTCGACGTCCGCCACGGGCAGGTCGCGCGCGGCGGCGACGCGCTCGACCTGGATCCGGGCGTACTCGGGGCTGATGTCGGGGTCGAGTCCCGAGGCGGACGCCGTGAGGGCGTCGACGGGGACGTCCTCCGGGGCGACGCCGTCGCTCTCGGCGATCGCGGCGCGACGCTCCTCGACGGCGGCGACCAGGTCGGCGTTCTCGGGCCCGAGGTTGCTGCCGCTCGAGGCGGAGCCGTCGTAGCCGTCGCCCGCCGCGGAGGGCCGCGACTGGAACCACTCGGGCAGGGCAGCCCCGTCGGCGTCGGTGAACGACTGCCCGATGAGCGAGCTGCCGACGGTCTCGCCGCCGACGACGACGGGCGAGCCGTCGGCCCGGCCGCCGAGGGCGAGCTGCCCGATGCCGGTGACGACGGCCGTGTAGGCGACGCCGAGGAGGACGGTGAAGACGAGCATCGCGCGGAGGGCGACGCCGTGCTGGCGGAGGAGGGTGCGTGTGTCCATGGTCTCTTTCTCGTTCCCTGGTCGCCGGCTAGAAGCCGGGGATGACGCTGACGACGAGGTCGATGATCTTGATGCCGACGAACGGGGCGACGACGCCGCCGAGTCCGTAGACGAGGAGGTTGCGCGACAGGATCGACGACGCGGACGCCGCCCGGTACTTCACGCCGCGCAGGGCGAGCGGGATGAGCACCACGATGACGAGCGCGTTGAAGACGATCGCCGACAGGATCGCGGAGGCGGGCGAGCTGAGCTGCATGACGTTCAGCAGGCCGAGCCCCGGGAACACCCCGGCGAACATGGCCGGGATGATGGCGAAGTACTTCGCCACGTCGTTCGCGATCGAGAAGGTGGTGAGGGCGCCGCGGGTGATGAGCAGCTGCTTGCCGATGCGGACGATGTCGATCAGCTTGGTCGGGTCGCTGTCGAGGTCGACCATGTTGCCGGCCTCCTTCGCGGCCGACGTGCCGGTGTTCATCGCGACGCCGACGTCGGCCTGGGCGAGCGCGGGGGCGTCGTTGGTGCCGTCGCCGGTCATCGCGACCAGCGCGCCGCCCTCCTGCTCGCGGCGGATCAGGGCGAGCTTGTCCTCGGGCGTGGCCTCGGCGAGGTAGTCGTCGACGCCGGCCTCGGCGGCGATCGCCTTGGCCGTGAGCGGGTTGTCGCCGGTGATCATCACCGTGCGGATGCCCATCGTGCGCAGCTCGGCGAAGCGCTCGCGCAGCCCCGTCTTGACGACGTCCTTGAGGTAGACGACGCCGAGCACGCGGGCCTCGGCGGACGCGCTCTTCATCGCGACGACGAGGGGCGTGCCGCCGGCGTTGGAGATCTCGTCGATGCGGGCCTGCAGCTCGTCGTGCTCGCTGCTGGCGAGGCGGCGGTCCTCCTCGACCCAGGCGATGACGGAGGCGCCGGCGCCCTTGCGGATCTGGGTGCCGTCGGGCAGGTCGAGGCCGGACATGCGGGTCTGCGCGGTGAACGGGACGATCTCGCCCTGCAGGCCGGCGGCCTCGTGCCAGCCCGTCGTGAGGGCCAGGTCGACGATCGACTTGCCCTCGGGCGTGGGGTCGCTGAGCGACGACGTCGCGGCGGCGTCGACGAGCTCGCCGCGGGCGACGCCGTCGAGGGGCGTGAACTCGGCGGCCTGGCGGTTGCCGTAGGTGATCGTGCCGGTCTTGTCGAGCAGCAGGGTCGTCACGTCGCCGGCGGCCTCGACGGCTCGGCCCGACATGGCGAGCACGTTGCGCTGCACGAGGCGGTCCATGCCGGCGATGCCGATCGCGCTCAGCAGGGCGCCGATCGTCGTCGGGATCAGGCAGACGAGCAGGGCGATCAGCACCGGGATGCTCACCGAGGCGTCGCTGTAGGCGGCGATCGGGTCGAGCGTCAGCGTGACGACCACGAAGACGATCGACAGGCTCGCGAGCAGGATGTTCAGCGCGATCTCGTTCGGGGTCTTCTGGCGCGAGGCGCCCTCGACGAGGCGGATCATCCGGTCGACGAAGGTCTCGCCGGGCTTGCTCGTGACGCGGACGACGACGCGGTCGGACAGCACGCGGGTGCCGCCGGTGACGGCGCTGCGGTCGCCGCCCGACTCGCGGATCACCGGGGCGGACTCGCCCGTGATGGCCGACTCGTCGACGCTCGCGATGCCCCAGACGATGTCGCCGTCGCCGGGGATCAGCTCGCCGGCGGTCACGACGACGACGTCGCCGAGGACGAGGTCGGCCGACGAGACCGCCTCCGTGGAGGCGCGCTCGGCCGAGGCGTCCGAGGTCGCGTCGTACCCGCTGACCCGCCGTGCGGTCGTGCTGGTGCGGGTGGCCTTGAGGCTCTCGGCCTGGGCCTTGCCGCGACCCTCGGCGACGGACTCGGCGAGGTTCGCGAAGACCACCGTGAGCCACAGCCAGACGGCGATGGCCCAGGTGAACGACCCGGGGACGGGCGAGCCGCCCGAGGTCCCGGGACCGGTGAAGAGGCCCGCGACCGCGAGGATCGTCGTGTAGGCCGCGCCCACCTCGACGATGAACATGACGGGGTTGTGCCACATCTCGCGGGGATCGAGCTTGCGCAGCGCGCCCGGCAGGGCGGCGGCGAGCTGGGCGGCGCTGAACGCGCCGCCGCGGTCCGTGGGGGCCTGCTCGCGCTCGCCCTCTCGGTCGGTGGTGGGTGTGTCGGTGGAGACGGACATGGTCACTGCAGCCCTTCGGCGAGCGGTCCCAGTGCGAGCACGGGGAAGTAGGTCAGCGCGGTGATGATCACGGACACGCCGGTGAGGAGGCCCACGAACTGCGGGCGGTGGGTGGGCAGGGTGCCCGCGGTGGCGGGCACGGTGTCCTGGGCGGCGAACGAGCCGGCGAGGGCGAGCACGAGCACGATCGGGATGAACCGTCCGAGCAGCATCGCGACGCCGAGGGTCGTGTTGAACCAGGGCGTGTTCGCCGTGAGCCCGGCGAAGGCGGAGCCGTTGTTGTTGGCGGCCGACGTGAAGGCGTAGAGCACCTCGCTGAAGCCGTGCAGGCCGGGGTTCCAGATCGACGTGCCCTCGACGTCGGCGCGGACCGCCGGGACGGCGAAGCTGAGCGCCGTGAAGGCGAGCACGATCGTCGGCGTCACGAGGATGTAGAGGCTCGCGAGCTTGATCTCGCGGGGCCCGATCTTCTTGCCGAGGTACTCGGGCGTGCGGCCGACGAGCAGGCCGGCGATGAACACGGTGATGACCGCGAGCACGAGCATGCCGTAGAGGCCGGAGCCGACGCCGCCCGGGGCGATCTCGCCGAGCATCATGTTCAGCATCGCCATCATGCCGCCGAGCGCCGTGTACGAGTCGTGCATCGAGTTGACGGCGCCCGTCGAGGTGAGCGTCGAGGTGGAGCCGAACAGGGTCGAGCCCCAGATGCCGAACCGCGCCTCCTTGCCCTCCATGGCGCCGCCGGCGAGCTGGGTGGCCGTGCCGGCGCCCCGCAGCTCGAACCAGGTCATCGCGCTGAGCGAGACGGCGAAGATCGTCGTCATGACCGCCGCGATCGCGACGCCCTGCTTCGTCGAGCCGACCATGCGGCCGAAGGTGCGGGGCAGCGAGAACGGGATGACGAGCATGAGCAGCACCTGGAACACGGTCGTCCAGGCGGCGGGGTTCTCGAAGGGGTGGGCGCTGTTGGCGTTGAAGAAGCCGCCGCCGTTCGTGCCCAGCAGCTTGATCGCCTCCTGCGAGGCCACCGGGCCGCCCGGGACGGTCGCGCTGCCGCCCGTGAGCGTCGCGACGTCGGTGAAGCCGGCGAAGTTCTGCACGACGCCGCCGGCGAGGAGCACGACGGCCGAGGCCACGGCGAGGGGCAGCAGCAGACGCGTCACCGACCGGGTCAGGTCGACCCAGAAGTTGCCGAGCGTGCCGCTCCTGGCCCGGGCGAGGCCGCGGATCAGGGCCACCGCGACCGCGATGCCCACGGCGGCCGAGACGAAGTTCTGCACGACGAGGCCGAGCACCTGCACGGCGTAGCCCATCGTCACGTCGGGCGAGTACGACTGCCAGTTCGTGTTCGCCACGAACGAGGCGGCGGTGTTGAACGAGAGCCCCTCCGGGACGGCGGGGAACCCGAGCGAATAGGGCAGGAACGCCTGGAGGCGCTGGATCGCGTAGACGAGGAGGACGCCGACCAGCGAGAACGCCAGCACGCCGCGCAGGTACGCGGGCCAGGACTGCTCGGAGGTCGAGTCGACGCCGATCAGGCGGTAGAAGCCGCGCTCGACGCGGGCGTCCTTCGCGGTCGTGAACACCCGCGCCATGTGGTCGCCGAGGGGGCGGTACACGACGACGAGGACGACGACGACGGTGAGGACCTGGAGGATGCCGAAGAGGGCGTCCATCAGAAGCGCTCGGGCTTCACGAGCGCGTACACGAGGTACGCGAGAGCGGCCACGGCGAGGACGACCGCGCCGATGCTGAGGACGATCACAGCTTCTCGACCCCCTTCGCCACGAGGGTGACCACTGCGAACACAGCGATGACGGCGAGCACGTACACGATGTCGAGCACTACGACTCCAAGGAGAACGACCGACGGGCCTCACGGCCCGGTGCCCGTCGTGGGCACAGCGAGTCAGTAGACACCTCGCGGGGCGGGCGCCCGAGGGTCCTCACGGTCTGCTCACGGCGGGAGGCGCGTTCCTCACGGAGCCCACACGCCCACGGTGCCCGGACGCCCTCGGAGCCCCCGCGCCCGGTCGGGTCGAGCCCCCGCCCGACGGGATCGTCGACCGCGGCCCTTCCGCCCGGACCGGGCGGAGCGTAACATGTCACGCACGACGCACCGGCAGCACCGGTGCGGACGGCGCTCCTCCGGATCGGGGGCGCACTGCTGAGCCGGGAGCCGACGCTCCCGACAACCCGAGCCTCTCGTGGTACTCGTCCGCACAGAACGGAACGCTCATGCACCTCCCCCAGAAGTCCCTCGTCCCCGTCGCCCTCGTCGCCCTCGTCCTGGCCGGGGGCATCGCGTCCGCGGCACCGGCCTCCGCGGCGCCCGCGCTCGCGCCGACCGTCCTCACCTGCCAGGGCAGCGAGACGGACAGCTACTCGCCCGCCCTGACGAACACGCCGACGACCATCGCGGTCACCTCCCGGGCCCAGCACACCTGCCTCGGCCTCAGCTCCCCCTCCGTGACCAAGGCCGCGATCGCGTTCCCGATCACCCAGACCGGGTACTCGTGCACCAGCGTCCTCCGCAGCGGCGACGGCTCGTCCGTCATCGACTGGGGCGGCGGCCGCACGAGCACGTTCCGCTTCTCCGGCGTCGTGAACGTCGCCGACGGGACGCTCGTGACGACGCAGACCGGCACCATCACCTCCGGCCTCTTCGCCGGGTCGGTCGCGGTGCGGGTCATCACCGGGCCTCAGCTGGGCGTGCTCGAGTGCGCCGGGCAGGGCGTCGCGGTCCGGACCGGCACGTCGGTCCTGACCGTCGGCGGGCTCGGCTGAGGCCAGGCCGACGGCGCGGGGCGGGCGGCGGTCGTCGCCCGCCCCGTGTCGTGGGCGATGCCCGCTCGCCCGCGCCGCCCGAACGGGGAGTAGAGGCGGGCGGCCCGGATCTGGTCGGATGAGGCAGTGACCGACATGCCCGAACTGCCGCAAGACACCCTCCCCCTCAGCCAGGACACCGAGACGAGGGTGCGCATCGTGCGGGCCGTCATCGCCGCGTTCCGCACCCGGGCGTTCCACGAGACCGACTTCGCCGTGGTCGCCGACCTCGCCGATCTGCCCCTCGAGACCGTCCGGGGCTTCTTCCCCCGGTGGGACGGCCTCGTCATGGCGGCCGTCGACCGCTGGAACGCCGAGCGCATGGCCCCCGTCGTCCCCCTGCTGCACGCCCACGGCACCGTCCGGTTCCTCCGCGGCATCGTCGAGCAGAACGTCCAGGACCCGTCGCTGATGCGCCTCCTCACGTCGCTCCTGAACGTCGCCGCGACCCCCGGCCACCCGATGGCCCCGACCCTGCAGCACGAGTGGCACAAGTTCCACGCCCTCGTGCTGCAGGGGCTCGTCACCGACATCGACCTCGGCCGCGAGCCCGCGACCATGCAGCCCGAGCGCGGCGCCGAGCAGCTCATCGCCCTCTACGAGGGCCTCCAGATGCAGTCGATGGTGCGACCGCGGATGGACCTGCTGGCCTCGTACGACCGAGCCGTGACGCGCCTCCGCGCCGGCTGGTCGCAGGACTACGTCGAGCAGGTCTGGGACCTCACCGCCTAGTCCGCGACGCCGGGCGCCGGGGCCGGCCGCCGCCTCCTGGGGGCCGACCCGCGCCTCCTGGGGGCCGACCCGCGCCTCCTCAGGGCCGGTCCGACGAGCCGAGGAGGCGGCCGGTCCACTCCCGCAGGGCACGCGCGGCCCTGCGTGACGGCGTCGCGTCCGGCAGCATGCTCGCCGAGCCGTGGAACGCGCCCGGCCACACGTGCAGCTCGGCCTGCACCCCGGCCGCCCACAGCGCGCTCGCCCACGCGACGGTCTCGTCCCGGAACACCTCCGCGCTGCCGCAGTCGACGTACGCGGGCGGCAGGCCGGCGAGGTCCGTCGCCCGGGCCGGTGCCGCGTAGTCCGAGACGTCGTCGCCGCCGCGCCGCTCGCCGAGGTAGGCGTCCCACGCGAAGCGGGTCATCGCCCGGTCGGCCACGCCGACGCCGTCGAACTGCCGCGTCGAGACCGTCGCGTCGCGGTCGTCCAGCATCGGGCTCACCAGCACCTGCCCGAGCACCGCGGGGCCCTGCCGGTCACGGGCCAGGAGCGCGAGGCCCGCGGCGAGCCCGGCTCCTGCGCTCTGGCCGACGAGCAACAGGCGCTCCGGGTCGACGCCGAGCTCGGCGGCGTGCTCGGCCGTCCAGACCAGGCCCGCCCAGCAGTCCTCCACCGGGTACGGGTCGGGGTGCTCGGGGGCGAGGCGGTAGTCGGGGCTGACCAGGACGACGTCGTGCACGAGCAGCCACTCGTCGTACGACTCGAGGTTGCCGAGGTGGTGGCCGAACATCATCCCGCCGCCGTGGATCGCGTACGCGCACGCCGCCGTGCCCGTGCGGCCGATGCGCTGGACGACGGCCAGGGCGATCGGGTCGCCACGGTGCCCGGGCACGGTGACGCTGCGCCGTTCGAGGCCGCGGGCGCGCAGCCCCTCGTCGAGCTCGGCCTCCGACATCTCGAGCTGTCGCATCCGGGGCAGCATCTCGGTCGTGAGGGCCGGGCGGCCGCGCTCGTCCACGGCGGCGAGGAACGGGGCGAGCTCGGGGTCGAAGGGCGGGCGGGGCAGGGTCTGGGTCTGGGTGTCAGGCACGGGAGGTCTCCTCGGTGGGCACGGCCGGGCGGGTGCCGGCGGGGGTGGTCGGGGCGGTGGGAGTGGTCGGGGCGGTGGGGGCGAGGGCGAGGGCGACGGGGACGCCGGCCGGGTCGGCTGCGCCGGGCGCGTCCGCGCGGGCCCGCCGCATGCCGACGACGACGAGCAGGGCGGCGACGGCGGCGAGGGCGAGCCCGGCGACGGTGAGCGCGTCCTGGAACGACGCGAGGCGATCGACGGTCCACGGGCTCGTGGCGATGCTGCCGGTCACGAGGGCGGCGACGATCGTCCCCGCGGCGGCGACGGCGGCCCCGCCGGCGAGCTCGCTCGACGTGTCGACGAGCGCGGCCCCGACCGAGGTGCGGTCGGCAGGCAGGCCGGTCAGCACGGAGGCGCCCGCGACGACGCCGACGACGCGCATCCCGGCGGCCACGAGCACGAGCGCGACGAGCACCCAGCCGTACCCGTGCCGCCCCAGGGCGCCGAAGACGGCGAGCCCGGACACGACGGCGAGCGAGCTCGTCCAGGCGGCCCGGCCGAGGCCGACCCGTCGCACGAACGGGCCGACGAACCGGCCGCCCGCGAGCAGCACGACCACCTGCGGCAGGGTCCCCACCGCGGCGAGCGCCGGCGGCCAGCCCCAGGCGAACTGCAGCTGCAGCGTCACGAGGTACGACAGCCCGGCGACGGCGAGGCCCGACGCCGCCTTGAACGCCAGGCCGCTCGACACGAGCGGGCGCGCCAGCAGCGGCAGGTCGACGAGCGGGTGCCGCGCCGAGCGCTCGCGGACGACGAAGGCAGCCGCGCCGGCGACCGTCGCCGCCACCCCGAGCCAGCCCCACGAGGAGGCGCCGCCCGACTGCACGAGGACGGTCGGCGTCACGAGGGCCCCCGTCACGGCGACGGCCCCGAGGAGGCCCCCGACGACGTCGACGGGCTCGCGGCGCAGGTCGTCGGGCTCGTCGCGCGCCACGCCGAGCCGGATGCCGACGACGGCCAGCAGGGCGACGGGCACGTCGGCGAGCAGGAGCACCTGCCAGGGCGCGACCGCGAGCACGAGCCCGCCGACCGTCGGCCCGACGGCGAGGCCGACGAGCCCGGCGGTCGAGATGACGGTGAGCGCCCGGACCCGGAGCCCCTCGTCGTCGAACAGCCGGAACGCCAGGGCCATCGAGCCCGGCGTGGTCATGGCGGCGGCGACGCCCGTCGCGACGCGCACGGCGACGAGCTCGCCGGTCGTCGTCACCCCGACGGTCGCGACGCTCGCGAGCGCCAGCAGCACGAGCCCGACGAGCATGACGCGGCGGCGACCGACGCGGTCGGCGACGGCGCCGAAGAGCAGCATGAGGCTGCCGAAGGCGACCGAGTAGCCGCCCGACACCCACTGCAGGCCGCCGGACGACGACCCGAGGTCGCGCCCGATCGTCGGCAGCGCGACGTTGAGCACCGACGTGTCGAGCATCTCGAAGAGGAACACCGCGGACAGTCCGGCGAGGGCCGCCCAGGCGTCGGAGAGACGAGGAGGCGCGTCACCGGCGGGCGGGCGCCGGCGGCGGACGAGAGAGGGGCTGAGGGACACGGGGACGCACTCCTTCGAGGGAAGAAGTGGCGACTCGTTCGATGCCGCGTGCGGGTGCGTCCCGCCGAGCGGGACGCCTTTTACCTCAGTGGTCGTGACTGTACACGGTCCGCGGGCCCCGGTCGACCGGGCATCGGCGGCGGTCGGAGAGCGGCGGCGCGCAGGCCGGGCCGGGCCGCCCGTCGTGACCGGCGGTGCAACGCTGGGGCCTCGACCGGCCATGTCCCGGGCAGACGACCCACCCAGCGAACGGCGGACCCACCATGACCACGACGGACCTCGACGAGCTCCTCGACGCGAGCAGGCCTGCGACGGCGGCCGACGACCCGCGCATCACGGCGCTGCTCGCCCCCTTGTCGGCGGCGGCCCGCGACGCCGCCGTCGAGCCGGCCACCACGAGGGTGCCCGGCCGACGACGGGCGAGCCTGCCGCTGGTCGCCGTCGCACTGGGCGGCTCCCTGCTGCTCGGCGCCGGCGCGCTCGTCGAGGGCCTGCAGCCGGACCACCAGGCCCACGCCGAGATCGTGTTCGTCCTCCCGGACGACCCGTTCGTCGACGACGGCGTCGGGGCGCCCGCGCGGTGCACGGCCGTGCTGCTGTTCGACGTCGTCGACGACGGCGCGCACGAGCAGGAGGCGGTCGAGACCGCCGTCGCGAGTCGCGACTGGTCCGCGCTCGGGTCGCAGCTGGCCGACGTCGTGCGGCAGGGCCGGGGCGAGGCCGGCCTCGGCGCGGACGTCGTGGACGCCCTCGACGCCGGCCTGCGCTCGGCCCTCGACCCCGCGCTCGTCGGGACCGCCCGGTACGGCGGCGTCTCGCTGACCTGCGGAGGGGCGGCGTGAGCCCCGGTCGCGGCACCCTGCAGCCGGGGCGACCCGGCGATCTCGAGGCGCACGCGACCGCCGTGGTCGAGGCGACCTCGCGGGACGTCCTCGGGTACTTCCTCCGCCGGGTCGGCCCGCCCGAGGACGCCGCCGACCTGCTCGGCGAGACCCTGCTGGTCGTCTGGCGGCGCGTCGACCACCTCCCCGCCGACCCCCTCGAGGCCCGCCTGTGGATGTTCGGGATCGCGCGCCGCGTCCTCTCCACCCACCGTCGTTCGGGGGCCCGCCGCGTGGCCCTGGCCGATCGGCTCCGGGGCGAGATCGAGGTGCACGGGGCCGTCGTCGAGCCGCCGGACGCCGCCCACCCGGTGCGCGCGCTGCTGCTCGAGCTGAGCCCGCTCGACCAGGAGATCATCCGCCTCGTGCACTGGGAGGGCTTCGCGCTCGTCGACGTCGCGCGGGTCCTCGACGCGAAGCCGGCCACGGTCCGCAGCCGGTACGCCCGTGCCCGGGCCGCGCTCCGGCGCGGGCTCGACGAGCAGGACCGCCGCAGCTGACGGGGTCGGTCCTTGCCCGAAGGGCGTGCGCGGGATACGTTCGTGGGCTGCCCGTCCGGACCGAAGGGACCACCTGATGACCACCGAGCGACAGCGACGCCGGCCCGACGTGACGACCGTCGAGCTCGTGGGCGGCCCCGAGCCGCTGCGCGTCCGGCTGCACGACCACGACCCGCGCTGGGCCGAGGCCTACCGCGAGCACCGGGCGACGATCCTCCGCGCCCTCGCCGGTCACGACGTCGACGTCGAGCACATCGGCTCGACGGCCGTGCCGGGCCTCGCGGCGAAGCCGATCGTCGACGTCGTCGTCGTGGTCGCCGACGTCACCGCCGAGGAGGACTACCTCGACCAGCTGCTGGCGGCGGGCTACGTGCTGCGGGTGCGCGAGCCCGGTCACCGTCTCGTCCGCACGCCGAGCCGTGACGTGCACGTCCACGTCTACGACCGGGGCGCCTCCGCCGTGTCCGACTACCTCCTGCTGCGCGACCACCTCCGTGCCGACGCCGCGGACCGCGCCCTCTACGGCGACGTGAAGAAGGAGCTGATGACCCGTCGGTGGGGCGACTCGAACGCCTACTCCGACGCCAAGGACGAGGTCATCGCCGCGATCAAGCAGCGCGCCCGGGCCGCGCGGGCGTGACCGCGGCGCACGGGCGACCCTGCCCCCTAGGCTGACCCCGAACGGACGAGAGGGACGTCGATGACGACATCACGAGCACGCGGAACGGCCACCGTGGCGGTGCTGGTCGGCCTGGTCGCGCTGACCGGCTGCACCGGCACCGGAGGAGGCGGTGGTGACGACGCCCCGCCGGCGGCGGCTGCCACCACCGGCGGCGACGCGAGCGACGCGTCGACGGCCGCGTTCCCCGAGGCCGACACCAGCGCCTCCTTCACCTGTGGCCAGGTCTCCGCGTACGTGAGCGTCATCTTCGGCGCGTCGACCGACCGGGACGCCGGAGCGCTGGACGACGACGGCTACCGCGCCCGGGTCGACGGCGCCGGCGAGCTGCTGGGCTACCTCGGCTCGGACGACCCGAAGATCGCGACGGCCCTCTCCCAGCTCACGGCGCTCAGCCGGGACGGCGAGACCCTCGACCCGACGACGGAGAGCTGGGAGGCCGCGCGTGGCGCCGTCGCCGACGCCTGCGAGGCGGCGGGGTCGCCGCTCGTGCTCAGCGCGCCCCGGTCCGCCGGCGGCTGACGCCGTCAGGTCGGCCCGCTAGCCGGCGCCGAGGGCGGGGAGGCGAGGCGCCGCACCCCGCACGTAGTGGTCGAGGCCCTCGTGGTGGCCCTGCGGCTCGAAGGAGCGGCGGGTCAGGGCCCGGACGGAGGCCGCGTTGTCGGGCGCGACGCGGGCAGAGAGCGGGAGCGGGCCGTAGAGGCCGGGCACCGCCTCCAGCGCCTGGTCGAGCATCGCGCCGGCGACGCCTCGTCCCCAGTGCGGAGGGGCGACCCAGTAGCCGAGCTCGACGGAGTGCTCGCGACGCGTCGTGACGAACAGGCCCACCTCACGCCCCTCCTCCTCGTCGTCCTCCCCCGCCGCCTCGACGGCGACGAACCAGCGGGCGGCACCGACCTCGTCCGTGGGATCGCGACGCAGGGCGGGACGCGAACGGTCGACGATCTGCTCGGCGCTCCACGGCCGGCCGTCGCCGACGAAGCGGGTCACGCGCTCGTCGCGCGCCAGCGCGGCGACGAAGGCGAGGTCGGCGGCGTCGAACGGCCTGAGCCGGAGTGTCACGAGGCCGCGTCGTCGTCCGCCGCGACGCGGACGAGCCGTCCGCCCGTGACCGCGGTCAGCTGCTCGACGGTCAGCGGCACGACGGTGTGCGGGGTGCCGGCCGCGGCCCAGACCGTGTCGTAGGCGCTCAGCGCCCGGTCGACCACGGTCCGCACGGGTGCGGGGTGCCCCACCGGGGCGACGCCGCCGATGGCCTGGCCCGTGACCGCCCGGACCTGCTTCGCCGTCGCCATCTCGACGCTGGTCGCCGCGAGCTCGTCGGCGAGGACGTCCGTGTCGACGCGGTGACGCCCGCTGGTCATGACGAGCACGGGCTCGCCGTCCGCGACGAAGAGCAGGCTGCTCGCGATCGCGCCGAGCTCGCACCCGAGCGCGGCGGCCGCCTCCACGGCCGTCCGGGTGGAGTCGGGCAGCTCGTGGACGCGCGCGGTCACGCCCGCGTCGGCCAGGTGCTGTCGGACGATCCGGCTGCGCTCCGGCAGCTGCTGGTCATCGGTCATGGTGGGTCGCTCCTCCGTCGGGCGTGGCGTGGTCGGGGTAGTGCATGAGCAGGACGACGTGGGCGGGGTCGCCCCGCGCCTCGAACCGGTGCGGCACGTCGCCCGGGTAGCGGAGGCTCTCGCCCTCGGCCAGCTCTCGTCCGCCGTCGGCCGGGCCGACCACGACCCGGCCGCTGATCACGGTGACGGTCTCCTCGACGCCGGCGGCGTGGGCGGCCGAGTCCTGCCGCCCGGGCGAGACCGTCGCCCGGTACACCTCGACGAGGCCGGGGCCGAGCGCCCGGCGGTCGAGCAGCACGGCGCTGACGGACGCCCCGGCCACGGGCGGGCCGTCGCCGCCGGCCCGGTCGGGCCAGAGGGCGCCGAGGGGCGCGTCGAGCGCGGTCGTGAGCGCGAACAACGTGTCGAGGCG
>Ga0265798_10006792_pt1 | contig 14958 bp, 18 predicted proteins | sample P3T30metagenome_FD_192430 | JGI IMG/M metagenome (GOLD analysis project Ga0265798, IMG submission 192430) | Plant litter microbial communities from East Loma Ridge, Irvine, California - P3 T30 | ecosystem: Environmental > Terrestrial > Plant litter > Unclassified | place: USA: California... | reverse complement strand
CACATGCCCGAGGAAAGATAATCGACGAAAGAAGAGGAAGCAGAGTTGACAATATGCGTTGCCGTACCCTTCTTGCCATTGGCATCCCAGTCGTGGAACCACATTGAGACTTTCCCCGGCCCTTCCAACCCCTTATCCATCTCTGCTGGCCTCGGAACTAAACCAGCGCGGACGATTTCGTAGGCATTCGCTGGGTCACCAGATGACAATAATGGACGTGGCAACAGTACCACTTCTAGCATCTTCTGCTCCGCCTTGTCGAGGATAACGGTAAGCGGAGGTTTCGTCAGGTCTGTCCAGAGTTGCATAATGTCAAAATGCAAGACACGTGCTTCGGAGTTTTTCAAGTGACGCAGCGAGTACGAGTACGATGCGCCAAAGTAGGCGCCACCTAAATCGTCTAGTTGGTTCGAAACAACAAGCTTTTCAATGTCATCTTTGGAAACATCTTGCAAGACTTGGTTGACGTAGATGCGGGGCAAGATCTTGGACTCTGTTAATAGTGGGGCGTTGTTGATGCTGAGATGGGCCGAGTCGAAGGGGAGAGAGATGTTGAGGAGCTGATGAGGGTGCCTTGGTTAGCCAGGTAAGGTTACCGTAACTCCACTCGGCGACAAGGAACAGAACTCACTAGAGCGTTTTCATCCTTTCGCTGTGTCCACGGCGAGTCGCTGCCTTTTGACGTGTCGTGGTATAGGAATGGGCAGCCGATGCATGGAAGCTTGGCGATTATGTTGTAGCCTTCCGCCGCAGTTGTAATTTCTGGTGCAAACTCCGCGGCAGCATTCTGGAAAAGCGTCAGAGCTGATGCTAAAAGCGCTACCCGCAGAATCATTTCTTCTGGGGGGGTTATGAGTAGTTGGATGGCAGATCTGGACTGTCTGGACACGTTGATGGTTGCCCTGTGGCTCAGCATCAGCTGAGACGGTGGGGCGGGATGCGTCATGTGAAGTCGCGAGTTAGCGTGTTTGAGATACGAGCAAGTCACTCTTAGGCATAGCTTCACACCATTCAGTCGTAAGCAGCGATTTTTTTGTAGTAATTTAAATTACTACAGAATGCTGTTCAGAATGGTCATCATGAAGGAACTAGATATCTTCACTCGTTCTGTCCTGCCCGTACCTATCATTCAACTTTTCTATTCGTGCCTATCTATTCTATACACATGTAAGTGAGAATCAACAACTTCAAAGCTATGCATGCTTCTCATCCATGTGCTCCTTTCTTCAAGCCTTTTGGTCTCTCATTCCTTGTCCTCAATATCCTCCATAGTTTCGTCATCCAGGCCGTTATGCTTCATCAACATTGCCATGAAATCGTTGTCATCGAGCGCGCTGTAGATATCATAGCCGCTCTCCTCGAGAACCTTGCTAGGCGCCTCCATATCGTCTTCCGAAATCTCTTCTTTTGTGCCCATCATACCATCCTGCACCGTGGTCTTCACCAGTGCCTCACGAATTAACTTGCAGCTACGAAGCGCCTCCTCGTCTGTCGATTCCTTCAGATGTTCTTCAATATTGTTCAGGCTCTTTAGGATCTGGCTGCGGGATGGCTGTGGCTCGAGCCTCGGGTCGAGCTTCGAAGGGGTGGTGACGACCATAGCACCAATTTCAATGATCTGGCGACTGCGTGCGAGTTCGTCTGGACGTGTCATTTGACGATAGGTTGGTCCACAAGGATGCACCAAAAGGCCAGATCTGCCCATGTCCTGAGTTTGGCTCTTGTGCAGGGGTGGGTGGATAGGATACTCGACCTCATTCATGGGCGTCCCAAGTGGCACAGACAGCATACCATCAACCAGGGGGGTACCTTTGTATGGCATACTTGTTGGCTTCCATGGCCTACCTCGGGGGCCAGGGCTTTGACTTGCACTCCTTCCATGCTGAGAGTATCGTCCGCTCCTCTTGTTATCTTCTGGTATGGCCGATGTCGCACGCGGCGCCGAGAGGCGGACAAAAGTCGGATTGGCGACGCTATTCGCTGCAGCGATACGGTCTGCATCGCCGTGACTCAGTGACCTTCGTCGTTCGTAGCCTTGCGGTAGGTGTGCTGGATGATGATAGACATCATTGGTATGTGATCTGAAAGGTAGAGGTCGAAGGGCGGCAGTTTGTTGGTAGGCACCTGCCTGGTATGTTCGCTGGAGCTCGACTGGGTACGGATGAGGTGCGTAGCTATCTGGAGTGGCATATACTGGAGATCGCTGGCCGAAGTTATAGTTCAAGAAGCTTGAGGTCGATGTTGTGGACGAGTTCGAGGAAGCGAATGGGACGACAGAGAGATGACTGTCGTTCGAGTGAAACCCATCAAGAGATTCACGGTTATTTAGTGAGAAGTTTGGCTGGTTGGATGTATCTGAACGGAAAAGTTCTTCAAAGTCAGCTTGAGCGAGCTGCTGCTCATGGACCGTCGACGTAAGGAATGGGCTCGTGGAGATGCCGTTGAATGGCGTACTTGGCTGAGACATGCTGCTGTGCCGCAAATGGTCCCAGTAGCTCTTCGATGATGATACTGAACCGCGTGATCGATGTGACCCGGAGCGTGACCTGGAGCCTTGTCTATGGGAAGGATGTTACACCGGAGACGGGTGTGTGTGATCAGTATCCAGATATAGTTGCTACTTTCTTTTTCTACTGGTCAGAGCTGAGACAGACAGACACAGGCAGTTTGTTGAGCGTAGGCGGTGACGCTGGAGTTGACGAATGAACGGGTACCTGCGTTTGTGATGTGGCCATTGTTCAAACGTTGTTTCTCCAAGTATCAGTTAGTGCCACGCTGAGCCATGAAAAGATCTGGTGGCATTGCTAAGAGGTAAAACCATTTGCTGTGCGCACGATACGTTATACCAACTGCGCCTAGTGAGAGACATATGTTAGTTGATACAGTCCTTTGTAACTTGTTAGAACGTGGAGTGCACCACTCTAGCACATGACCCTGAACTGTGACGGACGGCACTACAAAGCCCAATGAAAGACAAAATACCAAAACATTACCCGACGTGGATGAATCTGCTCCCCGTCGAATCTAAATTATGAAAATCGTGCACGGAAGACACTTCATCGCCTCATAAAGGTATCACCCTAAAACACCCTGCCTTTGGAACAGCCAACTCCCAGAATGGTGATGTACAAGTTGTAGTATACACGAGAATACAACCTCTTGCGGATCCAAGCGACATTTACTCTTTCTTCCCGTCGTCTTCTTTCCCCTTCTTCTTGTTCCAATTCCACACATCCCAGATCTGTTCAATTATCATCTCCCCATAGCCCTTGCCCTCCTCCAACGCCCTCCTCTCTTCTTCCAATCTCTTCTCCTTCCAACCCTCTTCCTCGTCTCCCATCCAGAGTTTGTCCAGTATGCTCTTGTCCTGCCCCTCCTTCCTCTCTAGCGCCTTCCTGCTCTTCTCACGTTCTTCCCGCAATACTCTTTGGACTTCCCTTGCGCGCTCGGTAGGTAACTCGACTGTTCGCCAGGGCGACATATTTTGGACAAGGCCGCGGCCTGTACGGAGGGTAGAGAGGTGGTCGGCGGACAGGTAAAAACCCACTCCCAAAGAGAAGGTGTAAAGGTCTAGTTTTCGAGGAGGAAGGAGCGCAATTATAGGGCATATGACCAGGCCGCCGATGGCTAAGTTGCGTGTTATACGTTGGTAGCGCTCTTGTTGTTCGAGCGCCAGGCGTTGTTCCGGTGGCATGGGAGTGTTTTGTATCGGGTTTGGTGTCGCCATGTTGTAAGTATGGACATGCGCAGTGAATAGAGAGTACGACTAGTATTGGCACAAATTATGCACGACGGTACAACTGCAGTTGGGTGGTTGAGGTTGTGGGCTGAATTGGTTGCGAGGTCAAAAAGTTCGATGATGCAAAGGCGGCGGCTAGCTTCCGCTCGGCTGCACATTGGTCTGCAGAGCGGAAGTGGTGCGGAGAAGCTGACGGTCGCACGTGAACCACCTCCTCATGTTAAGATCATGCTGTCATGTTGTTCAGTCGCGTTGCAGCTGTGAGCGCGAATCTGTGAAAACGTATATTGTAAGCCACTGGCTCCGTATAGTACATTGCACAAATTGACCTGCGCATCATCGTTGAAACTTTCGCCTTTTCACATCCGTCCTGTCTTCGAATCGATCACTATGTCGTCTAAGGTCGCTGCTCTCCTTCCTCTTGCCTGCATGTTCAAACGTACCACTACTCTTCAAACGTTTGGTAGGAGTCCTGTCGCGCTCACTACCGCTCGGCGCACCTCTGAGGCCCTCCTCGTCTGTCCCCACGAGACCTTCTGTTCTAGGTTCCTCCTCGTATGTATCAAACTTTCGCTTCTGGGCGGTGCCAGGAGTCTCCATCAAGCGACGTAGGCGGCTCATCTGCAACCGCCGGTTCACCTCTTCTGTGACGTCGACGTGTGGAACCACGTATGCTTCTTCGGCCGCCGGCTTTGCGCGTGATAAGGGCGACTGATCTACGGCAGGTGATATGGCTTGTGGGTTTGACGTCGGGAGCTGTGGTTTCGGCGTTGGCGCAGAAGCTTTTGCGCCCTCGATGCTGAGTCGTTTATGGGACGTCTTGGCCTGCTACTCGTTAAACATGGCATTGCATGTCACAGATGATATGCGCGTACCTTCTTCTCGGCCAGACCCTCACTCTCAAGCTGATCTCTGAATCTCTTCATGTCGTCCTGCAATCTGCCAGACTTGTTGCGTAGCGATATAAGGTCTGTGGCGAGCCAGTCGGGCGCATTGTGGTCGGTCCCGTCAAGAGTTTCATTGAGAAACGACAATTGCGCGCGCAGATTCTCGATGTGCTTATCAAAATCCTGAGAATAGAATGAGATATGCGGTGGAAAGGGTAACTATATCAATTACCTCGAGCGATAGCTTCGCCATGTTGTACTGTAAAGCTGGTGTTGAGGACAAAGGACGTCAAGCCTTGGTTGCGGACTCCCGAGCGCGAGCGCGAGCGCGGAAAGCATATCCCTGCTCTGATGCGCATGTTAGCGTCACGCCCTTGACCGCAAGAGGTAGTGCGTAGTCGAAAGCAGCATGCATACGACGGTTCCGCAACTTGTAAATGCTTTTTTTATTTCAATAGATGTGTGCTTGTGGACGATCTCGAAGAAATTAGATTCCCGTAGTTGGGAAAGAGCCGTCACACATGGTACCAGCTCACGACAACCATCACTACCAATGGCTTCCATCACATCGACACCCAATGGCAGACTGTAATGGGAGGTTGATAAACGCAGACGCAGGCCTATCCACCCACTTAGATATCATTCGCCCGTTTGTCACTCTTCCTCGAGCATTAGGCTAGCCCATCCGGCGGTCCCGCGACGGAGCTTGTTATACATATGAAGGTCTTGTACATCTAGGCCGTATCAATCATACTTCCCGATATCGAGCAAGCTTGGACATCGGCCACCCAATAGAGTAAAGATAATTTCATATATCCTTACATCGCCGTGGGACAGGTAATGATTGCGGAGCAGACGAGAAAGACTTCAGCCTTCGTCTTCATCGCCAAACGTGAGTTTGACAGCTTTGGCTTTCTTTTTCGGTTTCTTCACAGCTTTTGGGTTTGACTTCTCGCTGTCTTTTCCTCCTGCCCCCTTGGTCTCCTCTTGATCGTCACTGATAATCTTTGCGACTTTGCGCTTCTTCATGTTGGCGCCCACTTCAACGATTTTTTCCTTTGATTTTGTCGCACTTGCTTGAGATTCCTTGTCCTGTTGCCCGGTTCCATCAGCGCCGCCCTCGTCCTTGCCTGACACAAAGGCCTCATACTCCTCCTTGGTCAGTGACTGATTTGTCTCTTCCATAACATATGTTGGCGCGTCATCCTCGTCGTCATCTTTCTTCATCCGCTTGTTCCTAGCAATGGGCTGTTCATGGCGGGCTGTGTCCCCACTTGTCAGCTGACCACGCAGTCGCTGTAAGAAAGCTGGCTGCGAACTATCTGTGCATGTTAGCTAAGTTGATCACGTTGCCTTCAGGTGCATACCGAAGTGGAGGTCTTTTGCCTTGAAGCTCATGGTGGATTGTGGTGCATGGATGAGGCGGGATATATGCAGAGATGCAGATTAGTCGCTGGGTGGGACGTTGTGTCGATCGCTTAGCGGCAGATTTCCCGTGCGGCTCCTTCGTATGGCTTGGTAGCTTAGCCGTAAGCTTCTGGTACACTTTATCCTGTTATTTTCTTCGGTGTTTTGGCTTTTGCATGGCCTAGAGCCACAGCTGCGAGTTGCCTTGGTTGGATGCGCCTGCTATCAACGTGCGTTCTAGGTTGCTTGGCGCGTTTCTGCCAACATGCAACCCTGTCTATCGACTAGCACATCTCGAAACGCATACGCAATCGGCGGCCGCTAATAATTTACCATTCATCAACCCCGGCCTCTCCTTTCACGCCCCTCAAAATTCTTGACCTGCAGCCTGCGGCGCGCAGCTTCAAACGCTCAACATCAATTGCAGTACGCCCATCGGAAGTCACAGTCCACACGTTCGTTACTCGCACATCCAAGACCTGCGTGTTGAACACGTCGCATTGGCCAGCCTCCCAACCGCCACTCTTATCTATCACCCTTTCGAAACCTCGATCCCCAATTTCCCGGAACGTAGCCTGCGGTTGGCAGTACGAGTGAAGGCTTGCCGTTGACGAATACCCCTTGCGCGACACACGTCAGTATTGGAGCACAACCATGGGTTTCCTACAAGATATGACGCGGAGGCTGCCAACCTCGAAGGCGAATCTAGACAAGTTTGATGACGATCTAACAACCCGCACTGACAAGACATTGCCGCGGTTATCCTTCTTCCGCCGCCGGATACGGCTGAAGGGGAGCTCGTCTGTTTCGATACCTCTGGGTCTGGTACTTCTGTTTCCATGTCTTGTTATAATCATAATCATAATTCTCTTCGTGAGATCACCGGACTCACAGGGCATCATGAATATGCCGGCGGGCACTCCCCCGTCGATAAGGTGCGACAAGTCTTGACTTGGTAATACGCAGCAGATGGCTAACAAGGCGCAGAAAGATCAGCGAAAAGTACGATAAGCCCTTCGCAGTAGGCTGTCTCGAGCCACAGGTCAACGGACCTCGAGCGAACGCCGCATTCGTCGTGCTAGCGAGGAACAAGGAGTTGGAGGGTGTCATACAGTCGATCAAGTCAATCGAGAGGCACTTCAACCATTGGTTTCACTACCCCTACGTCTTCCTCAACGACGGAGACTTCAACGAGACGTTTAGGGAAACCGTGTTGAAGCATGTCAGCGCTCCAGTGGAATGGGGCAAGATACCGCCCGAGCACTGGGGCTTCCCGGATTGGGTTGATCCCGAGGTTGCGAAGGAGGGAATCGCAAAGCAGGGCGACCGAGCCATTATGTATGGCGGCATGGAGAGTTATCATCACATGTGCCGCTTCTACTCAGGGTAGGTTTGCAACTCTAGTCTTCCTAGCTTCCGCTAACGTTCCAAAGTAAATTCTATCAACACGAGCTACTAGCCAAGTACGAATGGTACTGGCGCCTCGAGCCGGAGATTAAGTACTTCTGCGACATCACCTACGACCCGTTCATTCACATGATCCGGAACAAAAAAACATACGGCTTCACCATCGCTGTGAAGGAGCTGAGGGAGACGGTGCCCAACATCTGGCGATACGCATCTGCGTACAAGCGGAACAACAACCTGACATCCAAGGGTATGTGGGAGATGTTTGTAGAGAAGCCAAAGGAGGAGGACGAGAAAGACAAGAAGACGGAGGCCAAGTCGAAAAAGCCCTTCTTTCCCCAGGATATCATGGATGCAGAATTTGGCTCAGATGCTCTCCCAGAGATCCACCCGGAGAACATGGAAGGCGAATCGTACAACATGTGCCATTTCTGGAGCAATTTCGAAATCGCGAACCTCAACTGGTTCCGGAGCAAGGAGTACAACGACTTCTTTGAGATGATGGATCGCAGCGGTGGCTTCTGGATGGAGAGATGGGGAGACGCGCCCATTCACTCACTGGCTGCTGGAGCGCTCCTGGGTCCTGAAGACATCCATTACTTCCGCGACTTTGGCTACAGACATACTACCATCCAGCATTGTCCCGCCAATGCCCCCGCGAGGCAGCTTGTCAGAGAGCCGTATCTAGACAAAACGACAACCGATGAGAAAGAACGAGTGGAAGAGGCCAAGTACTGGGCGACGCCGGACCCAGTCAAGGAGAACGGTGTCGGGTGCCGCTGCAAATGCGATACCGACATTGTCGATGTAGAAGGCAAGGAAGGCTCCTGCCTAACAGAGTGGGTGGAGGTTGCTGGTGGGTGGGCATCGCCCGGCCCACAATGATCACGGTCTCTTCGTCTTGCATGGTTCTTTACCAGCTTCAGGCTAGCATTCTGTCGGAGCATTAGCATTTAGTCCTGTTTCCAGTAAGGCGTCAGGTGTTGGCGTTGCATGTAAGTTGGGCCGTTTTCCAGTAGACCCTCGGGAGATCACGAGGGGCAAGGGCGTTGTGGATGCATCTCAGCTACTGCATCTTGGAGGATACCTTGTACATCTATGAATACGAAATGAACAATTCTCAAGCGTCGTCGACAGTGCAATTACTTCAAGTGAGATTTGTGCTACTATTCATGTTTCTACGGTTCAACGTTGGTCTTGGCCTGCAATTGGACATGTTTGGTATCTTATCGGTTACCATGTATGCGGGGCATCCGCGCTGGCATCCCACCTGAGCTCTACATCCATCGGCACCTTGTCAAGACCATAACTTGCAACTATTTGAATATTTCCCTGAGCGACTGATAGAATCACGGCAGTTCTCAGTCTACATACGGCGACGCAGCTGGTATGTGCTCTCACTTGCTCCACATGATGCTCGCCCCGCGCCCAAACGCGCCTCGCCCGCACCTAGTTAGGCAGCGCCCACCTGGCTCCGACTACTTCCTCCCCCCCTTGCCGCTCTGTCTCCCTTCTTCCACCGCTCTCTACGAACCTCACACGCGTTGCTCCTTGGATGAACCCTAGCTGACATGCCTTCCAGCGAGCCCAGTTCGTCGCAGCATCTCAAGTTCCCCCCCGTGCAAGTGGATCGCTCACTCACTGAGCTTGTTAACCTTGAAACGCTCATGATGAGATCAACCCAGCGCCGAGCGCCTGAGGAGGCAGCCAACCCCCTTGAAGATAGCAGTTATGATCTGCTCAGCGACAGTATAATGGACATGTCGGACGACGAGGCACATACAGCGTCGATTGCTTCTACCGACGGCCCCTCGCCCGACGAATCGTCGGACGACTTCAGTGATGATGACGTCGAGTATGAGGCCGACGAGAAAGAACTACAAGACAGCGTTTACTCCTCGCACGCCGAGCGCCCAGAGCAGCAAGTCGTTGCCCGCCCGGTCACGGCCTGGGAGGACTCTACGCTGACGGAAGTACCACCATATCTGACTGCAAGTGAGAGTTCATGGCAAATCACACTGGAAGAGCAGGCCACAGATAAGAATGATACAATTGAAGGATGCAAGGTCATCAAGAGCTCTGCAGACTACACAGACGAGCTCCCACAGGTCTTCAGCCGCTATGGCTGCGGAGAGGTCAGGCTGTCAGTCAAGGCTGCCTTGTCGCACCGCCCCCTCCCCGCCCCAGACTCGTACCGGATCCTATATATTGGCATGCCTGAAAAATGGGCTGAAGATATCACGACTGTTCAGATTGGTACTGCACTCGGGGCATGCCCAAGCGCCTCCAAGTCGGTTATGGTACGCGGCCAGATCGAGCCGTACGCCCCAGTCCCGCAGGTTGACCGTGGTGTCAAGCTTGATGTTGCTGGACCGCTAGAGAAGCCGACACATGTTCTCGTCACTTTAGAAGATGGACGGCAAGTTAAGTTTGGGTCTGACGTCACTCAATCTCTAGATCGGCCTGACCTAATCGTTGTATGCTATCGGTCATTCCCTGACCTTGGAACTGATGGACAAGATATCGCGTCTGCTAGAAAAGTGTTTGACGCTGCCAAAATTCCGTGCATCGACCTTGCCCAGGTCATCCCCCATGGCACCGCCTCTCGCCCAGACGATCCAACGGCGTTGCGGGTGCGCGTAGAAGGTCGAGACGATCCTGAAGCTGACTACGAGCTGAAAGCAGTACTGCCTCTTGACCATCGCAGCTTCAGCCGACTTGACCCATACCAGCTTAATCGACATCTTGCACTGATCAGTCCTCACCTCATCAAGGCACAGGAGACGAAAGATAACAAGAAGGCACAAGCATCGTGGACGGGCGAAAAGGTTAAGACATTCGCAAAGATGGCTAGCCCCCAGAGCTACCTGATGAGGACGCTGGTATCTGCATTGGCTTTGTGTGTACTGGTACCCGCTCTGTTCCATGGCGCAGCGTTTGCTCCCGTACTTTTCCAGAAGGGTCTGCAGAGCATATCAACAGTGTCAGTTTTGCCCGAGATGACGAGCAATATTTCCACCAGCGCCCCGATAGTGGCAACACCTTCCATTGCAGTACCTCCACGCATTACTTCTACCTCCGTCCCACCGATGCAGCGGGGCGGTCTTTTGGTGGTACCGGCCGAACCAAAGCAGTCCAAGCAAACGCTGAAAGCGAAAGGCAAGAAAATTGCAGGCTTCGAGATCGAGACTACTGCGGAGTACCAATTCGTACTCCGTCCTTCAAAGGCTTTCGCATCGAGCCGTAAGAAGCCACAACTTCAAATTCAAGTTTCCCGTCAATCGCAGGTTGTTCCAGTCCGTTACAATCGGACCGTTAGCGGCGAATACATTGTGGATCTTGAACACCGATATCCATTCGACACGTTCAACGTCAGCATTGCAACTCACTCGAAGCCACTTCTGCGACAGTCGTTCGAGGTCATGTTAGGACATAACATGTCAAGACTAGACCAACTTCTGGTCTCCGTCAAATCCGGTATTTCCAGCACTCAACACACACTCTTGAATGTCTCTGGCAGCACAGCACAGCATATGCGAACATACATGGCTGGCTTGGATGCCAGCGTCATGGCGGCCTCAGAGCAGGTCCGCAATGTGCAGCAGACGATGCAGCGCCGTCTAGAGCTGAATGCTCATTTGGCTAAGAAGGTGCCTGCGGCAGCATGGGTGGGGTTGAGGGAGGTGACGGCACCGGTACGGACCTCGTCGGCGATGAAGAGGGCTAGGATGAATGCGCTTCGAGTCAGGTGCAAGATGGAGATGGCTGCAGGACTGTCTTCCAAAGACGCTGAGGACAAGAAGAGTTGGGCATGCTCAAAGGTGCAAGAGAGACTATAAGGGGGGGGAAGGTATCAAGTCTACAATATGGGCGGGATGCTGTGTTGGACTTCATGTCACTTTCTTTTTTTCTTTCTTCCATTGGACGGCGTACGCGACTGTCAGGGCAGGTTATGGACGGGCATCAGGGTGTGGAGTTCTACTCATGATACCCGTTGTGCACACTGGAATGCCTGAGGTGGGTTGGGATATGGAGTTCCTCAGGATTGTCAGATTTCAAGTATATTAAGATGGGCCTGCAGTCGCAGAGTGTATCCGGCAGCAATGCCATTCTCCACTATCAGTAGTGAGCGAAGTAGCGCGAAAGAAAAACAGTCAGGGTCAGATGGCCATTGTGTGAATTGTGTCAGTTACGAGGGGCATGTAGTGCGTCACCGTGTCACGCAGTTCCTGAAACCAAAGAGGGAAAGCGCAGTGGAGCCCGTGCGTAGTGGTGGAGGGGCATCCCACTTCTTCTCTTAATTTACGGGCGGTTGTTGTTGACACAGAACACGCAACTTGTATACCCACTAGGCTGCGAAACCAGGCTTCTTCTTACTGTACACCCAAACCACATCTCACTCATCGATACAACTTGTACTACTACAATAACATGTCTGAAGCAGCCAAACCAGACCCCGCCGCTGACCAGGTCGCCAACCCTGGAGCGACTCTGGTCAAGGACGAGACCGCAAAGGTGACGACAGACAAGGCTTCGGACAAGGCCACAACCGAGAGCAAAGATGACAAGCCGCTTGCGGAGAAGGCGACCGAGGCAGCGGCCGCAGTAAAGGATAACGTCTTTTCCATGTTTGGTGGCGGCCCCGCAAAGGTCAAGAAGGAGGAGGCCGACGACGTCGACGAGCCATCAGGCGCCTCCAAGCCCAAGGGCGAGGTACTTGCCCTCATCAACTACGTTTGATGCGCGACTGACACGCGAGCAGGAGGAGGACCCCGAGAACGAAGAGCCCGATGTCGAGTTCCAGCCCGTCGTTCACCTCACAGAGAAGGTCGACACCAAGACCAACGAAGAACTCGAGGAGCAAGTTTTCAAGATGCGCGCCAAGCTGTTCAAGTTCGACAGGGAATCGAGGGAGTGGAAAGAGCGTGGCACTGGTGATGTCCGGTTACTGAAGCACAAGGAGAATGGCAAGACCCGCCTGGTTATGCGACGAGACAAGACACTCAAGGTCTGCGCTAACCACTACGGTATGGTTGACGGCACATGGATACAGAAGCGAATACTGACACGTGCTAGTCGTCCCCGATATGAAGCTGTCGCCCAACGTAGGCAGCGACCGCAGCTGGGTCTGGAACGCCGCGGCCGATGTCAGCGAGGGTGAGCCAGAGGCCCAGACGCTTGCTATCCGTTTCGCCAACAGCGAGAGTAAGTTGTTGACATGTTTGTATATATTTTTTGCTGCAGAGTACTAATTGTCGCCATCAGACGCCAACCAGTTCAAGGAAGCATTCATCAAGGCCCAACAAGAGAACGAGGCGCTCTTTGGCAAGTCGGAGTAGGAGGGTTGCGAAAGTGATGGATGGGCCGGAAGCACGGAACAGGAAAATGAGGATTCACGGCACAAACAGCCATGATGTTTTGGGATGGTATCATTCACGGCGGTCGAAGAAGACACACCCCACAAAGCTGCACATAACTAGATAGTAACTGAAAGGCCTGGCTACTGTAGTCAACGGCTGCCCCCTCCCCCCCAAAAAGCTCTTGTTTCCCGCAATTGGTGTGATTGTGTACCGGTAGTGAGGCGGATTGTCTGTCCGTACCTACGCTCTCTCACCAGCAAACCGTTATGCTGGTGTCATGGTGGTGTCACTACCCAGGTATTCCGTGCAGGACTAGTGCCTTGTTCGGCAGCCTTCCGCGCGTGCAGCCATGTCCCAGCCAGCTTGTCCGTTTGCGCCAAGGCCAAGGTCCGGTAAATAATTGATCTACCGCCCCGCGACGTTCGTGCATCAGTACCTATCCTGCGCCAAATCACAGCCCGCGCGACGAGACCAACCACCGCGCGCGCGCCTGCACACTCTATCCACCCTTTACCCATCACGCCCAGACCCGGCCGCCAGAAGTGGAATCCCACGGTCGCGCACACATCTGCTACATCAGACTCCCTCTACAATCTTCATATCCGCCCAACCACGCTCTCCTGCAGCTAGTCCTCGCGGCGCAAATCCGACAAGATGCCCGACGTAGGTTACGCCCGTTTCTGCCTGTCTGGAACACTGCAGCAAGGCTAACACTCGCCCAGGTCAAGCGATGGGTCAAGCTCATCACCCACCAGAAGCCCATGTACGTTCAACGTCGCGCGCAATTGCATGCGCTTGTCCCGATTACGCGTCTCCACACGACCACTCGCTAACACGGCAGCAGCGCGGAGCCTTCGCCCGTTGAGGGTTTCCCTATGCGATCATGGAGCATCGAGGTCTGGCTACTAGACGACCAAGGCAACGAGGTCATGCCCAACGTGTTCGAAAAGGCCGTCTACAACTTACACCCGTCATTCGAGAAGAACAAGCACGGTGAGTGCCGTGGAACGCGTTGCATCCTGACAATCATGTTAATGCGGAAACAGTCATTAAGAAGCCACCCTTTCGCATCGACGAGAAGGGTTGGGGCGAGTTTGACATGACCATTGTCCTGACCGCCGTCGGCAAGGGCGGTGACCACACACTCGAGCACGACCTCAACTTTCAGTCTGAGCGTTACGAGGCCAAGCATCAGGTGGTGAGTGATGCACATAGCACAGTTGCTACCCCGAACATGACTGATACCATAACCGTAGACCTTCCGGAACCCCAAGCCCGAGCTCCTCGCCCTCCTCGCAGAGTCTGGTGCTGCCGAGGCAAACGGCATGCGCAACAAGGACGCAGCCAAGAAGAAGAGCCGAAGGGACAAGAACGTCGACATGGAGAAGTTGGCCGACGGTCTGCAGAAGCTGAGCGAGGACGACCTTTTGCACGTGGTTACCATGGTTCACGACAACAAGACCAGCGAGACGTACACTAAGAATGACGTTGAGAGTAGGTTGTCTTACGCTGTGACTGAAACAAAGATGCTAACGCAATGCAGATGGTGAGTTTCACGTCGACCTGTACACGCTGCCCGATTCGCTCGTCAAGATGCTCTGGGACTTCACCGCCTCAAAGACCGATTTATAGATGGCGCGAAAGCAACGTCTACTAGTCTCACCTTTCGTCGCACTCGACCAGCTCGATACCCATGTACACGATACTATCCACTTTACAAAGCCGCAATCCGGGCCCACTAGCCTACCACCGCCACCATGCCCATGCTGGCACGCCATGACTTCCCCGGCTCCCATACCCTTCTTCATCTGAACATGGTTAATCTCATGTTTTTCTGTTTCCCCTCTTCGTTCTTTCGTGTTTTCATGAGCCTGGGAGTTTTTCTGCTCCATCACAAGGGGAAAAGCTGGGGTGGCAGTGGCGGTGGTGACGGCTTACTAGAAAGCTTAAAACAGCAGTTGAGGCAGGGGTTTTTTTTCGGGCGCTGGATGTATTGGAATTACTCAAGGAGAGCTTTTTTGGATGTATGCATGAGGTTGCTGGATGTATCGAGGAATGGATTGCAACATATAATTGGATCTTGATTTCAACTCATGCGTGCAATGTGAAGCATGTGTGTTTTCAAACAAAGTTTAGGTGGGTGGCTATACACATATAA
>Ga0265798_10006791_pt1 | contig 14960 bp, 9 predicted proteins | sample P3T30metagenome_FD_192430 | JGI IMG/M metagenome (GOLD analysis project Ga0265798, IMG submission 192430) | Plant litter microbial communities from East Loma Ridge, Irvine, California - P3 T30 | ecosystem: Environmental > Terrestrial > Plant litter > Unclassified | place: USA: California... | reverse complement strand
GAGCAGAGACGAGAAGTCCAACCAAAGGCGCTAGAGGCCTTGCTCAGACCAGAAAGAGTGAACAAGGGGTTGTGGTTTGGAACGCCTAGCCATGCAATATATGATACCTGTTGATGAGAAGAAGAAAAGAAAACCGGTCAAACGGCAGGGAACCAATCAAAAGGGGGGATAACCAAATATGCATGCTAAGAAAAACAACTCTTCCTTCGGTGAAGGATGCGCCTATCACCAACCATCATGCCACATCAGTCCGTTCCATACCATAACATGTACCATGCTTCCCTGCCATACCTCTCAAAGCCCGCGGATAGCAGCAAATAGCAGCCACCACGCCAGCTTCCGACGACAGACAGACAACAGGTTCCTCATCATCAAGTCACAACAGCTTGGACATCGTCGAAACCAAATCGAACCCACCGGTCTCCGTCAAACTTTCTTTTTCCCACGGGTATCATCTCTCCTCACAAGTCGTGCAAATCAGGCGTGAAGGGGCATTTTTCTCAGTCGAGCTTCGCGAGCGGCGTCGGGCCGGTCACTTCGGGTCGCAAAGAACATTTAGCTCAAGCACCGTTGAGGACAGGAGGTGCCCCACCTTCTTGCTGAGCCTGCGCCTGCGCCAGTGCGATCTTGTCTGCCTCCTCGACAGCGGTCTTGACGACTTGCTGCTCTTCGGGTGAGAGGGTGGCGGTGAGCTGGGCGTAGAGCTGGGGTTGCGATTCGGAGAGAGCTGGAAAGAATTGTTGTTAGCACATTGCGGACGGACCAAAGGTAAATCGGTCGAAAACTTACACTGAAGAGCGGCCTTGAACAGACCGTAAGGCTCCATCTGGTCCAGAGGTGTCTCAAGCAGGCTCTCCTCCTCCAACTCGTCGTCTTCGTCGTCGTCGCCAGCAACACTGTTGAATTTGGACGCTTGTTGGGACAAGAAGTCGAGGTAGGCAGTGCTTTCGTCCTTGACGTCGATTGCCTCTTCGGTCTCTTCGTGGTCCCAGTCTTCACCCTCCCACTCATCGTCTTCCTCCTCATCGTCGAAGTCGTCGCCCAGGCCGAAGTCCTCTTCCCTTTGAGCTTCTTCGCGGTTCTTGAGAGCCGCAGGAAGCGTCTGGAACAGGCGAGTGACACCCTGCAGGAGTCGTGGCCAGCCTTGCTGCACACTTTGGGGAACTTCGTCGGCGCGAAGAGTGAGGAGCTGGGTGATGGCGCCAATGGAGAGCTTCTTGTCGTGCACGCGGGTGAAGCTGTCGATGCTTGAGAACCACAGGCTGAAGAACTTATTTGTCCAGCCATTGCTCTCAAGCACGTGGACCGACAATCTGGGGTTGTAGTAGATGGCGTTGATGACCATCTCCATCAGGTGAATTCTATACGACTTGACCTTGAGCTCATCACTACTCAAGATGATCATGGCCATGCCGATGAACTCAGGAACGTAGTTGTCGATTCCGCCACGGAGGTTGAGCATGAGGATCTCAGCAAGCTTACAACCGCAGATTCTGTCAATGCCTCCGACCTTGTCGTCCTTGAAGATTGTTCGGATCATATCCACAACCGCATCGAGGTATTGGTGGTTCTCCATGAGACTTCTCCATCCGTAGTTGACAAAGTTCTCCAGGGCAGGAAGCATGTCTTCGAGGTAAAGCTCGGCGCCAGACTTGAATGTCTTGTGGATCAACTCAAATGCTTGCCACATAGTAGGCGAGATGGTCTTGGCAGCAAAGGTGCAGCTGTCGATGATTTCGAATACTTCGTTGTAGAGATCGTAAAGCTTGTGCTCCAGGGTGATGGTGATGACAGGCATAAGGATGGTTTCGAGGTGTGCGAGGACGTCGGGTGTGCTTTCGAGGGTCAAGATGAGCGTGCCGATGGTCTGGAGTACACCAAGAGCGGTTATGCTCTTGTCGTCAAGGAAGTCACCGTAGTCACCCTCGCCCTCCTTAGTGTTGTTGCGCTCGATGAGCTCACGGACAATGCGGAGGTAGGTGTCGCGAAGTTGCTCGCTGAGAGCAACGGCGAATGGTGTAAGCTCGGCGGCGAATACCTCGACAAAGTCCTCCATCACGTTTGCGAGAGCATCAACATCGACCTCGTTCGCAAGCTTGAGCAGTTGCTGCATGATCTGGGGGATATTTTGCTGCATCATGGTCCTGATAGGGTCGTGTCTGATCAGCGGCTGGAGCGCAAGCGCCGCCTCGACTCTCACGGGCAGGGCAGGGTCGGCCATGGACTCGAGGATGTTGCGGTAGATGATGACAAGGTTGTTCGGGTCCTTGAAGTCGAGCGACTCAAACTTCTCCAGGGTATCGCAAGCACGGGCACGGAGGAATCCATGGGGACTCCTGAACTCGGGGAAGACGTGTCGGACGAAGAAGTACTCGACCTGGTCGGCGATTGGGCTCTTCTTGCCCAGGATAACGTTGGCAAGCGTACCAATCATACGAAGGGCACCCTCCTTCTCGCGGGGGTTCTTTTGGTCGTCAGGCGCGGCCTCGTATTTGCTGACCATATTGTTGATAAAGTTCAGGATCTCGAAGGTCTGCTTTCTGCGCGCCTTTGTGAGTGTGACGAGGAAGTTGGTAGCTGAAACGTCAGGCGCCGAAACCTCTTCGTAAAAGTTGAGCTTACGGTGCAGATACTCGGCGGGCTCGTCGTCGAACTGCTCGACATCCTCGTCGGTCTGGCAAAGGACCGGGAAAACCAGGTGTTCGATCAAGATCGGCATGTGCGGCTTGAGGTGATCCCACATAGTCTTGGGTTTCACGCACTCGTCCATGAAAGCGAGTGTGTGCGAGAGACAGGGCTTGCTCAGCCAGGTCTGCTTTTGCACCCAGCGCTCGATCTGTTGCAGGTATCCCTTCAGAATCTCCGGAGCAAATGTTGTGATGAAAGTCTTGGCCACCTCCGCGTAATCGTCGCCGTTGCCCTTTTGCAGACTGGCCGGGTTGCCGTAACGCACGAACAACCGGTTCAAGTTGACGTAAGACCACTTCTTGCACTTCCACCAGTGGTTGAGCTCCCTCTCGTCCAGATCCTCCATCATAGCATTTTGAGGCGCCTGCTTGGCAACAATGCGCAGGAAAAGCGTGCACCAGTCCACCATAGCCTGGTGTGATCGCAGCTGCATGGGCAGTTCAAAGTAGATGGCGTGCTTGTATGACTTCAGAACTGTGCGCAGCATCTCGGCAGCCTCCAAGCTCTCCTCGTCCACCAATCCGTTTCCGATCGCCAGCAGTCTCGGGAAGGTAGCCTCCACGATCTTGTCAAAGTCCTCCCTACTGTCTCCCAGCTTAAATCTGTAGGTCCTGCAGATTGCGAGCAGGCACTGCAAGCCGGCGAAGATGGAGGGCATGTCGCTGCCGTTCAGGAGGTTCATCGTGATGTCGACGAAATCGGGCCATTGTTTCGGGAAGTCGTTGTGCAAGATCTTCTGCAGGGCGACGACGAGCTGTGCTCTGGTGTTCGGCGCGGCGTGGGCGAGGACGGGCACAAGGCGTGCGCGGACGGCCGCTTTCTCTACGTCGGAGACGGGGTTCGTGCCAGGTGTGTCTTCGGGTTTCGACCAGCCCCTGGTCACGCGGTTCTTGAAGTAGACGGTCGCTATAAATTGTCACATGTCAGCGCGCTTCCTCCTCATGCTGCTCTTGCTCCCACACGTTCCGTTCGTCCTTCCGGCACTCCAATCAAAAACTCCCAGGTGGAAAATTATTTGTGCATACCGCTAAGACGGATACCAGCATTTTGCTCGTTTTCGAGGATAGTCAACAGGGTGTCGAGGAAGCCAGGGTTCTCCTCTGCCTGAGAGGTTGTGTCAGCCAGATCTCCCGCCACAGTCTCCCTCAGATGTAAGGTAACGTACGGCCTTCAGCTCGACCTCTGCCTGCCGGCGGTGGTCTGCATCGGTTGCAAGCGTGGCTTCAATGCGACTCCTCAAGCCGGCAGCGTCCATGGTGATGCAAGCGGCAGCGTTGCGGTGCGCCGACCAGCGATGGGTTGGAAGAATATGGTCGTTTAAGGGTCGCGGTCAGGGCGTATAGCGTGAGGATGAGAGGATGCTGAGCGTTATGCGATACAGTGTAGGTACACGATAGACTGGGTTGGTGGGGACTCTTAGGTGGGATAAAAGTTCGGCTCGGTTTGCCAAGAAAGCTGCTGCTCTAACTCTAACTTGAACCCTTGGAGATGGAGACTGGAGTCTTGCTATGTGCTACGAAAGTCTCGAGTGTACCTACTGTACGGCGGGCCAGATGAGCCATCCAACGAGTCAGGTCACAGGTTGAGGCGGTGAGGAGATAGTGGAATAATTACATGTAATCACGCCGTCGGATGGTATCTAATAAATGCATCTCCCTTTCTCTCTTTGATGCATACTGTACTGTAGGTGGTAAGGCAGCGTGAGCACAGCCTTTCTCTTCTGCCGTGTTTCATCTGGTCACTGCTTGTTGCATGGTGCTCGCTCCTGTGCATGTAACTAAGCGCTTTGAGAGACGCGACAGACCTTTCCCACAGTACCTGGTACAGTCATACTCAAGAAAACGTCACGTTCTATGCTGATGCTTATGTATGCTCACGCTCGTTTTATAGCAGATCCAACTCAGCCGAGACTTCTTCCCATCTCGGCATCTTCATGCGTCGTAATACGTCCCGATCCGAATTCCTCCTCCCAATACCCCTTGCCCACAGTAGCACACCCTCTCCCTCTACATGTACAAACTAGCCGTCGCACAAATATCCCTCTTGATAAGCTCCTGGCAAGTCTGCATCTTGGTGAACAAAGTCGGATCGCCAATAATCCTCGCCGCGTTCTTGGCCTCACGACACGTCTCGTCCAAGCGCGTAATGACCCTCACAATCGTGCCCTCGAGGACATCTGTCAGCTCCGCGATGCGCGAGAATGGCATGCCGCGCGCCCACTCGTACACGACCTCGACCAGGCCGAAGCGCGGGCGGGAGACAAAGTCGTTGCTGTCGTCCGAGGAGAGAATGACCTGGTGAGCGGTCTGGAAGCGGTTGACCTTTTCCGAGATTTTGACGATAGTCTCGATTCCTTGCTCGAGAGCCGGAGTGAGGTTCGGAGCGGAGTCGGTTCGCTCTTGGAAGACGAAGCAGGAGAGGAGTGCAACAATTTCTTCGGGTTCGTAGTCGGCCAGCACATTCTCCAGGATGAGCTCGGTCAAGACAAGCTCGTCGGCGGAGTGGATCTCGCAGGCCACCTTGCCCTTGAGCTCCACGCGCGAGTTTGTGTCGATGAAGCCGAGGTCGGTCAGCACTGAGATGCGCTGTTGGTAGTCTGGCAAGAGCTGTAGGTTCTGATCGGACATCAACGAGCGAATCGAGTCGATCTTGTCTTTGATCACCCATTGGTCGTGCGCCATGGCGAAGTGGCGTGGTAGCTGTGCGCAGTGAATGCACTCACAGCCTTGTGCGATGTTTGCAGCTTTGACTCTCTCATCAAGTAGACCACGAATAGACATCTCCTTCAGGTACTTCGAATAGTCAATCTCAGTCCATGTGGAAGATGTCCACGACGAGCAAGCGGCCAGTAGATCCGTCTTAGCCTTCGCCATTTCATCTTTATCCTTGCGCAGAATAGCATTGACATCGACTTGAAGGTGGCTGCCCGTCAGCGCCTCGATGTCTTGAAGCGGGATGATAGCCAGCCTCAATTCCATCTCGGTCTCGGACTGCGGCAGGGGTGAGAATTGCCTGCGGAACCGTGGTAGATATGGCAGGAAGTCTGCATCTGTCCTCTTGCGAGCCTTCTTGAACATGACTTCCAGGCACTGCACAGTGGAGTTCGCACCTCGTGATGCGCCGTCGCGGAGTAAAATACCGACGGTGCGGACATCATTCTTGCCCTTGAACACAATGATACGCTTTGGCTGGAACATGCGTCGTCCCACAGGCGTCGCCAGCATGGAGAGGTGGAGGTCGCGCGTCAACGACTGGAAGTCAACGCTGGCTAGGTGACATTTCTCGATGTCTTTGTCGCAGATGTCGCAAGGTTCACGCTTGACTTTCTCAAGATCTGCCTCGGACAGCTTGATCTGCTTCTCGTGCTCGGGAAGTAGGGTCTGAGTAGCGTTCTCGGAGAATGAACGCTTGATCATCTCTTCAATCTTCAACGCTTCAACACGCAGGAGGTTGAGTATCATGTTGTATGTTAGCCTGAACTGCGAGCGGAGCTTCGTGGGTTCGCCCAGCATCATGTGGCGCAATGGTCCGGCCGGCGGTGCTTCCTCAGTGCCAGATGCAACAATGATGACGGTACCGATTTTGTCGAGGCCACGTCGACCAGCACGACCAGCCATCTGAGTGTACTCGCCAGGAACAAGATCTCTGAATCCCTTGTTGTCGTACTTGCGGTATCCAGAGAAGACAACCGTCCTAGTAGGCAAGTTCAGTCCCATAGCAAAAGTCTCGGTCGCGAACAAAACCTTCACCAGAGTCTTTGCAAAAAGAATTTCCACACACTCCTTGACGATGGGCAAGAGGCCTCCATGGTGAACTGCGATACCTCTGCTGAGAAGCTCGCGCATGCGTCGAATTTGGGGCAAAGTCCGGTCGTCGGGCTTCAAGCGAGCCAGCGACTTCTCGAGGATCATGTGCGTGGCACTCTTCTCCGCAGCTGTACAGAAGTCAAGTGTCGACAAGGCGTCCGCGTTCTCCTCGCAGCGCTTCTTCGAGAAGACGAAGATACAGCAGGGCAGTAACTCTTCCTTCTTCAAGTGGTTCACAAGATGTACCCAGAGAGTCTTGTCTTGCGCGGCACTGGTCCTACCACCACCTCTACCTGTGCGTGCAATGTTGCCATGGCCGCGAGTTGTTGGCTGGCCACGACCACGCTGTCCAGGTCCACCGCGCTGGTTTCCGCCTCCTCTTTGCTGACCGCCTCCCCTTTGTTGGCCGCCTCTTCCTTGCTGTCCTCTCTGGTTACCGCGGCCACCACGACCAGCGGCTGCAGCTGCATCGTCTTTCTCCTTTGCCTTCTGCTCGGCCGCGGCGATCTTGTCTCGTCCAGAAAGGACGTCGTTGGCATCCTTCCAGCCCTTCTCCAGGAAGCTCTTGTTGGCGTCAACAATCTTGAACATCTTCTTGTCAGCCCAGAGGAAGTGCTCCAATGGCACAGGACGTTTCGGTGTCGAGATGACGTAGATGTCCTTCTTCTTGGTCCTTCCTACCCAAGAGGCGAACTCCTTGGTATTGGGTACAGTTGCGGACAACATGATGAGAGTGACGTGCTCGGGCAACATGATAATGACTTCCTCCCAGACGACACCACGCTCCGAATCGTTGACATAGTGCACCTCGTCGAAAATGACGAATTCGACGTCTCGGATCAGATCAGCACCACGGTAAAGCATGCTTCGAAGAATTTCCGTAGTCATGATCAGACAGCTTGCCTCCGGTCTGATCTGAACATCACCAGTCAGGATACCGACATCATCAAACTCGTTGCGGAAGTCTCTGAACTTTTGATTGCTCAAGGCTTTGATTGGTGACGTGTAGATGGCCTTCGTCATGTGTTTCGCCGCGAGGGCGATTGCGTATTCAGCCACCACTGTTTTACCAGCAGATGTATGTGCCGCCACAAACACAGAGTCACCGCCTTCCAAATGGTAGACAGCCTCCTTTTGGAATGTGTCAAGTTCGAAGGGCCATTCTCTGGCCATCTCCGGCACAAGTTCCCTGAAGTTAGTAATGTCACGATTGACGTCCACCATGTGAGCCCACTCGCGTCCGCCGTGCTTGTTACGCCCGGCGAGTAAGGGAGCGTGAGGTGCAAGAGCAGGGAATTCGATGGGTAACAGCGCGTCCAATTCCTCCTCGTCTTGGTCAGATTCATCTTCCTGCTCAGCCACATAGTCGTCAGCATCTGCGCCATTCGACATCTCTTGCGGCTGAGGCTCCTCATCGAGAACATTCTCGACGTCCTTGGCCTCTTCGGCATTGTCAGCAGCCTTCTCGGGTACCTTCAGGCCTCTGCTGAAGCCAGGTGGAACCTCCAGCAAGCCTCCTTCGGCCGCGAAATTGATGACACGTGAAAGCTTGTTAGACTTGCTGGCATCAATATGATCCTGGCCAAGAAGCTCGTCCTCGTAAGCAGCAGTCGCCTCAACGGCATCAAGTCCGCCGGGTGCAAACGGGTAATAGCCAGCGGCGCCACGAACGAAGTCGGCTCTGTTCGCGGGCTTTCGCAACAGCGATGTCGAATTCTTCGCCGTCGCACTGTTAGCTGGGACTGTGACCTCCTTGTAGCCAGTCACTCGACCCTCTAGACCTTCTCTAGTGAAGCGGATGATAGTCCTGGTCTGGGTTGGTGCGAGTGCGAAAAGCTCGCTGTGATTGGTGGGTGTCTCCCATCGTTGCTGCAGACGGTCCAACCAAGCGGGACTGAAGGTTGTTGAGGGTGTGAGGAAGTCCTGCTCAAGTTGTGTTTTGACTTCATCAGGTGATTTTCGGAGGCGCTTGCGTGGCTTTGCTTGGTCCAGGAGATCGTCTACTGAATCGATGTCCTTGGAGTTCAGAGTGAGATTGTCAAGAGCAGACGTCAGGGAGTCGGCCATCTTGGTGTTGGAGTGACAGACCACTGACGGCTCGTCGTGTATTTCAGTCGTTTCAGTCGGACTGTTTGCTGCTCATGAATGGAAGTCCAAATTCGGGCATGGTGACGCGATGTTGGAGAAAGCACGGACTCATGATCTCACATCCTCAGATCGATCAAAAAACATCAACGAAGTGATTACGACTTGTATTTGATACTTTGACGGTTGCGACAGTATCAGGTATCAGATAGCTAGTGTAACTTATTCTATATGAGCACGTGTTTTGTAGATGCGATTTGGACGCATAATTTCTTAATTTTGGTAATTTCAGTCAATGTGTCGCATAGTGTGTGGAGTTCATTTTTTGGTTTCCGACCCTTCATGTTTCAAAAACCCGGTCATCGATGGTATTTTGCGTAAAAAGCGTCGCAAAAAACATTGATAACACCAGATATCAGATTGGAACCGACCACATACCTCTGGGAGATTCAATATCGAGTGGGATGAACACACCATTGAATCAGTCTGGTCTCGTTCTGTTTGATAGGGTTAGGGTTGGGGTAATAGCGAAGGCAATCCGGCAATATCATTGATCACAGACGATAAAGGTGTCACGATTCGTAGTCATCGTTAGACAATCTCGAAGTACGACAAGTATCGGTCACAACGAGCAGCTGCGTGGACAGAAAGAATAGTCCGTAACACTAGTACATGTAATGTTTTACGCTCCAGCCTCGGCTTCGGTAGCAGTACCACTCTGTGCTACATCTGATGCGCCAGACGAAGCGTCCTTCTTGGCTTCTTCACTCCTCTTCTTCGCGGCCAACTGCCAGGCTGGGATAGCTGGCGGCTTCCCACCCAACGTCCTGCCACCGAAAGGCGAGCCCGAGTTCGAACGCTCAGGAACAGCCGCGGGCTTCTCAGTCTCTTGAGCAGGGGAGTCTTTGACGCCGTTCGTTTCAGTGCTAGTGGCAGCAGGGGCGGCGGGCGTGGCAGGCGTGGGCGTAGGTGCTTGTTGGGTAGCAGGAGGAGTGTAGCCCGTGTTGGCTCTGGGTGCGCCACCAGCCATGCGACTAGCGACCAGCGTCTTCAAGCTCTTCATCTCTGTACCCAACTCCTTTAGACGCGCGTCTGTGCCTTCCCGCTCCTTCTCAATCGACTTGGGGATCTGCTCTCTGATTTCGGTCATCTCGCGAGCCATGCGCCTGCTCTCAGTCTCGCGGTTCTCGTTGGCTTCCTTCATCTTGCCAATGACGGACTCTACTTCTGATAGTGCTTTGTCAAGACGCGTCGTACGCGAAGCCTCGGCATCTTTCAGCTCTTGAGTATCTGATGCGAGCTGGTCCAGGAGGCTGAATGCTTTGTCAAAGCTTGCGTCGATGCTGGCCTTGTCCTGCTCAATCTGTGGGGGCGTCGGAGGAGCGATGAGAGGTGTGATGTAGCGTTTTGCGGTCCAATAGAGTCCGTATCCGAGACCGCCCATTACTGTCGCCATGATAAAGTAATCCCGCCAATCCCGGCGTGGAGGCTCGGGTGGTTGCTGACCCCAATAGGGCTGCTGCTGCTGTTGCTGATATCCATACTGTTGAGGTGGTGGTGCTTGTCGCTGGTATTGGGTTGAGGTCGACACCGCCTGTGAAGGTGTAGCTTGCCCAACTCGCGCGAGCGACGCATCTATCTCTTCCTGAGTGAGGTTCTTGGAGCGGAGGAACGCGACTCGTTGTTCAACGGGTGCGCTCGCGACAGAGGGATCCTGCAAGAAGGAGATGGCGCCCTCGATAAGATCCTCACGGACCATGACGGCGGTATGTGGCACCAGCAGGCCAATCGTTGCAATGTGTTTAGTCTGTGTTGGCTTCTAAGTGGCAATGATGGGGACAAGGCTTGATATGCGTGATAGTCGAGTGTGAGAGAGTCGAGTCGATTCGGCCTTTGGAGTGGCTGGCTCAAGGTGGACCGAGGCACAGGTTCGGCCAGCGCGGGCGTCGTTCCGCGACTGCCCTGCAGAGCAACGGGCGCGAATTCACGTGGATGCCAGTTTGTTTACTTCCAATTCGCGCTCGGACTCCCTTGAGTGAAGACGGATTCATCATTCGACATATCGCGCGCTTGGACATCAATTACAGGAACACACGACGACACATACACATTCTGGATATCACGACTAGCCATACTGCGGCCGCAATTACTAGAAATCACACGCTTGCAACAAAACATTCGCGCCCGCCATGTCGCAAGAAGGAGGCATGTTTTCGGTGCGCCGGCCACGCGAGGTAGGAGACGTGTGAATGGTTGAGAATATGCGCCGCGCACCGCTGACAACATGCGCAGACACTGGGCCCGATCAGTAACAACACATCCGCCATCCCAATGCCCGCGTCCGCAATGAAGCGATCGACCTCGCAAAACCACTTCGGAGGACATGCGCCTCAGACTGCGCAACATCTGCGCTCGACATCCGGATCGCGCATGTCCCTTGCACCTGGACGACCTTCGCAGCCCAATTTCCGCAGGTCATCATCCGCCGGCAACCTTGAGACGGCCTTCTCGACAGTCCAGAGACATAGCACCGCGAACTTCATGACAGGCACAGGAGGCCGAAAGAGCTTTGCGCCAGTTGCCAGCACGCCAGCGCATCCCATACAACTGCAAGGACAAGATAGTACTGCACGGAGGAGCAGTGTGTATTCTGCGCGGCCATCTGCTGGATTTGGTCCCACTGGTCACCAATCATTCTTTGCGACAGCGCCTCCTTCAAATGGTATTCCGACCGATCCACGTCGACTACGCGACAGCGCTACACGACAAGTTATGGGACAAGAGCTTATGGAGTTTCTTGGACAACGCAACTTTGAAGGCGAAATGAAGCACAGCCTCACACACAAGACGATGACTTCGCCTACACAAAAGGACTTCAACTTGATGTTCCACTTCCTGTACCACTGCATCGATCCTTCGTATCGATTCCAGAAGAACATCGATGCCGAAGTGCCGCCTTTGCTCAAACAGCTGAGGTATCCATTCGAGAAGAATATCTCGAAGTCTCAACTCTCCGCAGTGGGCGGCAACAACTGGTCGACGTTTTTGGGCATGCTGCATTGGATGATGAACCTGGCGAAGATGATGGAGCAGTACGCATACGGTGCTTATGATGAGGCATGCATTGAGGCTGGTTTCGACGTGACTGCCGATCGTATTACGTTCCAATTCTTGTCGGACGCCTACAAGGAGTGGCTATCTATCGAAGAAGACGACGATGAGGACGAAGAAAAGCGACGCATCCAGCCACATGTTGAGGCAATGGCAGCAAAGTTCGAGCAAGCGAACCAGGCCAACTTGGAACAACTAAAGCAGCTCGAGGAAGAAGGCAAAGCGCTGCAAGACCAGATCGACGAGCTCTCCAAGTCGGCGCCCAGGCTTTCCAAACTGGACGAACAAATCAAGATTCTCGAAGAGGATCGAGTCAAATTCGAGAACTACAATGCTTCAATGGATGGCAAAGTCGACAAGTACCAGCATCGCGCTCAGCTTCTTCAACAGGAAATTGAGAGGTGCGAGCAAGAATTGCAAGAGGCCGAAGACGACAAGAACGATTTGCAAAGGAGAGTCGATGAGCAAGGCCTGAGTGTTCAGGACATCGATCGCATGAACAGTGAGCGTGAACGTCTCCAAAGGGGCGTTGAAACGACCGCCATGCGCCTGGAAGAAGTCAAAGATCGAACATCGAAGAAGGAAGCCGAGACAGGAGCCAAGCTTGATGAACTGGAGTCTGTCGTGCAGCGCTATAACGGCCTTGGATACCAAATTGGCATCATCCCAGCAACGGCCGCGAACGCCAACGGATACGATCACGAACTGCAACTTACTGTCAACGATGGTCCCGACTTCAGCGCTAGCCAAATGCCGGGATCAAGTCAGCAGCTCCTAGAATCCGACCGACTTCTCCACGACGCCAATAACGGCTACCAACCCTACCATCTCCTACGACACAATGACCTGAAGTCATCGAAGAAAGCCCTCCAGGACCTGCGAAAAGCCATCTCCGACCGCCGTAACGGCGCTCTCGAAGAAGACATGGCTAAGATGGACATGCTTGACAAAACGCGCGAAGCCCTCGAGGACAAATACGCCGAAATGGACACGCTCGAGCACCGTTTGCGAGGCGCGCAAGAAGAATTCGACAAGATGAAAGAAATCTCGTACGCGCAGAACATGGCGTCCGATACCCAGATCGAGAAGATGGAAAAGGAGCTTGCAAAAATGCGCGCTGGTCTGACCGAGAGCGTACAATTGATGGAGCAGAGGGAGATGAACACGAACCTCGAGTAAGTTTCCAGCCACCCAACTATTTCCCGACGGGCCCATGAAAAAGAAGATGCTAACAATATGTCCACAGATACGAGCAACTAACCCTGCGCTCCTCTGCGGTCCGCGAAGAGCTGCACACCGAACTCGAGCGCATGCTCAACGACATCATCAAGTTCAAGATCCACGTCCAGGGCAGTCTGGAGGCCTACGAGGATTTCGTGGCGCAGGAGGTCGAGCGCGAGTGCCAGGAGCAGGAGATTGCTGAGGGTGCTGCGTTGGACGAGCAGGCGGAGCTTGATGGGCAGATGGATGAGATGGAGGAGTAGACGGGGGTGGTTGTTCGCCGGCTTCGTTGCTTTCGGTTCTGGGGTTTCCCTTCTTTTTCGTTACCCCTTTTCATGTTTTGGATCGAGTGGTTTCTCACGGGGGGAATTTGGGATGATGTTTACGACGACGATGATGATACCTCTTTGGCTTTTTTTTTTGGTCAGCGAAATGACATCTTGCTTTCTGTCTGTACAGATATCATCGGGTTTCCGTGCGTGTAAACCTTCCAGCCAGCCATGGATGTTGGAGAACTTGGGAAGCAACTCTCGCGATAAATGTCAGAATTTCGATTCTGATCTGGATGACTTGAATGTGGCTACTAGACCATGTTCCATTTCTCCTGCCGGGCTCTAAGCGTTTAAACAGTGTGGTTGCAAATGACTCTTCTTTAATATCTTGTTCGTTTTTTCAATTCAAATGATCTATACACCCGCGACCGAACTCCTCCAAACGCCATCAAAGCGAAAACCCATGAAAACAAAAAAAGGAAATCCAAGAATGATCCTGCCACTTCTCGTGTCTGTGTCTCTCCAACTCTGCTCACGTGCTACTGAAGCCTTCGAGCTCTGTCCGCAATTCCTCCAACGCCTCTTCGGCTTCGGGCAGACCGAGCATGGCGGCGGGGCAGAAGAGGCCCACGTCTAGAGTTCCGGCGGGCGTGAGGGTTGTTTCGAGGTCGAGGGAATGCTGCGCAAGGGAACGAGTTAGTATTTGTGTATAAGTGAGGAAGTTTTCTTGCCCTTTTGGAGGCGCAGAGGAACTTACCAAGTACGCAGATGCGTCTTGTGGCTGATATTGGTCCTTCATTGGCGAAAGTTCCTTGGGGATCTGGAAGCTGGCGGTCTGGTCTTGGTCGGTCTGCGGGTCCACGACGTGGGAGCGAGCGGCGAGGCGTTCGTCGTCGATTGCTTCGAGTCGGTTGGATTCGTTTCCTCCACTGCTCTGCGCTTTCTCACTCTCGCTCTCGCTGTCGTCAGCCTCCGGTAGGCGAAGGAAGTTTACAAAAGTGTCGACTTTCACACCCGTCCACGCGGCGATTTCCCAAAGTCCAACACCGCTGTTCTCCGCGCTTCCGATCGTCTGCAAGTCTTGCTGTATTTGCTTTGCAATACTGAGGAGAGGAATGCTGCTCACGTTACGGACGAGCAGGGGAACGAGATTGAGGGTGGGCGAGCGGAGAGTCGGTAGGTGCTCGATGTGGGAACGGCCAGCGAGGTAGATGCCTAGGACTACATCCTCGTTCGTAGTGTCGGACTGGGTCTGGCGGGCGAGTCTGGCGTAGACTTTGGCGTGGGCGGCGAAGAGGATTGATTGTGGCGTTAGATTCTCGCGGCGGGCGGTGGATTCGAGTGTGCTTGTCGCAGAGAGGAGACTGGGCTTGAAGATTTCGACACGGGATTGAGCCTGGCCGGACAAGGGCTGCTGGAGGGTGAGTGGTTTGGCTTTGCTCAGATAGGATTTCCAGAAGTTTTGTCGTGAGGTCTGGGCTGATGGTCCGAGTGACAATGCGAGGAAGTCGACTTGAGATAGTGGTGATGCAGTGGGCGACATGCCTGAGACGAGGTCTCGATAGTCTTCCATCAGCAGCGGCAGAGAAATGGCGTCGTAGAGGGCATGGTGGATTGATAGATGCAGTGTCCAGCCATCTGCGCTACGGATGGCATGCAAACGAGCCATCGGCTGTGTCAAGGCGAGGTCAGGCTTCGCCTCGCCAGAGGTGAAGCTGTTGGGCACGTGTTTCAGCACGACTTGAACAAAGGGGACTTCTGGGGTGCTGGTCGTGCA